>Ga0307426_1002945_pt1 | contig 10405 bp, 10 predicted proteins | sample SalMarWE160340MG_FD_202165 | JGI IMG/M metagenome (GOLD analysis project Ga0307426, IMG submission 202165) | Salt marsh sediment microbial communities from the Plum Island Ecosystem LTER, Massachusetts, United States - WE1603-40 | ecosystem: Environmental > Aquatic > Marine > Intertidal zone >... | reverse complement strand
GTGTTAAACTGGGGAATTTGTGGGTGGGCTGCGGAGCAGCCGCCGCTAACACCTGCGGAGGAGCAGCCGGAGGTGTTGACCAGCGGGCCGGTGAATGAGGCATTTGCGGCGCCGGTGAACCTTGAGAACCAGCCGGGAATTATTGCGCCAAGCCAGCCGCCTGCCAATATAGAGGAAGTTCCGCCCGCGGACAGGCCCGTGGGTAATGAGTTTGTCTGGGTGCCTGGCTACTGGGGATGGGACCCTGCAAGAAACGGCTATATCTGGATAAGTGGCTGCTGGCGTGCAGCGCCGCCTGGGATGTACTGGGTGCCGGGATACTGGACGGCCGTTGCGCGGGGCTGGCAATGGGTGGCGGGATTCTGGTCGCCCGTGGCCGACAACGAAATCGAGTATCTTCCTGAGCCACCTGCTCTCACGGACGTCGGACCGCCGGGACCGGCGCCTGCGGCTGATAGAATCTGGGTCCCTCCTTGCTGGTACTGGAATCGCGGCCAGTATATCTGGCGGTCGGGATACTGGGTGAGAGCCAACCCGGACTGGGTGTGGGTACCTTCCCATTACCAGTGGACGCCGCGCGGGTATGTGTTTGCCGCGGGGCACTGGGATTATTCGCTCAGGCGGCGAGGGATGCTGTTTGCGCCCGTGTATTTCTCGAGGCATTTTTATGGGCGGCCGAGGCTCTTTTATCCGCTCAGTATCGTAGTAGATATAGGTAATCTGGAGTTTGGTTTATTCACCTATCCGCGTTACTCTCATTACTATTTCGGCGATTACTATGGCAATTCCTTCATCAGCATCGGCATATACCCGTGGTTCGACTGCGTGAGCCGGCACACGTGGTATGACCCGATTTACTTTCATGACCGCTGGCGTCATCACAAAAAGGAACCGCGATGGGAGGAGCACGAGCGGCAGGGCTATAAGCGCCGGCTCGCGGACAGGCGCCTTCGGCCGCCGAGGACTTATCGTGAGATGGAAAGCCGGACTGCCAAGCTGCCCAAATCGCAGCGAAGGGCCTTCAAGTTCGCTGAGCCGGTGAAAACAATGGTTGCCAGAAAGACGACTGCGATGAAGTTCGAGCCGATAAGAAGCTCAATGAGAAAACAGTTAACGAAGCATTCAGCCGAGATCCGCACGTTCACGGAGCAGCGAAGCAAATGGGAGTCGCAGGGGCCCAGGGCGAGGAAAGGCCAGCCCACTATAGAGCGTGTTCCTCCGGCAGGGCGCAGAAAAACGGCCGCACCGACAATTGAGCGTAAAAGGCAGGAGATGAAACCCTCCAGGCGTAAGGAGGTTATACCCGCTCCCATTGAGCGCAAGAGACCGGAAGCTGCACCAACAGAGCGGAAGGGCAGGCAGATGCTGCAGCCGACTGCAGAGAGAAAAGCGCCGCCAGAACGCAGAAAACCTGAGATGAAGACGCCTGAACGTCCACAGCAAAACTCGGAAAGGGTGAAGGTTCCCACGTCGCCTGTTTCCGGCAAGAGGGGCGGTTTGTTCACATTCAAGAAACGTCCTCCTTCCCAGCCGGCTGAAGAACGAAAGAGCGAGAAGAAGAAAATTCGTAAGAAGAAGGAAGAGCAAAAAGAAGGTGAGCAGGGCAAGGGCCGAGGCGAGCGGGACAGAAATTAGCTTATTCGGACTGAAAAAAGAAGTCAGAATTCCGTGGCGGCTGCCACCATGCCTTGGACGTTTTCAAGCCTGGCGTGGGCGGGCATGCAGCACCCGGATTGAAGGATAAACCTTCCGTAACTTAGAAAAGGGGACTTTGGTTCCAAAGCAACCTGAACGGTCAGCATTGATTTTGTATGCTCCAGATATATGATCGCTTGCAGCACTCCAGTTGAGCTGCATGATAAAGGAAGTGCTGCATAAGCCTGGATTATTTCTCCGGACTCATCCGCCTGATAATTTTTCGACATTACGCGAAGGAAATGATAAAATCCATAAGAAGGGTATTGGTAACCCAAGAAATTCCAAAACTGAAATTTAGGAGTTTTTTGATCAACTGAGGAGATTACCAAATGCGATGTGATAGATGTGAAGAGAATATCGAAGAAGGAGAAGAAAGAGAATTGCATGGGCAGACTTTATGCGAGGATTGCTATATTGACTCCCTTTCTCCCGCCAAGGCGTGTGACCCGTGGGCAGTATACAGTGCGAAATCCTTTTCAGGGCAAGATGGATCCGATGGTGAGATTTCTGAAACCCAGTCAAAAATACTACGGATATTAGAAGAGACCGGTGGAGCAGAGCCGAGAATCATGTTAGAGAGGCTTCAAATAAAGCCATCTGAGCTTGAAAGAGAGATTGCGACTCTCCGACATATGGAGAAGGTACGGGGTGAACTGCGGGAGGGAAAGAAAATAATCCGTCTATGGTAATAGGAATGATCGGCGGTGTCAGGGTGCTATGGAGAAGTCATGAATGTAGAAGAAATCATGAGCGAAACTATTGTCACTGTTGAAATGGATGATTCGCTGATGGTTGTTAGAGAAATTTTTGATAAAGTCAGGCTCCACCATCTCCTTGTCGTTGAATCGGGCATCCTAATTGGCGTGATCTCTGATAGAGACCTCCTAAAGGCCTTAAGTCCCAACATTGGAAGTGTTTCTGAAACAGTCGGCGACTTGGCAACCCTTAGTAAAAGAGCACATCAGATAATGACAAGAAGACCTGTTACGTTGTCCCGAAAAGCAGGAATCCATGACGCAATTGAAGTTTTCAAGAATCACAAGATTTCTTGTATACCAATTGTTGATGAAGAGCGGAAACCGGTTGGGATAATAAGCTGGCGAGATGTACTCGGAGCAGTTGAGGCAATGTAAGGCAACCTCCCTTTTGAGGGGGGAGGAGCGGCACCACCCGTGACCCATATCCACTATTTTGAGAGAAGGACAAGAGATGGAAAATGTAGGCGATTTATTTCAAAGCAGCGACTGGAAAAAGGAGAAGCATGTGCCTGTCATTGAGTGCCCTGATGAAGTTGCTTCGAACGAAATATTCCAGGTAAAGGTATCCTTGGGCAAAGAAATAGCTCATCCTAATACCACCGAACATCATATTCGATGGATTCAGCTTTTCTTCAAGCCAAGCGGGGAAGCATCCAGTTATCAAGTCGGAAGTTTTGCGTTTACGGCACATGGGGAATCAACGAAAGGCGCCAATGAAGGTCCGGTGTACACGAACCACTCGGTGACAACTGAACTCAAGATAGAGGTTCCAGGGACGCTGTATGCAACGGCTTTTTGTAACATTCATGGTCTCTGGGAAAACGCAAAAACGATAAAGATAAAATAGGGAACCGCTACTGAACAGGTTTCGAATTGCAATAAGGAGGAGCTACAATGCCAGAATTCGGATCTCCATTTTCCGGACTTGCCAACGATCGTAAACTGACTCATGAGGAATTGATTCGGGCAATACGCTTCATGGTTGCTGCCGAATATGAGGCTATTCAGCTTTATATGCAACTGGCCGAGTCTACGGACAACCAATTAGCTATTGAAGTTCTTAAAGACATAGCAGACGAGGAGCGGGTCCATGCTGGAGAGTTTCTTCGACTGTTAAGAGAGCTTGCCCCGGATGAAGAGGAGTTCTACAAAGAAGGGGCTGGTGAAGTCGAAGAGGAAATCCAAAAGATCAAAAGATGATAACAGCATTATCTTGGAAAGTTGTGTGGAAAAGGATCTCCTCTTGCTCAAAGCCGAAGAACCTTTCAGCGTACCTTTTTCACGCAACAGCGTGCCCTTTTCTACGGGTCATGCATAAGGTTCCCGTCTTGACAAAATACATGGTTTTCCCTATTGATAAGTTTAACCCATTCCTATTAGTGTGGTAACTGAGCTTTAAATCGCCCCGAATCGAGAAATTGGTTTCGGTTGTATCCTGAAAGAGGCCCGGGTACGATCCGGAAAAAGACAACGATCTGGACAGAAAGGAGAACATGTCATGGCAAATTGTGCAGAAATGAAGAAAGGGGATCTTTTCGTATGCGAGACTTGCGGTCTTGAACTGAGAGTCTCCAAGGCCTGTTCCTGTGGTTCGGGCGGCAAGGAAGCGTGCAGCGTACCGCTCCGGTGCTGCGGCAAGGATATGGTCAAGAAGTAGCCATCGACATTTGGAAATTCTTGCGGTCTGCCGACAATGCGCTGGCGGCGAGTGCGGGAGTGTTTTTTGTTGGGAAAAGGATTCATCCGTGAAAAATCAGGAGGCCCGGGAAACCAACGGCCCATATGAGGAATGTGAATCTCCAGACGGAGACGACCATGAAGAGTGACGAGTACGGGTGGAATGATAATAAAGAAAACGAGGCACGGGAGATCGACCGCGAATTAAAAAAGACCTTCGATCGGATGCCAAACAAAATCCCCCTCCTTCTGTTTACGAGCCCCACGAAAAATGAGCCCTTCAATGAAGCAACGCGACAAATCATACGTGCTATAAGGCAGTTGACTGACAAGGTGGATTTGCTGGAATTTGACCTCAGTCATAAGATGGCGCAAAAATGGAAGGCGGAACGGTCCCCTACCCTCCTTTTCGATCCGGATAGATATCATATCCAGTGGTTGGGTGCTCCTGCCGAAGAGGAAGTGCGTACTTTCGTACAGGCATTGATTATGCTGGGCCAGGGGACAACGACCCTCGGGGAGCAGACAAGGAAAATTCTGGACAGAATAGATGGACCGCGTCATATCAAGATCTTTGTCAGCCCGAGTTGTCCCTATTGTCCGCAGCAGGCCGTTAATGCCTTGATGGCCGCAATCGAGAAACCCGGAATCATCTCCCTTGAAATCATCGATATCCTGGCAAATCCTGAATTGGCCGACAACTATTCGGCACAGAGTGTACCGCAGACCTATGCGAATGAAATTCTCATCGCTCAGGGCGCCCAATCGGAAGAGCTTTTCATGCTGTCTCTCGAGAGGATGGAACAGCAGAACATCTTTATCCCCGACGAGGATGCTCAGGAAATTGAGGTGGACCTGGTGATCGTCGGAGGGGGGCCGGCAGGACTTACCGCAGGAATATATGGAGCGCGAAGCGGGCTGAATTCTGCAATCATTGAAAAGGATACTCTTGGGGGACAGATCGCAACCACACCCATCGTCGAAAACTATCCGGGCGTCAGCCAGGCCGGAGGGAAGACACTGGTGGACCTGATGGTGAGCCATGCCCTGGAATATTGCAGAATTTTTCAGGGGGAAGAGGTGATGGACGTCCAGACCGGAAAACCTATCGTAGTAACAACAAGCAAGAGGCGTTTCAAGACCAGGACGGTACTCCTCGCAACGGGAGCAAAACACCGCCATCTTGGTGTAGCCGGAGAATCTCGTCTTTCCGGCCATGGCGTCAGCTACTGCAGCACTTGTGACGGCCTTTTATTTCGAGGGCGGAAGGTAATTATGGTGGGCGGAGGAAACAGCGCAGTTACCGAAGCCCTTCACCTCAAGAATATCGGTGTTGATGTTACCCTTGTCCACCGCAGGGATACCCTCAGGGCTCAGGACCACCTGATCAGCAATCTCAAGAACAACCAGATCCCCGTGCTGTTCAATAGGGAGGTAAAGGAAATCAGAGGGAAAGACCGGGTGACCGAGGTTGTGCTCCGTGACAACAGGACCGGAAAAACCAAGAAAATGGGAGTAAACGGCGTTTTTGTTGCCGTAGGTTACGAACCCGCCGTTGCATTGGCACAAGAAATCGGCATCGAAGTCACCCCGCAAGGCTACATTCGGCATGATTCCCGCCACCGGACCAATTTCCCCGGGATTTACTCTGCCGGGGACGTGGAGGGGGGGTATAAGCAGATCGTTACGGCGGCGGGCCAGGGTGCCGAAGCGGCCCTTTCCATTTTTGAAGATCTCGTCAATCCATACTGGAAAAAAGAGAGGAAACTTGACGAGCAGCGCAACATGCACCGGGAATGAAAAATCACGCTGTAACACCAGCAAGACCGGTGCGTTTCTAATGATCCAGCATCCCACATGGAGGAAAACCCGATGGAAGTCCAGACTTTTTGCGTAGATTTAAGAAGTGAAATGACCGAATGGAAGGCAAAAACCTATGATCTCATTAGAGAACTGGATAGGCGGTCTCCGAGTGATAAAGCAAGAGCATCTGCTTCCATTGATGATCTCAGCCGGATGATTGATGAAATCGAGAAGAGAATCGACCGGCTTGAAGACCAATGTCCCGCAAATTGGGATTCTGAAAGGGTCGAATTGGGAGAAATGGTTGCTGAACTGGAGGAGAAGTGGGGTGAAACCGCAGCCATGTCCCCGGACGATTTTTGACGGCAAGCACCCCGGGTTAAGGAGATCGCGGATCAACCGCCCCAGGATGTCCTCTGCACTGGTGGCAAGCCAGAACCAGAGGGAAGAGGTTGCGACCGCAGGCAGAATCGTGGCAATGCCCGCAATGAAAATCCTGCTTAACCGTTTCATGAATACTTCCTCGATCCTTTACGCTGCTGTGTATTGCGATATGCTGGAGGATCCCTTTCATGAGGTCGTCGGTTATTGGACCCTCCGAGATGGGGCTGGGGGATCTTTCTGTTTCTTTGCGCCTCGGTTATTTCCGGCTTCCTCTCACTGCGAGGATGAAACTGGAGCTTTTCGCAAGAATCAAAACGACCGTTGCACATCCGACCCCGAACAGGGGGATCAGCAAGGAACCGATGGCCAAGGTACCCAGTGCCGCGCCTGCCAGGTCCGCTGCCAGGCAACCTGCGGCAGGGCTGTTTTCCTCCCCGATGATCTGTGCAACCACCGGGAACTGAAAACCGCAAAGCACTGAAAAAAGGAAGCAGTAAAGCATAAAATAAACCGGATGCGGTTCGATCTTCGACAACGTTACCCAGAGAAGGAAAACAAGCAAGAAACCCAAGATACCCACATCGGATAAGACAAGGTTCCTTTTTTCGTTTTTCTGCCGGCGCCTCCCCAGCAGGACACCCGGCAGCAGGCCCAAAAGGGACGAAGTAATAATAGCACCGATTTCCAGGTAAACGTACCCAAAGAGGACCTGGAAAGAAAAAATAACCAGCATTTCGACACCCATGGACGCGAACCCGGTGGCAAATAGAATGTATTCCTCTCTCCGGATAAACAGAAGGTAGACGATCAGAACTCCTGAAAGTACCAGGAGAAAGATCAGTGGGCTGGTCCCGTATTTTGAAAACCATTCCAGGAAAACAATTCGCATAAGTCTCGGGTGAAAATCACCATTGAGAAAACCTTTCCCTTCCAGCGCATTCCGCAATTCACGCACCCGATCCACCGTTATGTTCCCCCGATAAAAACCCGCAATATAGCTGGTGGAAATTCCTTTAAGCTTTAACCTTGCCGGAATATCCGGATGGAGATCTCCGTCGCTGCAGATGAGATAGGCCTCTTCTCCCGGAATGGCGAGCACGTGCTTGAAATGAATGCTGACCGTATGATAAATGGTGGCGAGCTTTTTCCTCCTGATCTCGCTGATATAATTCTGTCCATAGGCAAGGCCCAGAGACATCACCCCTTTTTTTGAGAGGATCTTCCTCACCAAGGAAAAAAATTCGCTGGTATAGAACCGATTGACCTGGAACGTATCCGGGTCCGGCAGGTCCAAAATCACGGCGTCGTAACGCTTTTTCGTTCTTTGAATGAAACGCCTCGCGTCCGTATTAATGATCCTTACCGTGATATTCCCTGCCAGAGCACCGAACTCCTTTGCTGCCTTGATCAGAGAGGGGTCAAGTTCCACATAGTCCACTTGGAGAGGGTGATGCTTTTCGATCTCTTTCAGGGTCTCGCCGAGACCCCCTGAAACAAGGAGGACCTTTTTCACCCGCTCCAGCTGGCACAGGGGATAATGGACCTTCTCTTCACTCTGAACCACACTGAGATCCGAATAAATGGGGGATCCGGATTGCCAGAAGGTGTGCTGAGAATCCTCCTCTGTAACGATGATCCTCCCATACGGGGATTCCATGTAGCGGACGATTTTGCCATATTGTGGCACGAAAGTCGAAACCTCGAAACCGCGATGAAGGGCTCCATAGTAGAACATGAGGATGAGAGGCAGAATACCAATGAATGCAATGTATCGGGCGGTTTTGACCCAAAGACCCATGCCAACGAGAACAAGCAGGGAAGAGGCAATAGCAATAGCCTGAAATGGCGTACACCAGTACACCAGAACAAAGCTGAACAATACTCCACCGCCGATATCACCGATATTGTCAGCAAGGTAAAGATCACCGCTCGTATAGCTTGGGGTGATCTCCTGGATGACTTTCAGCGTATACGGAAGGATGAAGCCCAGCAGGAAACAATAAGTGGCCGTGGTCAGCAGGATATGAAAAAAGGTGGGATAAAACCCCGGTGACATGCCGTGGAGGAAAAACCATATCCTCGCGCGTCTGATCAGCAGGATCTCAGGAATTGGCGCAAGGGCAACGGTAACGATGAGGATGCAGAGGGTAAACAGGGAATATCTTTTTACAAACTTGGCCGCAAAGCTCCCGGCTCCGGTCAGTGATAACCAGCAAAAAATGGTCAGGGAAATGGTGATTTCATTCCCATGAAACTGGGAAAGGAATTCCCGGATGACCAGCAACTGGGTACTAACGGATGAAACGCCGGTCCCGATGATGGACCACACCATGAGGCGCTTTTCGTTCACATTCTATCTATTCCTCGAATGCCTGTACCTGGTAGGTGGTTACCTCCACATCGCCAGTCATCCACGCGTCTCCATCCAGGCCGGCCTTGTAACAGAGATGGGTCAGGAAATCCTTTTTATCCGGTAGTTGGTCCCACACTTGTGGCAGGAACGTGGCTTGGTGATACCCCTTCTTAACAATCACCCCGTCAATCCCCGGACGCAGCTTTGCGAGGAGATCCTGGGCGTCTGTGTAGGAAAGGGATTTCGGATCGGTCAGAATGCTTACTTCAATTTTGACATCCTTCCACTCATCCGGCCTGAGGGGATGGAAGCGTGGGTCTCTGAACGCCGCATTGATCGCGTTTTCCCGAACACCTTCAATCAGTGTCTCCTGGGGGATAATGTGCCCGATACATCCCCGCAACTGCCCCGTCTCCGTCAATGTCACAAAGGTCCCTCTTCTCTCTTGGAAGATGGGAGATAGCTTGGCCTCATCTGGTTCCTCGCCTTTGCGGGCAAAGAGTTCCTGTTCAATGGTCTGGCGTGCCATTTTGAGAAGGAATCGCCCCTGATCCTCCGTCAGTTTGTCAGTTTCCACGGTCTTTTCCTCCTTCCTGGTTCTTTCCGAGGATGGTTTTCCGGCAGCAGGATCTCCTGCCACAGCCTTGCTCCAGCAAAGGCCCCACACGACCATTACAAAAACGAGCTCCTTTGTGATTCCGCATCTCCCGGGAAAAAAGCGCATGCTTTCATGATAGCCCAAAACGGATTTGTGTCAATAAGAAAGGGGAAATCAGTCCCTTGACAACCCTGAGCATTGCGGTACATAGTAGGCAAACATGTTTGAAAGGAGTGGTAATGGAAAATTCGGATACCTTGAAAAAGAGAGCCAAGAAGATCTATGAGATCCTGGATCCCCTGTACACGCACAAAAAAACAGCGCTCGAATACCGCACCCCTTTTCAGCTCCTTATATCAACCATCCTTTCGGCCCAATGTACGGACAAGCAGGTCAACCAGGTCACCAAGATCCTTTTCCAGAAATATCGTACGCCGGAGGACTATATAAAGGCCCCCATTGCTGAACTGGAAGCTGATATCAGGCCCACCGGTTTTTTCAGGAACAAGGCCAAGTCCATCAAGGGCTGTTCCCAGGGTATTGTGGAGCTTTATGGAGGAGAGGTCCCATCCACTATGGCTGAAATGCTGAAGCTTCCCGGCGTGGGGAGAAAAACCGCCAACTGCGTTCTGGGAGCCGTCTTCGATGTACCCGGAGTCGTTGTAGATACCCATGTAAAACGGCTTTCTCAACGGCTTGGACTGACTGAGAATAAAGATCCCGACAAAATTGAGAAGGACCTCGAAAAGCTCCTGCCAAAAGAACGATGGCGCAGATTTTCCGATATTCTCATCTATCATGGAAGAGCGGTTTGCATGGCCCGAAGGCCGGATCACGCGAACTGCCCTGTAGCCCTCCTCTGCCCCTCAAGCTCCCTCTGATCCACCTGTCCGCCGAGCAGTTCTGTCGTTCTCACCCCTTGCCGAGTGATACGGGGAGAGAGGGAGGGGCACGGGGCTCCTTTCTGGCGGGAATATATTTTGCCGGCGGTATTGGAGGGACTTAGCCCGCATTTCTCACGGGCAATCTACTGTGACGGCAAATAGCCCCATGGCTCCTGCGTTGCGCTTGAAAAATGACTTTGACGTACTGCAAGTACGCCTTCATCCATTTTTCTTCGCGCGTCTTGTATCC
>Ga0307426_1002937_pt1 | contig 10411 bp, 10 predicted proteins | sample SalMarWE160340MG_FD_202165 | JGI IMG/M metagenome (GOLD analysis project Ga0307426, IMG submission 202165) | Salt marsh sediment microbial communities from the Plum Island Ecosystem LTER, Massachusetts, United States - WE1603-40 | ecosystem: Environmental > Aquatic > Marine > Intertidal zone >... | reverse complement strand
TGACGATGATATAACACATCCCATACCCGATCTTACCGGCTATATAACTGAGGGGCAGATTGTCCTTTCCCGAAATCTAGAAAGGAAAGGGATATACCCACCAATAGATGTATTCTTATCCCTTTCCCGAATGATGAAAGAGGGGATTGGGCCGGGTAAGACCAGAGAGGACCACAACAATGTTTTCATGCAATCCTACGCTGCTTATGCCGAAGGATGTTATCTCAGGGAGATATCCACCATTATAGGTGCTGAGGCACTGGGTGAAAGGGATAAAATATATTTGACCGGCGCAGAGGAGTTCGAGAGAAAATTCATATCTCAAGGTGAGTGGGAGAAAAGAACGGTAGAAGACACCCTGGATATAGCTTGGGAGTTGTTTGCAACACTGCCTGAAGAAGACTTGAAACTAATTAAAGAGGACTTCATCAAAAAGTACCTTCCCAAGTATCGGAAGTAGAAGCAGGTGCAGGCGAAATGCCGGAATTAATTAAAGTTAGACCTACAAAAATCGAGCTGGTAAAACTAAAACGCAGGCTTTACTTGTCCCAAAGAGTACAAAAGATAGTAAAGGACAGGCTTTCCATACTAACCATGGAGTTCCTACAGACAGCGAGAGACACACTGGAAGCTAAAAGAAAACTACTTGATGAACTATCCAACCTTTACAAGGCGCTATCAGTTGCCGCTGGGTATCATGGGTATATAGCGCTGGAAAAGGAACTAATAGCCACTGAGGTTGATTTAAAAGTCACCGCTGGCTTAGGAAACATTGCAGGTGTGCGAATTCCGTCTTTTGAGCTCATGGGCAATGTAAAGCCAATGAAAGGGTATAATCTGGTTGATACCTCCTCGTGGTTGGATCGTGCAGCACAGCTATCTGAAGAATCTCTTAGGGCTATTGTAGAATTAGCTGAGCTTCAGAGGAATTTTGAATTACTGGCAATGGAAATAAATAGGACAAAAAGGATAACCAATGCCCTAGAATATATAGTAATCCCAGGACTACAGGTGACGATAAAGTACTTAAATATGAAGTTTGAGGAAAGAGATAGAGAGGAGAAAGCACGGCTGAAACGTGTGAAAGTCCTGGTTGCCCGAGGATAAACAAATGCCTAAGCCATTACAAGATGAAGCAAAACAATCTCCCTATGAAAAGATGCTTCAGAATTGCTTAAGAGGCGAACTCAGGTTAGTGAATACTGGGTTACCACAGAGTCAAAAACGGCAGAGCAAGGAAAATAAACTCTTTTATTTATTAAACGAGAAATATCCCCATGTGGTATGTAACGATGGCAGCACCCACTTCTTTAAAAAGAGTGAACTTGAGTATCTGGCAAGCATGCTAGATACTGATGAGCAAGAAACATTGCCATTGCCCATGCTTATAGAGCTGGGGGCAAATCAAGCTGAAACAGCCATAATATGCGAAGGGAAAATAGAGGAGAAAGTCATATCAAAAGCGCTTAATATGCCGGTCACATGCGAGGAAAGAAGGATTAGAATATATAAACCACAACTAGCTTTGCTAAGGAGGAAGTTCAAAACAACAACCGTATATGTATTCTCTCCCAAAATCGTGGCCTAAACTGCCCGACCACCATACAATTTTCTTATTTTTGTGCCGCCAGACTATCAAAATATGCCCTCTGAGCCAGAAGCCATTGACAAACATTGGCACTTAAGAGATAATCACTTTATTAAATGGTTAAAATCAGATTACGCCGTATGGGAAGGAGAAACAGACCATTCTACCGAGTGGTAGTAGCCGATAGTCGCTCTCCTCGGGATGGTAAATTCATTGATATTATCGGCCATTACAATCCTTTGACTGACCCCGCAACTGTCAGCATCGATGGAGAAAAAGCTTTAAAGTGGCTTAGCTATGGAGCTCAGCCTACAGATACGGTACGCAGCTTGCTCGGCAAACTAGGCATCATGGATAAAGTTAAGCCGACCTCAGGCCAAAAACTAACTGCTAAGGAGGCGAAATGAAAGACCTGCTGGAATACATTATTAAAGCCATTGTGGCAGAACCTGATGCGGTAAAGATCACCGAAGAAAATAGTGATGAAGGCTTGCTATTTAAATTAGAGGTCGCTGATGATGACAAGGGAAGGGTCATCGGCAGGCAGGGTCGCGTGGCTCAAGCGCTACGAACGCTACTTCGAGTAAAAGCAGCTAAAGAGGATACCAGAGTCAGACTGGAAATAGTGTAATTAGGATTGGCAACAGCCAATTCCCCGGGTTCGTTAATTCCAAATTATGCGCACAGCATTGGTCACGCTTTTCGGGTAGGCTGGTAATTCCTTGCGAAAGGGATTTTTAATCCCTGAGAGCAGTTTCTGCCTTTATCAAACGTAATCCTTAAGTCCCAGCGAGGTTGTGATGCCATTTTTTGGCCCTTGGCCCTGGTGGTAGAACCTCTTTCCTTTTAAATTTTTGCTCCGGGGTTCATACCACAACAAACTTTTTGACAATTCTTTCAATACAATTTAAAATAAGGCGTAAAATCGAGCGGCATTGTCGTAATATTTTCAAACTCAAAGGAGGTATATATGGACCTTTCGCTTACAGACGAACAAAAAGTTCGCAAACAAGAGTTCTATGACACATGTAAAGAACTCGAGAAAAGGAAACCGCCAAGCTTTGTGGGATTTGAAACCATCTATGAAGATGACGAGTGTTGGGAGTACAACCTATATTGCGCCAAAGAATTTGCCAAAAAGGGATGGCTTGCCCTTGGCTGGCCACCAGAATATGATGGCAAAGGAGACATGATGGACCGTGTCCTCTTTGCTGAAGCCAGAGGATACTATGGCATTCCCGGAGTAGATATTTTTGGAGTGCAAATGCTTGCCCCAACCTTGTTACAGGCTGCAAGTGAAGAAATAAAGAGAGAATTCCTGCCACCTATTGCCCGGGGAGAGGTTATGTGGTGTGAGCTATGGAGCGAACCCAATGCCGGCTCAGACCTAGCCTCTCTGAGCACAACAGCAATAAAAAAGGGCGACGAGTACATTATAAATGGTCAGAAAACCTGGAATACCGGCGCTCACAAAGCTGATTGGAGCTTTGGCGTATTCAAGACAGACCCGACTGCTCGAAAACATCACAACATGACCTTCATTCTACACGATATGAAGACGCCAGGGATCACGGTAAGGCCAATTCCATACCTGGATGGCCATGCTCCTTATTGCGAGGTTTATTTTGACGATGTTCATGTGCCAGCCAAAAACATTGTCGGCCAGGAACACGAAGGCTGGGCTGTTGTAAATCTTCTGGCTGGTTTCGAGAGATCTGGCATAAGCGAAATCATGAGCATGATCCGGGGGCTAGAAGACCTGGTAACATTTTGCAACGAGACCAAACGACACGGGCAGCTACTGGCCAAGAACCCGCTTATCCGTAATCGGCTGGCTGAGCTAGCCTGCGAATTAGAGGCAGCCCGCGCTCTGGCATACCGTGTCGCTGATTTACAAAACAGAAACGAAATGTCCCTGATGGATGCCTCAGCAGGTAAAATTTTCTTCAGTGAACTGGGCGAGCGTTTTGCTTTTCTGGCTACGGACATTTTGGGGCCCTATGGCCAGGTCAAGACTTCTCGATGGGCTCCTTTAGATGGGTTATGGGAGAGGATGTTCCACGACCATTTCATAACCACCGTATCCATGGGAACAAATGAGATACAAAGGAATATCATCGCCTGGTACGGCCTCGGCTTACCCAGGATAAGATAAACCAAGCTTCGATAAGGAGGAATCATGGATCTTAGACTTACTGAAACACAAGAAATATTGAAGAAAATGGCACGAGATTTTCTTACCACAGAATGTCCCAAGACTCTGGTAAGAAAACTCGAACAAAGTGAGGAAGGATACTCTCCAGAAGTCTGGAAGAAGATGGCTGAGCTAGGTTGGATGGGCCTAATCATACCTGAAGAATATGGCGGTATGGGTTATACCTTCCAGGACCTTGTTGTCCTCCTGGAGGAGATAGGTAGAAATATTCTTCCTGGACCATTAATGGCTACTATAGCTAGCACCTTCCCTATACTCGAGGCGGGAACTGAAGAGCAAAAGAAGGGATTACTTCCCAAGATAGCTCAAGGTGAACTAATTCTTACCACGGCTCTCCTCGAAGGTGACGGTGTCTTCGATGCTTCTGGAATCGCCGTTAAGGCAACACCAAAAGGAGATGACTTCATAATAAACGGTACAAAGCTCTTCGTGGAAATGGCCCATGCTGCCAACCACATCCTCTGTGTCACAAGGACAAAAGACGGAACTTCGCCCGAGAAGGGAATTACCCTTTTTATTGTCGACTCCACGACTCCTGGAATAAGTTGTGAGGTAATACCTACCATCGCCGCAGATAAGCTATGCGAGGTGCGTTTTAAGGATGTCACTGTGCCCAAGAAAAATATACTTGGTAAGATAGATGAGGGATGGCCCATTGTGGAAATGATGTTGCGCAAAGGCGCCATCGCTAAGTGTGCCGAATCCATAGGTGCTATAGATATTTGTGTGGAAATGACCGTGGCGTATTCCAAAGAAAGGGTTCAATATGAAAGGCCCATAGGCGCTTTCCAGGCACTTCAACATATAATAGCTGACATGTGGACCGCAATGGAAACCAGCCGTTATCTGGTTTATGAGGCAGCCTGGATGGAGTCGGAGGGTCTTCCCTGCGCTAAAGAAGCCTCCATGGCAAAGGCATATGTCAACGAGGTCTATAAGAATCTTAGCAAGTGGGCAGTGAGAGTACACGGGGCAATCGCTACCAGTGCCGACCACGACATACCCCTTTATTACCGTAGAAGCTTGGCCGCAGATATTGCTTTTGGCGGCACTGACTTCCACAGGGAGATAGTGGCCCAGAAAATTGGACTGGTCTGAAATCACGTCTTACAATAAGTAGCTTATTAGCCCTCGTCTTTGGGGAACTGGGTTTTGCTAGTCCGCGTTTGACATTTGTCTGGCGACTCAAGAAATTTGAGGTTCGGATACTCCATCCGACAAAATGGGCACTTGGCGGTGGTGACAGAGTCTAGGAGTTGCGATACTGGGCCTTGTACCTGTACAAATTAGATAAAGCCTTGATTGAGGCACCGAGCGCGGGATATACAGGGAATTGCTCGCTCTCAAAAGCCTTTTTAGCCAGCAAGTGATACCTTCTATCCACTTTATCGTCCGAATAGGCATCGAGTGCAACACAAATCATTACGGTCTTGCCCCTTTCATCTCGAGCATACTTGCACCCCTGGACCATAATCTTAACAAGTTCCTTCAGGTACTTTTCAATTGCTTCTCCCAATACGTGCCGCAGGTAACGTATTTCGTCAAAGTGCAGCACTATTGAATCAATATTCTTATCGTGAGACAAGGTCTTGATAGCATCTGCAAGTGTTCCTGTTGTTCCGGACATGTTATAAAATATTGGCCAAGCGTCCAGGGGATTATTTATGCTTGTTCCCGCTAGTGGAACCATTTTGCGTAACTCAGCTATCGTTTCCTTCGTGAATTGAGGGACTTCCAGTCCTGCTTTTACACATAAATCGGTTTCAAGCACGCTAAAACCACCGGAGTTGGTAATAATAGCGGTCCCTTTCCCCAAAGGGAGTGGCACGCAGGACAATGCCAAAGTGGTATCCAGTAGTTCGTCGAAGTCCTCTACCTGGATTACCCCAGCCTGTCTGAAAAGTGAACTCCAGATTTCCGGCGAACCAGCTAATGAGCCTGTGTGAGAAGATGCTGCCCGGCGGCCGTGCTCGGTTACTCCTCCTTTGAGTGCCAGCACCGGCTTTAGCTTTGCAGCTTCGGTCATCGCTGCTCTGAGACGCTTACCGTTTTTTGTCCCCTCCATATATAAAGCTATAACCTCAGTTTCGGAGTCATGCGCCAGGTACTCCAAGAAGTCGGGACAGTCGAGGTCTATGGCATTCCCGTAGCTAATAACCTTACTGAACTTTACATTTCTCAGCCTCCCGATGGACAAGAATTGCTCGGCGAAGGTGCCGCTCTGTGAAATCACCCCAACCGGACCCTCCTCGGTTAAGATCCCTGGGACAAAAGCTAAGCCAGACTTAGGGCAACATATTCCCATGCAGTTAGGACCAATTAAGCTAACTTTACCTCTGGCTATCTTCTGCACTTCGTCCTCTAAAACTTTCCTATCTTCTGCTCCAGTTTCACTGAAACCGGCTGTAAATATATGGACCGCTTTTACGCCTTTTTCTATACATTCGACCAATACTCTCGGGACGAGTAATGCTGGCACTGCTATGACAACATAGTCAATCCCGTCTTCTATATCTAAGATGCTGGCGTAGCATCTTTTACCGTGGAGCTCTTTATACTTGGGATTAACCAAGAACAGATTGTCTCTGAGTTTTGTGCCCATTAAAGCCTGCGAGAAGCCATCGCTGTCGGAAGCTCCTATTACAGCTACCGTTCTTGGGTTGAAAATATACTCGAATTTTCCTAGTTTCTCTGCTTTCAATACAAGCCTCCTAATTACGATATGAACCGAGAAATTTTTAGACTGGGTTACGATTAAGTTGTAGCAGAAGCATTATGCAGTGATCTGGTTTTTCCAAAATCTAAATGCAATTTACCATATTTTTATTAGCCTATCAAATACACTTTTTGTAAAAACTGCCGAGTAGCTCGCTCAGAGGAAATCTTCAACCTCAAAGTAGCATTTACAACCCATAAACTCTTTGCTATACTTCCGTCAGAGGCAGCCTTGCATCTTCACTCACACAACATCAAGTAGCATGGCAATCTCAAAAAGGTTGATATTAAGAGTTATCGGTCACAGACCATTATAGCCATGCAGCTTCTTTACCGTGAACTTGCCTCAACATCCATCTGAGCTAACGAAGTATTACTGAATAAGGAGTATGAAGAATACGCATCAGCATGACCTGGAATTCCTCTTCCACCCTAATTCGATCGCCCTTGTTGGCATCACAACTGCCGAGACCTGGCACTGGACGCTCACTTTCCTAGAGGGCCTTATCGAAATTGAATTCGACCGCCCCCTCTATCTCGTTAATCCCAAGGGAGGGGAGATCAAAGGTCATAAGGTTTACACCAGTCTCAAAGATGTCCCTGGCAACATCGACTACGTAATCGGCCTGGTTAACGCCCAGATTGCTCCCAAGCTTGTGGAAGAATGTGCCGAAAAAGGTGTACGAGCAATTCACTTCTGTACAGCGGGCTTTAGTGAGACCGGTGATGAACACAGAATAAAGCTGGAATCTGAACTGGCGGAAGTCGCCCGCAGGAAGGGGATCAGGATTATCGGCCCTAACTGTATGGGCATTTACTGCCCTCAATCACGCCTATCCTTCAGTCCGGCTTTCCCCAAAGAAAGCGGCCCGGTGGGAGTCATTAGTCAAAGCGGTGGCAATTCCATCTATTTGGTCAGGCAAGCAGCGTTGCGAGGCGTTCGCTTCAGCAAGGTCATAAGCTACGGCAATGCATGTGACATCGATGAGACCGATTTGCTCGAATATCTTGCTAATGATGTAGATACCAAAATAATAGCCCTTTACATCGAGGGAATCAAGGATGGGAAACGATTCCGCAGGGCTCTGGAAGAAGCAACGAAGGAAAAGACAGTGATATTGCTCAAGGGTGGGGCTACCGAGGGAGGCGCTCGAGCAGCCGCCGGCCATACTGCGTCACTCGCTGGAAGCCGAACCACTTGGGATGCCCTCTGCAGGCAGTTAGGAATCATTAGTGTCAGCAGCATCGAAGAAATGATCGATGTATTAGTCACGCTTCTGTTCTTGCCGCTTCCCAGAGGCAGGAATGCGTTGTTATTCGGTGCTGGAGGTGGCGCCAGCGTCTTAATCGCCGACGAGTTTGAAAGCAGAGGGCTAAGAGTCCTTCCACTACCCCCGGAGATCATTGCTCAGATACGGGAGTTTACTCCCATTGCAGGCAATATCTTACGAAATCCTGTGGATTATTCACAAGCCATGATGAACCTTGAGGGCGTAATCAAAACCTTCGGTATATTATCAAGGTGGGAAGGGGCTGACTTCCTAGTCACGTTTGTCAGGACAGGTCAATTCACAACGTCTCAGATTTCAGAAACCCACCTAGACTTGTTAATGAGTAGATTTTCCTTAAAGCAAGGCCTTTTCCCCAAGCCAGTGGCAATGGTGCTTGAACCCAGTATTATGCCCAAAGAGGCTGAGGCTATTCTGGCTGCTATCCGTGATTGTATTTCGTCCGGGTTGCCTGTGTATTACTCCTTTGCTACCGCCGCCAACGCCATCAATTTAGTATTGAACCACACCGAGAGGCAGTCCAAAAAGTTTTAGGCGAAGACCCGGGTAGCTGCTCTTGATTACAGTTGCCGGGCTGGCGAGGGTATAATACCAAAAGGAAAAGTAACAGCAATGGAGAGAAGCCTTATTATACTTGCCCAAATCCAAACGCCTCAAAATAAAGGTTTCGAATTTTAAGTTAGCTATTTGGATTTGTTTAGTATTTAGTGTTTAGAGTCTGGGACTTAAGGTGAGTACATCTCGGAGTTATCAAACACAAGGCATCGTCTTAAAACAAACCAAGCTGGGCGAATTCGACAAGATTGTCACTATTTATACCCCGGAATTTGGCAAGTTAAGTGCAGTAGCTAAGGGAGCTTGTCGTCCCAAGAGCAAATTGGGTGGCAATGTAGAACCATTGACGCATAGCTTGATGCTGCTAGCTAAAGGGCGTAATCTCGATATTGTTACCCAAAGTCAAACAATAAATGGTTTCCTAGCTTTGAAAAGTGATTTATGGCGCATGGCTTGTGGCCTTTACATCTTAGAGCTTATTGATTCATTTACTGTTGAGGGCGGTGAGAATCGCCCTTTGTTTGATTTGTTGCTTGATATCTTAAATCAGTTGAGCGAGCCGGACAGCAATGAGGCTGTATTGCGTTATTTCGAGCTACACCTTCTTCACTATCTTGGCTACCGTCCCCAGTTGCGCCGATGTGTTAGCTGTGATTCACCCCTCAAGCCAGTAGTCAATTTTTTCAGCCCTAGCAAGGGTGGGCTCTTGTGTCCTCATTGCAATTCTGAAGAGAATCACCATTACGAGCAAATTGAAGTAATTTCATTAAAACCCTCCCTTCCCCTTTCGGTGGGAGCTTTGAAGGTTCTTCGCTTATGGCAAAGCTGTGATTATGCCACTGCAAGGCGGGTCAGAGTAAAACCGGAATTATCCTCGGAGTTAGAACGGGTACTGCACGAGTATATAAGATATATTTTGCAGCGAGAACTTAAATCCTTGACCTGGCTAAAAGAGTTAAAAAGGGGAATTGCCGCCATGTAAACTCAGCACTTGACAAGCATATTAGGGGGATGTAAAATCGCTGGATGCTTAACAGTGGTGGGATAGCGAAGTAATATGTATGAATGGAGAGTGTTTGGTATTCTAAATCAACCTTCAAGTTTATTTACTCCCTGATCTGCAACTCCCTTTTTCAGCATTAGTTCGCTGATTCATCGGAAGGATGGCAAAGTTAACTCACTATTGAAGAGAAGCAATGTATATCGTAATAGCAGGCTTAAGTGATATAGGGAAGAATTTAGCAGAGCTCCTTGTTAAAGAAGGGAATGAAGTACTGGTTATAGACCGGGACCCTGCGAGATGCGCTGCAATAGCAGAGGGTTCTGACGTGATGGTAATCACAGGAGATGCTGGCCAGAAGTCCACACTCGAAGAGGCGAGAGTCAGGAATGCCCATGCCTTTGTGGCCGCAGCTGGCGATGACTCGGAGAATTTAATGCTTTGCATGGTAGCCAAGGAAATTGGAGTAAAAACGGTGATTTCTCTTGTAGATGAAGCAGAGCATGCGGAAACCTTCAGGCAGGCTGGGATTAATTTACAAGTTAACCCTGACATAGTAGCAGCCAGACATATCCATCGCCTGATTTCACAGCCTTATGTGAAGGACTTTCTCTCTTTCGAAAGGGCAGAGATCTTCGAAATAGAGATTGAGGAGGGCATGAAATGTGTCGGGCAAACTGTTTCTGGGCTAGCAACCCCAAACGGTGTAAAGGTCCTCGTGGTACAAAGAGGGGAAAAATATCTGGGTGAGGATAAGGAGATACAACCTAAAGATTGGCTGACTCTCATTGTGAATCGGGAATCTGCCAAAAGGGGGACCGAAGTCATGAATAGATGGTTCGCCAAAGGGTAAGATTAACCCTCCACATCATTGGCTCATTCCTAAAATACTTCGCCTTAGCCTACATTATCCCTTTATGTGTAGCTCTTTACTATGGCGAGGAGAAGTGGCACATTTACTTGTATGCGCTACTGCTCACTCTCGGTATCGGACTAATCCTTGAATTTGGATTCAAAACCGAGAAGGAAATAGAGCGTGCCGATGGCTT
>Ga0307426_1002935_pt1 | contig 10420 bp, 9 predicted proteins | sample SalMarWE160340MG_FD_202165 | JGI IMG/M metagenome (GOLD analysis project Ga0307426, IMG submission 202165) | Salt marsh sediment microbial communities from the Plum Island Ecosystem LTER, Massachusetts, United States - WE1603-40 | ecosystem: Environmental > Aquatic > Marine > Intertidal zone >... | reverse complement strand
TCTTTCCGCGCGGCTCCGTGATATCCGGTTGATGTCCGGATACGAAAAAATCAAGGCTTTTTTACTTAGTTTTTAACAGGGGATGGTTATGACGAAGGTGGTGCCCTTTTTTGGCATGCTCTCCACCTCTATGGTGCCATGGTGGTCCTCCACAATCTGGTGGGTGATGGATAGTCCTAAGCCGGAGCCCTTGTCCTTGGTGGTAAAGAAGGGGTCAAAGATCTGCTCCACAATCTTCTTGGGGATGCCTGTGCCGGTATCGGCGACCTCCACCTGGACGTGTTGAGTCCCGTTTTTATGGATCTCCCTGCTGGTGATGGATATCTTCCCATGGGCCTCGATGGCCTCGATGGCGTTCAGCAAGATATTGAGAAAGACCTGCTTCATCTGATCCGCATCGAGCTTTACGGGGGTGGTCTCCCGAAGATTTGTCTCAATGGTGATATCCCGTTTGGTTGCTTCCGCCGTGACAAGGGGGATTATTTCTTCTAGGACCTGATTGACGTCCGCCCTTCTGAGCTTGGGCTTTTTTGGCTTGGCGAATTCAAGGAGCTCACTGACCAACTTGGTCAGCCTGTCCACCTCGGAGCTGGTCAATTTTAAAAACTCCCCCCGGAATTCTTTATCTTTGTACCGTATCGGCACCAGGTCCAGGAATGTCTTGACGGTGACCAGGGGATTTCTGATCTCGTGGGCAAGGGCTGCGGTCAATGACCCCAGCGAGGAGAGGCGATCAGTTCGGCGCATCAGTTGTTGGGTCCTCTGCATCTCCTGATAGAGGCGGGCGTTCTCAAGGGCCACCGATGCCTGCGTCGCAAAGTGCGTCAGCAGATCCAAGTCTTCGTGGGAGTACATCTCGCCGCTGCGTTTGTTGCCGAGATTGATGATTCCCATAAGGCGGTCTCTCGACATCAATGGGACGCATACCTCCGATTCCAAAGATGCCAATCTTTCTACTACATGTTTAATTTTGGGATCATCTACGGAGCGTTCGAGGACTTCCTTCACCACTGCCCGGCTTTGCTCCTCGAGCCACGTTAAAAACGGATCTTGTTGAGGCAATTCCTTAATCTTTGTTTTTTGTAGGTATTGAGATGCGCGCAGGGTGCAGGCCTTCTTTTCCCTGTCCAGCATGAAGAAAGAGATTTTTTCTGCGCCCAGGTCTTTGGTCAGAATATCACCTGCCTTTTTAAAGAGCTCCTTTTCATCCAAGAAAGAGACAATTATTTCGGTCAGTTCGCGTAATGTCTTTTTGTATTCAAATTTTGATTTAAAAAGCCTTTTTTCTATATATTCCTCAATTTCAGGTGTAACTTTTAGAAAGACCAGGCTGGCCAGTAGAAGCGTGCATAAGGTTAAGAAAGAAAAGAAGTAGTTAATCTGACTGAAAAAGAACTTTTGGGCAAGTATGCTAACAATCATGCACGGCAATAATACAAAGAAGGAAAGATAAGCATAAACCATGCCTTTTTTAATTACGATACTTATGTCCATGAGTTGGTATTTAACAATGGCGTAGGATACAATCAGCGTATAAAAAAGTATAAGATAATAACCAATAGGAGGGGTCTTAATGTTGAACATCGGCAAAATAGTACTTATAGCGCCTGTGAACCCGACTGATGATGCTATCAATATATATTTGAGTTGGTTTCTCTTGACAGCAGAGACGCGCGGAAACTCCTTTATTAGTTTATAAAAAGCATATACTAAGTTAGATAGATAGAATAAGCCGAAAAGGGGGAACACAATTCCTGGATCGGTATAATATTTGAAATTAAGTCTCTGGACGACCCCCTTTACGAAAAGTGGAGTAAAATTGAAAATAAGTAATACTACACTAATTAAATATGATCCAATTATGATTTTCTTGTTTCGCGCATCACGATTAATTCCTGATGCGCAGAAAATAACATGAAGAAAAGAAGAAGGTACAAAGATTGAGCCGCAATACAAGAAGCGTATCCAAAATAGGGCATGTGTTTTATCGTTAGCAATGTGGACGGCAAAAATACCAAAGCTCCAAATGGACACGCTGAGACTCAGAATAAGCCATGATCTATTGACAGCAGATTTGGTATTCTTGAGATAGACAAATATTCCCAGGGAGAGGCTTATTATGGCTGTAATTAAACTGGCTATTGCTAAAGCGCTCAATATATAACCTCGTTCCAGAAAGATAGCTATAAATAAGAACTTATCTTTTTTCCATAAAGTATTTCACAGCCCTTTCTAAACCTTCTTTAGTTTCTATTCGGGGTTTATAATTTATTTTCTCTTTGGCCTTTCTGATATCACAAGCCATATCTAATTTCATGTGCCAAGCCATATAAAGTGGCAATGAATAAAATCCCATTAGTGATAACGATTTAAATGCCAAACCACATATGCCTCCTATCCAGCCTGGCAGGTGAGTTTTTTTAAGAACTGTTCCTATGATGTGGGCGACGGTTTGAAATATTTCATTATACGTATAGGGCTTTTCATCTGCGACAAAATATATTTCACCTATTGCGCTACTAGACCGTCCTGCTTCCATTAATGCTTGAATAAGATTATCGATGTAACACATGCTTCTTAAGTTTTTTCCATTTCCCAGCGTTAAAAAACGGCCCGTGTAGATTCTATCAACTAATTTTTTCAGTATCTTAGATTTTCCTAAAGGTCCATATACGGTGGGTGCTCTTATACTAAGAGCAGGGAAAGCATATTTTTCAAAAGATTCCATTAATAGTTTTTCTGCTTGCAACTTGCTTTTGCCATAAGCATCTAGCGGTTTACAGGGACTTTGTTCATCTAATAAAATGCCTTGTTCTCGATTTGGTCCTACCGCCGCAATACTGCTCAGAAAGACAAACTTTGCAAGCTTCTCTGTGCGGCATACCTCTACTAGGTTTCGAGTTCCACCAAAATTGACCCTGTAAAAATCTTTACAGCGGTTGGAGTAAATCTCACCAGCCAGATGATAGACAATATTGCAGTCCCGGGCAATATCTTTGAGGGAATCCTTATTAAGCAGATCACCGTAGAAGAGTTCTACCCCTAAGTCCTCCAAGTATTGAATGTCGCTGGTTTTTCTAACTAGGCACCTTACCTCTCGCTCCTGTTCCACAAGGTTTCTTACCAGATGCTTTCCAATGAATCCTGAGGCGCCGGTTACCAGTGTTTTCACAATACTTCTCCCACTAATAGCACTTGAGTATTATAGTAGCAATTCTTGAACCAAAACCACCCATATAAATAGATAAGATAACGCTTATGCTAGCTTTAATGCAGATATTAGGGTTATAATGGTAAAAGGATATTTCTAAAATGAAATTTGCTAATGCTCTAAGTAAACTAGCTATTAAATAAGCGCTCAAAATTATTCTCCGCTACTCAAAAAATGCTCATCTCTTGCTATCCATTCGAGAGAAAAAGCGATTTGATTAAATTTTTCTTGGCGTTTAATTCTATAACCAGCAAAGTGCCGATTAACTAACCGATTGATATGATTACGAGGTCTGGTTATGTATCGGAAACCTATTAGGTTAGCCATTTTTTGAATTATTATATTTTTTATAGTAAATTGGAAAGTAAAATAAACGTTACCTTTTACAGAAGTTGCGATATCTTTAATACCTGAAAGTAATCTGTTTAAATCAGTATCTTGAAAAAACTCAGCAAAACCATTACAAGAGATGATAAGATGCTTAATATCTCTAAGATCGTCAAAGTAAAGTTTATTTTTCATATAATCAAAAATGGACATCTCACGGCGAACTGTACAATTATAATCATAAAATAACAATTCTGTAAGCTTTCTATTATTATTTATCCAGACATCATCAATATCGTTATTTATAACTTTAAACATGGGCAATCTAAAGTCAAAGTCATTTTCCATTTTTTTTTTGATTTCGTGCATAATCCTATGAACTTCCAGGCCATCAAAACCGCCGCCGCAACCAATATCTAAAAGTGCAAAATTACCATCACCCTTCAGGATTATGGCAAAAATGGATTCTGCAATAAATTTTGCAACTTGTTCCCTTCTCCAGGCTAAAGGTGGGGCTGTAATTTTAATACATATTTGATCGATAAGTTTTTTTATATAGCGTCCATTCGCCTGGTTTGTTAATGCATAAAAGGTTACTTCTTCTGTTCCGGGTCTTCTGTACATTATGTTTGCAAACGTACTGATCCTAGTTATTAATTTTCCTAAAAGTGTTAACTCATTTTGCGCAGGTGGAAGATCATCCTTACTAAAAGATGATAATTTTATCAACTCATTATAATTTTTTTGAAAATAAAAAGCTTCTCCACTAATTTTTATTCTCTCCCAAATTTTGTTGTGAGAAGTTACTTCTAACCATATTTTTTTTATCTGGTTTGCTTGATCTCGATTAACCATTATAGGTCCTTTAATTTACGATATAAAATTCTCTACTACGATTTGAATAAATTTCAGCGGCTGAATGGTAAACAATGTTGCAATCCTTGGCAACCCCTTTTATGGAATCATTGTCGAGTAAAACTTCAGAAAAAAGTACTTTCCCTAAATTCTCCAATATTGAATATCACTGCTTTTTCTAACTAGGCATCTTACGTCTCGTCCCTGCTCCGCAAGGGTTCTTACCAGATGCTTACCAATGAATCCCAAGGCGCCGGTTACCAGCTTTTTCATAGCATGTTTCTATTCGTATTTTTTGATGATAATCGCCGAATTTCTTGAACCAAAACCTAAAGAATTGGATAGGCAGACTCGTACGTCGGCTTTTATTCCTTTGTTCGGGACATAATTGAGGTCGCACTCGGGATCAGGCGTTTCATAATTTATGGTGGGGTGGATAAATTGATGTTCTAGTGTGAGAGCTGTGACTACAGCCTCGACGCCGCCTGTACTGCCTAACGTATGTCCGGTCATTGATTTGGTAGCGCTGATGGGTATGGTATAGGCGCGCGGGCCAAAGATCTTCTTATAGGCGAGCGTTTCCGTTTTGTCGTTCAAAATCGTAGCAGTACCGTGGGCGTTTATATAGTCTATATCTTCCGGTTGTATTCCGGCATCGTGTAAGGCAATCAGTATTGTCTCAATAGTTCCTTCCGCGTTCTCAAGGGGTTGTGTCATATGGTAGGCTTCTGAATTGGCGCCAAATCCGATGAGTTCCCCATAGATATGGGCGTCTCTTTTTAGCGCATGCTCGAGTTCCTCCAATACAATTATTCCAGCGCCCTCGCTCATTACAAAACCATCACGATTTTTGTCGAAGGGACGGGACGCCTTCGCAGGGTCACCATTTCTCTCAGTCATTGCATGTATTCTACAAAATGAACCAAAGGTCAACGGGGCTAAAGGTGCTTCGGTGCCACCAGTTATGATTACATCTGCCGTATTATTTCGGATGAGCGATAAAGCGTATCCCATAGCATCTGTTGCGGAAACGCACCCTGTAGAAAAAGTGTAACAAGGACCTTTGATCCCCAACTCAATGGACGTATAGGCAGAAGCCTCGCCAGCGTAGAGTCTTAGCGCTAACAAAGGATCTGTTCTATTTAAGCCTTTTTCTAGGAAAATGGCGTGTTGAGATTCGGCATGGGATAAGGCCCCTAATGAGCTGCCGATGGAAATGCCTATTTTATTATTATTGTTATGGATATCTAATGCAGCATCCTCTAGTGCCATACGGGTGGCAGCCACAGCAAATTGGGCGAATCTGTCTATCCGCCGGGAGCTTTTGGGGCTCATAAAGTCTGTCGGATCGAAATCATGGACTTCGCCGGCGATCTGCGTAGAATACGTGGAGACATCAAATCTGGTGATTTTTACGATACCGGATTTTCCTTTTTTTAAAGCATTCCAGAAGGCTTCCTTGCCGATTCCAATGGGGGTTATTATGCCGAGGCCGGTGATTACTGCCCTTCTGTGATTTTTTCCTTTTGGCTTAGACATGTATGTTTTGTGTATATGCGTTTTTTGCGAAGATTCGTTCTAGAAGCAAAAAGCCATCAATGAATGCTCTCTAGTTAAAAGGCAAAACGCTAAAAATCCTTGGCCTCATAGGCTAAATTATAGCAGAAAGTAAAACAATAATGTATGAATATATCCTTTTTTGACTTTTTTGTCACGTATTTTATGCTATAGTTAATTAATGCCTAAAAAAGGTCGACTATTAAACATTTCTTTCACTTTTCTTTTGAGTAACGCTTGTCTATATTGTCAGGGGTTGAGTTTCAATCGTGGTCTATGTATCAGATAAGTATAACTGATTAGGATTTTGATGATGGCTGAGAACAAAGACGGGCTGCGATGTCCGCAGTGCGGCACGGTGGTTAAAGAGTATCGTAATCCCTTCCCCACAGTGGATATTATTATCGAGTATGAAAAGGGGATTGTCCTGATCCTGCGCCGGAACGAACCCCGGCGATGGGCCATCCCTGGTGGGTTTTGCGACTACGGGGAGAGCCTGGAGGAGGCCGCCATCAGGGAGGCCAGGGAGGAGACGGGGGTGGAGGCGGAACTTATCGAGCAGTTCCATACCTATTCAGATCCCCGGCGGGACCCTAGACAGCACAATATCACCACCGTCTACATCGCCCGGGCGATCGGTGGGACTCTTCGAGCCCAGGATGACGCGCAAGATATCGGGGTCTTCACCGAGGATGATCTTCCCCCTCAGCTCGCCTTTGATCACGATCAGATTTTAAAGGACTATTTCCGCTACAAGAAGACGGGTGTACGCAGGCGGCTTTAGTCCAATTTGGCCAGGGCCTCCCTGATCCTCTTTACCCCCTCTTGGATAACCTCTGGGGCGATGGGGTAGGAGAGGCGCAGATACCCCTCTGCCCCAAACTCGACACCGGGGACCACTGCTACCCGTGCCTCTTCCAGGAGATAATCGGTCAGGCGGGTGCTGTCTTTGATCCGTTCTCCCTTACAAGCCTTGCCGAGATAGGCCTTGAGGTTGGGGAAGCAATAGAAGGCCCCCTGCGGTTTGTGGCAGGAGACCCCTTCGATGGCGGTGAGCGCCTCCCAAATGAGGTCCCTGCGCCGCTGATATTCCGCCACCATGGTTGAGACCTCGGCCTGGCTCCCCTGCAAGGCCTCCACGGCCCCCTTCTGGGCGAAGGAGGTGGGGTTGGAGGTGCTCTGGCTCTGGATGCGGTTCATGGCCGCGATGATCTCTTGTGGTCCCGCCGTATATCCGATCCGCCACCCAGTCATGGCGTAGGTCTTGGAGACACCGTTGACGATAATGGTGATGGCCTTGACCTCCTCCCCCAGGGAGGCGATGCTCACGTGTTGGTAGCCGTCGTAGACGATCCGCTCGTAGATCTCATCGGAGATGATGAAAATCTGATGCCGCACGGCCACCTCGGCCAATCCCTGCAACTCCGCACGAGTATAGGCCGCGCCGGTGGGGTTTGAGGGGGAATTGATTACCACCGCCTTAGTCCGGGGGGTGATGGCCTTCTCCAGGGTATCGGGGCGCAGCTTGAACCCTTCTTCTTCGGACGTGGCGACGATTACGGGTTTCCCTCCTGCCAAGGCGACCATGGGGGGATAGGAAACCCAAAAGGGGGCGGGGATGATGACCTCGTCTCCGTCATCTATGAAGGCCTGGGCCAGGTTGTAAAAAGAGTGTTTTCCGCCACAGGAGACAAGGATGTGTTCTTTTTTATAGTGTACCTTATTTTCCCGTTGGAGCTTCGCGCAGATGGCCTCCTTGAGCTCGTCGGTTCCTCCAGCGGGGGTATATTTGGTAAACCCCTCCTGGAGGGCGGCTATGGCTGCTTCCTTGATGTGCTGGGGGGTGTCGTAGTCCGGCTCGCCGGCGCCGAAGCTGATGACGTCGATCCCCTGGGCGCGCAAGGCATTGGCCTTGGCCGTAATGGCCAGGGTAGGGGAGGGCTTGACCATTTGTGCCCGTGTGGATAGCTTCATTGCTCTCTCCTGTTTATGTCTTAGTACCATACTTGTTTTGTGGGTGCAAGGAGGCAAATGCACCTCAGCCTTGCGTATTGGAGGTAAAAGACCTATAATGATCAGCCTGATTTTTGAGGAGGGACGATGGACATCACGTATATCCTCTGTGACCTCGACAACACGCTCTATCCACGGTCATGTGGACTCTTTCACCTCATCGAGGAGAGGATCAAGGAGTACCTAGGTATCAGATTGGGTCTGACCCCAGAGGAGGCCGCGACCTTGCGGCGCGGTTATCTTCGTACATACGGCTTCACCCTAGTGGGGCTTATGAAACACAACAGCATAGATCCCGAGGACTATGTGGACTTTGTCCACGAGGTGGACGTCGAAGGGACCATCAGCGAGGATAAGGAACTTGCCCGCATGATGTCTCTGATCCCCTTTGGGAAAGTTATCGTCACCAACGGCACCCAGCGGCATGCCCGGCGCGTCCTGCGCTCCCTGGGGGTGGAACCCTTTTTTGCGCATATCTTTGACATCGCCTTTATGGGGTATTGCCCCAAGCCCCACCGCGGCGCGTTTCAGAAGGTGCTTGATCACCTGGGGGTGACGGCAGAGGAGTGCCTGATGCTGGATGACCACCCGCCGACCGTGGCTGCGGCCAGGGCATTGGGGATGACCACCATCTACGTGGGAGAGGGGGAGCAGGTAGAGGCAGATTATCATATCGGGGAGATCAAAGGTTTGGAAGGAGTCCTCAGGGACCTGCAGCTCCTTGATGAGAGGGGGGCGAAGGGGGTGGTGCAATGATCACCACGGAGATACAGGTCAAGACCAAGCAAAGGAATGAGCTGGTCGATATTACCCCGCAGGTGGAAAAGACCGTGGAGAAATCGGGGATCGATGAGGGTATCTGTGTCCTCGCGGTACCGCACACCACGGCGGCCGTAACCGTCAATGAGAACGCCGATCCGAGCGTCAAGGCCGATATCATCGCCAAGCTGAACGCGCTGGTGCCGGCCGGGGATCAATACCACCACCGGGAGGGGAATGCCGACGCCCACATCAAGGCGACCATGGTTGGGCCGTCAGAGGTCCTCCTGGTAAAGGATGGACGGCTATCGTTGGGGACCTGGCAGGGGGTGTTTTTTTGTGAGTTCGACGGTCCCCGGACGAGAAGAGTTGTAATCAAAGTATTTTAGTCGTTCTTTCTATCTCGTTATTGGAGTAAGAATGCGGCCATTGTATCTCGTAACCGGCGGGGCGGGTTTTATCGGCTCCCACATTGTGGGGGAGTTGGTCACGAAAGGGGATCAGGTCAGGGTGATCGACAACCTCTCAACAGGGAAGCGGAAAAACCTTGAGCATCTCATGGATGAGATAGAGTTTATCGAAGGAGACCTTCGGAAACCGGAGACAGCCGCCGAGGTGGTAAAAGGGGTCGACTATGTCATCCATCAGGCGGCTCTCCCCTCCGTCCCTCTCTCTATTGAAGACCCCAAAGGGAGTACGGAGAACAACCTCAACGGCACCCTGCACCTCCTCATGGCCGCCCGCGACGCCGGTGTGAAGCGGGTGGTCTATGCCTCCTCGTGCGCCGTTTACGGCGACTCCCCAACCCTTCCCAAAAAAGAGGATTTTCTCCCCGCACCCCTGTCACCCTATGCCGCCTCCAAGCTGGCCGGTGAATATTACTGCCAGGTATTCCACCAGATCTATGGCCTGGAAACGGTCTGCCTTCGTTACTTTAACATTTTTGGACCACGACAAGACCCCCTTTCCGAGTATGCCGCCGTGATCCCAAAATTTATCACCATGGCCTTAGGCAAGAAACCCCTCGTGGTCTACGGGGATGGCGAGCAGAGCAGGGATTTTTTATTTGTGGCCAATGTAGCGGAGGCTAATCTTCAGGCGTGTGAGGCCGAGGGGGTCGCCGGTGAGCAGTTCAATGTGGGGTGTGGAGAACGCATATCCCTCAATGACTTGATACAGGAGCTGCAGGGGATTGTCCCGGATGATCTGAAGGTCGAATATGCCGCCCCCCGCCCCGGAGATATAAAACACTCACAGGCCAGCATAAAAAAGGCATCCACCCTTATGGGATATGAGGCGAAAGTTTCTTTCGGGGAGGGGTTGCGCAGGACGGTGGAATGGTTCAAGGCAACGGCGTAAAAAACATACTCACCATTGATGTGGAGGAGGCCTTTCACAGAAACGACCTTCACCTCTCCTCCCGGCAACGGGCATTGTTGGGCGGCAGGGTGGTCGAGCAGACGGAGCGGCTCATCTCCCTGCTCAGGGCCGCTGGTCAGAAAGGGACTTTTTTCGTCCTCGGGGAGGTCGCCGAACACTACCCGAACTTGGTAAAGAAATTGACACATGAGGGGTTCGAATTAGGTCTGCACGGCTATGGTCATCGTCTCGTCTACGAACAAAAAAAAGATGATTTTCTTTCTGAGACCCGCGCAGCGAAGGCCCTGGTGGAGGAGATAGGGGGGAAGGAGGTCATCG
>Ga0307426_1002933_pt1 | contig 10426 bp, 7 predicted proteins | sample SalMarWE160340MG_FD_202165 | JGI IMG/M metagenome (GOLD analysis project Ga0307426, IMG submission 202165) | Salt marsh sediment microbial communities from the Plum Island Ecosystem LTER, Massachusetts, United States - WE1603-40 | ecosystem: Environmental > Aquatic > Marine > Intertidal zone >... | reverse complement strand
CGAGTATACGGCGGGCCTGCTGCGCTTCGTATTTGGAGCGATCAAGTTCTTCGGGTTCAGCCATGGCCTTTTGGATTGAATTTTTTGTTAATTCATGAAAAAGTACCCGGTGAAAATGGCGGCCCTTTCTTTTCAAGACATCGGCCGTATGCCAGGCAATGGCCTCTCCTTCGCGATCAGGGTCCGGGGCCAGATAAACCTCACAGGTGTCACCGGCCGCCTGTTTCAGGCTTTTTATGACTTTCTGCTTGCCCGGTATGCAATTGTAAATGGGCTTGAAGCCATTTTCCACATCAATGCCCATCTCTTTACTCGGAAGGTCCTTGATATGCCCGACGGTCGCCGCAACATTATACGCGTTTCCGAGATATTTTTTGATGGTTCTTACTTTTGTCGGTGACTCCACGACAACTAAGGGTTTGCTCACAGTCCATCCTCACGTCAGTTCTGGGTATACACAGCGTCATAATTAATAAGGCAATATACTTGAGGCGTGTAGAATCTAATTGCCGGATGGTTGTTGTCAATAGTCCGGCAGATATTTTTGTCTGTATTTGCCCAATCGGCTTGTCCGGGCTAAGGCGATACGGTAAAATACTTGCCGGGTGATTGCTGGACCAGTCCGGCGAGTTCTAATTTTAACAAAATGCTTGAAAGTTTGCCGGGTCCCAGGGAGATTTTTCTGACCAGATCGTCAATGTGGATAGGATACGGCCCTAAAGCTTCATATACCCGGGTTTCCTCTGTCGTAAGCGCGACCCTCTTTTCATCGACCCCGTTCTGGTTGAGCAGCGCCGGGCGCTTGTTGAGCTGGATCATCGGGGCAAGTTCCTCAATGATATCCTGGGCATGTTCGACAAGTTTAGCTCCCTGTTTTATAAGGGTATGCGTCCCGATGCTCTTGAATGACTGAATACTGCCGGGTACCGCAAATACTTCACGATTTTGCTCGACGGCCAGACGGGCAGTGATCAGCGAGCCGCTTTTTTGGGTGGCCTCCACAACAACCGTTCCCAGCGACATTCCGCTGATAATCCGGTTGCGTATCGGAAAATTGTGTGCTTCGGGTTCCGTCATCAATGGAAATTCCGATACAATCGCACCCCTTTCGGAAATCCGGTGAAAAAGTCTTTTGTTTTCTGCCGGATAAATTTTTTCCAGACCACTGCCCAGCACGGCGACTGTTTTGCCGCCAGCCGCCAGCGCACCCTCGTGAGCGGCGGTGTCAATGCCGCGTGCCATTCCGCTGACGATGGTTAGGCCGAGGGCGGCCAAACTGCCGCTCAAACTTTTAGTCGTCGTCATGCCGTAACCGGTCGCGTTTCTGGAACCGACCATGGCAAGTTTTGCGGGAGAACTTTCGAGCCGGCCATAGGCGTATAAAAAGAGCGGCGGATCAGGGATTTGACGCAACAGTTGAGGATATTCCGGATCCGCCAGGGTTATGATACCATAACCTCTGCGGGCCACAAGGTCCAGTTCTGCTTCAACGCTTTGAGGTATTTTATGTGCTTTTAGTGCTGCGACGTGACGCCGCGTGATTCCGTCCACCCGCAGCAGCGCTTCATCGGATGCCTGAAAGATTGCTTGCGCCGACTTAAATGTATCTATCAGACGTTTGCCGAGGAGATTTCCGACTCCCGGTACACTTTTAAGACAGAACCATGGCAGGAGGTTATCCATTGCAGCCCATTTTAACTCACAACTTGCCCTTGCTTTTTGATTGTTTTGACTGCCACGCCAAAAGGATCGGACTTGCCACGAATATGGACGAGTAGGTTCCCACTGCTATCCCGATGAGCAAGGCAAAGGCAAAATCATGGATTATACCGCCGCCCAGTACAAAGAGGGTGACCACCACAATAAGGGTGGTCAATGATGTCAGAATGGTGCGGCTGAGCGTTTCATTGATGCTGCGGTTTAAAATGATTTCCAATGGATTTTTATGATACTTGCGGAGGTTTTCCCTGATGCGGTCAAAGACGATGATGGTGTCGTTTAAGGAATACCCGATAATGGTCAGCAAGGCGGCAATAATCGCCAGGGTAAACTCTTTGTCGAAAATGGAAAAGATACCGACGGTAATAATAACATCGTGGATCAGGGCGACAATGGCGCCCATGGCGTATTTGAGCTCAAGAAACCAGAATAATACGAGGGATACAAGCAAAGCTGCAACAATCAGAAAAGGAATACTGACCTTAAACAGCGTAAACACATAAACCGCCCCGATTAAGGCCGCCGTCATAATGCCGCTCAAAATCCATTTGAGCTCGAAACGTCCGGATATATAAATGGTGATAAACAACAGGGCGTAAAACATGGCAAATAATGCCTTTTCGCGCAGGTCCTGTCCGACCTTGGGCCCGACCATTTCCACCCGCCGTATTTCCGCTGATCCGCCGGTTTCCGCGTCCAGGGCTTTTTTCATATCCGTCGAGAAACTTTCGTTGGTCATGACCGAACTGTCGGTGCGAATCAGATATTCATGGGTTTTTTCCTCACCGAACTGCTGGACGGAGGTATTGTCGATTCCGATGTCTTTCATTCCGGTTTTTATATCCTCGATTTTAACCGGGGTCAGAAATTTCACCTGGATCAGAGTGCCGCCCTGGAAATCAACGCCAAGCTTTGGACCGCCGTGCAGGATGAGAGAAACAATACTGATGATGATCATCGCAATCGAAAAACCAAAGGCGATCTTTTTTTTGCCGATGAAATTTATGTTAACGTCCGGCTTGATAAATTGCATATAATTTCCTTCTGATTGTTTTACAAATTAGCTAATGACTAAAAACAAAAATGACTAAATACTCAGTGTTTTCACCTGGCGGTACATCAACAGATAATCAAAGATCAACCGCGACAGGATCAGGGCGGTAAACATACTGGCGATAACGCCCAGGCTCAAGGTGACCGCAAATCCCTTAATCGGTCCGGTACCAAACTGGAAAAGCACGACAGCGGCAATCAGGGTCGTCACATTGGCATCCAGAATGGTCAGGGTGGCCCGGTTATAGCCGGCGTCAATGGCTGCGCGCGGTGTTCGGCCCAATGCCAATTCTTCTCGGACGCGTTCAAAGATAATCACGTTGGCATCCACAGCCATACCGATGGTCAGAATAATTCCGGCAATTCCCGGCAGGGTCAGGGTGGCGCCAAAACCGGCCAACCCGGCGCCGATCATCATAATGTTTAGCAGCAAAGCAACGTCTGCGATCAGTCCGGCCGTCTTATAGTAGATGATCATAAAGCAAACCACCAGAAATCCGCCGATGCACGTGGAAAGCAGGCCTTTGCGGATGGAGTCGGCCCCCAGCGAAGGGCCCACAGATCGTTCTTCGAGCACGTTTACCGGTGCCGGCAGGGCACCGGCGCGCAGCACGATGGCGAGATCGCGCGCTTCCTCGGTGGTAAAACGGCCGGTAATGCGTGCCTGACCGCCGGCAATTTTTTCCTGGATAACCGGAGCCGAATAAACCGTCTGGTCAAGTACAATGGCCAGACGCTTGTTAACGTTATCTGCGGTTATTCTTTCAAAAAGGCGCGCGCCTTTTTTGTCAAAATTAATGGAGACGTAGGGTTCATTGAATTGGGAGTCGATTTGAACCCGGGCGTCCGTCAGGTAGGCTCCGGTCAACAACGTTCTTTTTTTGAGCAGAAACGGCGTTTTTAGCGTACGATGGGTTTGAGGATTTTCTTCAACTTTATAGAGGATTTCATCTCCCGGCGGGATATTGCCTTTAAGTGCGTCATCGACTGAATGGGTATCATCGACCAGCTTAAATTCCAACAGCGCGGTTTTGCCGATCAGATCCTTGGCTCTTTCGGTATCTTTGATCCCGGGCAGCTGAATCAATATTCGGTTTTCACCCTGACGTCGGATATCCGGTTCGGCGACACCGAACTGGTCAATACGATTGCGGATTGTTTCAAGGGCCTGTTCGACAGCCAGCTTTTCGACATGGTTGCGATCGTTATCGGTAAGGCCCAATATGATCGTAAGGGCACCGTTGTCTCTTTTTTCCGAAATCAGGCGCAGGTCCCTGAAATCTTCATCCAGCAGCGCTTTGAATTTTTCGATATTTTCCGGGTCTTTGACCTTGGCGGATATCCTGGTCCCATCAATTCGTTCCACCGTAACGTGCCGGATGAGATTTTTTTTCAGCATTTCCCGGATTTCCTGAGAAATACGCTCGACCGTGCTTTCAACAGCCTTACCCGAGTCCACCTCCAGCACCAGGTGCATGCCGCCCTGAAGATCAAGACCGAGGTTGATTTTTTTGTGCGGCCAGAGGGTGGGCTTCAGGGACGGAAGAATATAGATGACCGTGGCTACGACCACGACAAGAACTGAAACCAATTTCCATGAAATATTCTTCAATGATCTTTTTCCTTCGCTTTGGTTATCGATCCGATTTAAAATACTCTGTCAAGAAGCCGGCTGGGTGGTTGTGCATCCGTATTTGCCTGATTGCGTCGATCGCTTCACCCGCCAAAACATCGGTTGTGTGTTATCATCATACGAAAGCCCCAGAGAATTTGTCAAATGGCGCGGCGGTTAAACTGCAGCGGAATAAACCCCGCGGCAGCGGGGACTTGAATCGGTTTACCCGCTCTGAACAATTCCATGAACCCACCACTTAACGAAATTGCATGGGGCTGAGGTTTTTAAACCCTTATTATACCCCAATTGTGTTGGAAACCAACTGGGAATTCAGCATTAATCGGCTATTTTTTTTCCGGCTGACTTTGAGATGTCGGCTGAGCCAGGTTTGATACATTACCGCGGGCGACTTTAACGCGAACCTTATCGGCAATTTCGACGGTCAACGTGGTTTCATCCATACCTGTAATTCGACCGTGGATACCGCCGCTGGTGATGATGCGATCGCCTTTTTTAAGATTGGAAATCATCTGGCGGTGGTCTTTCGTCCTCTTTTGCTGGGGACGGATCAGTAAAAAATAAAATATGACAAACATCAAAATAAGCGGGATAAAGCCCGCGAAACCACCGGCGCCTTCGCCTCCGGCGCCCCCTGTGCCCATTGCATATGCTATATCAAACAAGACAAATCCTCCTTCCGGGTTATAGACAGCTATGTTATTCTATTTATTATTCGGTCGGCAATAATTTAAGCAACTGTTTTTTTGAAATCACGCAGGTATACTTCAAATGATCGAATTCGTCAAATCTTTCTTGATTTTTTTTTATGCCCCGGGGGAAATTTCACTCACGACATATAATCTTGCTGTCTCCCGGCACCATTGACCGATCGCCCTCGATTTCAACATAAAGCTCACGCCTGATCTCCAGATCGACAATCTCCCGGCGTTTTTTATTTAGAAGATATTCAGCCACATCCATCGGGACGATTCCCTTGACCCGCTTGGCTTTTTCTTTCAGCGTTTCGAGGCTGAGTTTGCGAAGAAAACCGATGCCCAGCGTCTCGGCGGATGGAACCAACCCCTTGCCCTGACAATTTTTACAGGGCAGGTAACTGCCGAATTCAATCGAAGGGCGGATACGCTGCCGTGACATTTCCAGCAGTCCAAAACGTGAAATTTTGCTGACTTTTGTTCGTGCTTTGTCATCTTTTACGAATTGCCTCAGGGTACGTTCGACTTCCGATTGATGCTTGGCATCCCGCATGTCAATAAAATCGATGACGATTAATCCGCCCAGATCCCTTAACCGCAGCTGGCGCGCAATTTCTTCTGCAGCCTCCAGGTTGGTTTGAAATGCCGTTTGTTCAATAGATTTTTCATGGGTCGATTTGCCGGAATTTACGTCCACTGAGACCATGGCCTCGGTTTGCTCAATGACCAGGGTTCCACCGGATTTCAAGCCGACTCGGCTCTCAAATATGGAAGCGATCTGATCTTCGAGCTGAAACTTGGAGAAAATAGGTTTGGCACCTTTATAAAGCTTGACGGTCTTGTCGTGTCCGCGTGAAAAGAGTTTGATAAATTCTCGCACTTCATTGAATACGGTGGCATCGTCAATCAGAATCTCGTCAACTTCCGGTGTGAAGGAGTCCCTTATCGAACGTACGACCAGATGGCGTTCTTTGTAGAGCAGGGCAGGGGCCTTCCTTTTCATCACACTGTCCTTGATTGTTTTCCAGAGCCGAAACAGGTAGGTTAAATCCTTTGAAAGAACTGTTTTACTGGCATTTTCGGCAACCGTGCGGACGATCATTCCGTAATCCTCGGGAATCTTTAATTTAGCAATAATATCTTTCAGGCGCTGGCGCTCTTCATCATTTTCAATTTTGCGCGATACCCCCCGATTGTCGCTTCCCGGCCTCAGAACCAGATATCTTCCCGGTAAACTAATATAGGTGGTAAGCATCGCCCCCTTCCTCATAAAAGGATCTTTGATAACCTGCACCATCAATTCCTGCCCGCGCTTAACCAGCTTGTCGATCGATTGCTGGTCATCTTCGGGGTCCATAAAGTAATCGCTGTGGATTTCATTTCTTTGCAGGAAACCGTGACGCTCCGCACCGTAGTCGACAAATACGGCCTGCAGACTGGGTTCGATGCGGGAGACGATGCCTTTGTATATGTTGCCGTGGGTGATCTCCTTCAGACTGCTTTCAATACGAAACTCTTCAAGTTTGTTCTTTTTGACCGTTGCGACCCTGCATTCTTCAGGATCGATTGCATTCACCAAGATCTTGATGCTCATAAATTTTTATCCTTGCACTGGGCATATAAGAGATAATATTAATAGCCTGCTCGAAAATAGATGTCTATTTGCTTGAATATTAAATTGTTAGATACAAGTCAAACGATTTCTGGTTGGTAGAAGATTGCCGCTGGCGAGATTTCGTGATGATCGGTTGTTTTTATTATATTTTGAAATTTAAAACTTTTCTTTCACGGGTTTTGGAGTTAAAACAGTAAAGGCTGAAAAGTAACTTGGATCGCCCAAAAGCTGAATATCTGAACATTTGAACAGAGGAAAAACAAGTGATGGATGAGAAATACACCCCTACAGCAATTGAAACCAAGTGGCAAAAAAGATGGGAAGCTTTGAATTTGTTTAAGGTAACGGAAGATCGCGGCCAGCCGAAATACTATCTGCTGGAAATGTTTCCATATCCTTCAGGCAAGATTCATATGGGACATGTTCGCAATTACACCATCGGTGATGTTGTTGCCCGGTACAAGCGAATGCGGGGATTTAATGTCCTCCATCCAATGGGATGGGATGCTTTTGGTATGCCGGCCGAAAATGCCGCCATTGCCAATAAGACCCATCCGGCCAAATGGACTTATGCCAATATCGATACCATGCGCGCCCAGCTCAAACGTCTGGGTTTCAGTTACGACTGGGATAGAGAACTTGCCACGTGCAAACCTGAATATTATCGCTGGGAACAGTGGCTATTCCTGCAAATGTACAAACGAGGCCTGGCCTACCGGAAAGAATCATTTGTCAACTGGTGCGAAGACTGTCAGACAGTTCTGGCCAATGAACAGGTCGAAGCCGGCCTTTGCTGGCGCTGCGGCCGACAGGTTCGTCAGAAGCAACTATGGCAATGGTTTTTCAAAATAACCGACTACGCGGAGGATCTTCTGCTGTACTGCGACAAACTGCCGGGCTGGCCCGAAAAAGTCATTGCCATGCAGAAGAACTGGATCGGCAAAAGTGTCGGGGCCCAGATCAATTTTGCCGTTGAAGACCGGAAGGCGATGATCCCGGTATTTACCACCCGCCAGGATACGGTATTCGGTGCAACGTTTATGGTCCTGGCGCCGGAACATCCGATGGTGGCGGAACTTTCCAGAGGAACTCCCCAGCAAAAAGAGGTGGACGAATTCGTCGAAAAAATTTCACTGCAAGATCGTTCCCCCCGTTCGATTGAGGATTACGAAAAAGAAGGCGTGTTCACCGGAGCCTATTGCCTCAACCCCTTGAGCGGTCGCCGCATTCCGGTTTACACGGCCAATTTTGCTTTGATGGAATACGGCACCGGTGCCGTTATGGCCGTTCCGGCACATGATCAGCGGGATTTTGATTTTGCTAAAAAATACGGTCTGGAAATTATTGTGGTCGTACAGCCGCGGGATGCAGAGCTTTACGGTCATACCATGCTGGAAGCTTATGTGGGTGAAGGCGTCATGATAAATTCCGGTCAATTCGACGGCATCGATAATCTAAAAGCTAAAGATGAAATCGTCCTGTATCTGGAAGAAAACAACCTCGGCAAACGAACTGTCAGTTACCGGCTGCGGGATTGGGGAATTTCCCGGCAGCGCTACTGGGGTGCGCCTATCCCAATGATCTACTGCGCTCATTGCGGCATTGTGCCGGTGCCGGATGAGGACCTGCCGGTGGTGCTGCCGGAAGATGCGGATATGCTGAAAGGCGGAAAATCGCCACTTCCCGAGCTGGATGATTTTCTCCAGACGACATGCCCCCGGTGCGGTGCACCTGGGGCCAGACGAGAAACCGATACCATGGACACCTTCGTGGAATCCTCCTGGTATTTTGAAAGGTACTGCAGCCCGCAATGTAACACCAACATGTTTGACATGCATGCCGTCGATTACTGGATGCCGGTGGATCAATACATCGGCGGGGTCGAGCATGCTATTTTACATCTGCTCTATTCGCGGTTTTATACACGGGTTCTAAATGATCAAGGGCTGGTGAAATTTAAAGAGCCCTTTACCAATCTTCTAACCCAGGGGATGGTGTGCAAGGAAACGGTCATGTGTCCACAGCACGGTTTTCTGTTGCCCGAGGAAATTGACAGCGACAGGGCCCTGCGCTTGTGTAAAATGTGCGGCAAACCGGTGAGCGTAGGCCGAGTAGAGAAGATGTCGAAATCAAAAAAGAATGTCATTGATCCGAATATTCTGCTTGATAAATACGGCGCCGATACAACACGATTTTTTTGTCTCTTTGCAGCGCCGCCCGAGCGGGATCTGGAGTGGAGCGAACAGGGCGTTGAAGGCGGCTTTCGGTTTCTAAACCGCGTCTGGCGCCTGGCTGCGGCTGTGATGGATGCGATAAAGGATGTAAAACCGTTTGATGGAAATTCCGACGATTTGGACGGCGAGCTGCGGGAAGTGTATCGCAAAACACATCAAACGATTTATAAAGTGACTAAAGATATCGAAGACCGGTTTCATTTCAATACCGCTATCAGCGCTGTTATGGAGCTTTTCAACACCTTGAGCGGGGTTGACATGCCGCAAGAGCGCAGCCCATGGCTGGCGGTAATCAGATTTGCCATGGAGTCATTGACGCTGCTTCTGTCGCCGGTTGTGCCGCATTTTGCTGATGAACTTTGGGAGGCGCTCGGCAATCAATCCAGCGTGCTGCTGGCCCCATGGCCCCAATACCGTGAGGACGCTCTTGAAACAGACGAGCTGTTGATTGTGGTTCAGGTTAACGGCAAGCTGCGGAGCCGCTTCCGGGTCGCCACTGATAGCGATGACGAAACCATCAGAGAGATTGCGCTCAAGGACGAGCGAATCGTGAAGTTTATTGGTGACAAAAAAGTTAAAAAAGTCATTGTGGTCAAAAATAAACTGGTCAATATTGTGATATAATAGACAGGCATAAGGTTAGAGGTATAAGGAATTCGGAAATCGGAATGCGGAAGTTGGAAGGCTAAGCATAGCGCATAGGGCAGAGGGCATGGCGCATAGCGTTAAGCTCTGAAATCTTTTGCCTCAGTCATCCGCCCTATACTCTGCACCTTATAACCTATATTTTATTTTCGGAGGTTTATTGTTTAGACGAAGCAGAAATATCGGATTGATGATTCTATGCACCGTTTTGGTTGGCGCATGCGGCTATCAGTTTGCGGGCCAGGGTGAATTTCCAGCGGGCGTAAAACATATATTCATAGAGGTCTTTGAAAATAAGTCCTCCAAGACAGGGATTGAAAGGATTGTTACCAATCAGGTTATATTTGAGTTCACGCGGCAAAGAGATAAAAGTCTGGCCGGCAGTGCCTCGGAAGCGGATGCTACTTTAAAAGGGGTGGTCAGAAACGTTCGGACCCGCACGATTGCAAGGATAGGCACTGAACTTGCCAGTCAGCGGGAGGTCATTATGACTGTTGACCTAATGTTGGTCCAACAGGCCCGGGGAAAGGTCCTTTGGACGGCCAAAGGCATTTCAGATCGACAGGCCTATGACGTCGTCCAAGAAAGCACGATAGCAACCGATCAAAACGAAACGCTGGCCATTACAAAGCTTTCGGAACGAATGTCAGAGAGAATTTTCAACCGGTTGACCAATGATTTCTAGTTATTCCGCCCTGAATGATGATGAAATCTGTCAAGAATTTGAATGGGGAGGTTTTCAGGTTCTTGCACCCGGTCCCGGCGGGCGTAGCGCCCGCCCCTGGAATGCGGCGATCAGCCTGTAAGCTAGGGGCGAGGGTTATCCCCGCCC
>Ga0307426_1002932_pt1 | contig 10427 bp, 10 predicted proteins | sample SalMarWE160340MG_FD_202165 | JGI IMG/M metagenome (GOLD analysis project Ga0307426, IMG submission 202165) | Salt marsh sediment microbial communities from the Plum Island Ecosystem LTER, Massachusetts, United States - WE1603-40 | ecosystem: Environmental > Aquatic > Marine > Intertidal zone >... | reverse complement strand
GCTGACGGTCGTCGCCATGATCCAGGTTCCCGTCACGCTCGGATCGGCGCTGCTGATGGGATTCTCCAACCGCGGTTCCCTGGCGCTGATCGTCTTCATCTGCCTGCTCTTCAACCTCTCGGCGATCGGGTTGGGACTGCTGGTGGCCAGCTTCTCGCGAACGCCTGCCGACGCCACGAATCTGGCCTCGGCGGTGCTCGTGCCGCTGGTGTTCCTCTCCGACGCCCTGTATCCCATGCCCAAAATGCCGCTCTTTACCTGGGCCGGACGGGTGATTCAACCGTACGACTTCCTGCCCACGACACACGCCGCGGCGGCGATACGGCAGGTGACCGTCTACGGCGCGGGCGCAGGCGATCTGATATTCGAACTGGCGGCGCTGACGCTGCTATCCGCCGGCATCTACATCCTGGGCGTCCTGCTCTACCACCGCCGCAGAATGAAGCTGTTTTGAGCGCGACAGAAGGGCTTTGACATGAGCGAAGTGGTTCTGAAAGCACAGGGATTGAGCAAACGCTACGGCGATCTGCTCGCCGTGGACGATCTCAGCATCGAAGTTCAGCGCGGCGAGGTTTTCGGGTTCCTGGGCCCAAACGGCGCCGGTAAGACGACCTCGATCAACATGATCTGCGGGTTGCTCGAGCCGGATTCCGGCACGGTCAGCATCGACGGCGATGCCATTCGCGGCCGAGACGAAGCGCTGCGGACGCGCCTGGGCGTCTGCCCGCAGGACATCGTCGTCTGGCAGCGCCTGACCTGCCGCGAGCAGCTTGAGTTCATGGGCGAGATGTACGCACTGCCTCGCCAAACGGCGATCGCACGCAGCCGGCAGTTGCTCGCAGACCTCGACTTGATCGAGAAGCAGGACATCCAGGCGCGCGCCCTTTCCGGCGGCATGCAGCGGCGCCTGAATTTGGCCCTGGCTCTGGTCCACGATCCGCAGATCGTGATCCTGGACGAACCCGGCGCGGGACTCGACCCGCAGAGCCGGGTGAAAGTACGCCAGTACATTCACGCGCTGGCGCGCTCGAAGACGATCATCCTCACCACGCACAACATGGATGAAGCCGAGCGCCTCGCCGATCGTGTGGCGATCATCGATCGCGGACGCCTGCTGGAACTCGACACCCCCGCAGCCCTGAAACGGCGCGTCGGCGAAGGAGACGTGGTGGAAATCGAAATCGCTGCGCAGATCGACGCCGCTGTAAAAGCCGCCGTCGAAAAGGCATTGAAACCGGCCGTAAACGACGTTCACCTCGACCTCGAAAACAAACAGATCACCGTACGCGCCCTCAACGCCGTGGGGAAGCTGCCCACCATCATCGAGACCCTGGAGGCACAGGACGTTCCGGTCGGCGAAATGCGCCTGCGGGAAAATACCCTCGAGGACGTTTTCATCCAATTGACCGGACGGAGGTTGCGGTCGTGAAAGCCGTTCAGATCGCCCGCAAATTTCTACGCGAGATGATGCGTGAACCAAGCCTGCTGGCCCTGATTCTGCTCATCCCTTTGGCCTTCCTCGGCATCACGGCCTTCGCTTACAGCGAACCCTATCAGGCAACGCATGAGATCTGGGTGGCCGTCGGCGATGGCGGGGATGCGGGACTCATCGAAGCCCTGCGCATCGCCAGATATCCGGACGGGAATCTGCTCTTCGAGGTCAAAACGGTCGACGATGAAGGAGAGGCGCAAGCCGCCCTTCAAGAACGCCGGATCGCGGCGTTTCTCGAAGTGAATGCGGACGGAGACCTCGAGACGACGGTGCACGGCGACGCGCTGAACCCGCACTTCTACCGCGTGAGCGTGATCCTGAATGAAATCTTGTACCGGCACGCCGACCGGATCGCCGGGCGTGCGGCGCCATTGGAAGTCGTCGAAGCGCGCTACGCACCCAGCGGACCCTTGAACGAATTCGACCGCTACGCGCCCGGGATGATGGTGTTTGCCTTGTTGATGCTCATCCCCCAAACCGCCATGCTCGTCGGGCGGGAGTCGCGCTGGGGAACGCTGCGGCGCCTGCGCTTGAGCCGCGTTCGCTCGTGGGAACTTCTGCTCGGGATCACGCTCGCGCAACTGGTGGTCGCCGTGATCCTGGTGCTCGTCGTTTTCATGGTGGCGCTGACGTTGGGATATCACAACAACGGCTCCCTTGCCCTGGCCATGAGCGCCTGTCTGGCCATCAGCTTCTCGGCGATCGGCATCGGATTGATCGTAGGCTGCCTCGTCGAGAACGACAGCCAGGCGGTCAATCTGGGCAGCACGGCGACGATGCTGGGGGTATTCGTTTCGGGGGCATTTTTCCCCGTGCCCTCGACGGAACTCTTCACTATTTTTGGACATTCGATTATGCTGTTCGATTTCTTCCCCGCGACGCACGGACTGCTCACGCTGCAGCAAATTTTGAACGACGGCGCTGGCCTGTCCCACGTTGCATTCCGTCTCAGCGTAACGCTGCTGCTCTCCGTTCTGGTTTTCATTGCGGGCATCGCATTGTTCCAGCGGCGCAAGTTGCGTGGAGACGGCGCCCCTGCGGGCTGAACGCCCGGCCCATGGGAAAAATCCCTCATTGCGTATAAAACCAAGTTTGCATAAACTTTGAACCAGACAACGGGGGCTCGTTTCGGCTTCCCGGGCGTCGTGCTGCGGCACGGAATTGTGGTAAAGTAGACTCGTTACATCGGATTGCGTTGGTAAGAAAAAAATCGCACCGGCTTCAAACCAGTCGCGACGCGGTGGTATCGAACGCAGTGGAATGGTCGTTCTCGATCAGCAATGGTGCAGGGTGCAGAAAGGAAGCTACATGGCGAAACCCGTCATTCTTCTCATCGACGACGAAAAAGCGTATGCCGAAGTGATCAAAGAGGCCCTCACGCCGATGGGCATCGAGGCGCATATCGCCTGCAATGCGATGGAAGCAATGCTGGTCATGCAGCAGACAACACCGGATCTGATCCTGCTCGACGTGATGATGCCCGAGGTCGACGGCCTGACTCTCCTGCGCTGGCTGCGGGAGAATTCCAGAGGCAAACGAATGCCCATCCACATCGTCAGCGCCAAGGCGCGCCCGGAAGACCGCGAAGCCGCCCTCCAGGCCGGTGCGGACGGCTTTCTGGCGAAACCCTTCACCATGCAGGATCTCAAGAAGACCCTCGCCGAGTACCTTCCCATCTTGTCCTCGAACCAGGAACAGCCAAACAGCCAGTAATCCATTTCCGAATTGCTAACCGCTCCCGGGAATTTCCATCCGGGAGCGGTTCGATTCCGGTTAAGCCGGCTCTCGCCGCGGAAGTATCGATACGGGCGAAAGAACTACGCTGCAGGTTTTTCAACGACGAGGGTGAGCAAATAACCGAATTTGCGAGCCCACGAACTGCGCCGTTCGAGCTGCTCGAAGGGCCAGAGCAGTAAGGGAGTCAGCCGCCGCAGCGGGATTCCCCTGCTGAGGAAGAACAGGTCGGCCATGCGCAGGATTCCCGGCATGAGCAGCAGGCCCGTGCGCGTCCGCACCTGCAGACCGCTTTGCGTGACCGCGCGCCGCAGCTCCCCGGCGCTCATGCACTTCTCGGGCGCGTAGAGATATTTCCCGATCGACGTCAAAGCGTAAACGAACAGCGGCCGCAGGAACAGATCCCATTTATGCGGCACGCCGACGATGGCGATTCCCCCGGCTTTGAGCACTCGCTCGATTTCGCGCAGCGAAGCTACTTGATCGTCGATGTGTTCGATCGTTCCCATGGTATAGACGAAGTCGAACGTGTCATCCGCAAAGGGAAGGCCGCGTATCTCCGCCTGCAGGAATCCGGGCTTCTGGGTGTGATCGCGCGCGCTGCGTTCGGCTCGTGCGGCGGTTTGATGGCTGATGTCCAACCCGCAGGTCCAGGCGCCGTTTTCGGCCATCCAGTTCAGGATGCGCGTGTTGACGGCCTCGTTCCACAGGTCAAGTTTCAAGACCTTCTTGCCGCGCAGATCGCCGACGTGCCGCCGGATCAATGCGATCTCCATCTGCCGGTAGTAATGCGTCGAGGCGGCCGGCAGCAGGTCGGGCATGTCCCGTGCAATTCGATCCCAATGTTCGCGCAGGAGTCTATGCTCATCCCCCATGGCTCTGGACTGCGGGTCACGGCGGCGTTCAGTCATGGTCCTGCGTTCCTTTTTCGATCCAGTCCAACGTGGCCCGAATCCCGGCCGCCAGCGACCGCGGCGAATAGGTCAGCTCGTCGACCGCTTTCCGGGAGCTGAATACCCAGCTGCGGGTCAGGGACTGCATGGCCGTCGAATAACCGTACCCATCCCCGCTCCTGCGCACAAAATCGGCGAGCGCGGCCGCCTTCCGTGCGGCGTTGAGGGGAATCGACGCCCGCAGCCGCCGTCTGCGTCCGGCGAGTTCGAGCACCAGGGCGTTGAATTTGCGGTGGGACACGGCCTCGCCGCCCAGTATGAAGGTCTCACCGCTTGAGGCGCTGCGTTCAGCCGCGAGTATTCCCGCCACGACGTCATCAACGTAAACCAGATCGCGCGCTCGACTCCCATCGCCCACGACGACGTCGATTCCGGTGCGCAAGAGGCGGCGCATCTGCTGCGTGATGCGGTTGGGATGCTGGGGATGATCGGGTCCGAAAATGATCGACGGGCACACACAAACGAGATAGAGACCCCGGCTCGCCAGCGGCTGCAGGGCGTGCACAGCCTCCAGACGGGTTTGCAGATAGGGGTTGTCGAACTCCTTTTGCGGGTCGAAGTCGGTTTCGCTGGCCGCCTGCTCCTCGTTGCCGGCGAAAATCAGCGCCGTGGAGACGTAAACGAATCTGTGCACCTGCGCTTGACGTGCCGCCTCGGCCAGGGCCAGTGTTACCCCCACGTTGACCGTTCGAAATTGTGCGGTTTTGATTCCTGTTTTTGCCCGTGCACCCGCGAGGTGAAAGAGACTCAGGTTTTCCTGTAACTTGATCTCGCCGTTGACCCGCGCGAAATCGGGGAGTTCGACGATCCTTAGATTCGGGTGGTCGAAGCCCGTCATGTGGCGGGAATTGCGCACCGCCGCCGTCACTGCCCGTCCCTGTTGCAGCAATGCGCGCACGAGATGCCGGCCGAGAAAACCACAGGCGCCGGTCACGAGTGCAGGTCTGCTTTCACTCATGCTTTTGCCGCAGAGCGGGGATTGGCTTTGGAGCGGAAGGGCGTTGAAGCACGCGGGCGTCTTCCGCCGCTTTTACCCGACTCAACGCACCGTCAGCGTCGATCAAATAAACGGCCGGCGACAAGCCTGCGTAGCGAGTGGCGCGCGAAATCGTGTAAGCTCCCCCAGCGCAGAAAGCGAGGTAGTCGCCGGGCTGCCGCGTTGGAATACGACGCCAGAAATCGATGATGTCCATCGTGTTCAGCGTGCTTCCGGAGAGATGATAAAAACCGGTTCCCTCACTGCTCGCCCTCAATGGAAGTATTCGACGGCAGAGGAAGAGAAAACTTTCGCCGAGATAATTGCGGCTGGCGTCCAAAAAAAGCCAGCGGCCCTCGCGGGCATGCACGCGGGCGATCAAGATCCCCGCGTCCGCGACGATCGAGCGACCAGGCTCCAACGCCAGTGCAGGCCGGTACGACAAGCCGACCGAATGCAGTTCGCGCTCGAACACTCGTGATAACGCCGAGGCGAACTCTCCCAGCGAGTCATGCTTGCGATCCAACAACCAATCTGCCCGTAAATGGTTATTGAAGGTACCGAATCCCAATCTGCGCGACAAGAACGAGGGCAGGCCTCCACCCAGGTTGATCTCTTCCAGCTCGATGTTGTATCGATCGTGGATGCGCTGCGCCAATTTCACCGCGCGGCGAATCAATGGACGATACTTCTCCGGGCTTTCGATCTGGGTGCCGCGATAGAAATTGATCGCCGCCAAGGATAAGAAATCGCTGTTCTGGATCATCCCAACCGCGCTGAGGATTTCAGCGGCACCGAATCCCAAGCGGCGGGAGAGAAATGCGAATGGCGAGAAACTGGCGAGGCGAGACCCGTTACACAGCCGCAGTGAAATTCGCAACCGCACCCTCTCTTCCAGCGCCAACTGAGCCAGCAGAGAAATGTCGTCCATGCGAAAAGCATGAAAAAAACGCACGCCCAGGGCGATGGCGCTGCGGATTTCGTCTGCGGATAAAACCGGGCGTTGGAACGCGATTTGCTCGGGGTCGAAGCCGCAACTCAATGTCAATTCGGCTTCCGCGAGATGGGAGACCATGACGTCACTACCGAGGCGTTGAAGGATTTTCAGCACTGCAGGTTCGTTGTTGGTTTTCGCACAGTAGCGGATCCGCGCCAGATTCGGCCCGGTTGTCAGCCCGCGCTGCAGGGCTTGAAAGTTGGCCCGGAGGAGTGGTTCACTGAACAAGAAAAAGGGAGAGGCGTAGTCTCTAACGAGTTCCGGGAGGGATTGGCCCTCGAAATACAGGTCGCCGTCCTTGAATGCCAGCATGTGTGCCTGAATTCGCTCTTCCTTTGGCGAGCCGTAAACGAGGGTTTATCGTTAACTTCAAGCTCGGTGATAATCGGCCGGGATCGCCGTTCACCCCTTGAATGCAGTTCTGTTCGCGCCACGATCGTGAAGCGCTAATTATAATCCAAATCGTATTGTACTTGCCGAAGCCAAGCGCGCGCTCGTGAAGGTCATCGGTCGGGGAAGATCCTTCAAAAGTCGTGCCGTGTCCTAGAAGATCGGGTAAAGGTTGGCCGCGATCCAAAGCAGCAATCCCAGGACGGGAAGCAGAAGAACCCAGGCCCACTTGGATATTTCCATCGCCACGGCCCCCAGCGTGGCAAACATGCATAGCGGAATGACGATGGCAAACAAGCCGACGGATTTCGTCGCCAGCATGGTGATGGTGAATGGAATAGCAAAGACGGCACCCAATAGCGCGAACAGCGGCTTCTTTTGAAACACTCCCAGGGCGCTCAGAAGCAGCGACAGGATCACCAACGGCCAGCCGAAAAGAAAGGTCCCCCAGATATCGCTCATCTTGTTCAAATCCTCCGTGCAAGCTCTGGCAACATATCTATTTTAACTCAAATTGGGCATGCGAAGACGAAAGTCCACGATCGCTGAAACCGGCAGCGTTCGCCTCCAATTTTGAGAAACCCTACCCCAAGACCCTTTTCGCATACGGAATCCTGCGGATCAACGCCGCAAGCACGAAGCAGGATGGCACCGCGATCACTGCCACGATCACGAATTTCAAGATCGTCGGGATCGGCACTGAAAGGAAAAGCACGTTCAAGGCGAACAAAACCGTTTGGTGGATGATGTAGACTGTGTAGACGCTGGCGGCCATCGATTTCAGACGAGGGCTCGAGTCGTTGAAACGCTCGCGGAAGAAATACAACAGGAACGTCAGGGCGGCGATGAACAGGATCGATTCCCAGGCTGCGTAGGCCAGGGATTGCCAATACAAACCGCCTAAAAAACTCTCCAGGGCGGTGTCGCTTTCCAATACGCCACCCAGAATAGCCACCACGAAGAATACCGGCAGCATTGCCAGGGCAACAACACCCCAACGGCGAGCCTGATCCCACCCCAAACGAGTAAGCCAGTCACCGCGGTAGGCGAGGACACCCACAAAGAACGCAAACGTGTAATGGGCGAAATGAGCGAACTGGAAACCGGGCGCCACCCACTTGCCTACAGGATAGCCGATGCGCACGATGAACGTCAGTGCGGACAGGACGACGATGCTGAGAAGCATGCTGCGATCGGAAGGAAACCGATCCGGAAAGAATCGAAAACGCTGGTGGTTCGGCGTTCTGTCCGACCAAGCGCGATAGGCCACGTATACCAAAGCGAAGATGAGCAACGCCTGGAGGAACCACAAGTGTCCCACTTCGTAGGTGAAATTCCATTTAAATGGGATACCTCGCCACCAGACACCCAGGATCAATTGGTTGATGTTTATGATCAGGGTGGTAAATACGAGAATGGGCACTCCCAAACGGATGAAGCGATCCCGAACGAAAGCCGCCGCACCTTTACGCTCCAGCGATCGAGGTGTGAAGTAGCCCGCCATTAAAAAGAATGCCGACATGAAATAAGACTGGTTCACTGCGGTGAAGAATGTGAGCAAAATGGGACTGAATTCATCGACGGCCGGATCTTTAATCGCCCAATCGCCGCTGCCGCCGTAGGCGATCGCGGTGTGGTGCAGAATCACCAGAATGGTGAGGTAGATCCTGAAGTTATCCAGGTAGAACAATCTCGTTTTCGGTTTATCGCCGGCTTTCGCTTCCATCTCCCGGTCCTTTGATCTCGAATCGGCACGTCCATTGGGCGCACCATCCACCTGGACTCTTTACGGGAAACTACCGTGCGCAGGCGCGTGATTCGGACAGCCCGTAATCAACAAATTCGTTGACACACTGATTAACACCGGATACAGCGCAGCGTCTCGATTGCGGCATCGAAGGTTGGCCTCTTGCGAATTGACTCGAACCATCGACGTCCTCAGCGCCTGCCGGAGGCACGCTAAGGGTTAAAAAAGAAAACCAACGCGGTATCCCGACGTTGGCCGTTCGAGTGGGCGCGAATGGACTCGAACCATCGACCTCACGGATGTGAACCGTGCGCTCTAACCAGCTGAGCTACGCGCCCGTATGTACTAGGAGTTTAATGGAAACACAGGCATCCTGCAAGATATTCCTCTCCCTTACACTGCGCTTCCCAAGATGATTCTCAGCAGCGTCTCGAGCTGCTCGGGGGTGATGTCCGGATTCTCCTGCTTGAGATAGCTTCGAATCTGTTCTTTTTGATCGTCGCTGGCGGAACCGGCTTTTGCCATCTGGACGCAGATTTCGCGCAGTTCCTGGGTGTGATTGGGGAGCGAGGGATCGTATCTCCGGGCGTACTCCTCGGGCGTCAGATCGAACCGGCCCTTGCGGATGCCCAGCTTCGCCTTCCACAAATCCGTCTCCCGCCGGCCGCTCTCGACGCTGTCCGAGAGATGGACGCAGTTAACACCGGCGTAAATTCCAAAGCGGCCGCGGATCGTTTCGGGCGCAGCTTCGTGGGCCTGCGTCTTCCCCAGGAAAGCCCGCAGGCGTTCGACGGCAGCGTCGTCCGCGACCTCGATGAGCATCACATACACCGGGCAGGCCGTGACGTAGTGCTCCAACCAGGGGTAAAAGGGCCGATCCGCGACGTGCGCGTAATGCTCGGCCGATAGCGCGGCGTCCACCTGGCGCGTTTCGAAGGAAACGATGTCCATATCTTTGTTCGCCAGAAATTCTTTCACGATCGCCGCACCGACGTTCTTGCGCAGCACGGCGTCCGCCTTGAGAAAAGTCAACAATTGTGCCACGTTTCCACCTTCTTCGATGAGTCTGTTTGAAGCACGCTCGACCAACGGGTCGCCCGCCGGCGTCATTCTAGCACAAAAGCATGCGGGTTGGATTTTCACCCCGTCTACACAGTGCTATAATGCGGACGGTGTATGGAGATTTGCGTGCTCGTGCCTGCGAATCAAAACGCACCTGCCGAGGGAGGCATGATCGAACTCAACATACCCGGAAGGGGGCAGGTCCAGATCGACCACCTGGTATCCGACGTAAACGGCACATTGGCACTCGATGGTCGTTTGATGGACGGGGTGGCCAAAGCCTTGATATCCCTGATCGACCGGCTGGAAATCCACCTGTTGACCGCAGATACGCACGGCCGGCAAGACAGCATCGACCGTCAATTGGGCTTGAACGCAGTACGCATCCCGCCCGGTGGCGAAGCGGAAGCAAAAGCGAAATATGTACGTCAATTGGGGGCTTCACGGGTGATCGCCTTGGGGCAAGGCGCAAACGATAGTGGGATGCTGCAGGATGCGGCGATCGGGATTTGTGTGCTTTCGCAAGAAGGTCTCGCCGTGGAGGCTTTGAACGCTGCAGACATTGTGACCCCGGACGTGCTGTCCGCTCTCGATTTACTCGATAATCCTTTACGACTGGTCGCCAGCTTACGCCGATGAGCATACAACCAACAGAACCCCTCAACGATCCGGAAGAATTATCCCCCGCAAGACGCCGACGCGCCCGTCGAATGCTCACCCAACTGCGTGCGGATGAACGCGAAGTCTTTCTCGAAAACCTGGCCCATTCCGTCTCACCCAGCGTCGACCTCTTTCTTTATGCGATTCTCGCCGGATTGCTGGTTGGCCTGGGATTCAGCCTCGATCAGAACGCGCTCTTGATCGCCGGCGCATTGGCCACCCCACGTATGGCACCCATAGCGGGATTGGGCCTGGCCGCTGTTTCGGGATCGCCGCGCTTTTTCCTGCGCATGTTCGCTGCTTTGGCGGTGGCGCTGGTGTTATTGAGTCTGGTAGCCGGTTTGAGCGGCTTTATAACTTCTTCGCTTTCATCGGGGGTCTTGCTTGCACTCGAACACGCCTCGCTGAATCTGGTC
>Ga0307426_1002929_pt1 | contig 10438 bp, 8 predicted proteins | sample SalMarWE160340MG_FD_202165 | JGI IMG/M metagenome (GOLD analysis project Ga0307426, IMG submission 202165) | Salt marsh sediment microbial communities from the Plum Island Ecosystem LTER, Massachusetts, United States - WE1603-40 | ecosystem: Environmental > Aquatic > Marine > Intertidal zone >... | reverse complement strand
ACAGCGGCGATGTGATCGCGCAGCACTTGCGCCTTGAACATGTCGCGCGCCTTCATCCAGGTCAGGCAATCGGAAAGCGCCACCCAGGCGCCGGTGATGGCGGCGGTGCGGGTGCCGCCGTCGGCCTGGATCACGTCGCAGTCGATGGTGATCTGGCGCTCGCCCAGCGCCGGTAGATCGACCACCGAACGCAAAGACCGCCCGATCAACCGCTGGATCTCGACGGTGCGGCCGCCCTGCTTGCCGGCGGAGGCCTCGCGGCGGGTGCGCTCGCTAGTTGCGCGCGGCAGCATGCCGTATTCGGCGGTGACCCAGCCGCGCCCCTGGCCCTTGAGCCAGGGCGGCAGCCGCTCTTCCAGGCTGGCGGTGACCAGCACATGGGTATCGCCGAATTTCACGAAGCAGGAGCCTTCGGCGTATTTGACCACGCCACGCTCGAGCGAAACGGCGCGCAACTCGTCGACTTGTCGGCGGCTCGGCCGCATCGGGCATGATCCTCCCTAAGACCGGCATGAACACCGGCTTTTTCGTTGCCGCACACCATAACCAGATGCCTGCCTTGAACAAGGTGGGCTTAATGGTCAATTGTGGGCTGGATTTAAGGAGTTAGACGGTGGCCTCCCACGACGTCCCGATCGGCGCGACGCAAGTCAGCCTTGCGGCGCTCAACGAGCGCTCACGCGAGATTTTCCGCTCGATCGTCGAGAGCTATCTCGCCACCGGTGAGCCGGTCGGCTCGCGCAACCTGTCACGCATCCTGCCGATCCCGCTGTCGCCGGCCTCGGTGCGCAATGTGATGTCGGACCTGGAGCAGCTCGGCCTGATCTATGCCCCGCACACCTCCGCCGGCCGGCTGCCGACCGAACTGGGCCTGCGCTTCTTCGTCGACGCGCTGATGGAAGTGGGCGACCTCACCGAAAGCGACCGCAAGTCCATCGAAGCGCAGGTGGCCGGCTCAGGCGCGGGCAAGTCGCTGGAATCGATCCTCACCGAGGCCTCGCAGATGCTGTCGGGGCTGACGCGCTCGGCCGGCATCGTGCTCACTGCCAAGAGCAATGTGCGGCTCAAGCACATCGAGTTCGTGCGGCTGGAGCCGGAGCGCGCGCTCGCCGTGCTGGTGGCCGAGGACGGCCAGGTCGAGAACCGAGTGCTCAACGTGCCGACCGGATTGCCGACCTCGGCGCTGACCGAGGCCGGCAATTTCCTCAACGCTCGCATCCGCGGCAAGACACTGGCCGAATTGCGCAACGAGATCGAGAGCGCGGTCAAGGAAGGCCGGGACGCGCTCGACCAGCTCACCCAGAAGATCATCTCTGCCGGGCTCGCCAGCTGGTCGGGCGGCGACAGCGAGGACCGCCAGTTGATCGTGCGCGGCCAGGCCCATCTGCTGGAGGACCTGCACGCGGTCGAGGATCTGGAGCGGGTGCGCCAGTTGTTCGACGCGCTCGAGACCAAGCGCGGCGTGATCGACCTGCTCGGGCGCGCCGAGCGGGCCGAGGGAGTGCGCATCTTCATTGGCTCGGAAAACAAGCTGTTCTCGCTGTCGGGTTCCTCCACCATCATCGCGCCCTATCGCGACAACAAGGGCAGCATTGTAGGCGTGATCGGGGTGATTGGGCCGACCCGGCTCAATTACGCCCGCGTCATCCCCATGGTCGATTACACCGCGCGGGTGGTGAGCAAGCTGTTGGGTGGATGAAAGCTTGATTTTTGCCGCCGGAACCCTGATATGCCCGGCATCCGACCATTTTCTGGGGTTGATTGACGATGACGGACCCGACCGCTCGCCAGGGCGAGGATGCAGTGGCCGAGACCGAGAACGGCCAGGGAAACGGTGCGCCCGCGCAGGGCCCGCCGGCACAGGCCGCTGCCGAGGCCGATCCGTTGGCGGAAGCCCGCCGCGAAGCCGCCGAGTTCAAGGACAAGCTCCTGCGCACGCTCGCCGAGATGGAGAACCTGCGCAAGCGCACCGAGCGCGAAGTCACCGACGCGCGGCTCTACGGCCACGCCGGCTTCGCCCGCGAGGTGCTGGCGGTGGCCGACAACATGCACCGTGCGCTGGAGGCGATCGGCCCTGAGCTGCGTGAGCACGCCGACGCCAAGGTGAAGGCGCTGATCGAGGGCGTCGAGCTCACCGAACGCGAATTAATGAAGGCGCTGGAAAAGCACGGCGTGAAAAAATTCTCGCCGCAGGCTGAGAAGTTCGATCCCAACGTGCATCAAGCGATGTTCGAGCTGGAGAGCGCGGACGTTCCGGCCGGCCATGTCGCACAGGTGATCCAAGCCGGCTACATGATCGGCGACCGCGTGCTGCGCCCGGCCATGGTCGCCGTCGCCAAGGCCGCGAAAGCGCAATCCGCGGCCAACGACAATCCCGGCGACTGAGCCGCGCGTTTCACATTGCTGTCATCCAATTAAGATCCGACAGCAATAGCAGTGCGCTATCGCTGAGCGTTCGCGAACGCGGCCAGCCGCTTAAGGCCAATCTCTTCATTGGAATAATTTGAAGGCGGCGTACTCGCGCGAAGTCGGGCACCAAAGTCACATTGGACTAATTATAAACTATTGATATTAAAGCAGAATTTTGTTGACAGCGTTCTGGCCCCGATGAATCGTGCGCGCAACATTTCTCGCGCGCGGGGAGACCATGCCGATGTCACTGACGATCACCAAGCCAAACACAAGCGTGCGCTTCACATCGCGCGCGCTGAAATTTTGCGGCGCGTTCATCGTCTTCGTTTTTGTCGCGGCGGCGGCGACGCGCGCCGACGCTCGGTCATTGGTGAAAGGTGCGCAGAACTACAAGCCGTTCGCGGTCGAGCACATCGGCAAGGCGCTCGCCGGCGCCAAGGAATTGCAGGCCGCGGCAAAGGCCGGCAATGTGAAGGCGGCGCAAGCGGCGTGGATCAAGTCGCGTAAAGGCTGGGAAGCGATCGAGCCGATCACCGGCGAGTTCTTCGAAAAGCTCGATGAAGCGATCGACGCCTGGCCCGACGCCAAGCAGGGCTATCACGCCGTCGAGGCGGCATTGTTCGCGGGCAAGCTCGACGAAATCGGCGCGCCGGTGGAGGGCTTGGTCAAGAACCTCGCGGAATTCGAGAAGCAGCTCAAAGCGCCAAGCTTCAATTTCTCGGCTCAGGGCCTGCTCAACGGCGTCACCGGGCTGGCCTACGAGATCGGTGAAAACAAGTCGAAGGGCGGCGAGTCGCCTTATGCCCACACCTCGCATATCGACATGCAGGAAAACGTCGAGGGCATCGAAGCGGTCTACAAGCTGGTGTTCGAAGGCGCCCTGAAGAAGAAAGACGCCAAGCTGGCCGAAAGCATCCACGAGAAAATCGAGGATGTCGAGAAGCTGGTGCAGGTGAAGAACGTCAAGCAGATCGACCAGCCCGCGCTGAATAAGGCGGGAGAGGAGCTGGCGGTGCTGCTGCAGAGCGCGGCGCCCAAACTGGGCTTGAAGAAGCCGAAACTGGGCGACTGAGATGCGCCAGCCCACATACCAACCGCTTCGATTGACGGCTGTCGCCGCTTGCGTGGCCGGTCTGCTGATGGTCGGGCTGGCCGCGGCGTCTGCCCGGCCAATCACCACCGCGGAAGGCGTGCTGCCGCCGGGCACCGAGCTCTACGAAGAGCAGCTCGACCAGCCGACCGAGCTGTTTTCCTTCGAAGCCGCCGGCGGCAAGCGTTCCTACCTGTTCAATCTCGGCGACATGCTGTTCTCCTCGCCGGCGATCTTCGGCGGCGTCGCACGCAAGGCCGGCATCAGTTGCAATACCTGCCATCAGCAAGGCTCCGGCAACGCCAGGCTCTACGTTCCCGGCCTGTCGATCCGGCCCGGCACCTTCGACACCACCGGCGCGCTGTTCAATCCGAATACGGACAATGGCGTGTTCGACGCGGTGCGGGTGCCGAGCCTGCGCGGCGCCAAATATCTTGCGCCCTATACCCATGATGGCCACTTCCCGACGCTGCGCGGGTTCATTCGCAACGCTATCGTCAACGAGTTCGCGGGCGCCGAACCGTCGCCGCAAGTGCTCGACGCGCTCGAAGCTTACGTGCGTGAGATTGCTTTCCTGCCCAATCCGAAGCTCAGCCCCGGCGGTCGCCTGAGCGCGCAGGCCTCCGAACCCGCGCGCCGCGGACAGATGCTGTTCGTCAAGCCGTTCCGGCGCGCCGCGGCGATGTCCTGTGCGAGCTGCCACCGGCCCGATGGCGCTTTCGTTGATCATCAGGTGCATGACGTCGGCAGCGGTGGCTGGTTCAAGACGCCGACGCTGCTCAACGCAAATTTCAACGCACCCTATTTCCACGATGGGCGCTTCGACAGCTATGGCCAGGTGGTCGGCTATTTCGACCGCCACTTCGATCTCGGCTTGAGCAAGGACGAACAAGCCGACCTGGTCGCTTATCTCGACGCGGTCGGTGACGCTGCCGAACCCATAAGGCGCAACACGGTGCAGGCCGAGCTAGACGAAATCGCCGCCTTTGCCAGTGTGTTGGACACGGCAATCGCCGAGCGCAACAAACTCGTGATTGCCTTGACGGTTGACTCGGTCGGCAACGAATGGCGCGAGCTGAGCGAGAACTTCCCCAGCCATTCCGATACCAGCGTCAGCGGCGGCCTCGCCGAGCGCCGGCGCGCACGCGGCGCGGTCAGCGAGATGGTGCTGACGCTGCGGCGGATCGCGATGGCGGCTGCGGACGATGATTTCGACGGTGCGGCCCGGGCCTATGCTGATTATCGCCGCGAGGTCGCCGTGGCGGCCGCGAACATGAAGGTGGCGGAGCGCTGGTCGCTGTTCAATCCGGCGGTGCGGAAAGCGCATTTCGCGGCGCTGCAACGGCTCGCCGACTTGGCAAAATGATCCACCTTACCGCGGCGTTACAACACAACGGTAATCGGGCAAGCCAGACAGGGGCGATTATGTGGGGCAAAAAAGTGCGTAGCGTCAACATGCGGCGTGGCCTTGTGGCGCTGGCGGCGGCGACAATCCTCGGCACCGGCGCAACGTGCGCTGCGGCCAAAGAAAAGGCCAAGACGCCGGCGTCGATCTGGGAGCAGGACACTTTCAGCGGCGACTGGCACGGCGCGCGCACCGCGCTGGCGGATCAGGGCGTCAAGTTCATGCTGAAATATGTCGCGGAAGGTTTCGACGTCACGTCCGGCGGCATCTATCAGCGCTCCAGCTATGAGGGCCGGCTCGAATTCTCCATGGACAACGACCTGGAAAAATTCATGGGCTGGCGCGGCGCCAGCACCCATTTCACGGTGTTCAATATCCATTCCGGCAACGGCGACAAAAACGTCGCCTATAATGTCGGCAGCATCGCCGATCCCAGCAATATCGACGCACATGCGACCACGCGTCTGTTCACCGCTTGGTTTCAACAGGGCGATCCGGACAAGGATTTCTTTTCGCTCCGCATCGGCCAGCTCGCCGCCGACGACGATTTCTTCACCAGCGACACCGCCGGCGGCCTCATCAACGGCACCTTCGGCTGGGCCGGTATCCTTGCCACCAACATGACCAATGGCGGCCCCGCCTATCCGCTGGCGACGCCGGGCGTGCGCGTGCGGGTCAACCCGACCGACAACATTTCCGCACTGGTGGGGGTGTTTTCCGGCGATCCGGCCGGCAAGGGTTGCAACGACGACCCGCAGGTGTGCAACGACCACGGCACCACGTTCAGCTTCTATGGTGGCTCGCTGTGGATGGGCGAGTTGCACTACAAACTCAATCAGGGCGACAACCCCATCGGCCTTCCCGGCATCTACAAGATTGGCGGCTGGTACGCGACGGCGGATTTTCCCGACCGGCACTTCGGGATCGATTCGACTGGCGCAGTCGTCTCGCTCGGCGTCGACCCCACGGCCGACCCGATCCAGCACAGAGGCAACTGGGGTCTTTATGCCATCGCCGACCAGATGGTGTGGCGCCAGGGCGATCGCAGCGCAAACCTGTTCGTGCGCGGCGGCTTCTCGCCTGACGACCGCAACCTGTTGTCCTGGTACGTCGATGGCGGCGGCGGCTTCACCGGCCTGCTGCCGGGCCGGCCTGCCGACGTGCTGACCTTCGGCGTGGCCTATGCCGAGATCAGCGGCGACGCTGTCGCCGCCGATGCGGACGCGCTCGCCGCCAACGGGCCGCCGTCCTTCATCCGCGACCACGAGGTGGTGTTCGAAGTGAACTACGCCTTGCAGATCGCGCCATGGTGGATCGTGCAGCCGGACTTCCAATACATCATCCATCCCGGCGGCAACGTCGGCCATCCGGACGATCCCACCGTGACGGTGGATGATGCGATCATCGTCGGGGTGCGCAGCACCTTCACCTTCTAGACGGGGGCGGCGTCAGCGCGCGTCGATGCCGTCGCGCACGGCGCGGAAGCGCGGGAATATCTTGTCCCAACGGTCCTTGCCGACCACGCCGATCACGCGCAAAAAACTGCCGCCGCCGCCGAAACGCAGCCATTGCACCAGCGCGAGCGGTGCGCCGCCCGCGCCCTTGGCCTTGGCGCGGAGCTCGTAGCCTTGCCCGCCGTTAATCCGCATCGCCTCCCCCGAGGTAATGGCGAGAGCGGGGAGCGGCGACCGCATCAGCAAATCGCGCGCGAACTTGGGGCGGAGATCCGGGGCGCCGGGCGCGCCGCGGCCGATCTGGACGATCATGTAAGGGTGCTTGGCGAGATCATCGCTCGGCCCGTCGATCAGGACCAGCACGCCTTGCGGCGCGATCTTCAGCACGCGGAAGCCCGCCATCTTGTCGATCTTGAACGGCAGCAGCCTGAGCAGTTCGGCCAGCGGCGGCGTCCGAAAGCTGACGGTTGCCAGCGTCGCGCGCACCACCTTTTCGGAATAAATGCGGCTGGCGCCATCCGGCATGCGCATGGCGACCAGCGCGGCGATATGGCCGATCTTGCTGTTGGAGACATTGGCGAGCAGGTACCAGCTGCGTAATTCGGTGCCCTTCACCTTTTGATGGCCGGTGATGAGGTAGCCGATGCCGCCGCGAAACGGAAACAGCTCGCGCTTGTCCACGGTCAGCCCCTTCGACATCTTGGTGAAAGCGGATTTCTCGAGCGCTTGGTAGGCCGGCTCCGGCAAATCGAGGATGGTGATGGCGACGTTGCGCGCGCTGTCCTCGAAGCCAAGAAATTTCCTGCTCAACTTGAGGTCGCCCGGCGGTTCAAGGCCAATGCGCGAGCCGGGCGGAAACACCGGTGTGGCCGCCGCACCCGCCGCAAACACGGCGAGGCCGAGCATGAGAAAGACCGATGCGCAAAGCGGGCGCAAACCGTTCATGACCGAGCCTATCTGGGCGAAAGAGCCCGCCAGCTGCCTTAACATTTTTCGATTCTAGTCGAAAAAACGCCGGGAAAGGGGTTGTTAACGCCGCACCGCTAGCTTCGCCGGGGATCGTTCGCAGCGGATTTTATCATGGCCCCGCGTCGCCCAGACAGCGTCACCTACAGCATCGTCGTTCCCGTTTTCAACGAAGAGGCTGTGCTGCCGATTCTGCTCAACCGGCTTGACGCGCTCATGGATGGGCTCGACGGGCCGGCCGAAACCATCTTTGTTGATGATGGCAGCACCGATTGCGGTTCGATCGTGCTGCGGGCGCGCGCCAATGACGATCCGCGCTATCGCTACATCAAGCTGACGCGCAATTTCGGCCACCAAATCGCGATCACCGCCGGTATGGACGTGGCAAGCGGCCAGGCGGTGGTCGTGATGGATGCTGACCTGCAGGATCCCCCGGAAGTCGTGCAGGATATGATCGCGCGCTGGAAAGAGGGCTACGAGGTCGTCTATGCCCGTCGCGCTTCGCGCGAAGGCGACAGCGCGTTCAAACGCTGGACTGCCGCCGTTTTCTACAAACTGCTGGGCCGATTGTCGTCGGTCGACATCCCCCACGATGTCGGGGACTTCCGCCTCGTCGATCGTCGCGTCGTGGACGTGTTCCGGTCGATGCCCGAGCAGGACCGCTTCGTGCGCGGCATGTTCGCGTGGCTCGGCTTCCGTCAGACTGCCGTTGACTTTCATCGACCTGAACGCGCGGCCGGCGTCACCAAATATCCGCTCTGGAAGATGTTGCGACTCGCCGTCAACGGCTTGATCGGTTTTTCCGACGCGCCGCTGAAAATGGCAATCTGGCTCGGCCTCGCAGTTTCCACATTGGCTCTGTTGTTCGGGCTGTACGCGATCGAACGCTATCTGACGAATGATGTCGTTACCGGCTGGACCTCGACCGTCGTCATCGTATCGTTCCTGTGCGGCATCAACCTGCTGATGACCGGCGTTATGGGTCTCTACATCGGACGCATATACGCCGAAGTGAAACGCCGGCCGCTCTATGTCGTCGAGCAGCGCGCCGGCTTCGCGCCCGCGCCGGCAAAGGCGGCACCGTCCGCAGCCACGCACCTGGCTTCCTGATGACCACACTCACCATGCCATCGACGGCGCGACTGACGCTGCCGCGCTGGCTGCCGCTGGCATGCATATTCGTGCTGGCGGTATTTCTGCGCCATGTCCTGGTCGCCAATACCGACGTGAGCTGGGACCTCACGGTAGCGGACAAGTTTCTCGACGGCCAGCGCCTCTACGTGGACGTCATCGAAGTCAACCCGCCGGCGACCGTGTTTCTCTATGTGGTGCCCGCGCTGTTGGGCCGTCTGTCGGGAATCCCTGCAGAATTCTTTGTGGACGTGCTGGTCTTTCTGGCCATCGGCCTCAGTCTCTGGCTCTCGGGCCGGGTTCTGCACAAAGCCGGGCTGGTCGAGAACGCCGATGGCTGGCTGCTAGCAACCGTGACGGCGGTAGCGCTCATGCTGCTGCCGGCGCAGACTTTCAGCGAGCGCGAGCATATCGGGCTGATCGCATTCCTGCCGCTGCTAGCCGTTTGCGCGGCGCGCGCCAAGGGCAATACGCCGGATTTGGTTTACGTGATCGTCGCCGGGATTTGCGGCGGCATCGTCGTGATCATCAAGCCGCATTTCGCCGCCGCGATCATCTGCACGAGCGCGGCGGCCACGCTCTATGCGCGGTCCTGGCGTCCGGTGTTTGCCCTGGAAAACTGGATCGCCGCAGCTTTGCTGGCGGCCTACGTCGTCTTCGTCGTGATCGCGTTCCCGCCATTTGTCCATGACGTGCTACCGATGGTGATGGCGGTCTATGTGCCGGTGAAAGCGAATATCTGGATATTTGTTACATTCTTCGCCACGCCGCTGTGGCTGGCCGCATTGCTGCTGATCGCGCGCCTCAAGGGCAACGCGATGTTCAGTTTTCCGCTCGGGCTGCTGCTCGCCGCTTCGGTCGGATTTTTGATCGCCTATTACCTGCAGCAGAAGGGCTGGCCATATCATTCCTATCCGATGCTCGCGCTGGCGCTGATCGCGCTGGCGCTCGCCTTTTTCGACCGCTGGCACCGGGCGCCGTCCGACAGCCCTGCGGACCGGCCCAAGCGGCTGGCGAGCGCGCTGGCCGCGGCATCGATCGCGGGCGCAACCTTCTGCTGGATGAATGTAGCCATCGACTGCTCGGCGCTGGCGGCGCCGATCCGGGCGATCAAGCCGCATCCGAAGATCCTGGCGCTCTCGGCCGACCTGGCGATCGGCCATCCGCTCACCCGCGCGGTGCAAGGGACCTGGGTGGGCCGTGCCTCCGCGCTCTGGGTCACCGAAGAGGTCATGCTCCGGCGCCTGAAAGAGACCCTCGATCCGCAAACGAATGCCCGGCTTGAGGCCTATGCCGCGCGCGACCGCGCCATGCTGGAACAAGACATCGCCCGCCATCGGCCGGATGTGATCCTAGTCAATCGGAAACAGCCAAGCTTCGATTGGCTGGTCTGGGCCAATTCCTATCCGGCGCTGGCCGCGCAGCTAAAGCCCTACCGTCCGGTTCGGACGATCAGGGGTGTGCTTATTATGCGGCGCGAGAAGGGTCGGTAGCCGGCTTTTCGGAGCCGTTCGGCGAGGGCCGCGGGGGCGAGATTAACCCTCGCGGCAGCGACCGTACCCGGCCGCTCGCGAATTCGTGACGGCCTGTCTTGCAGGCCCCGGGGGGGCCCCCCTATATGAGCCGTAGCCGCGAAAACGCGGTGGAAAGCGTATCCAGGGGGCTGGATCAGGGGGTCGCGGATAAGCCGCCGACTTTCCCACTCGGGCGCCAAGCGGCCCGGCCGGCCTGCCGCAAATTGAGAGGAAGAACCATGGGCAAGGTCATCGGCATCGACCTCGGCACCACCAATTCGTGCGTTGCCGTCATGGAAGGCAAAACACCTAAAGTCATCGAGAACGCCGAAGGCATGCGCACCACGCCTTCGATCGTCGCCTTCACCGACGACGGCGAGCGTCTCGTCGGCCAGCCGGCCAAGCGCCAGGCGGTCACCAATCCGGAAAAGACCATCTTCGCGGTCAAGCGCCTGATCGGCCGGCG
>Ga0307426_1002926_pt1 | contig 10440 bp, 11 predicted proteins | sample SalMarWE160340MG_FD_202165 | JGI IMG/M metagenome (GOLD analysis project Ga0307426, IMG submission 202165) | Salt marsh sediment microbial communities from the Plum Island Ecosystem LTER, Massachusetts, United States - WE1603-40 | ecosystem: Environmental > Aquatic > Marine > Intertidal zone >... | reverse complement strand
AAAGAGGACCGTCTTCCGGGGGCTTGACACCTGCGGACATAGATAATGTTAAAAAGATTCAGGCGGGATATACGGTAGAGACACTAAGTAAGTTTCTAGGTAAGGAAGCTCCGCCTGCCGCGCCCGATGTAGATTTCCCGGCTTATAGTACCGAGAAGGTCAAGACACTTGCGTTCTTCGACTATCTAAACTTCCTTCTCCAGTTCTGCCCTACAGTACCGGGTGATAAGGAAGCACGCACAAAATTCGCCGAAATTGGAATCGTACCCGGGGAATCTTTTAATACCAACAGCATGTCCCCTGAAATGAAGAACGTCCTCGAAAAAGGTATGGCAGAAGGCCTAAAAAGCATAAAAGAGAAGACGGCCACCATTAAATCTGCTGCAAATCTTTTCGGCACCCGTGAGTTTATGAAAAATAACTACCTTGACCGTGCAGTCGGGGCAAAATTAGGAATTTATGGAAACTCAAAGAGTGAAGCTTTTTATTTCATAATACTGACAGACGCGCAAGGCGATAAACTCAATGCTGATGGCAATAATTACACTCTGACTTTTGAAAAAGACAAGCTTCCGCCGGTCAATGCGTTCTGGTCCGTAACAATGTACGACGGCAAGACGCAGCTGCTGGTTGAAAACCCGATAAACAGATATCTCATTAACTCTCCGATGCTGCCGGATTTAAAACGCAACGAAGATGGCAGCCTGACAATATATATACAGAAGGACTCACCAGGCAAAGAAAAGGAATCAAACTGGCTTCCCGCACCTGATGGCATTTTATATATGGCACTTAGATGTTATTGGCCTAAAGAGGCCATTTTAGATGGAGAGTGGAAGCTTCCGCCGGTTGAGCGTGTCGAGTAACAGTTGAGTAGCTGTTCACACAGGCTGGGAAAAGTATAAATTAGAAATCCAACTTAAATCTTGCTTTACAAAAGGGGAGCAGTACAGAAATGACTATGTATAAACTTAGAGCCGAAGTATAAAGGCGATAGGCACAAAGGCTTGATTATATAAAAACCACCCAAGGCGAAACATAAGATTTGGAAGGGTAGGGGGGTGGATTAATAATCTCAGAATTACAGAACAATTGTACTATATATAATATGGTGTAAATGTATGAATCCAAGAAAAAATAAGTACATATCAGAAAAGTATGGTCTGACACATAAACAACATCAAGCGGTAGCTGAGCTCATGAAACCTAGCAATAAGTCTTATCAAGAAATTGCAAAAGCTCTGGGTATCAGTTCCCGCTGTTTGTATAACTGGAGAAAGAACCCAAAATTTCAGGAGGCTCTCGAGAATGGTGTTCATGAATTAAAGGAAAGAGTATTTTCGGCGGCAGAGTTTTCAGTACAGCTCGATTCTGTCAATACAATGCTTGATTACGAGGCTAAAATTATTGATGCGATAGATTTAAGACATACATTAATCAGTATTGTTGAAAATCAGGAGAGGCTGAGATTAAGAATAGAAGAGTTTGTGGAAGAGTTTGAGCAATTGAAAACTAGGGTAGGGGACTTGGGATAAGGAGTAATGGATCAAGGTAGCAATATCCACTCGTGCATCAACGCTCGTAATGCTTCTATATTATGATCAACTCATATCTGAGCTATCTGACTATTCTACGTGCAAGATCTTCACTCAAAGAAGAACAGTTATAATAACGAGGGTGAGTATAAAATTTACACTTATGATGCTTTATGCGATTCTGTTACCTCTTACAGGTAACAAGTCAATGAGCGATGAAGTGGGAAATGTAAAACCGGTCGCGTATGTTGATTTAGAAAGATATATGGGCACATGGTACGAGATAGCCAGGATACCCAACAAATTTCAGACAAAATGTATTGGTGATGTAAGCGCAAAATATACCTTGAATGATGACGGTACTGTTGAAGTAATAAACAGCTGCCTTGTAGAAAAAGGTTATACGAACACAGCGAAAGGAATTGCAAAGATAGAGGACCCGGAGACAAACGCTAAACTGAAGGTAAGTTTTGTCAATTTTCTTGGAATTAATCTATTCTGGGGAAATTACTGGATACTTTATATTGATGATGACTACCAAAACGCTGTTGTCGGTGAACCCAAGAGAAAGTACGGATGGATACTCAGCAGAAAAAAGGAACTTTCAGATGATGAGTTGGAACCGATGTATAAAACACTTAGAGAAAACGGTTACAACAATAAAGAATTTGAGCCTACTGAGCAGAATGTCAGAGACTGATTTTTTCCCAAGCCCCCTGAAGACGATCCAACTTTGCAGTATTCATAATATACTGCTCCCCATTAAGAAGAGAGTGTAGTTAAGTTGGAAAAAAGCTATGCGGAGGGAGCAATGAAACGAAGGAGATGGGATTCTAAAACCAAGGCCAAGATAGTACTTGATGGCTTGTCAGGAAGACCCGTATCAGAGATATGCAATGATTACGAAATCCATCAGAATCAATACTACACCTGGCGTGATAAGTTCTTATCCGAAGCTCACAGAGCGTTTGAATCCAACAATCCCGGTGGAGAACTAAACCGCCTCAGCAAAAAGAATCAGGAACTAATCCAAATAATTGGTTCCCTCACAGTTGAATTAAAAAAAACGGAGGAAGACTTTTCATGAGAAAACAGTCTTACTCTGTTGTTCTTCGTAACGAGTACTTACTTGAAAGGATAAAAGATATAAAAGCAGAACATCCCTTCTGGGGTTATAGAAGAGTATGGGCATATCTGAGATATATAGATGGATTCTTGGTTAACAAGAAGCGTATATACAGGTTAATGAAGGAAAACAATCTGACAGTGAAGCAGAACACAAGACTAATAGCAAAGAGAGTATCAGAAAGACCAAAGCCCAGACCTGATAAACCTAGACAGTGGTGGGGAATAGATATGACAAAGGTCTTAGCAAATACAGGTTGGGTATATGTAGTAATAGTACTGGACTGGTATACGAAGAGGATAGTAGGTCATTACAGTGGAAGACAGGCAAGAACAGCTGAGTGGCTAGAGGCTTTAGAGAAAGGACTAAACAGAGAGTTTCCCATAGGAGTAAGGGATCATGGACTAAAGCTGATGAGCGATAACGGGAGTCAGCCAACATCACTCAGCTTTATGAAAGCCTGTTCTAATCTGGAGGTAGAGCAAGTATTTACGAGCTACAACAACCCAAAAGGTAATGCAGATACAGAGAGAATGATAAGGACGATGAAGGAAGAACTCTTTTGGCTAAGGGAATGGACTAACGAAAGAGAGCTTGGTCATGAACTAGACAAGTGGGTCAATTATTACAATCAGAGTTACCTTCATTCTGCACTTGGATATAAATCTCCAGCTCAAAAAGAAGCAGAATTTTACAGCAAAAATAACTCCAAGAAAATAGCTGCCTGATAGCTAATATTAATTTTTCTCCATATAGAAAACATCTATTGCTTTTAGAACCTTATCAGTGCTACGATAGTTTCAGCATTGCAATTAGTTTAAAAGACTATTGGCGGTAAGTACTGTGCGAAACTTTCTGTCTTTAGTACAGCTTGACAAGATAGAGCGGTACTCATCCAACGTTCTTTCACAATTCGTATTTATTAATAAGGAGGGATGAAATCGTGCATAAATCAGCAATTAAAAAGAACTATATTGAGAAGTCTCCTTTATTTATAAGTCTTCTCTTCGTTATGTCATTGGGTTTAATCGGAGGATGCAGTGACGGCGGGGGACAAAACAACTCACAAGCACTTACGGAAAACGACTTTGCCGAAGACAGCTCTTTAAGAGCTGACCTTGGCGAAGGGATAATAGTAACATTCCTTGAAAGCCCTATGTCTGAAGAAACTGAAAATGATACAGGGACTCTCGGAGTAGATGAAATTCCAGTCGCATATAAACGAACAACAGAGCAGACGTTCTGCTGGGAAGATGACGATGTTGACGCAATGCACTTCATGGAGCTTAGAGACAGCGAAGGGAACGTGGTTCTGACAATCGAAGCAAACGGAGATTGTGTAGAAGAAGTGATAGAGAAAGGGGATTATTCATTGTCTATTCATCATGACGGGAGCAATGAAGATTCGTTGCCTATATTTTTAATTCCAAGTCAGGAGGAATTAGAGCGAGCAAGGGAAACAGAGGGATTTATCGACGGATTAAAGCTTGTTGCTTCAAATATACTAAAACGAATAGAGAGAACTGTAACTAAAGATGCCCAAGCTCTGGTGATCCGTCCAACAATCATGGGGCCCAGTCAAATCCAACAGTACATTACAGAAAATTATACGCACAGATGTGATTTTTACAGTCTGGAACGTGCGGATTTTAGCGGTAGGGATTTTAGCGGTACGGATTTGAGCGGTACGGATTTGAGACATGCGAATTTGATACTTACAGATTTGAGACGTGCGAATTTGAGCGGTGTGGATTTAAGAAGCGCGTCTTTAATAGGTGCGGATTTTAGCGGTGCAACATGGTGTGATGGAACCTGTGTATGCGCTGAAGGATCAATTGATACCTGTAACGGGTGTGCGCCAGTAGAAGAGGTTTGTACCGGTCGATAGCACTTATCTTTTACATGATATTAGAATTAATCATTCCAACTTAAATCCGATTTGACAAAAGGGGAGCAGTACAGTAAGCACAGCAAGCATTTACTAGCTAGATTAACCCTAAGGGGAATGCGGATATAGAGAGAATGGTATATACTGTATTAAGAGGTGTTAGTAATGGATGCACAATCTGAGCAAAAGCTATCAAAAGCTTTTCTCACCTATATGGGCAATAGAAAATGGAGAAAGGTTAGAAGTTCAAAAGCTCCTGAGGAAAGAAATTACCTGAAGTATGCCGGTAACAGGAAATGGAAAAAAGTTAGCGCTGACCTGCCCCACTAAAATAGGCCCTAGCAACATATGAAAACTTTCTGCAAACCCCGCACACTTTACCCCTGTGGAACTTGCGGAAGTTGCGGGAAGTTATGATTCTGAGAACTAAGTTATGACCAGACCTCCTATATTGGGTCCATATGATGCATAACAACTTTCTTGCCTTCGACTATACTCACACTTAAATATTTTCTGCAGGCTAGGCAACATCTAGTACAGGCTTGATTAAAGACACATAATAGGCGGGATAGTCTCTTATTAAATTCTCAGTCAATCTTCGTCTTCGAGCATAGATTTTATTTGCTCTTTTAGTTCAGGTGTATCTTCATGCCCATGGACTGTAGTTGCATGATATATTGCAAGCGGTAAAACTTCTTCTTCCTTTCCACTTATAGCAATAGTGCAATTGCTTTCGCTAGGCATTTTTCTACAATCTATCTTTTTTCTCTCTCCCATAACTTGCCTCCCTACCATAAAATACAAATGGTCTGTCTAATTAAACATATCATATCATATTAAATCCAAACCTGACAAATAAGAATGAATTCAATGAATATATCATTGCCTTTGTGTTCATATTGCACATCAGAAAGTTTCCGCAAACCAAGCACACTCATACCCCTGCGCAACTGCGGAAATTGCGGGAAGCTATTACATTGACTTCTTAGTTATGACCTGATACTTCATAATAGGTATTAAACTCAGGTTGACAAAAGGGGAGCAGAACAATGTGCCGCTCCCCATCAAACGCAGCTTGACATAAGGGTAGCAATACAGGAGGTTCCATATGCGTAATCTATTAGCTGGTATTGTCATTGGAGTAATATTAGGACTTATTATAGCTATTTATTTTATCAAATAACTTGGATTTCGTATCTGTATAATCACGATTTTAATTATCAGGGTGTGGACAAGACGAACCAACTAGAAGCATCCGAATAAGAGATGAATTCAACACCATAGGTAATGCTTCTTAAGCCCGGAATATAAGTTATGCATGATTCAGGTTAATCACACCAACAAGAGAAATACTACACTCTTCAAGATTCCAATTAAACCTAGCTTGACAAAATGGAGCAGTATACGATTCACAAAATACTTTATGGAATGTTACTCGCCTGTTAGAATTGTGATTATAATCAACTAGAAAAATACTCAAATCTGAGGGAATCATGAAAGAAAGAATTAACAGGTATTCATTGTGTCCCATATGCAATGAAAAAAAATCCCAGAATGAGATAATGCATAGAGAAATCATTCGCGCACCAATTGTAAAGTTGATTGAAGAAAAAAATCCCGATTGGCATTCAGAAGAAACTATATGTCTAAAATGCCTAAATAAGTTTAGGGCGGATTATATACAAAATATTTTCGAAACCGAGAGAGGGGAACTATCAGAACTTGACAAAGAAATAGTGGAGAGTCTCAGAAATCAAGAACTTTTATCAATTGACATTAATGAAGAGTTTGAGCAGCAACTAACTTTCGGGCAGCGTGTATCAGACGAGATCTCCGAGTTCGGAGGGAGCTGGCCCTTTATTATTCTTTTTAGCTCTATAGTATTAGTCTGGATATTTATAAACTCTTTTTTTCTACTGCGCAAACCGTTCGATCCGTATCCCTACATACTTTTAAATCTCGTTCTATCATGTCTAGCTGCATTCCAGGCTCCCATAATTATGATGAGTCAAAACCGCCAGGCTGCCAAAGACCGTTTAAGGTCTGAGAACGATTATCGTATTAATGTAAAAGCAGAACTGGAAATACGCCATTTGCATGCAAAAATGGATCAACTTTTAACACATCAATGGACTAGACTGCTTGAGATTCAGCAAATTCAAATGGATCTTATGGACGAATTACCAGATAAGTTATTAGAGAAAACTAGCTCAGATTAAATATCTATATCTTTACAGGATTTTAGTCGCCCTTTAAAAGGACTCAAAAAACATTATTACCATTACCGCAAATACAAGATTCAGTGAATTCGACCCACTAAAATAAGTCCATCAGTTGACTTAGATTTTGATACTTATAAGACGAGCAAGTGTGCTTGAGAATTGCCTATTAGCATTTATTTCATCCTGGACAAACCCAACCTAAACCAAGCTTGACAAAAGGGGAGCAGTACACATAATTCCAACTTAATCCTAGTTTGACTAACGGGTAGCAGTACAAATATTACAACAGGAGTTATCTTCATTCAGCACATGGGTACCCGAACGCCGGTTCGGGCAGAAGAACAATGTTTTAAGAATCATACTTCGCGATTAAACGCCGCATGGGGTAGAAGGGGAGGCAGTACAAATAGACTATCTCTGGTTTAATTATAAAATAATAGTATTCATATCACTGATTGCGGACATAAGTAAATCAGTCGGAGAAAATGATTAGAGTCATTGAGATAGAGTCTGGAGCTGCCTCGCAGAAATTTTCAAATAAGTTCGATGACTTCCAGATCCAATTCTAAGGTAACTAGAGTATGGGAATAGAGCTTCTAACAGATATTTTGATCATACTTAGTCTGTCAGTTGTCGTGCTTTATATCTGTCACCGTCTGGGCATATCTACAATTGTGGGATTTCTCATAATTGGTTTATTAGCCGGGCCTCACGGACTGGGTTTGATAAGTGCTGTACAAGAAGTTGAAACCCTAGCAGAAATTGGCGTAGTGCTGTTGCTTTTTACCATAGGGATCGAATTATCTTTCGCAAAATTGCTGGAAATCAGGAAATCAGTCCTTGTGGGTGGTTCGATCCAGGTGTTGCTAACCATACTGGTTACTTTCGTAGTAGCCGGACAGTTGGGTTATAGCCTTGGTGTATCTATTTTTATAGGTTTTCTTATATCCCTTAGCAGTACCGCGATTGTGCTGAAGCTAATCAAGGACAGGGCTGAGGCTGATAGTCCATATGGTCGCACAACTCTTGGTATATTGATATTCCAGGATGTCATAATTGTCCCAATGATATTGGCTGTTCCACTACTTTCCAATGTAAAGCTAATCGAAGATGAGTCCATTATCCTTCTTTTGTTTAAAGGACTTGGAGTAATCCTGCTAGTAATTGTTAGCGCTAGATGGATTGTGCCCCGGGTTTTGTATCAGATTGCCAAGACCAGAAACAGAGAAATCTTCCTATTGAGTATTTTTTTAATATGCCTTGCTGTTGCCTGGGCAACTTCTAGTTTGGGATTTTCCCTTTCTATAGGTGCGTTCCTAGCAGGATTAATCATTTCTGAGTCTGAGTATAGCCATGAAGCGCTTAGCAACATGCTCCCTTTTCGAGATGTATTTACAAGCTTCTTTTTTATCTCAATTGGTATGCTGCTGAATTTAGATTTCTTTCTCGAGCAATCGGTGGTCGTGCTGCTAATCGCTGTGGGGGTCTTAGTAATTAAATCCATTATTACGGGTCTTGCTGCAATCATATTAGGACTCCCGCTTCGCGCATCAATTTTGGTCGGTCTCGCGCTTTGCCAGGTGGGCGAATTTTCGTTCATACTGTCCGAGACCGGAATCGAGCATGGTTTACTTGATGAAAATTCTTATCAAATGTTTCTGGCCGTATCCGTACTTACAATGCTGGTAACCCCGTTCACGATCCTTCTTGCACCGCGCCTAGCTGACAGTATCCTGCATTTGCCAATACCTTACAAGTTAAGAATTGGCCTCTACCCCCAAATAATTACTAAGGCAAAATCGGAGAGGGATCATCTCATAATTATAGGCTTCGGACTGAATGGAAAAAATATTGCACGAGCTGCGAGAGCTGCAGGCATACCGTATGTGATTATTGAGATAAATCCCGACACTGTAAAGAGCGAACAAGCAAAAGGCGAGCCCATCCATTATGGCGATGCAACAAAAGAGACTATTCTAAAACGGGCCAACATCAAAGATGCGAGAGTTGTGGTATCTGTAATTAATGACCATGTCGCAAACCGCAGGATTGTGGAGCTTGCCCGAAGACTTAATCCGGAAGCCTACTTGGTCTCACGTACACGATATGTAAACGAGGTGAAGCCTCTATATGAATTAGGAGCCGACGAAGTCGTACCCGAGGAGTTTGAGACTTCGATTGAAATTTTTGCGCGGGTTTTGGAAAAATATCTTGTACCCAGGCACAACATCGAAGCGTTGATAACCGAAGTACGTGCAGACGGTTACAAGATGTTCAGAACTTTTCCTACTGAGACTTTATCCACTCCCGATTTGAGAATAGAGATCCCCGATATCAAAATCAGCACACTATCGGTGCCCGAACATTCACCTCTGGTGGGAAAAAGTTTGGCTAAAATGAAGATAAGAAAGAAATACGGAGTCTTGGTTTTGGCGATACGCCGAAACTCGCAAATCATATCCAATCCTGACAGTCACATGCAGCTTCATTCTGGTGATGAGCTTTTTGTCCTAGGAGGCCCGGATAAGATATCAGGACTTGATAGATTAATCATTAATCCAAAATAGCTGATGGTTTATCAGTATTTCCAAGAAGGTTTACATTTTCTTTGATTCCAACTTAAACCGAGCTTGACAAATGGGAGCAGTACACAGCAAATATAATAACAAAAGCTACCTTCATTCATCGCTAGGATGTGAAACACCAATTTTATATAAGGAGAAACATAGATGGCAGAAGAGAAAAGATGGTTTGAAAAACAGGCCCCAGACATGGCGGATGCTTACTGGAACTACTACAATATAGTAGAAGGTGAAACCAGCGTGGACAAACTGACAAAGGCTCTTATAGCGCTTGCAATAGTGATTACGCGCAGGTGCCAGCACTGCACCGAATACAGAATCAAGGCGGCGCTTGCAGCAGGGGCTACTAAAAAACAAATTTCAGAAGTAATAATGCAGACTGCAATCGTTTCAGGGGGGGTTGAGCTGTTTTGGGCAAAAGACGTGTATGACAAATATCTGGGATAATAATTGCAGCTGCTTACATGATGACCTGCCTCCACTAAATAGGCCCAGTCTATATACAAAGTTTTCGCAAATTCCCTAAACCTATACACTTACAGAATTGCGGAAGTTGCATAAAGTCATGATTCTAAGATTGATTAGAGCCTTCATGATTTAAATCCAACTTGTATCATAATTGACAAAAGCGCAGCAGTACGAGTTTATTAATCTTCTGTAGCTTCTGCTCTTTGGGGGAAGAGAAACCCGCCAGAAAAATCAACCACTTTTGCTACAGCTCTTATGTCAGAATTCCTACCGATTATATTAAAAACACGAAAGAAGTTTCCTCCTACTACATTCCCACCGGCGGTTTGAATAGCAGCTGTCTTGTTCGGTTCTATCGTGATATTATCGTTTTCAAGTTCACTACCGTTAGAAACAAGTATAACGTTAACATTAACGTTTGATGTACCAACATTGGCCACTAAGCACTCGGCTTCTTGGTCACTAGGGTTTGTAATCGTCAGAGGCGAAGTGATTTTAGATCTATACGTCTGAGACATGGAATCTGCACCCGATAAAATTATCACAGATAGTAATAAACTGAAATATAATACAAATCTTCTGTTGATGAGATTGCTGTGCATCAGAAACTCCTCCTTTG
>Ga0307426_1002925_pt1 | contig 10442 bp, 10 predicted proteins | sample SalMarWE160340MG_FD_202165 | JGI IMG/M metagenome (GOLD analysis project Ga0307426, IMG submission 202165) | Salt marsh sediment microbial communities from the Plum Island Ecosystem LTER, Massachusetts, United States - WE1603-40 | ecosystem: Environmental > Aquatic > Marine > Intertidal zone >... | reverse complement strand
CCCCGAGAGGGTGGTGGCTATCTCGGAGGGGATCATCAGCAAGGGGCTTGATATTTGGTGGTGGAACTTTTCGAGGGCAGAGAACATCGTGAAGAACGAGGAGATGCTGAAGGTGATGAAGAAGGCGGGGTCCAAGACCATCTACATCGGGGTGGAGAGCGCCAGTCCCCAAACCCTTGCCGAACTTGGGAAAAGGATGGATCTGAATACGGTGATCAAGGCGGTGGAGGTGTTGAAAAGACATGGCTTTGAGATATGCGCCAGTTATATTTTGGGAAGCCCGCGGGACAAAGCAAAGGATATCCATGAAACCATCCGCTTCGCCAAGAGCTTGGACACCAATGTAGCCCAGTTCTCCATCCTTACCCCCTATCCCGGTACCGCCCTCTATGAGGAATTGAAGGAGCGGATCTGGACCCGACACTGGTCATTCTATGATTCCCAGCACCTGGTATATAAACAGAAACATATCTCCTTTATGAGGATGGAATGGCTGCTCTTGATGGCCAACCTTCTCTACTATACGCGGTCAAAGAAGGCGATGAAGGATGTGTGGCGGCTCGCTAAACGACATAAATGGGGATGGAGGACCCTGTTCCAATTTATTCGGGACTACTTCTGGGGAAAATAAACGATGCGGGGAGGAGGTGTGGCTCAACAGGTACTTCGTGCGGTTCTTTAGAGTACTATGAGGGAGGATAATGGGTACTACCTACGATGCGGTAATCATCGGTGCAGGGATGGGGGGACTCAGTTGCGGCACCTTTTTGGCTAAGCAAGGGCTCAAGGTACTGATCTGTGAGCAATCCTCAAAACCTGGTGGCTACTGTGTAAACTTTAAGCGTAATGGGTTTACCTTCGCACCGGCTGTCCATTACCTCAATGAATTTGGTCTCGATGGCCAGATGCAAGAGGCCTTCCATGTTTTGGGTCTTCCTCCAGAGATCGAATTTTGTCGACAGGATCCCCAACGCCGAATCATTACCCCTCAGTTCGATCTCACCCTCTCCATTGATATTGATCGGTTCGAGAGGGATTTAGCTCACCTCTTTCCCAAGGAGCGGCTGTCTATCCGTGCATATATCGGGGAATGGAAGAGGCTAGTCAAAAGCATCGAGGGCCTTCCCCTCAGATCTCTTGAAGTCATCAGTCTCAAAGAGAGATTTCAACTCTTACACAAAGTTCTCAAGGCACCGCAACTACTCCGGTATCGTGGCAAAACGGGTCAAGAAGTCCTCGACTCTTTTTTTAAAGACCCTCTCTTAAAATACCTCCTCACCTTTGGTGCCCGTAAGGGCGCCTCTATCCTGAACTGTGCAAGTCCTATCATATGGGCTATTAAGGGGAACTTCTATTACATCAAAGACAAAGGGGTAGAGGCTTTACCTCAGCTTTTTCTCAGACAGTATACGACGTACGGTGGAGAGATTTTTTTGAATACCCTTGTAAAGAAGATCGTGATCGAGAAAGGCAAGGCCCGGGGGGTTGAGATTGAAGGGGGAGAAGAGATCAAATCTAGACATGTCATCTCCAATGGAGATAGTCACTCAACATTTCAAAATCTCATAGGTCATCATCGCTTGCCCAATCGGTTCGTTAAGAAGCTCCAAAAAAAGGAGGTTTCGGCACCGATCTTCACCCTCTATTTAGGTGTAGATCTTGACCTGCAACAGATGGGCTTTGATGGAGCTCTCGTACATTACTACCCTGCAATGAAAAAAAACCCATGGGAGGGAAAAAGGGTTGATGGATTTGACATCGAAAGGGAGAAGATGGCGATCCGTATGGATAGCATCAAGAATCCGATGTTTGCCCCACCGGGCACGCATACCGTCGCTGTCGCTGCCTTTACCCCTTATGAGCTCTTTACCGATGGTGCAAACACAAGCCCCCATTATACAGAGATCAAGGAAGAGATAGCCCACAAAATCATTGGGGTCACGGAACGGGTGATCCCAGGCCTATCCAGTCATATCATGGTCCGGGATGCCTCAACGCCCCTCACCTATGAGCGAGAGACATTAAACACGCGCGGCGCTACCATGGGTTGGTACCTATCGGCACAAGAATTCTCAAGGATTCGCAGCCAGAAGACCCCCTTTGCGAACCTGTATCAGGCAGGGCACTGGACCTTCCCTGGTGGAGGCATACCGATGGTAATCCTTTCCGGGATTAATGCAGCGAAACTTGTCTTGAAGGACATGCGGAAATTCACCACTAAATTTTTATAAGGGATATGTTGTAAAGACGTGATTCCGGTAAAGGTGTTACAGCAGGAGTGAAGAAGAGGTAAAATTATCCACAGGATACTCCCTTATCCTTATCTTGCGCCTACCAGCACAATTTTCATCAGGCATATCTCTACTCTAGACCCTTGACTTTCTATTTGCTTTATTTCTCTTGACATTTATAAACAATAATATTTATAATTTATATGGGGATTATAATGAGATATTTTATAGACCTCTTTTCACCAGAAACTGCACAGGCTTTTTCAAATTCTAATCAAGATATCTCTGGTTTTCGCATATCAAGAAAAACATATGTTGAGAATCAAAATACCGGCCCTGGAGATAGATTCATTTGCTATTGTACTCGAATACAAAGATTTATTGGTGTTTTGGAAGTAAATAGTAAGCCATTTATTGATAGAAAGCCCATTTTTACACAAGAAGACGATCCTTTCATTTTAAGATTCAAAGTTAAGGTGATTGCGTGGCTGCCACTAATTAAATCTGTACCAATTCATAATGATTTGATATGGAATAATTTAACGTTTACTAAGGAACTTAGTAAAGATAGCACTAATTGGACTTATATGGTTTTTTCAAGTCCAAGATTATGGCCAAAAGATGATTGTGTTTATATTGAAAAAGTCTTAATTGAACAAAACAATAAGCAACTTGATTATCCCTTTACTGAATCTGACGAGAAAAAATTAAAACCTTCAAAAATCAAAATAAGCAGTAAAAAAACAGTATCAATTTCGATTCCAGAAGATGATGAAGAAAAAACAACGCAAGTAAGCGAAGCTATCGAAAGCGAAGCCAGGCAAACAATTAAAGTTCAAGCTCAAATATCATCCATTGGAGAAAAATTAGGATTTAAAATATGGTTGCCACGAAATGACAGAAATAAAGTCCTTGAAGTTTGGCAACCTTTAAAGGGAACTTTATTAGATGAATTGCCTTTAGTATTTGACGATACGACCTTAAGGACAATTCAAAATATAGATGTCTTATGGATTCAAAGAAGATCAATTGTGCGAGCATTTGAAGTTGAGAATACAACCTCAATATATTCTGGAATATTAAGGATGGCTGATTTATTATCTTTACAACCAATGCTTGATATAAAAATCCACATTGTTGCACCTCAAGAAAGACGTGATTCTGTATTTAAACAAATATCAAGACCTGTTTTCGCTGTAATGGAAAAAGGACCCTTGTCTGAATTATGTTCATATATTTCGTTTGACTCAATATCTGAATTATCAAAGGAAAAAAGACTAGAGCATATGACAGATACCATTATTGATGAATATACGGAATTTGCTGAAGAATAAAAAATATTGCCAAAGATAGCATATAACTAAAATATTTCCTTGATGCCAAAATTCCGCTAGGGTTCCCATTGTACGTATTTTACTGAAGTTCTTGGTTTTTAAATATGATGAGAACGAAGTTTCCTAAGGGAAAATTACCTACCCAAACGATCGGTAATATTGGATTGTATTACGTTTGTTATCGGTTATCATTGTATGGCTGGAATGTTATGCCTACATCCCGCAATGCCAAGGGTATTGATATCATCATATTTAGTCAGGACGCGTCACGCAAGAGATCAATTCAGGTAAAAACGCTGTCAAAAAGAAACCCTGTGCCCTTGGGCAGCCGATTAGATAGCTTGGTCGCTGACTTTGTTGTGGTTTGCGTCCGAAATTATCCGAATGAGCCTCTTTGCTATGTCCTGACACCAAGTGAGGTAAAAGCGCTCGCACACAGGGGCGAGAAGAAGGGAAAAGTCAGTTACTGGCTTCAACCCCCTGTATATGAAAAAGAAGCATACAGAGAAAAATGGGAAAGAATAGGCCACGGTGTGCCATGAAGGGGGTCGAGCGACGCCCTATGAGAATTGGTAAAAACCGAGCAATAGTTTTGTTCTTGACGTAGGTTCCGCGTGCGTACCACCCACGCCCCTTAAGCTAACCATTCGAGCAATAAAGATGAAACTTCAGCTAACGAAAGATGACATTAATTATGCTCTTGATCCATCCATTTGGGATTTGGGAAACCAAGTGCTTTATTCTCTGTGCCAAGCTCATCCAAAACATGATACTGCTGATGCCATTATCGCCAAGATCTGGCTAATTGGACGGTCTTATGCAGCTGCGATTGAAAGACGAAAAAATGCCGAAGAAACCTCAGACAATTTCTATGAAGTAAACGTGGTCGAAAAAATTAGGAAATCGAACCTTGATGCTTGGCTCGCTGCTTTGCCAAAACAATTGCTAGACCCATGGCAGGATCTTGGCCCCGTTATCACCGTCCACAAGCGCCTCATGGATGTTTTTTCTGATTTGACAGGGTTGGGGAAACGTGCTCTCGCATCGAAGTATCTTCACTTCCATAGGCCAGACTTATACTTCATTTATGACAGCCGAGCTAAAAAAGGTATCACCAAGATCACGCCGTGTCTCAACGAGATCAGAAACATTGCTAGCGAAAAAATGGATTTGGAATATCATTCTTTTTGTCGACGCAGCCAGCACTTGGTAGACAGCATACACACATTCTTCGGCAAGCATCTAACGCCAAGACAAATAGACAAGCTTCTATTAAGGATAACAGATAGAATAAGAAAAGCTCGAACAAAGCAACCCAGCTGACTCATTACACTCGTGGCTTATTTTTGACGTTATGTTTAATAAATAGGGAAATAAGAAAATAATGAATTTACTTATCCCATATATATATTTGTATAATCATCCAGACCCGCTGTTTGATGAATTTACATATGGGGAAGGCGGATCAAGAGCTCGCAAAATAAAAAATGATCTTAAAAAAGGAGATTATGTTTTTTTCCATACTAGCATGAGAGGGAGAAAATACATTACTGCATATTATGTAGTAGACCGCGTATTAGACACTTCAGAAGTGATCAAAAATAAAAACATTACCGCAAAGTACAGAAACCCTCACATATTGGAGTTTAATGCAAGCAATAAGAAAGATGATATTATATTATTTGGGGATCCGATTACATCAAGAATTTTAACAAGGCCTTTATTATTTGATAAGACGCTCTCTGAAAAATTATCTTTAAATATTAAGTTTCAAAAAGGGAAAACCGAAACTCAAATAATTGGCTCAGCAACAAGAGCACATAGAAATCTATCGAAAAAAGATGTTGAGATCCTTTTAAAGTCTATTAGCATAGCTGAAGATAAGGCTGTTGGCATAAACAAGGTTCTCTCAACCGATGAGGTTACAGAGATCATTGAGAAAGATATTGAGGGTTTCATAGAGAAAAATTCAAGTTTACTTGGAAAATCACTGATATTAAAACGACGGCAAATGGATACGCCAGTTGGCAGAATTGACTTGCTCTTTGAGGACATGGAAGGGAATCCGATTGTTGTTGAACTAAAACTTAATAGGATAGGGAGAGATGCTGTAAATCAATTAAGAAAGTATATGAAGTGGATAAACACAGAAACCAAAAAGGATGTTAAAGGAGTCATAGTTTGTAAGGGTGTGATGCCTGCTTTTGAGGAGGACCTTAAGAAACTGACCGATATAAAGATATTCTCATATGGTTGGCAGTTGATCATATCCCCCTGGAGCGATCAAAAGAGCACATAAAAACAGCATGCACCTAAATGCAGACCAGCGGTATCGTATTGATTATTATTTTTTTTAAATGTTTCTAACATATTAATGACCTTTTAGGTCTGTACAGGTGATGCAGGCATAATCTGCATAATTCAAGATGTATTCCGCATTTCCATAAAGCTGCCATTTCTGTTGATTTGCATTTCAATTAGATAAGGGATTAACTATATATAACATCCTCATGGAATGCCTCCCTTACCCCCAAAAGAACTCTTGTAAAAAGGTTCGACATATCAACCACGTATCCCTCACGGGCCGGAAATGGCTGGAAGGTCTCCCATCTGCATAGCGGGTTGCAATGGGAATTTCTCGTACAGAGTGCCCCCTTTTGCACGCCTTTATGAGAAGCTCAAGCTCACCCTCATACCCTGCGGCGCGCAGCGGTATCCCTCTCAATACCTCGGCCCTCATGAGGCGATAGCCGGACTGGGTGTCGGTGAGGGGGGTGCCGATCAGTTTGGATACGGCCTTGACCCCGAGCCGGTTCCAAAATCTCCTCAGCCAGCTCATGGCATCGAACTCCCCTGCTCGGGACCCGATGATGATATCACCCGTTCCCTCCTGATAGGCCCGAACGAAGTGGGGGATGAAGGCGGGATCATGCTGGCCATCGGCATCGATGGTGATGATAGCCCTGTATCCCTTCTGCAGGAGAAACCGGAAACCGGTTTTCAGGGCCGCCCCCTTCCCTTTATTGGTCCGGTGCCTCAGGAGCTGGACTCCGGTATCAAGGGCGATCTCAGCCGTTGCATCTGTCGAGCCGTCGTCCACCACCACGATTGCCAACCCGGAGCCCTTGATCCCCTCGATTACCCCCCGGAGGCTGCGAGAGGCATTATAGGCGGGGATGAGGATCGCTATTTCAGCTCTGCCCGTCATCTGCGCTTGAGAAACCTCCGCAAATCCCCGTCCCAGAGGAGCGAAAAGAGGGTGAGAAACCTTCCCACCGTCGGCATGGGGTCGTCCCGGGAGAGGATGTCGTAGGCCATCCCCCGGAACTGAAAGAAGCTCGGCTGGAGATGAAACCGCTGGGGATTCGTGAGAAAGTGGAGGATGTCCCCCGGCAGGAGCCATCGACACCGGGCACCAACCTTGTAATCCAGAACCGGCTCAAACTCCTCACCCATGGCCATCTTATACAAGAGGTAGGGGAAGTCCACCCCGGCGTGGATGGCGAGGGCGAGAGAACCCCAAAAGCGGGGGTTGAGCTCCATCAGCTTGGGCTGGTTGTCCCGGGGGTCCACCTTAAACTCCACCATGGCGACGCCGTACCACTGCAAAGACCTCAGCAACCGGATGCCGAGCTCTTCGATCTGGGGATGGCGCACGCTCTCCCGCAGGGTGCTCGGTCCACCCTTGACCGGATAATCCCTCAACCTCCGGTGGACAAAACAGGCCTTCACCTGACCTTTATGGTCGAGGAGGGCGGAACAGCCAAAGGCCTCCCCTGCAGGGGGGATACGTTCTTGGATTAGGGGAAAGGGGAAGTGTCGGTGGACCTTCTGGTATGCCTCAGGGAGATCTTGTTCCCGCTCCACATAGGCGATACCAAAGGCTCCTGAGCTTATCCGCGGCTTGATGACCCAGGGGGGTGGTATCGTATCCGCCACAACCTTAAGATCCTTTCTATCCTCTATCCAGATGGTCCGGGGGATGGGAATCCCTTCTTGTGAGGCGTACCGCAGCAGCCATCCCTTGTCCCTTACGTTACGTATATCTTTATAGGAGGGGATAGGCAGCCGGGTCAGAGGTGTGAGCTCATCTTTATGGTGCGCCAGCAGCAGGAGGGTTTCCTCCTCCATGGGTATGAGCATATCATACGTTCTCTCGGTCAATTCCTGATGAAGAAAGGCAAGGAAGGCCTTAGGGTGTCTGTGCACCGAAGGGTAGACGACCCTCCGGCTGCAGTATTTGGAGAAGAGAGCGGTAGCCACCCGGGAGTTCTCTCCGACGGTCACCTCCAAACCCCTTCTACCGAGGGAGCGGACTACCGCTAAGGTCTTTCTCCAATGGCCGTCCGTAATAAAGATTCTGGGCATTACCGTCCGTTACATAAGCAATTCATCCCATTGCAGATGAGATTGCTGCATACAAGGTGTTCCACAGGCTGCTTAAGAATGCCTATCCCGCCCATGGCGGTGCGCAACGACGAAGGATGATAGAAATCCTGCGCAACGAGGGATAAAAGGTTATGTTTCAATAGCCTGGCCTTTCTTGACAACGGGAATTGTCTATTATATAAAGACGGAGCGGGTTCTACAAATGAAAAAATTTATCCTGGGGATTTTTATCGGTGTTGTGTTGATATTACTCTTCACCTATCTGGGGGGTGGGAGTGCCTTGAAAACGGTGGGGGAGAAGACCATTGAAGTGGGAGAGCGGGTTGAGGTTTATGAGCAGGCCCTCAAGGATGCCACCCAGGGTCTGTTGACAAAAAAAGGAGAAGGTACCAAGGAGACGACAAAAGAAAAAGATATCAAAAAACAATAAAGGTTTAATATTTTATTGAAAAACCCTGTAGATCTCCCGTATATTCCTCCCAGTGCGTCGTTACTTCTTCCACGTGAGCCCCCGGCGGGCCGTGTTTACACCATTGAATAAGGGTCTCGACGCTATTCCGATCCCCCTCGAGGAGACATTCAACGCTGCCGTTCCGAAGGTTGCACACCCAGCCATTCACCCCCAGTTCCTGGGCCTTCTGCTGTGTGGAATATCGGTAAAATACCCCCTGTACAATCCCCTCTATACGCACTCTGGCCTTTACTTGTTCCGTGGATTCCATGAGACATGCCCGGTATGCTCACGCTGTCAGGATTGACAGCATACAAAAAGGGGATGAGCTACCTCTTTTTCCACCGCAGTAGATATGCTACATTGTCCAGGACAGCGGTGAAGTAGACATTCTTTATCTCAAATCCCTTGGGCATCTGTATTTGAGCAGGGGTGAAGTTGAGGATCCCCCTAATATTGGTCTGCGCTATCAGATCGGCAACCTTTTGTGCCTCAGCGGCGGGGGTGGTAATAATAGCAATATCTATGCGTCGATCCTTGGCTACCTCTTTCAGTTGATTGGGGTGGAGTATCTCCACCGGCTTGCCGATCCTTTCCGAGAGCCTCCCCACCACTCCTGAAGGGTCTATGTCAAAGGCGGCGGCGATTTTATAGTTCTTTTTGAAGAACTCCTTATAGAGGAAGAGGGAAGATCCCAAATTGCCGATTCCGATGATTGCCAACCGCCACTCCCGATTCAGCCCCAAAATGGTCTTGATGTTGTCTCCGAGATCCTTGATATAATAACCGACCCCCCGGATACCGAATTCCCCAAAATATGCCAGATCCTTGCGCACCTGTGCGGCGTTTACGCCGCAGGCGCTCGCGAGATTGGCTGAGGAGACTACGACCTCACCCTTGTCTTCCAATACCTCGAGATGACGGACGTACGTGGAGAGCCTTCTAATGGTGGCTTCCGGGACCTTTGAGAATTTCAAACGCTCATCCCCTATGTGAAAACTTTCTTTTTGTGCTATCCCTTATAAATCTTAAAAGCGAAAAAGGCAAGTGAAAAATTATTTTTTTCACAAAAAAATTGCCCTTCACAGCTTTTCTATGGTGACTTCCTGCTTTATCTTTGCTACATCTTTTGTTTTACAGAGCTCTGTGCCGGGGGTTTTTACGGCCGCTGTCCCTGTAGCGGTGGCCAAGATCAGACTCTCACGAAAATCCATCCCCCTGGTCAAGGCGTAGATAAATCCCGCGACTGCGGAGTCCCCTGCCCCCACAGGGCTGACGATCTCAACCTGAGGGGGGATCGCCCACAGGGCCTCATCCCTCGTCACCCCCAATAGCCCCTTCGGCCCCATTGAAATGAGGACGATTTCAATGCCTCCCTCTACGATGTGACGGGCCTCTTTCCGGAGATCATCGATCTCGGTTGATCGTATGCCCGTAAGGCGCTGAAACTCGTGAATATTGGGTTTGATGAGGAAAGGATTTGGCTTGTACCCATGGCGCAGGAGTTCTCCATCGGCATCCAAGGCTACCCTGATCCCCATTCCCTTGAGGGTGGTGATTATCTGGGCGTAGATGTTGGCGTTTACTCCAGGCGGTACACTCCCGCTGACCACCACGAATTCGGCATTGTGCGGAAGAGACCGTATTTTTTCGAAGAAGAGGCCGATCTCTGCGGGGGTTATCTTCGGTCCGGCGGCGTTGAGCATGATCTGGGTCTTATTCTTCCGATCGACAAGGATGATGTTTGTCCTGGTTTCACCCCCGATCCTCGTAAAGTCACAGAGGACCCCCTCATTGATCAACCTTCCCTCCAGTTCGAGGCCGTCATATCCTCCGATAAACCCCAGGGCAACGCTCTCACCACCCAACTCCGCGATCACCCGGGAGACATCGATCCCTTTGCCACCGGCATACCTCGCCTCTCGCAGTATCCGGTTGGCATCATCGGCCACCAGGCCGTCCACTTCCATGGTTCTATCCAGGGCCGGGTTCAAGGTGATGGTGTAGATCATACCTTCATCTCCTGGGCCTTCCCCT
>Ga0307426_1002922_pt1 | contig 10444 bp, 6 predicted proteins | sample SalMarWE160340MG_FD_202165 | JGI IMG/M metagenome (GOLD analysis project Ga0307426, IMG submission 202165) | Salt marsh sediment microbial communities from the Plum Island Ecosystem LTER, Massachusetts, United States - WE1603-40 | ecosystem: Environmental > Aquatic > Marine > Intertidal zone >... | reverse complement strand
GTGGTTGAACACGGCCGGACCGGCCTTTTGTGCGAAGAGCGCGACGCCGAAACACTTGCCGCCAATCTTGGGCGGCTCGTGCGCGACAGGAAGGTGCGGGAGGAGATGGGGCGCTGCGCGTATGAGAGAGCGCCGTCGCGCCACGACATACGGGTGCGCGTGGCCCGGATTACGGGTTACTACAGGACACTTCTATGATTGGAATATGTCGATTCCGGGGAGCACCGCCATGTGCGGCATAGCGGGAATCGTGTCGCTTGACGGTTCTCCGATAGCGCCGCACCATCTTGCGCTGATGAGCGGAAGCATTGCTCACCGCGGGCCCGATGATGAGGGGTATGCGCTGGTCGATCGCCGCTTGAAGACCGTTTCGCTCTATTGCGGCGAAGGCTCGTGCGCGGCCGTCCGTGCGCGGCTTGCGCGGTTTGACGGCGCGGCCGGACTCCCGCCGTCGCATATCGGTTTGTGCCATCGACGGTTCTCGATCATCGATCTCTCCGACGCCGCCCACCAGCCGTTCATGGATGCCGACGGGCGCTATTGCATGGTATACAACGGGGAGATTTACAATTATCTCGAACTGCGCGACGAGCTTCGCGGGTGCGGCGTGCAATTCAGGACCTCGTCGGACACCGAAGTGCTGCTCGAAGCGTACAAGCACTGGGGCAGCGGATGCTTCGGGCGCCTGAACGGCTTCTGGGCATGCGCCATCTACGATCGAACGAGCGACAGGCTGATTTTGAGCCGGGACCGTATCGGCAAGAAAGGGCTGTACTGGACCGCGCACGGCGGCGTGCTCTATTTCGCCTCGGAGATAAAGGCCCTGCTTGCCATTCCTGCCATACGCGGTTCGTGCGGGATGGACGTGCCGGCGGCATGTCTCTGGCTTGCGCATGGAAAAAAGAACATTGACAGTTCGACATTTTTCGAGAATATCAGCCTGTTTCCCCAGGCCCACACGGCCGTGGCGGATGCGGCGATGCGTCCCGAGCGCTACTGGTCGCTTCCGGCGAAGCGCCATGCCGAGAAGGACATCGCCGTGCCGGAGGCGTCGTCGAGGCTTCGCGAGCTTCTCATCGACTCGGTGCGGCTGCGGCTTCGCTCCGATGTTCCCGTGGGCATCGAGCTCAGCGGCGGCCTTGACTCATCGGTGATCGCGGCCGCCTGCGCCGCGGCCGGCCGCGGCGACGTTGCCGCGTACACTGTATGCTACGGCCCGGGCGAGGAAAGCGAGGTCCCGTTTGCTTCCGAAGCTGCGCGGCACCTTCGCATGCCGCTGACGGTGCTTGACGTGCCGAAGAGCTCGTTCTGGCCCGGCATACGCGATTTCACGTGGCTGCACGAGGAGCCGTATCATTCGCCGGTGCTCATGGCGAACCTGGAGATGTGGCTTGCCATGCGCGCAAAAGGGGTGAAGGTGTCGCTCAACGGCGCGGCCGGAGACGAATGCTTTGCAGGGTACTACTATTATTTCTGGGGAATGCAGCTGGAGCATGCGCTCAGGGGGAGATGGGGCCGCTACGTTCGCAACGCGCTTGGCTACAGCGAACAGAGGGGCTTTGCCCGAAACGCCGTCTACCCGCTTTTGTACAGCGCCGGCCGCGTGCTGTTCGACATGTTCCCGCAGCTTCGCCTGCCCTATCGGCTGAAGATGCGCGGGGACGGGCCTTTCAGGCACCGGCTTCTCGCGACCAGCCGCATGGCCGACGAAATGGTGCGCTCGCTCATGCCGTACTGGATGGCGTCGGGCGACCGCGACTGCATGGGCGTGCCGCTCGAAGTGCGCATGCCGTTTCTCGATTATCGCGTGGTCGAGTTTGCCTTCAGGCTTCCCGAAACGTACCTGATCAGAGACGGGTGGCACAAGTGGATCCTTCGCAAGGCCTTTGAGCACGACCTTCCCGAGGCGGTGGTGTGGCGGCCGAAGAAAGTGGGTTTTCCGTACCCACTGGCCGCGATGCTTCGCGAATCGGGCGATATCACCGCCATGATCGTGTCGCGGAGCTCGCAGCCGCTCGTTGGATTGCGTCGTGAAACGGATCTTTGCGACTGGAGGGCACTCAGCTTCATTCTCTGGCACGAGCTTTTCATACGCAACAATACGGCGCTGTTTGATGCAATCGAGAAGGCCGCGGCCGTGCGATCCGGCGCCCGGGAGTGGGCCTTTCCGCCCGGCTACGCATCGGCCGGCCGTGCGCGGCCGCGATGAACCCTACCGTGCGTCTTCGATGCGGGAGCGAAAGAGCGCGATATCGAATGAGGGATTGATGTGCGCCCGCACGAACCGATCGACTTCGCCGTATTCCTCATCGGTGAGCCGTGAAGCAAGCCCCCTGACGTAGACGGGGATGCTCTCGTTGGTGCGGTTGAGGAACAAAAGATCCAGCCAGCTTTCGCAGTAGCAGATTGTGGTGCAGGAGAAGTCGATCTTTTCGCGCACACGGTTATTGAGCCATTTGCGGATTTTTGAGGCCGCTTTGCGAAGCCCGCCGGCGCGAAATGTTTTTTTCCAGAGGGCCGAGGCGGCCGCCATATCGTCGGGCATGTTCATGGCGCACGAAGACAGGCGCCCTTCAGGGCTCACCCGGAAGCCGAAGAACTGGTTGTAGCACTGGATGCGGTCGAAGTTGTCGTGCATGAGCAGGTTGTCGAAGGTTTGGATGACCGCGAGCCCGTCGCCGCGCATCCGGTCGTATTGGGCCCGGAAGGCCTTGTAGAGCGCTGGGTCGGAGAGAATCGACAGTGGGCCTTTGGGCGGCATGACCGGGCTGAGGCAGAGAAGGATCCGGGAGGAGACGTCGGCGGCCCTCTGTGCCAGTTCCGCCACAAAGGGGGCATTCTCCTTTGTCACCACGCAGTTCAGGGCGATCTCGACGTTGTTTCTCGCGGCCTCGGGCACTATCGCATCCAGATTATCGATCACCCTGTTGCCGTCGATACCGCGGTTGCGCCTGTTGACCTCCCCGGGCCCGTCGATACTGACAACGATGCGGTCGAGGTGCGGCATCAGCGGCAGAAGAAGGTGCGGCTGCGTCCCGTTGTGCACCACGTATATCCTCGGATTCCAGGCGCTCTTCAGCTGTTTCAGCACCGCGGGAAGCTCTTCGACGAGCGTGGGCTCTCCGCCCGAGATGTTGACAAACTTCGGTTTGAGCGAAGCGAGGCGTTCGACGATAGCAGGGCGGTCGAACCGTTCCACCGATGATGCCGGAGTCATTTCGCGGTGGTCGCAGTAGATGCATCGCAGGTTGCATCGGTGCGTTATCTTCCACGTGGCGATCCAGGCAAAGTTACGCATGCGGAACGCTCCGGCGCGAAAAGGATCGCGCGAATGCCGCCATCTGCTCCCAGCGGCTTCTGAAGAGAAAATACAAGAGACCCGTGTAGGCCAGAAGGGCGGCTGCGGCTCCTGCGGCAAGCCTTGCCGCGTGCTGCGGGGCTGAACGTGCGGGAAGGGCGGCCGTAGTCAGCCATGCCGCGGCCGCGGCTGCGGCGCCGCAGGCGAAGGCCGGCCAGAGCGTGGCAACGTAGCGCCGGGGGCTGAACCCCGCGACGGCTTTGGATACGAGCAGGGAAAGGGGAAACAGAAGGGCCGCCCTGAGAAAGAGTGCCCAGCAGACCCCGAGGGGGCCGAAACATGCTCCGATGAGGACTGCAGCCGCAACGGAGGCGCACATTGCCGCGGCCCAGCCCACCTGCACGTCGATTCGCCCCTTTGCAATCCACACGGCGCCGGGATAGCTCGAGTAGGAATAGAGCAAACCCACGGGCGCAAGCACGCGCAGATACTGGGCGGCCGCGGCCCACTTGTCGCTGGGCCTCAGAATGGTGAGCGCGCTCACGAGGTCGCCGGCCATGACGCCCGAGAGCACGAGAAGCGGTGTTGCGGCGACTGCCACCACGAGCGTCATGTTGAGAAACGCGCTCTCCAGCCTCGCGTTGTCATCCTGGAACCGCGCAAAGGCCGACATTGCCACCACGTAAAGAACCACTCCCAGCGCCGTTTGCGGAAGTGTGACGATATCGTAGGCGATGCCGTAGACGCCGAGTGTTGTCGCGCCGAAGGCCTTGCCGACGACGAGATAGTCGATATTGCCCGACGCGAAGTCGAGGAGGCGCTGGACGACGATGCCGAGGCCGAAAAAGAAGATGGGTGCGGTGCGCCACATGCCGCGTGCCGAAGGGAGTATCCTTGGCGCGAGAACGGCGCACAATGCGGTGGAGAGTGCGCTGTAGATAACAGTTCCCCATACAAGCGACCAGGCGCCGAAGCCCATGATAGCCAAAACGAGCGAGCCGGAAGCGCCGGCAATTCCGCCGGCCAGTTCGATGACCGACAGGCGGCCGAACTGGAGGCGGCGCTGCAGAAGGGCGCGCTGTATGACCGATGCGGCGCCGAGGGGAACGACGGCTGCCGCGGTGATGAGCATGGGCCGCAGTCGCGCCTCGCCAAGAAAGTGCGAAAGAGGTGTGGAGAGCGCCCATACGGCCAGATACAGGGCCATGCTGAACAGAAGGCATGCGGTGAACACCGGGCCGAGATCATCGGCCTGGAGCCGTTTCTTCTGCACGATGGCGGTGTTGAGGCCCGCTTCGTTGAGAAGATTGAGCAGGCCCGTGATGATGGTCACGTAGCGCACCAGGCCGAAATCGGCGGGATCGAGCAGGTTGACAAGAACAATCTGGACCAGGAAAACGAATCCGTACCGGAGGGTCTTGGCGAGGGCAACGGCGGCACTGGAGCGGGCGGCCGATTGAAAGAGGCCGCCGCCGCTTTCCTGAGGGTCCAGATGAAGAAAGCCGACTTTCGCGGGGTTGTTCACATATAGAAAAATGTATCATGGCCTTGTTTGAGAGCCGCCGCAGCACCGGCGGCGCTGCGGCCCTTCGGCTCAGTCATCCCCAGTTTCCAGCTGGAGTTCGATGGGTTGGGCGGGCACGTCCCTCGGCGCTGAAGTCGGCTGTTTGGCTCGCGCTCGCGGCACTCAAGATACAAGGGACCGGCCATCCGCGCGCCTTGCGGCGATAGTCGCCGCGAGCGCGAGCGGGCCTCCGCAGCGCCGTCGGTCCGCACCCGCCCAACCCATCTGGAGATGGGGAAAACAGGGGATAGGTGAGGCCCCTCGGTTGCCGGAGTGCCGCACTGTTGCGCCCGCTGTATTTTTGCATTGCAGCGCATCGATCAGATGATGGATACGGCGCCGGGGCGGCGCGGGACAGGCGAAGGGCGGGATCGCAGTGAAATTCAGCAGGCGAAGAGCGCATAGGATTCTCAGGCGCCTGGCGCACCTTCCGCGCGGCATGGCACTGGCGCGCTATGTTCTGAATCGCGCGTACAACGCTTCCGCCCCCAGGCTTCGCTTCACCCGCCTGAGGTATCCGGATTCGCTCATGCTGGAGGTGACAAACCGCTGCCAGCTCCATTGTATCACCTGCCCGCGCGAGTATGGTTTGGGCGCCCGCATGGACAAAGGCCACATGGATGTGGGGAAGGCCAAGTCGCTGATCGATTCGGCGCACACATATCTTGACAGGATCGCGCTCACCGGTCTTGGCGAGCCGTTTCTTTATCCGCATCTGGTTGAGCTTGTGGAGCACATATCCGGGCGCAACAGGGGGCTTTCGATTTTCGTTTCGACCAACGCCCAGCATCCCGGCACGGCCGAGCTGGCCGGCCGGCTTGCCGACCGTATCGACACGCTGCAGATTTCGATTGACGGATGCGGGGAGGTGTTCGAATCGATCCGCAAAGGCGCTTCATACGGGCGATTCCTTGAGAATCTGGGCGCGGCGGCGTGGGCGGCGCGGGGCAGGCGGATGGATGTCGTGCTCAACATGGTGGTTGTGGAGACGAACGTGGGGCAGATGGGGCAGGTGGTCGAGCTTGCGGCCAAGCACGGTGTGGGCGAGGTGAGGTTGGGCGCTTTGAATCACGCGGCGATTGAGTCGCAGCTTGGCGCGCTGGGGTTTTACGTGTCGGCGGGTTTTCGCGAGGCGCTCGGTGCGGCCGGGCGCAGTGCGCGGCGGTTCGGTGTTGAGCTTTCTTTCCCGCGCTTCGACGGTCCGTCGGGGTTTCGCACCTGTCCATTTCCGTGGGGGAATTTTTACGTGAGCTGGGACGGGTATCTGGCTGCATGCTGTTCGAAGCCGTTTCCGAAGGAATTGCATTTCGGGAATGTGTTCGAGGATGGGCTCTTGGAATGCATTAATCACGCGGGCTTTGTTGAAATGCGGAGGATGTGGTTGAAGGACAGGGCGCCGGGGTTTTGCGAGGGGTGCGGGTATCTGGGGTGATACGGGGAATGGGTGGTAGCACGAAAAGTCATCTGGTGGGGGGACCGCTTCGCGGCATGAAGACACAGGGAACTCGGAGATGGATCAGGAACTCAGCACTACGGAGAATGGTTCTGTCCCATCCTCCCGTCTTCCGTCTGAGGGGTCATCGAGGATGACAATTCTGTGGCGGTCAGATAGACATCGTGGGCATTCACACGGAGAACAGTGAAATGCAGCACGTACTCAAGATAGTTGACCGTATGCCCGCGCAGCGGGCGGAGTGGGAAGCGATGGCCCGGCAGTGCGGATACGCCACGTATTTCCACACGCCGCAGTGGTGCGAGACGTTTTGCACGTACCTTGGCGGCGGGTCAAGGCCCGCGGCGGTCAAGGTGGTTTTTGGCGATGGAAAGAGTGCAATCGTGGTGGCTGTCGAGCAGAGGCGCATGGCGGGGACGGTGCGCATGCAGCAGTCGTCGGGCGCAGGGACATTCGGCGGGTGGATTGCGCAGGACGCGTTGTCGACGGAGCATGCCGGTCTTCTTTCGGGGGAGCTTCTGTGCCGTGGGAATCTTTTATGGCGCGAGAACCCGTACGATCCCGTGCTTTGCCGGGTGGAAATTCCCGGCGCGAGGGATGATTTCACGCAGGCGGCTGATCTGAGGGGGGGATTCGGGGCGGTGTATGCGAAGTTTTCGCGGGGGCATGTGAATGCGGTGAACAAGGCGCGGCGGCTTGGCGTGGTTGTGCGCCGGGGGGAGGCGCTTGACGATTGGCGGAGGCATTACGAATCGTACCGAAGGCTTCGGGAGCGGTGGCGAAGGGCGACGAGCGATTACCGGTGGAAGCTGTTCGAGATGCTTCATGGGCAGCAGGGGCCAAACGTCGCGCTGTGGGTGGCGCACAAGGGGGACGAGGTTCTTTCGAGTGTGGTGTGTTTCTACTGGAACGCTCATGCGGTGGCGTGGCACGCCGGCGCATCGGCCCAGCGTTTCGGGGTGCGGGCGAACCATTTGATGTACTGCGAGATCATGCGTGATGCGTGCGAGCGGGGTTTCGGGTGGTTCGACATGAACCCGAGCGGGGGCAACGAGGGCGTGGCGAAGTTCAAGCAGGGCTTGGGGATGGAGAAGCTGCGCAGCCGGGTTGTATTCCGGAGGGCGGGGCTTTACGGATTGTTAGGGTTCTTGAGGAGGGGCGAGGCGCGTTTGTACCGCCTCCTGCGCCGTCGGTAGTCACCGCGGGCGGGGCATTGGTCTGTCCGGGAGTGATTGCGGCATGTGCATGCGGCAACCACCCGAATCTTCGTTTTCCGCAATGAGCATCACTACCTTGTCGCGCGCGAGTCTCCCGGTTGCAGTCTCGGCGATTGCGGCGCTGGTATGCTGCGTGTCGCCAAGCGGCAGCAACGGCGATTCGCGTGCCGTCGCGTGCGAGGGTATGGTATCGATTGGCGCCAGGGGAGCGACAATCGTTCTGGGCTCGGACGGTGCGTCGGCGAAGAGCGACGAAAAACCGCCGATGAGAGTGTCGTTTTCCTGCTCTTTCTGTATCGACAGTACCGAGGTGACCGTGGGCGCCTATGAGCAGATCATGGGACGATTGCCGGCACAATACGACAGCATTGCGTATGACTCGGCCTGGCCGGTGGCGCATGTTTCGTGGTATGACGCCCTTGTTTTCTGCAACCGGCGCAGCAAAGCGGCGTCGCTTGACACGGTATATACCTACTCGCGCATCGACAGCCTTCCGGGGGGCATGGTATTCCGTCTGTGCGACCTTGACTGCCGCTGGGAGGTGGACGGCATACGGCTTCCCACCGAGGCCGAATGGCAGTATGCGGCATCGTGCGGCGACGCACGGGAGTATGTATGGGGCCCGCAGGACAGTCGTGACTCGGCCCGCCTCTACTGCTGGTTTGCCGACAACGCCGCAACGGCGCCCCGTCCGGTCGGGACGCTTCGGGCGAGCGGCTGGAAGCTGTTCGACATGGGCGGCAACGTGATGGAGTGGGTCTTTGACGGCAAAGCGTCGTTTCGGGACTTGACGGTCGACGACTATGTGGGCGCCGCCGCGTTCGCGCAGGCCGAGCGGGTGGTCAAGGGCGGAGGGTTCGTTCACGGTATCGAGTTTCTGAGGCTTTCGGCACGCAGCGACGCGTATCCGACGACTGCGGCGACGAGCGCGCGATACATCGGGTTTCGCTGCGCCCGCGGGCCGATTGAAAAGCCGGTGATGCTGTCGGAATCGGGGATCACGAGCCGCCTCAATCCGGTGAGGCCCGCACCCGTCGATATGCGGGCGGCGGCGGGGACGGCCGCGGCGAAGCTTGTATTTGTCAACAGGACGGGCCAGGACATACGCACGCTGTGCTATATCGACTACAGCGAGGCCGCGCCCCAGGTTCACGAGTTTGCCGACATGACCAATGTGTTTCTGCCGGCGATTTCTCCGGACGGGCGCTGGGTCGCTTTCTCTACCGCGGGGATAGGCGGCGTGGACAACTCCAGGATTCATGTGCGGCGGCTGGCGGCGGGGAGCGATACCGTGGGTTTGAGCGATGCACCGGCGTTCGCGCCTCGATGGTGGATCGATGCGGCAACCCACGACACCGCCGTCGTGTACACGTCTTCAACCATCGACAACAACAATCCCGCGTGGACGAGTTCCGTCACGAAACAACAGTTCTTTTCGCAGGGACGGTTTTCGGGAAGCCCGATTGTTCTGGAGGAACACGGCAGTTATCACGGGGGCGTGTCTGCCGGCGGTGAATACTGTGCGACGGGCTACACGAGGCTGAAGATGAAGAACAGGGCGGGCGGGGAAGTGCGCACGCTGTTCACGTATCCGAATAACGGCAAGCCGGGCGAAGACACGGCGCAGGTATGCAATGTCTCGATATCTCCCGATGCGGTGCATACGGATGAGGTGCTGTTTGTCGATTTCGGGTGTGGTACACGGCCGAGCGAGCTCACGGGGACGACCTACGGCCTGCATGAAATCATATTCAAGGGCTCTTTCTCGGGCCCGGTTGGCCGGTGGTACTGCTGTCCCGACCGTTATGCCGGGTGGGACCATCCGCGTTGGTCGAATCGCTACGATTTCGCCGCCGCGGGCGTACAATCGGCCGACGGGATGCATCCGGCGATCTATGTCATCGATCTGGCCGACTCGACGTACTTCGAGGCTGTCTCGGGCACCAATCTCTGGCATCCCGACCTCTGGATCTCGCCTGCCGCGACAATCGCCGGGGTGGACCTGGACAGCGCGGGGCGGTATGGCGAGCCGCCGCTCACCTACGCGCAGGAACTGCTTGCCTGCAAAATGCGGATCTTCTGGCGCAAAGCGTCCGATCTGCAGGTGGTATTCGTGGGCAGTTCCCGCGTAGCCGACGGTATCGATCCGCGTTGTTTCACCGGGTTCAGCTCGTATAACCTGGCTTATGGAGGCGGCGATCAGCCCGCGGCCGAAGTGCTTATTCGCGATTATGTCCTCAAGCACTGCCCGCAGATAGAATGTATCGGCATAAGTCTCAATCTGGACTGGTTGAACCTTCCGGGCGCGAACTACTCGTGGCGGCAGGGTACGGCTTTGAGCATCGGGTATACCTATGACAAGAACCATGACTTCTGGTCGACGGGGCTTCCGAACGGTTTTGTCGACGCGGTGCTTACCCGTCCGCTCCTCGCGGCGGATACGGTCTGTGGCTACATAGATTCGCTGGGCCTGTTTCCGTACGTGTGTGAAGGGTGGGGAGGTACCCCTGAGATCATCGGGTCGTTCGACTGGACAGTGGCGAGCGCAGATTTCATCAGCAACTATTCGAGGTTTGCGGACCTTGCCCGCGAGTGCGCGGCGCGCGGAGTGCATTTTCTGATTGTGAACTTTCCACGGTCGCCCAAGTACAATGAAACCGAGGCGTACAGCAAATGGGGGCCGAAACACGAGACCGCGCACGAGATCCTGGGCATGGTCCGGCAGATGGCGGACGAGGACGCGTTTATCCATTATTACGATGCGCACCGGGACGGGGCCCATGATTACGGCGATGCGGATGCGTACGACGAGGACCATCTCTGCGAGACGGGCGCGCGCAAGCTCAGCACTCGTATCGACAGTGTGCTGCATTCGATACTTGACTGAAAAGTGCATGGGCGCAGCGGTTGGT
>Ga0307426_1002917_pt1 | contig 10472 bp, 8 predicted proteins | sample SalMarWE160340MG_FD_202165 | JGI IMG/M metagenome (GOLD analysis project Ga0307426, IMG submission 202165) | Salt marsh sediment microbial communities from the Plum Island Ecosystem LTER, Massachusetts, United States - WE1603-40 | ecosystem: Environmental > Aquatic > Marine > Intertidal zone >... | reverse complement strand
TCACCAAATCGCCGCTATTCTGGCCTCGCTGCAAAAAAATGGCTTGTGGCACAGGGATTCAAAAGCGAGCAATTTTATTGTTTATAAGAACGCTCAGGATAAACACAGAATCTTGCTCGTGGATATGGACGGCATAAAACGCTATGTGCTGCGGCGAAGAAACCGGCAATTTCGCTGCCTATGGCACCTTGCCGCCTCGCTTATATCCGTACACGATATTAACTTAACAGATTACTGGCGGACCTTTACTATCTATTGTGACCTTACAGGCATTGAGCATTCTCAGCGCCGGCCCCTTTTCCGGCTGCTTGCAAAACGCGCTCTGGCTAAACGTATGAGAAATATGGCTGCGGATGTCACAAGTAAATAAGTGAGTATGCCGGAAAGTTTAAAGAACATCTTGATAATAAAGCCCAGCTCACTCGGTGACATAGTCCTCGCTCTGCCTGCACTAACGGCTTTGCGAAAAAGTTACCCCGATGCCAAAATTAGCTGGCTCATTCGCCCCGAGTTTTCCGAGCTGCTCGAAAACCATCCTCATCTCAACGATGTAATTATCTTTGACAGGAAACTACTCGGCAAGGCGTGGTTCCATCCGCACGCATTTACTTCTCTTCTGTCTCTTATTCGCCGGCTTCGGCGCAGTAAATTCGACGCCGTTGTAGACCTGCAGGGCCTTTTTAGAACCGCTTCATTGGCCTGGCTCTCAGGTTGTAAAAAGCGCTTCGGAATGGCAAACACCAAGGAGCTTGCTCACTTCTTTTACACGCATAAATTCGGCCAGGACCGGAATTGTATTCACCTCGTTGATTATTACTTAAAGATAGTACAGACAATTACGGCTTCCGAGACGCAGGCCCAGTTTATGTTCCCGCAAGCTCCTGACGCTGCCGATTCTGTTAGCAGCTTATTAGCTGACAACGATATAAAACCGGACAATTACGCCGTCTTCATACCCGGCTCTGCCCATAGAGATAAATGTTGGCCCATACAGCGATTTGCTGTTTTGGCTGATAAAATTTCGTCACAGTTTCACCTCTCAATTGTGGCTGCCGGTACCGATTTTGAAAGTGATACCATTGAGAATTTGAAAGACCTGGCCAATGTCCAGATAACGAACTTGGCCGGCCGGACTTCCCTGAGCGAGCTTATCGCTTTGTTAAAAGCTGCAAGACTTGTGATAAGCAATGATACCGGCCCGGGTCATATCGCCGCTGCTTTGGCAGTGCCCCTGGTTATGATATTCGGCCGCTCGAATCCTGCCAGGGTAGCCCCGTATGCAAGGCCGCAATGTGTCGCAGCCATTGAACCGGACAAAAGAGGTCTTCAACCCGACAGCCCGGACCCGAAGCACAATATTAATAACATAACGGTTCCCCAGGTCTATCAAAAGGTATGTGAGCAAATGAGTTCGTAATGCTTTGTTGCGGCTCATTTGATGGTTGTTATCGCACGCAAATCTTTTTCGACATAATCTTGAGCCGAACCTATCCACCGTCATTCCGAGCGCAGCCGAGGAACCTATTAAAATTTCATTGCAAGGTGCGAAGCGACGCAGCAATCTGGTTTTGTATTTTGTGTTTCGGTCATTTGGATTTGTTTAGAATTTGGAGCTTAGCATTTAGGGTTTATGCGAGATACGTTTCACGCTTAACGAGATACTAATTTTGCCACTGTTTCCACACATCGCTTGCACAAATCGGGATACTTACTGTTGTCCCCGACGCTCGGCCAAAGGTTCCAGCAACGCTTGCATTTTTGGTAGCTGCTCTTCTGCGCTGCAAAGGTCGTTTTGTCCGCTCCTTTTTGCACTGTTACCTCGCTGACGATGCACAGTGCTGCAAATTGCTCAAGCCCGAACTGATTTAGAATCCCGACCAATTCCTCATCGCCGCAGTAAACCGCCACGCTTGCTTCCTGATTGCTTGCTATCTTTTTATCTTGTCTCAACTCCTCAAGGACCCGCAATACCTCGTCGCGCAGCCCCATCAGCTTTTGCCACCGGGATTCATCAGCGTGCCAGTCGATGGATTCGTCGACCTTCGGCATCTGGGCCAGGTGCACACTCTCAACTTTCGTCCCTCGTCCTTCGTCCCCCACATCACGCTTCACGCTTGACGACTTCATTGCCGCCCACGCCTCTTCCGTCGTGTGCACCAGGATTGGCGCCAGCATTCGGACAAGGCTGTCCGCTATATTGTGCATCGCCGTCTGTGCGCTTCGCCGCGAATGGCTGTCTGCCCCATCGCAGTAGAGTCTGTCCTTGAGCACATCCATATAAATACTGCTCATCTCGACCGTGCAGAAGTTATAAAGCAGTGAAAAAACTCTATGAAAGACAAAGTTCTCGTAGGCTTCCGTCACGTTTGTAATCAGCTTTTGCAATTGCTGCAGCGCCCACTTGTCAATATCGAACATATTATCGTAGGCTATCGCTTTTTTATTTGGGTCAAAGTCATCCGTATTGCCGAGCAGGTATCGCAGGGTATTCCGGATTTTCCTGTACGCATCCTGCGTCCGTCCAATCAGCTCATCGGTGCACCGTATATCTTCCTGATAATTCACGCTCGCCGCCCACAGCCGAAGAATATCCGCCCCGTATTTTTTCACCTCATCCTGCGCGATAACGTAGTTGCCCAGCGACTTCGACTGCTTCATCCCATTCTCGTCGACCGTAAAGCCATGCGTCAAGACACTCTTGAACGGCTCTTTCCCGGTCGCTCCAAGCGCAGGCAGAAGTGACAACTGGAACCATCCCCGATGCTGGTCGGAGCCTTCGAGGTACAAATCGACCGGCACGGGCCAGCCTGCCCCTTTGGCACACACGCTGTACCAACTGCACCCCGACTCGAACCAGACATCAAAGATGTTCTCTTCCTTCTTCAGGTCATCGAATGAAAATCCTTCGGGCATTTCAAAGTCATCGCCCAGAATCTGTTTGGGCGAGTCCGTAAACCATCTGTCCGAACCGTGTTTACTGATATGCTTGGCTACCGCCAATACCGACTCTTTCGTCAACAAACTATGCCCGTCGGAATTGACGAACACAGGTATTGGCAGGCCCCAGCTTCTCTGCCTGCTGATACACCAGTCAGGCCGAGTCTCGAGCATCCCCTCGATGCGTTTCTGTCCCCACGCCGGAATCCATCGCACTCTTGAAACGCTCTCCAGTGCAAGGTCTCGTAAGCTCTTATCGAGGCCGGGCAGCTCCTTATCGACGCTGATGAACCATTGCTCCGTTGCCCTGAAAATTACCGGCCCCTTGCTGCGCCAGCAGTGAGGATAGCTGTGCAAAATCTCACCCTCGGCAAAAAGCAGTCCCACCTCCTGCAAATGGTTGTTGATGGTTCTGTCAATCTCCAGCACCTTTCGTCCCCTCAGCCAGTCCGGCACCGTATCATCATACCGCCCGTCATCCAGGACCGGCGAATAAACTGCAAGCCCGTACTTTTGGCCGGATACAAAGTCCTCCAGCCCATGCCCAGGCGCCGTATGCACAAGGCCGGTGCCATCGGACGTCGTAACGTACTCAGCCGGAATCACCATATAGGCGTCTTTGTCCGTCGGATTCTTTTCCACGAACGGATGCAGGTACCGCAGCCCTTCGAGATCTCTTCCCTTGACCTTATCTTTGCTAACGCGATACTGCCTCTTCTTCAGGTTGCCTGCTTCAACAACCGCCTCGATACGGTCGACCGTTACTATTGAGACAAACTTGTCCCCGTTCTTTTCATAACGTATCGCTGTATATTCCAGGTAGGGATGCACTGCTATCGCCAGATTCGCCGTCAACGTCCAAGGGGTGGTCGTCCATATCATAAAGCAGACTTTGGCGTCCTCTGTTTCTTTTTCCTCGACCAATCCAAGCTCAATTAGGCGGCCAATGCTTTCTTCGGTGACCGGGAAATTCACAAAAATACTCGGCGACGAAATGTCCTTGTATTCGAGTTCGGCCTCTGCCAGGGCCGTCTCGCATCCAATCGACCAGTGAATCGGTTTCAACTGCTTATAGACCAATCCCTTATCGACCAGCTCCGCAAACACCTCCAAAATCCCCGCTTCGTATTGCGGCTTGAACGTGAGGTACGGATTATCAAAGTCGCCGAATATCCCCAACTCCTGAAACTGCCTGCTTTGTATCCTGACGTATTTGCTCGCATATTTCTTACACGCCTTGCGGATATCGGGCTTGCTCATCCGGCGTACTTGGTCGCTGAGCTCGGCTACGACCTTTGCTTCGATAGGCAGGCCGTGGCAGTCCCAGCCCGGCACATACGGCGCATTAAAGCCCGCCATCGTCTTGTACTTGACAACGAAATCCTTGAGTACCTTATTGATAACGTGCCCCATGTGGATATCGCCATTCGCGTAGGGCGGACCATCGTGCAGGATGTACAGGGGCGCTTTACGCCGGGCCTTTTGTACCTGGGCGTAGATGTTCTTCTTCGCCCATTCCTTGCGCAATTGCGGCTCTCGCTGCACGAGATTGGCCTTCATCGAAAAGCTCGTCTTCGGCAGATTCAATGTGTCACGGTAACCTTTTGCCTTTTCTTTTTGTTCTGACATTACCAAATTCCCAAAACACTTGATTATAAACCAGACATAGTACGCATTCAATCAGACAAAGTCAACTTATCACAAACCAATAAAAAAAGCCTTCCAAAGTTTACTGCTCCGGAAGGCTAAATATATAATGAATAAAGCTCTCTCAGGGCAGCTTCATTTTATCCCCTATAATAATGATAATCGCGATGTTCATAATATTATTCATAACAATCCAACTCTTTCTATCGGGCCTCTTGGCCCGGCTTCCAATTTCGTGTTACTTACCATACTACTCGGCTGATGTCAAGGGAAGGTTTAAAAAAATGACTAAGCCGACGTTGTATTCACGCGGACTTGCGTTTTTCGTCTTTTTGCTCGGCTTCGCAGGGCCCGCCCGGTTTCTTTTTCCTGAACTTTTTAATAAAATTTTCAAATCGCTCTTTGTTTCTGCCCTTTAGAAAGCGAGCCAATTTCCCGTCCAGCAGAAATCCCAAACCCAGGATTTCCAGGCCGATGAGTATAAGCCATGAGCCGGGAGTAAACGGAGTTATCAAGGCCAGAAAGCCCAGAATAATACAAATAATGCCAATAGATTTTTTTATAATTTTCTTCATTCGGCTTACAAAAGAAACCTGAATTTTCAAACCTCATATTAACTTAATTTCCCGCTTAAAGCCATCACTTTAACGAAAAGATGCCAAAATCAGGGAATAAGGGCGGCGTGGTATTTAATGTCGGTTGTGCGGCTTACAGCCTGTCTGCTCAAGGAGAAATGTTAGTTTTTTATCGCTCTTTGATAATCAAATATGCCGTCTCCGAGGTGATATTGATTACCCTTGAGTGGGTTCGGCTTGTAGGCAAAGCCGTCGACGCCGTCCATAGGCAAATACGATGAGATGTGGATATAGATATACTTTCCTTCTTCCATGTTATAACGAACCTTTTGAGCCACAACGATGTTGACCATGTGTGTGTACACCTTGATTGGCTTAAGGTCCCTGATGGCCTGGGCCCAGTATCGCTCGGGAATCTCAGTTGATAAAATCTCTTTTCCCGCGTTAACAGCCCGCCCATAACTGGAAGAAGTCTGGTATGCTGCGTCTGCCAGGGTATTTGGCAATAGATTAGTTTTCTCAACACTCGATTTTGTCTGGCAGCTCGATAGTACAAAAATAAGAACAAGAATTAGAATCAGCCGGAATGTGAGCCTCATTTTTCAGTCTCCTTATCTAACTGCATTGAAAATTATCTTTACCTATAGGCTATCACGATTCCGGCTCACCCTTCGTAAAATGTTTGTAAAAAGCAAAATGACCATAAAAGCAACTTCCTCCAAAATTCCAAATTCGCCATTCTAAATTCTAAACTCGTCCAAGCTATTAATAGGTGGCTGTTCCGAATATTTTCAAAGCCACCTACATCTTCACCACCGCTATTTGAGCTGCATCCAGAGATATGTGTAGCTAATAGCTTCTTTTAGTGCCCGTTGTCGATTCGTAGCCGCGGCAGCATGTCCACCTTCCGTGTTTTCATAGTAATAAACCTTGTGGCCCATACCTTCCATTTTGGCTGCCATCTTGCGGGCATGTCCCGGATGCACTCGGTCATCCCTGGTGGATGTATAGAACAAGACCTTTGGATACTTTTTGTCAAGTGAGAGATTGTGGTATGGCGAATACTTCTTGATGTAGGTCCACTGCTCCGGGATGTCAGGATTTCCATATTCCGCCATCCAGCTTGCGCCCGCCAACAACTTGTTGTATCGCTTCATGTCCAGTAATGGGACCTGGCAGACCGCCGCATTGAATAGCTCCGGCCGCTGAGTAAACATGGCTCCCACCAGCAGCCCGCCATTGGAACCTCCCATGATACCCAGGTGTTGCGGCGAAGTGATCTTGCGCTCGAGCAAGTCTTCAGCTACGGCGATAAAATCATCATAACACCTTTGGCGATTTTCCTTAATGGCGGCAAGGTGCCATTTGGGGCCAAACTCACCGCCACCACGAATGTTGGCCAGGACATACGTGCCGCCTCTTTCAAGCCAGGCAGAACCCAGAATGCCGTGGTAATAGGGAATCTGGGAAATCTCGAAGCCGCCATACCCATACAGCAATGTCGGATTAGAGCCATCCATTTTTGCCCCTTTGAGCTGCACCATGAAATAGGGGATTCGGGTACCATCCTTTGAGAAGGTCTCCAATTGGCTCACCTCCGAACGGTTGCTGTCAAAGAAATCAGGGAGGCTCTTTACCTTCTGCGTAAGTTGCTCGTCAGATACATAGTAGAGACTGGTCGGGGTCAGAAAGCCTGAGTAGGTGAAAAAATACCGGTCTGATTGCTCATCTGTCGAACCAATGGACAGGGTTCCGAGTTGTGGAGCATTGATTTTTTCCTTTTGCCAGGAGCCGTCCTTAAGCTGGAATTTGTACAGTTCCCTTTTCACATTATTCAGGATCTCCACCAAGAGAATATTCCTGGTGTTGGAGCATGACATGATATTTGACCGCTCGTCAGGTTCCACAATGGTGGTGAATGTGCGGTCACCTTGTAGGTACTTGTCATAATCAATGCTAATCAGTGAGCCCTGTCTGTAAGTATTTGCCCCTATCGTCCAATCGGATTTAAGTCGGACGAGCAACTGATTTTTGAAGAATCCCCCCAAAATGGCATCGTCAGGAATCTCAAGCTTTATTTGCCGGCCGTCTTCGATGACGTACCTGTGCGATGTGTAAAAGGTTATCTCGCGATCAATGACATCATACTGTCTTTCCGGTGTATGGATGACATAGCAGGCGACGCCCACATCTGTCGATTCGCCCTCGAAAACAGTTTTGGCTGCACTTATCGGTTCTCCTCTTTTCCAGATCTTCGCGATACGCGGATAGCCTGACCTGGTCAGACTCCCCGGGCCAAAATCAGTTTGTACGTAAATCGTATTTGGATCCTTCCAGGAAATGGAGTTCTTTGCTTCAGGCACATAGAAACCATTCTTTACAAACTGCCTGGAGCGAGCGTCAAATTCACGGCAAACCCGAGCATCACCACCGCCCCTCGATAGATAAACCATGTATTGCGTGTAGTCCGGGTACAAGCCGGATGACCCCTTGTACACCCATTTTTCGCCCTCCTCTTGGCAGAGTTTGTCAATATCCAGTAGTATCTCCCATTGCGGCGTTGGTTTAAGATATTCCTCTATAGTAGTCCGACGCCTTATGCCTCGCTCGTTCTTCTCATCCTGCCAGAAGTTATAGAGATATTTCCCCTGAAATCCAGCATAGGCGATACGCTTGTCAGAGTTCAGGATTTCGAGGGCTTTCCGGCGTGTTTCCTCGAACATGGGCTGCGATTTCAAAACAACGAGCGTAGCTTCGCTTTTTTCCTTTACCCAATTCAAGGCCTTTTCGCCTTCGATTTCCTCCAGCCACAGATAGGCATCTGTACCTTTCTGGCATCCTGCAACCTAGACCCATAGAAGAAGTAGTAACGCAGACAACAGAATTGTGATTGAATTTCTCATTTGCGGTCTCCTTTATTGGCTATGGACAGTCAACATTTTCTGTGCACTCGCCTCAGCCATTAATAGGTAACTGTGTCCATAGTTTTTTAAGCGGCAATGATATTAGAAATAAAATAACGGGTCAAGAAAAATGGCGTTTAATCGAGGCTTGATAATCTCCACAGTCCGTAAGGACTCCCAAGGAGGACGCCCAATGGCGGATTCTTGATGCTCGATGCTGATGTGAAAAAAATAGGCTGTTTAAGTCAAAATGCCTGCTGAGAGAACCATAAAAATCTTTCCGAAAACTCTTGACTACAGGCAGTAGAAAGTCGTTTAATGAGTCTGGCTTTACGGAGAATTGAATATGATAAAAAAAGCGGAAATTCTGGCAGCTCTTTTTGTGGTTCTTAGTTTATGGACGGGTAGTCTCCGGGCAGGAGTCATAACTATATATCTTACTGCTGAAGTAACATATGTAGATGATCTATATGACTTGCTTGGGGGTAAGATTGCCGTAGGTGATATAATAACTGGCAGCTATAACTATGACTCAGATACGCCGGATACTAATCCATCAGTCACAGTCGGGGATTATCAGCACTACGATCCTCCCTACGGAATCAATTTAAGTACGGGTACTCTTGCCTTCCAAACCGACCCGGATTATGTTGACTTCTTGTCGGAAATACTTAATGACCATACTGGAATAGATGGCTACTTGCTAAGAAGCTATAATAATCTGCCATTACCAGGTGACATCGAGGTCGAACATATTTCGTGGCAACTTGGTGATTATTCCATGAACGCTCTCTCAAGCACTGCTCTCCCGACAAGCCCACCAGTGCTGGAAGATTGGGAAGACAATTACCTTCTTATGTCATTTGGTTATAAGGGCTCTTCAATGATAGGTACTACAGTAACTTCTGCTATCCCTGAGTCAGCCACAGTTTTGCTTCTTACTTTAGGCGGCCTTGCCCTAACGAAACGGCGACGATAAAAACAGCTTAATTTTATACCAACTTCCGCAGGTCCTACCTGAAAAACGCTCTGACACTCGACCTGATTGGCCATTGAAACCATTTTTCCAGCCGTTAGTTGAAATTTCTTCCGAAATCCCGGGGACAGCTACTCTACTCTAAGTTGATTGCATAATTCGGCTTATTTTGGGATAATGTCAAAATGACAAATATGACGAAAGTTACAGTGGTCGGCATGATATTGGGAATTAGTTTTATATTCGCAGGCAGTGCCATTGCCGACAAGCCGGCCGCCAGGGAACGGGCTTTCCGGATGGGCTTTACGGCATTTCCCCACGATATGACGCTTGAAGGGGTCACTGCTGCGAAGAACTTCGTGAGAGACAACGCGGACATAATCGCCGTGCACTTCGAGGGAGTTCCGTGGCTGGAGGCACACACGGGAAAGCCATTTCATCCGAAGTTTATGGAGGAATGGGAGCGCCAAAAAGATGCGAAACCTCCAAATGGAAAGGTCTACTTAGCGTTGACCCCGCTTAACAACGGTCGGTCGGACATTGCCGGATATCGAGCCGAGCAGGAGAACCTTCCATTGCCGGAACCGCTGGTCGGCAAGGCATTGGACGATGCCGTGGTGGTCAAGGCGTATCTGGAGTACTGCCGTCGGGCGATTGAGTATTTTAAGCCCGACTATTTGACTATTGGAATTGAGGTCAACGAGCTGTTTCACAATAAACGCTCCAAGTGGGATGCCTACACGCGGCTCCATCGTCAGGTCTATGAGGCACTGAAGCGAGAGAATCCCAGGCTGCCGATTTGCGTGAGTTTTACGTTGCATAACATGCTCAATCCCGAATGGAAAGACCGTGAGCAGATGCTGGCCGAAATGAAAAAGCTGATGTCGCACAGTGACCTTGTGGGGGTGAGCTTCTACCCTTTTATGGCGATGCTTGGCAGCCGGATGGATTACTGCCTGTCCTGGTTGAGCGACAATTTCGACGAGTTCAAGAAGCCTTATGCCATAACCGAATCGGGCCAGCCTGCGGAGCCGGTGGTGCTCAAGTCTTTGGGATTTACCATTCCGGCAAGTTTAAAAAGGCAGTCTGAGGTGCTGGAGAAGCTGCTCTCGTTTGCGCACGAGCGTCAGTTTGAGTTCCTTATCTGGTTTTTGGCACGTGACTACGACGGGCTGTGGGAAAAGATACGGGCAGAAGCGCCGGAGTTCTTCGTCGTTTGGCGAGATTGCGGTCTGCTGGATGGTGACGGCAGGGAGCGTGCGGCCTACAAAGTGTGGCGGTCGTATTTAGAGCTGGAGTTTCGCCAATATCCTAATAAGTAGTTTGTAAGGTCATCTGTGAAATGCGTGGCCGCGAGAAACCTTAGTTTAAGCCGAATGCGGATTTGAGTTCCGGTGAGCTTGCTTAAGAAGTTTTTTCAGCAGTTGAATCCAT
>Ga0307426_1002916_pt1 | contig 10474 bp, 9 predicted proteins | sample SalMarWE160340MG_FD_202165 | JGI IMG/M metagenome (GOLD analysis project Ga0307426, IMG submission 202165) | Salt marsh sediment microbial communities from the Plum Island Ecosystem LTER, Massachusetts, United States - WE1603-40 | ecosystem: Environmental > Aquatic > Marine > Intertidal zone >... | reverse complement strand
GAACAGGATATTCGAGACACCATGATTCGGTCTACTGTCAAAACTGGAATTTTCAAGAGGCGGATGGTTCATGTGGCTCGAAGATTCGGTGGCATACAGAAGTGGGTTGATTTAAGCAGGGTGAGTCTCCGGAAATTGTTGGAGAGCTTTGAGGACACAGCCATCTATGATGAGGCTCTCAAGGAGACTTTCACGAAGGACTTGGATTTAGAGAAGGCAATTCAGGTTCTGGCTGCTGTTCGCGAAGGAAAGATTGAAATCCGGAAGTTAGAGACTGTGGGAGATTCCTCTCCGATTGCGCGGGTTGGAATAGAAAAAGTCAGCATGAAAACTGATTTGATTCCCCCTGAACGCATGAAGCTTATTCTTGTGGAGTCAGCTAGAGCGCGCCTCCTTAACGAGGTTCGAACCTTTGTCTGCACCAAATGCTGGGAATATCTGGAAATGATTCGCATGAATGATCTGCCGGAAAAGCCTGTCTGCCCCAAATGTGGCTCTCCCGCTTTAGGTGTGCTTAGAAAGGATGAAGATGGAGTCCAGTCTTTGGTGGATAAAAGAGGAGAAAAGTTGACAAAAAGCGAGAATAAAATTAACCGACAGGCAGTAAAAACGGCTAGGCTCATTTCCAAATATGGCAAACCCGCTGCTGTTTCTCTCTCTGGAAGAAACCTGCAAATTCATGACGTAGAAGAAATCCTAAAGAAAGAGAATGCACTTTCAGACCCCTTCTTCGAGTTGATAACAGAGGCTGAAAGAAAATCGTTAAAACGCAAATTCTGGTAGAAGCGTATCCACCATTTTAACTGATGAACTTATCTGCTTTCGCGTAGGTATCGGTAGATGAAACGTATGGGCGCGGGTCCGACACTTATTTTTCCGTTTCTCTCGTCCTGGATCATGGCTGCCAAATCGCAATCGTAATCATCTTTACATTGTTGAATCAGTTTCTTGGCTTGGTTGATACCATAGGAAATCAGGAATCTCAGCCCGTAACCCTTGAATCCACTTTTTGTGAAAAAATATTCTTGAAGAAGCGTCTGCCCCCAATTTATGTTGTGCTCCCAACACTTCAGAAAAAGTTCAGACTGTTTAGGCGCCATCTTCTCAACAGTGAATGACTCAGTTTTGCCTTTCAGTCCCCCCATCGAAACAAGAAACAGCGGAACAATCAAACTCTTGAACTGCTTCAGCTCCCCCAGAAGATCAATGGTTAAGTCAATGTCTTTCTCTGTTTCGCCGGGAAGCCCAATAATCAGTGTGGCACATGGAACCCAGCAGTTCTTTGCCATAATCTCAAAAGCGTCTATGACCACTTGTGGCCAGTCCTCTGGCTCGAAGGGCTTGGCTTTTCCCTTCATAAACTCCCTGATCAGCCGAGGACTACCCGTTTCTAAGCCTGTTTGTCCGCTAAGCCATCCTCCCTCCTCGCCTGCACCCAGAATATTCGATATCTCCTCAACAACGTCCGGTGCACTTGCAATAGAGGAGAGGGCAAAGTGGCTCATCGCTACAGCGTTAACTCCCGGATGGTTCCTAACCGTTTTAAAAAGCTCTACCACTGCCGCCCCGTTCACTTCTAAGCCTTTAGCCTTGTATCTGAGCACGTCTTCTGCATGCAGTAACGGTCGTCTCCCAGCCCTAAGATTAACTTCAACCTCCTTCAGGATGTCTCTTATGGGGAGGCAACGGTAACGCTGAAGCGTTGGGACACAGAATTCGCAGCCGCGTCCACACCCCCGAGCAACCTCAACTATCCCATCTATTGTTGCTTCCTTAATCAACGGTATTTCTTCTGTTTCAGCCACATTTCCATGCACAACTTCTGGAAGCGATTCTCCATCCACCGCTCTCTCGAAAAGTGGACCCGCATCCTTTTCTCCTTCACCAACAACAACACAGTCTATTCCCAAGTTACTTCGGGTCTCTCGGTCTTCAAGCTGCCAAGCCCCGGGACCTCCAACAATAATCTTTGGTCTATACTTCTTGACGGCGGGGTGGCTGAGCAGCTCCCTGAATTTGATGTTCATGTAGGCTTCGCCGCTAAAAACTTGAGTGAATGTGGAAGTGGCTGGGGCTATACCCAAAGGATCAGTTTCTGTGATTCCAATGACTTTTGTTCTGGAGCCTACAACCTTGTCGAGATGTTCCGGGTGAGCAACAATCACGTCTTCCCTTTTGAAGCCATGTTCTATCAATGCGGCTTCAACTTTTCTTGTTCCACAGGGAGCATATTTGACTGATCCATCCCCGTTTACTGGAACGGATGGGCAGAGCAGCGAGAAGTAAAGCCAGTCAGGAATCAGCCCTTTTGGTGCGCAGGCGCTGAAGCCAAGAAAGATTCCTCCTTGGTACTCGCTCATCAGAGTTCTGTCGGCAGTTAAAACAACCTTATAACCTTCACTTGCTTTTCTCGCCAACAAGTGACCCCCCGTTATGTAAACAAATGTGCAAATGTATAATTTAATATAGCGGTCATCGAATATTTTCAGTCCTCACGAAAACCATAAAAGCAAGCGCTTATCTATAAAGGAAAACCAAGAGGAGAATGCATTGTTCCTTGCACCTTTTGTTGCTACACCCACGCCAGTAGTGCGTCAGATGCTTATTTTAGCAGACCTCAAGCCAGGAGAGACCCTGTATGATCTAGGTTCCGGAGACGGTCGAGCGGTCATAATGGCTGCCAAAGACTTCGGAGCAAAATCTGTGGGAGTTGAATTGAGGGACGATCTTGCAAAGAGAGCCCTAGACAGCATTCAGAAACTCGATTTAAAGGAGAAAACCCAGATCATCCAGAAAGACATATTTAATGTCAACCTGTCTTCTGCTGATGTCGTCTTTATATATCTAACAACAAGCGCAAACGAAAAAATCAAGCCAAAACTGGAAGCAGAACTCAAACCTGGGACTAGAGTTGTTTCCCACGACTACGAAGTTCTCGGCTGGAAACACTCAAAAGTTGACAACTTCTGCGAAAACCCTAAGCTAGGTTACCCGTCTCACACACTCTACGTCTACAAAAGGTAGCCTTTCTCCAAGGCTAAACGGGTTCCAAACTTGGAATCAAAGCAGCAATATGGTTAAATTTATGATTCTTGAATACTTCCAAAGTTTACAGATTACTTGCTTTACCTTGGCGGATAAAGAATGATTCCTGTCTCTTGGAGAAACGTGAAATCTTGGAACTGTATTGACTGTGGCGTATGCTGCAGAGACTATCAGGTAGTCCTAGATTTTAACGAGTGGGTGAAAATCGTCAGAAACTATGGAGTAGAAGCTACCAAACCAGGAATAAGCAAGCTTTACCTTGGAAAAAGGAGTGACGGAAGCTGCATCTTTCTAACCAAACTCGGGGACAGTTACTTCTGCGGACTACAAAACATGAAACCCAAGGCTTGTAAGATATGGCCCTTCAAAATCTTTTCTAGACCCAAGTATGGCACGCCGAGAGAGGCGCTGTACACGTATCGGGGCAGAAACTTTTTCGTTTACGTTGATCCTGCATGCATAGGATTAAGTTGGGGAAAACCAAGTCAGGAGTTCAAGTATAGAACTCTGCCAGAGTTCATAGAAATTGCTGCAGGTCTCCGCGAAAAACAGTTCCACTCCACATCAAAGATTCCATACCGACCCCATCCCTATGCATTCAGAGGAAGAACGCTATTTTAGAGCATTACTGTGACCTCTGATCATCCGTGCAATCTGAAACGCTGTATTGATGTTGGCGTTCTCAGTTATTTTCAAGTTCAGCTGTCATTCTTTCGCTCCCTAGGTATTGCGGACATTTACAGCTCTCTTTCCACGCTTTGTTTATAAGCAATAACGCCGTTATAACCTTGTGAACACAGTTGCGACCGCCATGCGAAACTATTGTACGCTCAGTTCTGCCAGCGTTTCGTTCTCTGGTAGCAAGGAGTCTGATAGAGAACTTCAACTTTTCTCAAGTGGCTGCGGCAAAAAAACTTGGAACAACCCAAGCCTCCATAAGTCATTATCTTTACTCAAAACGGGGAGAAAAGATGGTGAAACAGCTTGAAGCCTCTTCATCTATTAGAGCCATAGTAGCTGAGATCGCCGAAGGCATAGCCGCCGAAAAGATTTCTCCCTTCGATGCCATGCTGCAGTTCTGCAAGTTATGCGAAGCTCTAAGATCCGGAGACCTGATGTCTGATTGGCACAAGAGTTTATTAGCCGCTCCAGAAGCCTGCACTGTTTGTCCACCAACAGCCAAAAAGCGTTGACAAAACATTCTCTGCAATAGGAGCGCCAGATTCGCCCTAAAGCTTTTGACCTAAAAGACTGAAAAGTGGTAATGCACAAAAGTTATGCTCTTCTGAAAATATTGTATGAACCATGGTGCCTGAATTGCCAAAGAAGCGTCGCAGACATTTCCTGAAAGAGAAAGAGAGTAAGAGGTTTCTCCTAGAAGTTTCTAAAACGCTAGGGACAGACATTGAGCAATTGCTTGGATCGAAAACTCGCGTCGAGATGAATGAAACTGAAGCCGGTGAAATCTTCATTTTTAACGGAAGACCCTTATTGGCAAGGTCCAATGGAGCGCTTTTTCCCACTCTATCATTTGAAGAACTTTTCCCTATTATCCCCAAAATAGTGGTGGACATGGGCGCCGTCCCCTATGTTTGCAAAGGGGCGGATGTGATGGCTCCCGGGGTTGTTGCCATCGAAGGCGAATTCAGAGAGAATGATATTCTTCTTGTTGTTGATGAGCGGCACGGTAAGCCCTTAGCTGTAGGTGTAGCGCTCTTCAGTTCTGAAACCATGAAAACTGTTAACCATGGAAAAACCGTTAAAAACCTTCACTATGTAGGCGACAAACTCTGGAACTATCTGAGAGGTTCTTAACTGAAAATTTCTTGTTAGTTTCATGGCGATTCAAGAAAAATCATTGCAAAACAGCATTGTTGCTTCATAAGAATCATAAACTGCTAATCTGAAATCTAGATTTTTGAAGATCATAGGCGGCATCAAGCGGAAATGTTTAAAATAAAACTTCTGTAATTAGTTAAGGAAGTGAAGTCATTTGTCGACCTCAGAACGGGAGAATAAAAAAACTCGAAAGAAAGCCTACCTTAAAGCTATGCCCCTACGCAGCCTCGACGACGTAGAAGTTATCAAACATGAACTTAGCTTGGGAAACATCCTCATTCTTAAGATCACTCCTCTCGCTAGAAAAAGCGTTGAAGATGTCAAGAAGGCTGTGAACGAACTTTCTGCATTCACTCAATCCATCGGAGGAGACATCGCCAGCTTAGGAGAAGAGCGAGTAGTTATAGTTCCGAATTCCATCAGAATCTGGCGCCAAGAAAGTGGTGTCTCTGAAAAGGCGCCTACCGCAGCTTGATTGTTTCTAGAACTTCTGGCACAAGCGCTTCCACATTGTATTTTCTCTTGAAAAGGTTAGCCAAGCTTATGCTTTTTGTTTTTTCGCCGTGAAGCACAATTATTCTCTCAGGTTTAGGTCTCAACCTATGGATGTAATTGACAAGCTGCCTCCTGTCCGAGTGTCCAGAAAATCCCCTGACTGATTTAACCTGCATGTTAACCTTCATAACTTCCATCTTTCCGTTGCTGTTTATAATGGGGACGTCAGCTAAGCCCTTCTGGACTCTTGATCCCATGGTTCCCTCAATCTGATAGCTGACAAATATTATCGTGTTCCGCTTATCCCCTGCTAAACGTTTGAAATAATCGATTACTGGTCCTCCTTCCAGCATACCTGACGTCGCCAAGATTATACACTGATCTCCCTCCACAATCTCTTCCCTTGCGCTAGGATGCTCAACAATGGTGAAGTAGTCCGATTGGAAAGGATTGATTCCTTCATAAAGGATGCTGTTTCGAACTTCTTTAGCCAGATATTCAGGATATGCAGTGTGAATCGCAGTTGCCTCAGAGATCATGCCTTCCACAAATACCGGAGCCTCCTTCAATAGTCCTCGTCGCATATAATCATCAATAATCAACATGATTTCTTGGGCTCTTCCCACCGCAGGAACTGGAATCAAAACTTTGCCTTCCCTATCCAAGGTCTCATTAATTATGGTTGTAATGCTTTGTTCTGCCTCTGCTCTTGTTGGCATAATGTCTCCCGGAGCCCCGTACGTACTTTCCGTTATTATTGTCTCTACTCTCGGAAACATGGCAACGGCAGGCTCAAGAAGCATTGATTTGCCGAATTTGTAATCCCCAGTGTAAACCAGATTGTGGAGCCCCTCGCCTATATGAAGATGAACTAGCGATGCACCGAGAATGTGCCCGGAATTGTGTAGAGTCAAACGAATATCCGGAGCTATATCGGTTACAGAACCATATCGCAAAGGAATAGTATGCATTACCGTGTCTCGTACGTCCTTCTGACCGTAAGGCGGCCTAATCCCCTGTTTATTCGCAACATCTAGGTAATCCAGTTGAAGCAAGGTCATGAGGCTCGAAGTGGGAGCCGAACAGTAAACTGGCCCGTCGTACCCATACTTGAAAAGAAAGGGGAGAAATCCACAGTGATCCAGATGAGCGTGACTTATAACCACGGCATCTAGGGCGTCTATATCAAACTGGGGTGTATCCAATCTTGGAAAGGCTCTTAGAGGACTTGTAGACCCTGGGTTGATGCCGCAATCTAACAACACATTACTTTCCCTTGTTTGAACAAGAATCGCTGATCTTCCCACTTGCTGGAAGCCGCCCAAGGCGGTTAGGCGGACATCTCCAGCTTCGTATACTGGGGGTCTAAAAATTCGTTCGCCAATGGAACGAAGTATCCTCTCTCGTTCCTTGCTTTCTGAGTAAAGAAAATGTCGCATGTGAGCGATGATTTTGGAGGGTATGGGTGGGCTTCTTAGAATTCGTGGTCGCCAATGTGTCTGTTTAATGATCTCTTGCAGGACCCCTCCGTTTTTTCCAATAACAACTCCTGGTTTTTTCGCTTCTATGATAACTTCTCCGAGGCTTGGATCAAAGTTTATGTTCGTGATCTCAGCTTCTGTGGAGACAATTTCTTTTATGATTCTTTCTGTATCCCTTTCTTTAGCTCTTATAGAAGGATCGGAACGCACAACTATCCTCTTTCTGATCAGCTTAACTATATCTGCAATTATGTAACTTTGCTCAACTAGAACCTCCGGCTTTTTGGTATACACAGCGAGAGCTGGTCCCTCATACTCTATGCGAGTGACTTCAGCCTCCGGAGGAATATTCTCCATTATGTGTTGGCTTATATCCACTTGGTCTTTCCCAGATGATTTCAACGCTTTATTATCGCTCCTCAGGAGCCCCCTAGAATTCCTTTCTTTTCTTCAGTGCTGAGTGAACGATAACCTTCTTTCGTTATGACCGCTATGTCAAAGCTGTCTCCGCTTGCTATATCCCTCTTCATAGCTGAGTCAACAGCGCGCACAACCACAGGCAATACGTCCTTTATTTTGGCGCCTTCCTTGTATTTGTCTTCCAAAACTCCGTAAGCTATGGGGGAACCTGAACCTGTAGCGACACATTTCTCTTCTATGAGGCTGCCAAAAGGATCTAAAGAGAAAACATGAGGTCCTGTAGAGTCAACCCCGCCAACGAGAATCTGTGCCATTAGTCCTCCATGTGCAGAAAAGAGGACGTTTGCGACTAGGCGGGATGCAGCTTTTATTGGCATTGGTCTGCCGTTGTTTAGTTTGTATAGTTTAGCGTTGACCTTGAGTACTTCAACAACGTACTGGGCATCTGCGACACCGCCTGAGATGGTTATGGCTATGTGGTCGTCTATCTGGTAAATTTTCTTACCTTTTTTGTGGGCTACAAAGTATCCCATTGTCACACGGGTGTCTGAAGATAGGATAACACCGTCAGTGCAAACTACACCCACAGTTGTTGTTCCTTTTAATGCTAATTTCTCGATAGATTCATGCATTTTTATGTCCCCCGAAAATTGATAGATAGCAGAATGACTCGGGAGAAGTCAGAGGTGTATATACATCCCTGACATATTTAAAAAGATTTCGAAACTGCGTTGTATGTTTCTGGCATCAAACGTCTTAAATGTAGGAACCCTGAAACTTAATAGGGAGCTATTAATCATATCCGTGATTGCATTGAAAATGCAGTTACATCGAATGCAGCTTCCAAGGGAAGTTGTAGTTGGAAACGAAACTTTGCCTCTGTTAAGTGAGATTTGCAAGAGGTTAGGCTTTTGCGAATCTGCGCTTGTAGTGACTGGTCCAGATACCAAAAGTATCGCAGGTCGCAGGGTTATTGATCTGCTTAGTGACAAGAAAATGGATGTTGCTGCATTTGTTGTGAAATCTTCTACCATGTGGGAAGTCCGGGCTGTCGAAGAACAAATTAAGGAATTAAAACCTCAGGTTGTTCTCGGCGTAGGCGGGGGAACCAAAATTGATGTTGCGAAGCTGAGTTCTACGCGTCAGGGAATCGCCTTCATAAGCGTGCCAACAACAGCCTCCCACGATGGTATTGCAAGTCCTGTAGCGGCTATCAAAGGGTTGAATAAGCCTTACTCGGTGATGGCTCAGTCTCCCATGGCTATAGTAGCAGACACAGATGTTATTATTAATTCAGATTATCGTTTCACTGCGAGCGGGTGTGGAGACCTTGTGTCCAAGTTCACGTCTGTTCGAGACTGGGAACTAGCCTACAAGATAAAAAATGAATATTATGGGGAATATGCAGCAAGTTTGGCTCTCATGAGTGCACGGCTTATTACGAAAAACGCTGATGCAATCAAGCCTGGAGCAGAGGAGGGTCTCCGCCTTGTTTTGGAGGCTCTGATAAGCTGTGGGGTTGCTATGAGCATCGCGGGAAGCAGCAAACCTTGTAGCGGTTCAGAGCATCTGTTCAGTCATTCTCTTGATTTGATTGAACCGAATGGAGCCTTGCATGGAGAACAATGTGGCGTGGGAACAATAATGATGGCTTATCTCTATAACATAGATTGGAAAGGCATCAAAGACACGCTTCAAAAAGCCGGGGCTCCCACAACAGCTGAAGAACTTGGCGTAGAACCTGAATCCATCATAAAGGCTCTGGTGCAAGCCTGTAATATTCGCCCCGAACGTTACACAATTTTGGATGAGAAAAAGCTTGATTATGATTCTGCCAAGAAACTCGCCAAGGTCACTGGCGTGATCTCCTAGATTGCGCGCATAATACTAAAATCTACAAATTGGTGGAAAATCGTGGACAGCCTTTCTGAAACTGCGTTTTTATGATCAGTTCGGATTAATGAAATTCTCTAAATGGTTGCCTCTGATTTGCTTGCCTCCAAGAATCATGTGAGCTTTTTTTGACTTGCGTGCTATTTGTTATTGTGTCTTGCTTTAGGTGAGTATCGAAGGGAGTAAACTGTTTCTGAGCTGACTAAGCTGCTGAATTTGTTGTGAACAACAGCAATGGTGTTGTAATCTGTCAGGGGGGCATTCTGGGGTTCAGTCTGTTTGAGTATGTTTGTGAAGCTTTTGCCGATTCTTTTATGCACTTTTTTTCGGACTTTGGGTTCCAAATGTCATCCCCTCTTGAGTATGGTGTTGTTTGGTCACATTCTGATTTTATGTATATTTCATATATTTATAGTTTTGTATGAATTATAGCCAAGATATATGAACATTATAACTGTGAATCTGGTCCATCCAAACGTTCCCACCTTCACTCCAGTTTTTATGAATCAAAAACGGGCTGAGTCGAGAATGTTTCATGTTTAGTTAAGGGTGTTAATGATTGATGTTGCGTGTGTGTCGGTATCTATGCTTGTTTAAACGTGTCTCGCGGGTAATTATGTAAAAGGAGCCGTTTTTGGCAGCTAACGATATATCTGCATGTTAACAACAGTTATTTCGTTCTTTTATAGTAGCTTTCGGCTGGGTGTTAGAATTTGATCTCATGGAAGTATTCTTTCGAGAAAATAAGCAAGGATTTGGAATTAGCTAGGAAAAAGAAGCAAGCTCTTGACGATCTTTTTAATTCAGGCCGAATTTCGGGTTCTACATATGACTCCCTTGACAACGAACTTACCACCATCATCTCCGACATTGAAATGCGCCAGAAAATTCTAGCCAACAATCTGGCCTCCAAAGTAGGTGACCTCGAAAAGCAGATCGGTACGTTGGAAATATTTCTCGCCAACTCTGAAATCCAGTATGTTGCAGGAGAGATTGACGAAGAGTTACACGCTAACGAAAGTAACGCATTCTCAAATGGACTAAACTCCTTGAAACAACAGTTGAGTTTCCTTAAGGAGGCAGTAGACAGCCTTATGCCAGAAGCTACAGCGCCAATCCCCCCACCCGCACCGATAGAAGCTGAGACAATACAACTAACTGAAGGAATCTTTGAGGAAACTGCTGAAATCTCAATGGATGCCGCTGTTGAGGCTCCCGTTGACGTGCCTATTGAGGCTCCAATTGAAGCTGTGATTGAGGCTCCGGTTGAGGTTGCTGTCGAGGAGACCGTTGAAGTTCCG
>Ga0307426_1002910_pt1 | contig 10477 bp, 9 predicted proteins | sample SalMarWE160340MG_FD_202165 | JGI IMG/M metagenome (GOLD analysis project Ga0307426, IMG submission 202165) | Salt marsh sediment microbial communities from the Plum Island Ecosystem LTER, Massachusetts, United States - WE1603-40 | ecosystem: Environmental > Aquatic > Marine > Intertidal zone >... | reverse complement strand
CTCCCGGCCGGCCTCGACGGAAAGGACGCCGACGAGGTCAAGCTCGAGATCCTCGATGCCGACGGCGAGGTGCTGCGCAGCTTGTCGAGCAAGACTCCCGAACGCCGCGCGCCGAGCCCCTGGCGGCGCTTCTTCCCCGAGCTCTCCGAGCCGCCGCTGCTCGATGCCCGCGCCGGCGCCAACCGTTACGTCTGGAATCTGGCCCTCGCCGATGCCGGTCTGGTCGACGACGCCGTCGTGTGGGGTTGGCCCGGCGGGCCGACGGTCCCACCCGGAACGTACAAGGTTCGCCTCACAGTGGGGGAGTGGAGCGACACGGCGAGCTTCGAGGTCGTGCAGGACCCGCGGACCGACGTCAGCCAGGAAGCCATGGTCGAGCAGTACGAGCTCGCCAAAGCCATCTGGGAGGAGCTGACCCGTTCGCACGAGGCCATCGGCCGCATTCGTGCCGTCCGTGACCAGATTCGGTCGGTCGCCAAACGGGCGGATGACGAGGCGATCACGGAGAAGGCTGACGCCATTGCCGATTCGCTGACCGCAATCGAGGAAAAACTCCATCAGACGAAGGCCGAGTCGAGCCAGGACATCCTCAACTTCCCGCCCCAGATCGACAACCAGTTGCTCTACCTCCAGGGAATTGTCGAGAGCACCGTGGGCGCACCGACCGTATCGGCAAAGGGGCGATTCGAGGAGCTGCGGGCCGGGCTTGACAGGCTCGTGGCGGATCTCGATGCCGTCATCGCGGACCAGCTGCCCGAGCTCGAACGGATGCTCGAGAATGAAGATGTGAGCTACGTCATGGTCGAAAGCGCGCCTGGGCGGTAACACTCGGGATCGCAGGGGCACAATCTCATGGAGATGACGCGTCTGTTGCCCGAGGTGTAAGCTTGTGAGACGAGTGGGTGACGCCAATTGCGTTCCGGAGTGACTGAATGACGGTCTTGATCATGATCCTCGCCCTTGGTATGGCGAGTCTGCAGATTCCGTCGACCGCTGGAGACGATCCGCTCGACGGTTGCTCGAGGGTCAAGACCGCGCGTGCCCACTTTTCCGAAAAGACCGAAGCGCTGAGGCTCAAGAGCAGCAGCGACCCGCTGGCCGGACAGACCGACGTTCTCCATTACCGCCTCGACATCGAGGTGGACCCGGACTCCGAATACCTCAGCGGCAGCAACACGATGACGGTCACGACCCTGGTCGACGACGTGAGCGTCTTCCATTTCTGGCTCCACAGCGCGCTGTCGATCACCGCGGTCGAGGTCGAGGGCGAAGCCGTGGAGTGGCGGCGGCTCGATCCAGAGGTCATCGAAGTCTCGCTTGGCCGGACTTTTGTCCGCGCGCAAACCTTTCAGCTCCAGGTCGCCTACGAGGGCACGCCGGTGGGGGCGGGGTGGATGTCGATTGCCTTCGAAAGCCACCGCGGCACGCCAGTGGTGTCGACGCTCTCGGAGCCCTGGTACTCCTACACCTGGTGGCCGGTGAAGGAGGACAGTCGCGACAAGGCGACCGGTGAGCTCCTGATCACGGTTCCGAGCGAGCTGACGGTGGTTTCGAACGGGGTTCTCGCCGGCGTCGACAATCTCAGCGGCGGAAGGCGCCGCTTCCATTGGTCCACCGATTACCCGATGAGCCCCTACCTCTTCGCTTTTTCCGCCACCGACTACCACACCTTCGACGACTACTACGTGCATCCTGGTGGTTCGATGCCGGTCGAGTTCTTTGTCTATCCGGACTCGGACACGGCTTCGAATCGTGCTGTCTGGCGGCTCTCGGTGGACATGCTCTCGACCTTCGGTGATCTCTACGGACTGTACCCGTTCATCGACGAGAAGTACGCGATCTACGAGTTCCCCTTTGGCGGCGGAATGGAGCACCAGACGGCCACCGGTCAGGGAGCGTTCTGGGAATCCCTGACCGCGCATGAGCTCGCCCACCAGTGGTGGGGCGATATGGTGACCTGCGCGACCTGGAAGGACATCTGGCTCAACGAGGGCTTCGCCACCTACTCCGAGGCGCTGTGGTTCGAGAACAAATCCGGGACTCCCGATCCGTCGGCTCTGAAATCGGCGATGAGCCAGCGGCGGCCGAGTCGTGTTGACGGTACTGTCTACGTGCATGATCCATCGTATGTCTCGCGAATTTTTTCTTCCGACTACTCCTACCGCAAGGGCGCCTGGGTCCTGCATATGCTGCGCTCCGTGATCGGCGACGAAGCGTTTTTCGATGGGCTCAGAGCCTACCGGGATCGCTTCGAATACCGAACGGCCACAACCGAAGATTTCCGGGAGGTGGTGGAGGAAGTCTGTGGAGACGACCTTCGCTGGTTTTTCAACGAGTGGGTGTACGGCGGTGGCGCGCCGGCCTACCGATACGGGTGGCGCGAACAGGTACACGACGGGCAACGCTACCTCGAAGTCTCGCTCGAGCAGGCCCAAAGCGAGTCCGCGTTCGAAATGCCGGTGACGATCGAGACCCTCGAGCTCGGCGTGCGCCGAAGATACACGGTGTGGAACGACGAGCGCTCCGAGCACTTTCTGATCCCGGTTTCGACGGCGGTGGACGGAGTCACGCTCGATCCCGACGGCTGGATCCTCGCGCGCTCCAAGACTGAGGTGGCTTTCACGGGAGGGCCGCCCAGGGTGGTGGCGATCGACCCCCCAGCCGGCGCCACGGTTTCCGCCGGGACGCCACTGGCGATCGCCGTGACCTTTGACGAAGACGTGATCGTCGACGGCTCCCACTTTTCATTGAGACGGGTCGACCGGAGCGAGGTCGAGCTCGAAATGACTTACGACTCTGCAACATACACCGCACGGCTGGTGACGAACGGAATTCTCGGAGCCGGGACGTTCGAGCTCACTATCGAGGATGCAATCGTCGATGCCGCCGCCGGGTTCGCTCTCGACGGCGAGATCTCGGCCGCGGGCCCTCCTCAGCTCCCGAGCGGCGACGGGGTCGCGGGTGGCGACACCGTGATCGAGTACGTCACCGTTGTCACGCGCCGTCCCTCGGCCCGTCATGGTTCGGGCGGCTCGAAGGCAGTGGCTAGCGAAACCACCCTGGCTCTGCACCACGGAGACGTGCATCGCGGACGATCCGCGCCAGGCGCGCCCGTTCGGCGGCGATATCGTGGTCGAGCTGGCGCATTTTCAACTCCAGCTGTTCGAGACGCGCCATCGTCCTGGCGGTGAGGCCCTGATTCTCGATCTGATCGATCTCGATCGCGAGCTGCGAGCGGCGCCTCTCGAGAGCTGCGATGACCTGCCGCTGCTTGCGGTGGGCCGCCTGCCAACGCGAGCGCTCGGCGTTGTCTGCGCCCGTTGACGTGGTCGATTTCCTGCGCCCTTCCAGGGTGACGGTGCCGAGGGTGATCGAGCCGTCCGCGGCAAGGCCGGCGACGCTTTCGTTCGTGAGAATGACGCGACCCGTGCCGTCACCAAGAGCCGAGCGGTCGAGGGTGACCTTCTCGGCGTAGGCGGCGAGAGTGCCGGGCCGGGGCGTTGGCTGCGGCGAATCGCCGGCTGAGGCTGAGGACGCACTCAGGCTGATAAGAACACATGCGACCGCCGTGAGACGGCATGGCATATCCGATGAATAGGGTTTCATTGCCGGAATCCTTCCGGCGTGGGCGGGATGTCTGGAATGTACACCAACGAGGCGCCGAGAGCAACATCGGCCGGCGCGCTACGAGGTGGTGAACGACGATGGGAATCGTTCACACGATGGATAATCTCATTCTCTTGTTGATCGCGTATGATGGCGCCAACGTGAGACGAACGCGGGAACGAAGTCCGGGCGCGTTTCTTGATGGAGGAGGCATGCCATGAGGAGAGTTTCGCTTTGTGTGGTGATGGTTTTGGCAGTTGGTGCGATGGCCGAGGCGCAGGTGATTTGGGACTACGGCCCAACCACGGGAGCCAGTGGCGGCTGCTGGTCCAACACGACTGCTGGCCAGAATTTCGCTGAGGAAATCGTGTTTGCCAACCCAACGGCTGTGAACGGAATGGACATCTGGACCTGTATTGCCCCGACCGCCGGGACGGTTCACATCAAAATCCTGCTCGACAACGGATCGGGCGCTCCGGGTGCGGTGTTCACCGAGTGGGACCAGGCGCCGACGAGCTGGGTTGCCGATGGGCCGGGCTACATGGTGTCCGCGGATTTCGCGGACGTCAATCTGGCCGCCGGCCAGATCTACTGGATTGGCATTTCGGGCAATGGATTTGAACTGGGGCAGCTCTCGGTGTTGACGCCGGGTGACGGCTTTATGGCTCAGTTCTCAGGACCGGTGTTCTCACTTTTTACATCAATTGGCGACCAGATGTTCCAGCTGCGTGGGAGCGCGCTGGCATCGGGAAGCATCCCGACGCTGGGCGGAGTTGGGATCGTGGTGATGATGCTGCTGCTGGTGTCCGCCGGCATCATTCTCGTGCGACGTCAGCAATAAATCGACTCGTCGCGACACAAAGCCGGTCGACGTGTTCACGTCGACGCGTCATACGCTCCAGGCACGCTCAATACACGTCGAGGTCGTCGGCGAAGACCACCGGGCCGTCGAAGGAACGGCAGATTTCGGCCAGCAGCTCCGCCTCGGTCGCTCCCCACATCAGCTGGTGGTAGAGAACGAGAAGCTTGGGCTGGGCACGCGCGGCAATCTCGCCGAGCTCGATTCCGGAGGTGTGGGAAGCGCGGTGGTATTCCTGCCAGTCGGCGGTGCGGCGGTCGAGTCCTGCTTTGGCGTAGACCTCGTGGACCAGGATGTCGCATCCCCGGCAGGCCTCGACGACGGCATCGGTGGCCGTGGTGTCGCCGGTGATGACAATGGATCGGTCGGCGGTTTCGAATCGAAATCCGAAGGCGTACTTCCAGGCGCCGTGCGGCACCGCGAAGGCGGTCACCGTCACGTTCTCGTCCCTGTAGATCTCCCCCGGTTCGATCTCGTGGGTGATGACCTCGATTCCGGTCGAATTCTGTGGCTGGCTGTCGTGGAGGCGGATGTCGATGTCCTCGGAGTAGGCGGCGAGGATATGCTCGGTCATCGAGCGGATCCCCGGTGGTCCGAAGACCTCGAGCGGTTCCTCCCGGTCGAGCACCCACGGTGTGAGGATGAGGTCGGCGTAGCCGGCGGTGTGGTCGGAGTGGAGGTGGGTGACGAAAAGCCTCGTCAGGTTGGGCATGTCGAGGGCCGAGACCCCGGCGAGGTAGGCGGCCGCGGCGCGCCGGACCACGCCGGGGCCGCAGTCGACCAGGTATGGCCGGCCGCCGGCGACGACTGCGACTGCCGGCCCCGACCGCTCGGGATCCGGGTTCGGCGTTCCGGTTCCGAGCATGACGAGGAGTGTGGCGTCCGCGGAGGGCGTCGCTGTCGGTGCCGCGACGACATCGGTCGATGGCGATTGTTCCGCGATGGCCTTCTGCGTTGGTGGGGCCGGCGCCTCGATAACCGTGAAGGGTTGGGAATTTTCCTGAGAGCTGGCGCATGCGCCGATCAGAAGCAGGAAACAGAACGGGGCTCGTTGCAACATGGTCCCATGATGGCCCAGCCACGCCTCCGTTCAAACACCAATGTGCGATTTTGTCATCCCCAGATCTCCATCGGCGCCTGCAGCCGGCTGACGGGCTGGTTGCCGAGGAGGTGCCGGTCGAAGATTTCCTCGACGTCGCCGGCCTGCACGCCCACATACATGATGCCGTCCGGATAGACGAGCACGGTCGGGCCGAGCTCGCACGGACCGAGACAGCTGGTGCGGGTGATGGCGACCTTGCCGTAGGCCTGGCGCGCCTCCATCAGTCGGCGGAACTCCATCAGCAGCCCTTCGGCGCTGCGTTCGGTGCACGATCCCTTGGGGTGTCCGGGCGGCCTGGCGTTGAGGCAGACGAAGACGTGTTTTTCAGGTTTGGGCACGGCGACCCCCTTTAGGTTGGCAGTCGATATCCTGAACGTGCCAGGGGCCCGGGATGTTCCGCGGGTATGAAGACGATACTCGATACTGGATACTCGATTCTCGATCCGCCCGGCAACCGGACCATTTCGGATTTCGGATTTCGAATTTCGGATTTCCGCCCACCCACCCCCTGACGAACCGCCGGGATGATCTATCGAATCGTTGAATCGAGCATCGAGCATCGAGCATCCAGCATCTACCGAATCTCGGAGCGCTGTGAAACCTCTCACAGCGCGACGCGCCTGCGCGTCTACTCGAAATCAATCAGCTCGACGTCAAAGACGAGCATGCCTTTCGGCGCGCCGGCTGCTCCGCCGTAGGCCAGGTTCTCGGGAATCCAGAAGCGGCGTCGCTCACCGACGACCATCAGCTGCAAGCCCTCGGTCCAGCCGGGGATGACGCGGTTGAGGGGGAATGTGGTCGGTTCACCGCGCACGACGGACGAGTCGAAGAGATTGCCGTCGGTGGTCCAACCGGAGTAGTGGACCGTCACGGTCGAGCTCTTCGAGGGGTGCGCGTCGCCGACACCGGGCCTGAGGACCTTCGAGGCCAACCCGCTCTCCGTCTTTTGTGCATCGGCTGGTGGAGCAGCGACATCCGCCGGGGTCGTCGGTGGTGGCGGCGGCTCGGGTTGGTTGTCGATCGAGATCAGCTGGACGTCGAACACCAACATCCCGGCCGGTCTTCCCGGACGGTTGTCGTAGGCAAGTTCGGACGGGATCCAGAAGCGGCGGATTTCGCCTTCGACCATTAGCTGCACACCTTCGGTCCAACCGGGAATGACGCGGTTGAGGGGGAAGGTCGCGGGCTTGCCCCTGTTGAAGGACGAGTCGAAGAGATTGCCGTCGGTCGTCCAGCCGGAGTAATGAACGGTGACCTTGTCCCACGCATCCGGATGCTCTTCGCCGCTGCCGGCGACCAGTACCTTGGAGCACAGGCCGCTGTCGGTGCAGACGGCATCGTCGGGGGGCGCGGCGACGTCCTCTGGCGTCTCCGGTACCTGCGAAAACACATTGAAGGTGAGGAGAACGGCGAATACAGCAAAAATGGCGATGTTCTTCATGGTGGCTACCCTAGCTTGAACTCGTCATCAGAGCAACGGTGGGCTTCTGATGTCTTCTCCTATTTTGGAACCGCAAAGACGCAAAGAGCGCAAAGAAGACACCAAGAAATATTCTTGAGCTGAGCTCTGCGCAGATCTTCGCGGTCTTTGCGTCTTCGCGGTTTCAAAGGCGTTGAGGTGCGAGGCGAGCTCAGGAGTCGTTTGCCACTCGCGTTTGGGCCTGCCCGGATTGACGGCTGAGGTTCTCCGGCGCCGAGAATCTCCGGTTCGGGTACCATGCTGACTCGAACAGACGAGCGTGTTCCCGGAAAGGAGTGCAAGCCCGATGGATGTGGTCCTGCTTTCGCGTCTTCAATTCGCCTTCACGATCGGTTTCCACTACATCTTCCCGCTTCTGACCATCGGGATGGGTGTCGTGATGGTCTACCTCGAGGTGCAACACCTCCGCACCGGAGATCCCCTGTTTGAAACCGCGGCCAGGTTCTGGACCCGGATCTTTGCCCTCAACTTCGCGATCGGGGTCGCTACCGGCATTGTCATGGAGTTCCAGTTCGGCACCAACTGGGCCGTTTATTCCAGATTCGTGGGTGACGTCTTCGGGTCGGCGTTGGCAGCTGAAGGGATCTTTGCCTTCTTCCTCGAGTCCGGATTTCTGGCCCTGCTGGTATTCGGGTGGGACCGGATTTCGCCGCGGATGCACGTCTTTGCGACTCTGATGGTCGCCCTCGGATCGGTCTTCTCGTCGATCTGGATTGTGGTCGCCAACAGCTGGCAGCAGACCCCGGCGGGCCACCACATCGTGCCGGTGATGCGCGACGGGCAGCAGTTGATCATTGATGGCACGCCGGTGTTGCGGGCCGAGATCGTCGACTTCTGGGCCCTGGTCTTCAACCCGTCGACTGTCCAAAGGCTGGTTCACGTGTGGATCGGGGCCTTCATTCTCGGCACCTTTTTCGTGATGTCGATCTCGGCCTGGTATCTGCTCAAGGGCCGTCACGTCGAATTCGCAAAGAAGAGCTTCTCGGGCGCCCTTCTCTTCGCCACCATCGCCTCGCTGGCCGCGCTGGCGTCGGGTCATTTCCAGTCCAAGAATGTTTACCACTGGCAACCGGCGAAGCTCGCCGCATTCGAGGGTCACTACGAATCTGGACCGGCCGCCATGAGTCTCTTTGGCGTGCCCGACGACTCGACCGAGACTGTTCGATTCAATATCGCGATTCCCGGAGGCCTCAGCTTTCTCGTCCATGAGGACTTCTCATACCCGGTTGTGGGCCTCGACAGATTCCGACCGGAGGACCGACCGCCGGTCCTGGTGTCCTTTGCGAGCTACCACATCATGATCGGGCTCGGGATGACCTTCATCGGCCTCACGTTGGTGGCGAGCTTTCTGTTGTGGCGCAGCAGGCTATTCACGAGCCGCTGGCTGCTATGGATCTTCGTTTTTGCCGTCGGCGGCGCGCTCATCGCCAACGAGCTCGGCTGGGTTGCGGCCGAAGTGGGACGACAACCATGGAGTGTCTATCCGCCGTTGGCGTGGACCGCGGACGGCGACCTCGTCACCGGGCACTCGGGTCGTGTCGAGTACGACGAGACCCTGGGCCTGCGCACGCGCGATGCGGTGAGTCCCTCGACCGTTCCCAGGTGATGGGTTCGCTGATCGGCTTCGGCTTCATCTATCTCGGCCTGCTGGCGGTGTGGCTCTACGTCCTGGATCAGAAGATTCGTCACGGGCCGGACCCTGTCGGTCCTGCGAGCCGACGTGACGATGGTCTGTTGGCCGCCGCCGCGCGGCGCGCCGATCATACGGAGTCGTTGACCGGCTCCGAGGGTTCGGGCTGAGGGGAGGGGGAGATGGACCTGGCCGTGATCTGGTTTCTCATCGAAGGTGCGCTCTTGATCGGCTACGCAATTCTCGATGGATTCGATCTCGGAGTCGGAATCCTCCACCCCTTTGTGCCGGCGGACGACCGTGAGCGGCGCATCGCCATCAACTCGATCGGGCCGCTGTGGGACGGCAACGAGGTGTGGCTCGTCACTTTTGGTGGCGTCCTCTTCGCCGCCTTCCCGGGAGCCTACGCCACCGTATTTTCAGGTTTCTACACCGCATTCATGCTGCTTCTGGCCGCGCTCATCTTTCGTGCGGTGTCGATGGAATTCCGCTCCAAGGTGCAGCATCACCATTGGCGACGATTCTGGGACTGGAGCTTCTTCGGCGGTTCGGCCGTCGCGACCTTTCTCTTCGGAGTCGCGGTCGGGAACGGCATGCTCGGCATGCCGCTGGACAAGGCCGGGAATTTCACCGGTGTCCTCCTCGATCAGCTCAGCCCATACACGCTGCTCGTGGGCCTGATGACCGTGGCCCTGTTCGCGATGCACGGCGGCCTTTTCCTTTACCTCAAGACCGAAGGCGATTTCCAGGAACGGCTGCGAGACTGGATGTGGCGCAGCTGGGGCATCTTTCTGGTCACGTACATGCTGACCACGATCTACACCCTGGTGCTGGTGCCCCGGGCGACCGCAAACTTCGAGCATTGGCCGGTGGCGGCGATCGTGGTCGTCGTCAACGTGCTCGCGGTGGCCAATATCCCGCGTGCGCTGCACTGGGGACGGCCCGGACAGGCCTTTGTTTCGAGCTGTGTCGTGATTGCCTCGCTGGTGATGCTCTTCGGGCTCGCCCTCTTTCCCAATCTCGTCACCGCCAGCAACGAAGCGGCCCACTCGGTTACGGTTTTCTCGGCCGCGTCGAGTCCGAAGACCCTCGGGATCATGCTTATAATCGCCCTTATCGGCATGCCCTTCGTGCTCGCCTATACGGGCATTGTCTACTGGACCTTCCGCGGCAAGGTGCGACTCGACGAGCACAGCTATTGAAGGCTGTACGGCTCTGCGGGTTCCACCACCCACCCGACCACGGCTATACGGGCAGACGGCTCTACGGCACACGCTCTTGACAACGCTGATGCCACTCTCGATCGTTTTGCCGTAGAGCCGTATAGCCTTTTGTGCTGGTAAAGTTGAAGGGGGATCATGAGATCCGAGGTGAGGGCGATGAGCAACATATTGCAGACCAGATACTGGTTCCGATTGGCGGCAGTTGCCGGGCTTGGAGTCGTCGTTGCGGGCTGCGGCCCGAAAACCCTGGAGACCTCGAGCGTCGAAAAGCTCGAGAAATCGCTCGCCGTGCTCCGTGAGCAGAGCGAGCTCGAACAACGCGATCGCCTCGACGAGGCGCTCAAATATCTCGTCGGTGAGGACGCGGTCATCCAGGGCGAGGCCGAAGAGCCGTCTCACCCGGAGCTGATCCTCGCGTTGTATCAACCGCTCAAGGGGATGACCGCCGAGGGGATCATCGCTGAAGCGATGCGGAAACGATTAGACGAGGTCCAGTCCGCGGTTGCCGAGCTCGAGCAAGCCAGAGTCGGATCGGAGGAGGCTCGAGTCGAGCTCGATCGCTTCAAGCTCGAAAAGA
>Ga0307426_1002909_pt1 | contig 10477 bp, 17 predicted proteins | sample SalMarWE160340MG_FD_202165 | JGI IMG/M metagenome (GOLD analysis project Ga0307426, IMG submission 202165) | Salt marsh sediment microbial communities from the Plum Island Ecosystem LTER, Massachusetts, United States - WE1603-40 | ecosystem: Environmental > Aquatic > Marine > Intertidal zone >... | reverse complement strand
ACCGGAGATGCAAGGAGCATCACTATACATACTAGTAATGCCGCGCTGAAAACTTTTTTAGAAATCATCATCCCGTCCTCCTTGTGTTGTTTTTACTCAAACCTTTTTATAAAGGTGCTTTAATCTAACAGAACGAATCCAGTAAAGTCAAGGCATTTTTCATCTTTTTGTGAAAGGAAGTTCAATGTTGAGGGGTGGGAAATATAAATTTTTCTTGACATCAAGCACTAAGAGTTTCACTATATCGGCAATAAAAACCACTATATTTGAGGAGTTATACAAAGTGACCTGGCTTATCATCGGCCTGGGGAATCCGGGCAAACAATATCAATCGACGAAACACAATGTGGGCTTTCGGGTAGTGGATCGCTTTGCCGGAAAGAAGGGGATCAAGCTAAAAAAAAGGCGCCTGGGAAAGATTCAGGTAGGGGAAGGCCGGATCGGAGCACAGCGGGTAGTAATAGCAAAGCCCCGGGCCTACATGAACAGGAGTGGCTCGGTAGTAAAGAAGTTGATCAAGGAATTGGAGATTCCCCTCGATCACCTCGTCGTGGTACATGATGATTTAGACCTGGAATGCGGCCGGATGAAGATCAAGGAAGGGGGAGGGCATGGCGGACACAAGGGGGTCCGCTCGATCATCGAGCAGATAGGGAGCCCTGATTTTCTGAGGGTGAAGGTGGGAATTGACAAGCCCCAAAGGCCTGACGAGGGGGCGGACTATGTCCTTTCTCCATTCGATAATGAACAGCTTCCGCTGGTCGAGGAAAGCATCGCACAGGCCTCCGAGGCTATCGAGGCTATTATTGTGTCAGGAAAAGATCTAGCCATGAATACGTATAATTAAATAGACCGTCCCTTTTTATCGCCCTTTTATCCCTCAGAGAGTGTCTAACGGACTGACGACCCCCAGCGGCCCCTTGTTCAGCACATGCGTATAAACCATGGTTGTTTTCACGTCAGAGTGCCCGAGTAACTCCTGCACCGTGCGAATATCCTGTCCCGCTTCCAGTAAATGAGTTGCAAAACAATGCCTGAGTGTATGCGGTGTAACGTGGGCGGTTATTCCTGTTTCTTTCGCCGCCCTTTTCACTGCGCGCTGGACGCGAATCTCATGCAAATGATGACGCCGCCTTGCTCCGCTGCGCGGATCGACAGAGTAATCAGACGCGGCAAAGACAAACTGCCAGTTCCAATCATATGGAGCATTGGGATACTTACGAGCTAACGCTCCTGGCAGTTCAACCTCGTGCATATTCTTCTCGCGATCACTCTCATATTGCTTGCGCCGGCCATCAACATGCTGATAAAATTCCACTTTCAGCGATGCGGGAAATGGCACGCGTCTATCTTTATCACCTTTGCCGCCCCGCACTGTAATCTCGTTACGATTAAATGCAAGATCCTGCACCCGCAATCGCAGCGCCTCAGAGACCCGCATGCCGGTCCCATACATCAGGCGGGCCAGCAGTCCTTCAACACCGTCAATTTGCGACAACAGCGATTGCACTTCCTGGCGACTTAACACCACGGGAAGCCGCTTACCGCGTCTGGCCCGCGGAAAATCACTGAAATCATCGAGTTCTTTCCGAACAACCTTGCGATAAAGAAACACAATCGCATTCAAGGCCTGGTTCTGAGTGCTTGCCGCTACTCTCTGATTCAATGCCAGGTCGCTGAGGAAATGATGTATTTCCGGACCACTCATATCTGATGGACGTCTGTTATGGTGAAATCCGACAAATCGCCGGATCCACTGAAGATATGATTTTTCAGTTTTGAGTGCGTAGTGCTCCACACGCAACGCTGCTTTTACCGCTTTTTCCAAGGCATCGCGATCCACTCGGGGCGCCCCGTTCTTCTGCGCAGGTCGCGGAATGCTTTTCGGTTGTGCCATTACGCGAGGCGCCCGAATCCGTTGTCTTCCTTCACTGCCCTTTTTTATCTGTTCTCCGCTATCCGTCTTCGACTTCCCTGATGGCTCAAGCGCGATACCTCGAAATTGCTCGTAGTATATTTCAATCGCATCCCTTGCCTGAAGCACCTGCCATTCAGCTACCGCCGTATCATTAGTCAGTGTAGCAAGAAATGCCTCAATCTCAACTCGGCCAAGATCACGCCTTCGTTGATTGAGATGTCTAGTAAAAAACTGACGCACCCAATGCGCATAGAACCGCTGGCGCGGTTCCGCAACCCCCAACTCCTCCAACACCTGAAAATACCCGGCTGGCCAGCGAGGATCCGGGTTGAAAGCCGCAACAACTCCTCGTCTATATCTTTGGCTATTATTCATATCAAACAAACATCCTATCCAACATTACCGCATGAGTCAAGCCCAAAATGGCAGAATTTCCGTGTTGACAACGTCACCTCAATATCCTATAGTTTCAAAGAAATGTGTTGGATAATATTATGTTAGGGCCACAGAATTAATGGGAAAGACAACAAAGAATTTAATCAAGATAATCAATGAAATGATTGCTATTACTGAATGGGATAATAGCGAATGGACATTATGGTTGTCGAAGTGTAAGCGAGAACTTGAAAATAGCGATTATCATGGGATTGAGAGGCTACTTGGGGGCTATGGAGGCATGGGCTCCTTTAATGATCTTGTAGTTGGCCAAAGCCACGATGAAAATGGCAATTTTATATGGCGAAAGGGGTACAAAAGGAAGAATGACCAGCTTTCTTCTCTTAGGACGAAAGCATACGAAGTAGCGCAATATATTAAACACAACCATGAAATAAAGCCCTAACCCTGCCATGCATTTGACCGCCAGGGCCGAGCGGCTTTGAAATTTTGCTTTAGTTTGAGAATCATCAGCAACATAAACGCTCAGTGGAATCCCTGGCGGCAACTGATGGCCACGTTAGAAGTATAATTGAAAGGATAGCATATGGGAAAGGATTTTATTGGTAAACGGGTGAGATTGACTATTGGGAACACTCCTCCACCAAAAGATGAGAATGTAATAATTGGTGAAGATACTGATGTTCACATTACTCCCGAGGAAGCGGCAAAGTATCAGAATATTACCGGAGAGAAGGTCGAAGTCAGGATTGGAGGGGATCCCGATCCGATTGTGAATGAAATTCTTAGTGCTATTGAAAAAACAGATGAAGCGGACAAAGAGAAAATAATTGCTATTTGTCAAGAAATTCTTGATGAAAATGACAAAGAGCAGAAAACGAGTAAAATTGGTTCATTGATATCAATGGGGGCTGAAATAGCAGCAATTGCTCAGTTCTGTTTTCAGCTGAAGACAATGATGGGGTTTTAAATGCAAGGAACTTCTAACAACCGGCTGCAGCTAATCGGGTCCGGCTGCGCCGCCCCGATCGCTGAGCCTAAACGTTAGCAACCCACAATAAAAGGAGATAATCATGGATTGGCAAAAAATAGATTTTACGAATCATCAAATAGCCCTCGGTGCACTTGATAAAATTTTGAAAGAAATTATGGATGCTACCGTAAACACGAACTCTTCAATGGATAAAGTTGGTGTTTTCGCTGGCAAGAAACATAATAAAAAAATCTCCCTGTTTTTCACACCCAACGCCACAATAGTATTTTCCAAAATTATAACCCTCTATGAACCATCTTCTTGTGACAAACCAGATGAAACAGAAGTAGATTCATTGTTTTCTGGGGACGACAATAGTTGGGATCTTATATCGTGACAGTACAACCAATTTGCTATTATCGCACCCTTGTTGACACCCTCGACTTTGCCACTTCGATATATCTTTATGTGTTGGGGAGCATTCAAAATTTCAAAAATAAGTTCGTCTTTCATAAAAATCCTTTCGCTAACAATCTCATCCAGCCGACCGGGAATCAGCGTGGATGGTTTATCTTTCAGCCCGTGGCCCGGCGGCTGATCATGGCGTTAGCGGTGTATAATTATGACAACGAATCTCAGCATAATTGATCAGTTCGTATCTTTGTGGGGTCGCAAGGACAATCCTGTAACAACGACCAAGGCTGAAATAGACGAAATTGAAAACAGCCTATCGATTATATTGCCACAATCCTATAAATACATGGTTCAGAAGTATGGCGATGTTTATACACCTAATCTTCTTGATACCATCGTGGACAAAGATATTGAGTTGGTTGATGTTCAGAATTTTGCGTTACCCAAACAGGCAGCCGAAGATACCATCGCATATGAAAATGCAGGCATGCCTAAAGGATATTTCGCCTTTGCATCTGACTGTATGGGAAATCTGTTCTGTTTTAGGATAGATGAATGCAATACAATTAACAATGAACCCGCTATATGGTTCTTTGATCATGATTTTTCAACCATGGATAAGGCTTTTAGTAATTTTTATGAGTGGCTTAGCAATTATATAAATCTATGAGCCGCTAACAAGCGCTTTCACAGCCGACCGGGCTATCTTGCGGCGGCCTCCATTTTGAGCGGTTAGCGCTGTTCCGCAATTATTTAAAAGTTATTGCTTCCTCGCGCCCGGCGGGTGAAGCGCGGCGTTAGGCCCATCACAGGGGGAATGGCTGGATGCTTCGAGACCGAGCAGACAGCGAGGCAGACTACACGCGGTTCGTTGAGCGAGTTGCGGCTTCAGAGACCGTCTGGGCGCTCAAGGGACCAGACGGATACGCCTGGTGCGAGTCGAACGAGGACCCTGAGCAGCAGGTGCTCCTCTTCTGGTCCGACCGGGCGTATGCGGCGCGGGCGGGCAAGGCGGAGTTCCCCGAGTGCGAGGTCTCCACCATTCCGCTGTTCGACTTCCTGTTCCGGTGGCTGCCCGGCATGTCGGACGACGGAGCACTCGCCGGCGCGAATTGGACTGGCCAACTGATAGGGCTTGAGGGTGAGCCCATAGCACTGCACGATGCGATCTTGGACGCCATGCCCGCGAACAAGGTCGTGGAGTACAAGGCGCGCCTCGACCGCGAAATGGCCGACCAGAGATAGGAGAGGCGGGCCTAACAAGACAATGAACCAGATGAAGCGCGCAAGGAGCGTACCCAGTGCCTGCTAGCGTAGTTGATGCGCGCTTCACAGGTTATTGTCAGCGTTAGCACATATAAAAATAGGAGATAGAAAATGGCTTTGTACTCACTTTCTAATAATGATTTGATTCTTATAAAAGAGATCGATTTTAAGTTGGAAAAAGAAATACAAAATATAACAGAGCGAAATATTCATCTATTGTTTGACTTAGAATTAGTCGAATCTGAATTTGCTATAAATAATTTTCGAATAGATACTTTGGCATTTGACCGGGAATTAAAATCATTTGTCATAATTGAATATAAAAGAGACCGGAATTTTAGTGTAGTCGATCAAGGATATGCATATTTATCATTAATGCTAAATAATAAAGCAGATTTTATCCTAGAATATAATGAAAATAAAAAGAAAGTATTAAAAAGAGAAGATGTGGATTGGTCACAGTCCAGAGTTATGTTTATTGCACCATCTTTTACAAATTACCAGACCGAATCAATTAATTTTAAAGATTTACCTATAGAGTTGTGGCAGATTAAAAAATATGATAACAACTCTATTATGTTCAGTCAAATTCAGTCGTCAAACGCTCAGGACAGTATTAAGACAATTTCTAGAAATGCAGATGAAGTAAAAAAGATTAACAAAGAAATTAAAGTGTATACTGAAATTGAGCATTTATCTGTCTGTTCAGACGAGATAAAAGAACTATATGAAAAATTTAAAGAATACATTCAGAATATTGGAGAAATCGAAATAAAGTCTAAAAAGAAGTATATCGCTTTTATTTCAGGTTCAAATATTGTCGATATACATCCACAAAAGAAAGCTCTGAAATTATGGATCAATCTCTCAAAAGGTGAACTTGATGATCCTAAACAAATTACTCGTGACGTTTCATCAATTGGACATTGGGGTAATGGTGATTATGAAATTCAAGTTTCTGATGATGAAAATATTGAATATATTTTATCATTAATCAAACAATCATTGAGAAAGAATAAGAAATAAAGTGCTAACCATTGTGTTCACCTAACGCCGGGAGCTGCTTTTTGATTGATGATTTTGAGAGTTTACGAAGAGTTTTCGAATTGTATGAGAATTGGCGAGATCAATCCCGTCGTAGGTGACACTTGTCCGTTGGGAGGCTTGCCCTAGGAGGAAGCGTTGAAAATAAATATCGAAGTCCCTAAATGTGATTGTGGTGTCGATGGCGACATATTGTTTCATGCAACAAACGGCGATATTGATTTTATTGTCTGTCGTGTTTGTGGGTGCAGACTAGAGCCCTCCCAACCCACAACTCCAGCGGACGCAGAGGGCGCCGCTGATTAAGACGTTGGGGATACTTAGAATTTTGGAATAATACTAAATGGTATGAATAAAAAAATACAGGGTAACGTAATTGTAATTTTTGCTGTTCTAATAGCTGTTCTCGTCTCTTACCTCGTTTGGAAAGAGAGAAGTTGTGAGATCCCCATTGAATTAGTAGCAACTCAATCTGGTTTATCAGATATTGAAATAATTAAGAGACTTGAAAACAAATTTCATTTTTGGTTTATGATTACAGGTGAAGAACAGCATCAAAACATAATTTCAAATGGAATACCTTTACCTAAAACCAATTTATCTGAAAATTTTTTGATACTTTCTAGATTTAGAATCAAGAGTATTACATATCAACCCAGCGTAGTAGATGAATGCTGTGGTTTACCAGTTGGAAAAGCTCAAATTGACGCGAAAAACTCTGATCCTTCATTGATATATATTTACAGGATGCCAGTTATTTGGCTAAAACAGGCAACTGGCTAGATCCCCAACAAATGTTTACACCGGACTGCATATCGCCGCTGCAGGTCTTAAGTTAGGTGGCCTTGGCAAGTTCATAATTAATCAGCCATCGGCGTGGCAGCCGGTGAAACTGGTGTTGGAGAAAATGATCGATGTACCGGTTCCTATTCCGGCAGGCGCACGGTAGCACTGACATGCTGATAGAGTTCCTTGAGGATTCGGCCAACAAGGAGTTCGTGGCCTGCCTCAAAGCGGTCTTGGAGAAGTGCGGGGCAACAGTCCTTGAAAAAGAGGACTTGTGGGTGAATGATGAAATGATTTACCACATGCATTGTCCGCAAGGCCGGTTCGAGGTTTCAACAAATAACTGGGGATCGGTGTTCATCCACCCGGAGGGCGGCGAGACCGTCATTGCTTATCTGCGGGATGCCTTGCTGCAAAGCGGATGCTTTCAGCAGATATCTACTGATGAGATAAAAGAAAGATAACAATTGCATCAACCTGACGCGGATTAGCCGCGTCAGGTTTTGGGTATTGGTAATTACCCGCGCAGGTTATGCAAATCGTTATGCCATACTTACCAATGATTAATTCGATCGCAATTTCTACCTTCTGGTCTTGGTTCACTAAACACGAGTCCGATATACGATCCGCGTATGACGAGGGTGACAGTGATCGCCTTGTTTTTCTGATAGCTAAACCGCTCCAAAAACTCGCGCCAGATATTGGTTGGGAAATCGGTCCATATGCGTTGTCAGAATATTCCTTCGTGCTTTCACCTGGTGAAAGAAAGTTCATCGAACTAACGCGACGCATAGTTGAGTTGGCGCCGCATGTGTCGGGGTGGCAATTCTTTGCGGGAAAGCCACCGAAAGAACTCCTGAGTCTTACATTCGAGGCCGAAGATATCGAAGTTTGCGCGGACAATTGGTCTTACCGGTTAACTTCGTACAACAAGGGTGAGTTCGTTGACATCGAGGTATTTTTTGAGAAAGCTGATGCCCCGCCCGCGGGGAAGGAAAGCATCTTTCTCGAACTCGTTTTGGAAGCCCTAGTCGGCGAATTGGTATCGTTAGATCGTATCGGTGACGTCACGCATAAATGCGTTGATAACATATCTGCGGTAGGAGGTACCTCGCCTATGCACCAGCTTAAGAGACATCTTGATAATGTGCTGGCCATATTATAGTAATGGCATAACCAATCATTCCACCGGACGCTGCGCGATAAAGCCGCGCAGTGCCTGTGAATTCAAACGTTCGCCATCCGAAATATGCCTGTATCAACTTCACAATTATTAGACGAATTTGAAGCCTCGGTGCAAGGTGAATTTAAAAGTTTCATCACTGAAAGAGGGGCGGTCTATAATTCTGGGTTCTCACAATTTGAAGGAAATCCAAGGAGATTAAAAAAAAGAGGGGCAAAAATTCCAGGCATATTTTGGTTTATTTGCCGTTTTCAGTGTCCATCTGTTGTCCTAGACATTGGCTATGGCGACAGAGAATTCATCGTCGAGCCTGAATTGTATTATCCCAAAATAGACCGATATATTTACCCCACATTCTTGGTTGAAGCGGCGGGTAGAAATAAAGAGAAAGGATTGGGTGGAAATACATTTGTACTTGATTTGGGCTTTATGAAAAGAACAATTCAAGAATTAGCAACAGCAATTACATCAACATGGGATATATTAGAATCTCCCTCACGAGAAATCTTTGATCGTGTTCAAGTTATTCTTGGAAAAAAAATGGTTTTTGACCAAGAAATGCAGAGAAAAAAAGACAGGGAAAGAGACTCAATTATTGCATCAAGGGCATTTCATGAAGGTGATTATGAACGGGTTATTTCTTTACTTTCTACACATCAGAACGATCAAGAGCTAACGGTCGCTACAAGAAAAATATTAATGATGGCGCATAAATATAAAAATATAAAGGGCGAACAAAAGCATTAAGGGCGACGGGAAAATGCCGGCGCATTTCCCGCGTCTCAGCTCCAGCGTTATAAGGCATAGAAATGAACGAGGTACTGCCATGCCCAGAGTGCGGAGAAACATATGATGCAATGCAACTACTCGAGTTCTGCACAATTTCATGGCCGGAATTAAATTGGCTTTATTTTCACTGCCCAAACTGTAAAAAATACACCCATATTCTGGTGGAACAAAAAAGAATGTCATCTGTAAAATTTCTAGGTGCCCCAGGGCCTAGTTGGGAGATTATTAAGTCAATCTGTGTGCCTAACCTAGAAATAAGAATGGATCCAAAGTTCGCGCATGTGTGGTTAAATGGGAAGCACTATGAATTTACAGCAAAGGAGTAAGCCTTATAACAATCGGCTCAAGCACGACGCGCAAAAAGCGCGCGCGTCTTAGCCGAACCGTTATATGTCATGAATTCATCGATTGAACACATACAGTCGGTAAATAAACTGGCCGATTACTGTAAACAGCTTGGGCTCACAATATTCGAGCATGAATACAATTACATGGCCTTTGGTAGTTGGGTACTTGTAATTGGTAAAGACAAACACCGCATTAAGTTCAATTGGGATGGTAAGGAATCATATCTTGGTGTTGCAGCATCAAAATTTCAAAACTCTAATTCTTTACCATCCTGGGAGCCAGTACTCTCAAGTGTAGGTGACACATCAATAAAGCAAGAAAATGTATTTTCCTTCATTGAGGAAACATTAGAAAAACAATATGCCATATAACAAGTCGCTGGAGAATCGACGGGAAAATGCCGGCGCATTTCCCGCGTCTCAGCTCCAGCGTTAGGCTTATTTTATGCCCAGGCGCAGACCTAAACGTTATAGCAATGACACGAGCATTCATGCGAACCTTAGAAAGCGATGGCGAGCTTGGCTGCCGAGGATGCAAAACGACCTGACTCATTTACTCGGTAAACGTGAATTGTTTTGGGGGCTTCAAGATGTGGCTAAAGAGAACCCGAACATATTAAAGCATGGAGCATTTTTCGATTGGATGTGCCAAAACTATATTGCAGCTGCTGCTATTGGAATAAGAACATTTACTGATCAAAGTCGTGATGTGCACTCCCTTTGGAGAATGTTATACGAAATGCTTGAACATCCTGGGGTGTTAAGCCGACGCTCGCATGTTTCATTGTACCGTGGAGTTCCAGTGCAACGCGACTTCGACCTTGCAAATTTGTCCTTCGATAATATCGCCGGTAAAGGTAATAAAGCCGTGAAACAAAGTGACATAAAGAAGGACTTAAGTGAACTCGAAGACTCGAGCGAACGGGTCAGGAAATTCACCAATAAACGTGTGGTGCATCGAACACCGCAGGGGCAGATTAGGCGATTGCCAAAGTTTAATGAGCTTGATAAAGCCATGGACACGATTGACAGAATATTTTGTAAATACAATCTAATCTTAACCGCATCGGGTATGAGTTCGGCATTTGCCACTAGGCAGTACAATTGGATGGAGGTGCTGTATGAGCCGTGGATACTTCCAAATAGCAAATTGCGACCATAAGCCTAACAAGTGGGTCAAAATCGCTCCCGTTGGTCGCTCGGACGCGCAAACAACGCGCGCCGTTTACCCTATTCGTTAGGCAGTGACCGAATTTATTCACACCCATAAGGAGATTTTCTGCATTGGATATTCCACGGATCTTCAACGTCACCGAAAGTGCTCACCGCATCCATAACCCGTTCACACCCGAAAAGCTCGC
>Ga0307426_1002900_pt1 | contig 10493 bp, 7 predicted proteins | sample SalMarWE160340MG_FD_202165 | JGI IMG/M metagenome (GOLD analysis project Ga0307426, IMG submission 202165) | Salt marsh sediment microbial communities from the Plum Island Ecosystem LTER, Massachusetts, United States - WE1603-40 | ecosystem: Environmental > Aquatic > Marine > Intertidal zone >... | reverse complement strand
TACGGGCACAGAAGGTTCCGGTCCGGCTGTTGAGAGGACGCATCCGCACGAGGGTTCGGATTGGCCCTGCACCGCTTTGCTTCACACGCCGAGGTATCCCCCGTGTATGCGCCGGCTCCGGGATGGGCTGCATCACGAATTCGGGTCAGGCAAACCGGAGTCGACAGATCTGCGCCAAGGCAGAGCCTGTATCGCGTATTATTTTGTAGTTAAAGGGGTTGCTGTCCCGTATCGATATCCGGCACGTTCACCTCACGGTTTGACCCGTATGAGAACCAAAGCCTTTCTCAGGAGTCTTCTGTTGATTGTCCCACTCGCCCTTGCGGCAGCGCTTGCACCCGGATGCTCGATAAAGAAATGGGCGCTCAACAAGGTTGCGGGGGCACTGTCGGCCGAAGGCGGGACTGTGTTCACCGGCGACAGCGATCCGCAGCTTGTCGCCGATGCGCTTCCGTTCGCGCTCAAAATGTACGAGTCTCTGTTGGAAGCGGTTCCCGAAAACCAGGATCTCCTTGTGGCAACCGGCAAGGCGTTCTGCATGTACTCCTACGCGTTTGTTCACAGCGGCGCAGACACGATGTCCGACGCGCGCATTGCCGAGCGCACGGCGCAGTACAAACGGGCGAAGAAGCTCTACCTGAGGGGGCGCGACTATCTTTTTCGCGCCTGGGACCTTCGCCACCCGGGGTTCGTGGCGCTTGTCGAAGAGGACAAGACCGATTCGGCGCTTTCGCGCGCCGACGCCGCCGACACCACGCTTGTGTATTGGACCGCGGCGTCATGGATGGGCGCTTTCAGCGCCGACAAGTTCGATATGAGTCTTGCGGTCGACATGCAGAAGCCTGTCGCGTTCATGCAGCGGCTGCTCGGCCTCAACGAATCGTACGGCGAAGGGGCGGCGCACGAATTCTTCATTTCGTACTACGGAAGTATACCTGCGTCGATGGGCGGAAGCGAAAAGATGGCGCGGGAGCACTTTGCACGCGCGCTCGAACTGTCGAAGGGGAGCAAGGCGGCGCCCTATGTGTCGCTTGCCACCGCGGTGTGCATCGGCAAACAGGACGTCCAGGAGTTCAGGCAACTGCTCGGCGCGGCGCTCGCGATCGACGTGGACGGCGCGCCTGCAAACAGGCTTGCAAATATTCTGAGCCAGACAAAAGCTCAGTGGCTTCTCGACCACACGGACAATTTCTTTCTCCTCGATTCCGGTGAGGGGCAGGAGGGCATCGAAGGGGAGGAGGGCGAATGAAGCGCGCCGCCCGCACCGCCGCTGCCGTCCTGACGGCACTCATCGTTTTTTCTCCGTCAAACGGCCTGACCATCAAGCTGGGAAGTCTTGCGCCGAACGGCTCGCCCTGGGACAAGGGGCTTCGCGAGATCGCCGCCGAATGGACCCGCATTTCCGGCGGCAAGGTGGAGCTCAAGATTTATCCCGGCGGGGTGGCGGGCGATGAAGAGGACATGATACGCAAGATGCGTATCGGACAGCTCAATGCCGCGGGCATGACGGGCGTGGGCATGTGCCGCATTTTCTCCGGTATCCTCGCCGTCCAACTGCCGCTTCTCGTGCGCACCGACGAAGAGCTGTACTGGGTGCTGGAGAAGATGAAACCCGAGTTCGAGAAGCAGTTGGAGAGCAAGGGATTCACGGTGCTCGTGTGGTCGAAAGTCGGCTGGGTGCACTTCTTTTCCAAGAAACCCGTGGTGCGGCCCGATGATCTTCGCGCGCAGAAGATGTTTATCTGGGCGGGCGACGCCGATGGGGTGCAGGCATGGAAAGACGCCGGTTTTCACCCAATCCCCCTTCAGGTCACCGACATGATGTCGGCGCTTCAAAGCGGCATGGTCGAGACATTCACGGTATCTCCCCTCTCCGCCGCATCGTACCAGTGGTTCGGCATGGCGAAGAACATGTGCGGCATGAAATGGGCCCCCCTCATCGGCGGCATCGTGATCTCCAGCGCCACGTGGAAACGCGTGCCCGCCGATCTTCGCCCCAAGCTTCTTGCGGCCGCCGAGCGTATCGGAAACAGCATGCAGAAGGAGATAGACGAGGCCGACGGCGCGGCGGTGGTAGTCATGAAACAGCACGGGCTGGTGGTACACCCGGTGCCGCCCGAAGCGGTTGAGGAGTGGAGGTCGGCGACTCGTGAGGCCTTCGCGAAACTCGTGGGCAAGAGTTTCGACAAAGCATCCTACGAACAGGTGAAACGGCACCTCGAAGATTTCAGGAAAAGCGATGCCAAGTAGGCGAATCACGGCCTGGCTGTACCGAACCGAAAACGCACTTGCCGCAGCAAGCCTTCTTCTCGTCGCGCTCTTCCCCACCGTCGAAGTTGTCGCGCGGCTGTTCAAGACCGGAGTCCTGGGATCCTCGCAGTATATCGAGCACCTGGTGGTCTGGGTCGCGTTCGTGGGAGGGATGATCACCTCGCGCGAGGACAAGCACCTTGGGCTTGCGGCCACGGCGACACTTGTTCCCGAAAAGTGGCGCCGCTGGACCAGCGCGTTCACGTCGTGCGTCGCGGTCGCGGCCACGTCCGGTTTCGCCTACAGCTCGTTGCACTTCGTGCACATCGGCTTCGATCCCTCCCGCACCGTCGGTATCCTTCCTGTCCAGGCCGTGGTCATGATCATGCCCGTTGGCTTTTCTATCATGGCCCTCCGGTTCATCACCCACGCCCCCTCGGGCATCGCATTCAAGCTTGTGGCTGCCGGCGGTATCGGCGTGGCGGCACTCATCGGCTTTGTGTTTGCCGGGGCCATGTCGGCCCTGATATGGCCCTGCTCGATTGTTCTAATAGTAAGCGCCGTGTTCGGGGCGCCGATATTCGTGGTGCTGGGCGGCCTTGCCGCGCTTCTTTTTCTCAACTCGGGCGGCACGACCGCGGTGATACCCAACGAAGCCTACACGATGCTGACGGGGCCGGTCATTCCCAGCATCCCCCTGTTCACACTTGCCGGATTCATACTGTCGGAGAGCAAGGCCGGCGAGCGTCTCGTGCGGCTCTTCCGCGCTTTCTTCGGATGGCTTCCGGGCGGCCTGGCAATCATGACAATCCTCATCTGCACCTTTTTCACCGCCCTCACCGGCGCGTCGGGCGTCACGATTCTCGCCCTGGGCGGGCTTCTTTCCTACGTGCTTATCGAAAACAAGTACGACCGCAGTTTCACCACCGGCCTTCTGACGGTCAACGGTATCGGGAGTCTTTTTCCGCCAAGCCTTCCGATCATCATGTACGGCGTCGTGGCGCAGATCAATATCAAGAAGATGTTCGTTGCGGTGCCGATTCCCTGCGCGATCATGATTCTGGGCCTTGTGACGTTCGTGGTTATCACGGCCTCCCGCAAGCGCATCCAGCGCATACCGTTCAGCATGCGCGAAGCACTCGCATCGGTCAAAGAATCGTTCTGGGAGATTCTTATCCCTGTTATCATACTGGTGTTCTATTTCGGCGGCATCACCACGCTTGTCGAAACCGGCGCCATCACGGTGCTCTACGTGATTATCGTCGAAGTGCTCGTCAATCGCGACATGCGGGCCCGGGAGCTTTTCACCGCCTGCCTCAAGAGTATCCCGATTATCGGCGGCGTGCTCGTGATTCTGGCCGTGGCAAAAGGGCTGTCGTATTTCATTGTCGACGCCGAGATACCGATGAAGCTCGCGGTGTGGCTGCGCACCTACATCGCTTCCAAGTACGTCTTTCTCATCCTGCTCAACATCGCGCTGCTCGTTATCGGATGTTTCATGGACGTGTTTTCGGCGATTATCGTGGTGGTGCCGCTCATGATACCCCTGGCGCACGCCTACGGCATCGACCCGCTTCACCTGGGCGTCATTTTCCTTGCCAATCTCGAGATCGGTTTTCTCACTCCCCCCGTGGGCATCAACCTCTTTTTAGCCTCGTACCGTTTCAACATGCCCCTGGTCGAGGTGTACCGCGACGTGTTCCCGTTTTTCGTTGTCATGCTTGCCACGCTCCTTCTTATCACGTATGTTCCGTGGCTGTCGACATTTCTGGTGGGCGTGTTTTTCGGGTGAGAAGGCCGGGCGGGGGGACGTTCACCGCGGGGGCGGCAGCATGCCGGCGCGCTCGAAGATCGTGCCGAAGCGGTGTTTCATCGAATGGCGCTCCTTCACCGCCGATCTTCCCTGCTCTGCAATCCGCCGCGCCTCTTCGGAGTGAGCCAGGTAGTGGGACACTTTTTCACAAAGCTCATCAAGCGAACCGTACGACTCGACTTCGACGCCCACCCGGAAAAGCGTCTCGAGATCGCCGGAGTGCTCGGCAATCACAAAGCCGCCGCAGGCCAGAACGTCGAACACCCTCATCGTGACGATATCGGGCTGGTAGATGCGCCCGATATCAACATTTATCATACTTGCGCAGTAGACCTTGTTCAGCTCGCCGTCGTGCGCCGCATACCGTCCTGCGTACCGCGCGCCGCTCTTCTCCACGCTTCGCCATCCACTGTCGCCCCAAACCAGCATTCCGAAGGGGGCGAGCGCCTCCACGGTACTGCGGCGTTTCAGGGATGCCACCCCCTGCGCCGCCATCACCTCCAGATTGATGTACGGCTTGTCCCGCGCCATCGCGTCGAGAAACCCTGAGAACTGCTGCCTGAGGAGACGAGGAAATATGTAGTCGGACAAATTCTCGCTCTGCCGCTCCTCGATAACGTCGAGCTTTTCTTCGGCCCACTGTGCGGCATTGGCGCCGCCGGCCCATTCTGCATACAGTCTGACGAACTCCGCGTGGTTCTGGGCGGCTTCGGTCACGAGGCTTGCGCCCACATAGCTCACCGGACTTGCATATATCTGTTTCTCCGCGGCGTCGAGCGCAGCGGGACTGCGTTTCTGCGTATCGGCCGCAAGCGCAAGATACTCGGCATGTGCGAACCCCGCCTCGACATACCGTTTCACATTCGCGCGGCGGTAGCTGAACACAAACGCACGGTTCGTCGACGTTTTGGGCGACTGCGGAAACTCAAGCGAAGGGTCTATCTCCCAGCAGACAAGTTTCAACGCCTCCTCGAAACAGAATTCGGCCAGGAGGTGCTTGTAGTTGATGCTGGCGAGAAGCTTCGCCCTGCATTTCGCGACACAATGGTGCATCTCTTCGCGCGACAGAATTCCCATATCGATGGTGTACACCCGGTATCCGGCTTCGTACAGCGCCCCGGTCATGTCGTCGACAAACAGCGCCCCGTCGCGAATGAGCGCCATCGGCCTGTCGGACGGTTCGCTCACGAGCCGGCACTCGCGGCGGTATATCGCCCCGAAAAACGGGTGGCGGACAATATGTTTCTTCCCCGCCTCTTCGACTTCGTCTACAAGGTCGGCGCCGAGCGAGAAGCGAAGCTTTCCGAGCTGCAGGGCGGCGGACACGTCGTGGCGCTTGAGGCACAGCCGCATCAGCCACGGGTCGCGCTCCCATGCGGTGATGCGGGCATCGGGGCACTGATCGAGCATGGCGGCACAGAGTGAACCTTCGCCCACGCCCAGAAGAAGAATCTCGCGCGCGCCCGCCGCGCCGCGGCACACATCGCGCACTTCGTGCTCCGACGGCTCCACGCGGTACCAGTAGCGATGCGAGCGGTACTCGACCGCGCCGTCGCTCGTGCGCACGTGGTCGCTTGAGACCGGCAGGCACAGCCGCGCGAAGAGAGCGGGATCGCAGGCCTCGAGGGCCGCGCAGTTCTTTCGAAATATCAGATCGTCGGGGCTCATTATTTGATCGATGCGCATGCGCCATGCGCGCGGCAAGCGCGCGCCGTGCAGCGCGGCGAGCGGGTGCACCCGAAACACTCGTCGAACAATTGGGCTTCAGAATTGAAGCGCCACAGGCACCTAACCCCTGCTTCGAAGCTTCGACAAAAGTCGCAGGATCTCCAGGTACAGCCACACCAGGGTAACCAGGAGGCCGAACGCGGCGTACCATTCCATGTATTTGGGCGCGCCGTGCGCGGCGCCCTGCTCGATGAAATCAAAATCGAGCACAAGGTTGAGCGCCGCGACAACAACAATCACCAGACTCACCCCAATCCCGATTGGCCCGCTTCCGTGGATAAAAGGCACAGAGACGCCGAAGAAACCCAGAATGAACGTGGCGAAATACATGATTGCGATACCGCCCGTGGCGGCCACAACGCCCAACTTGAAATTCTCGGTTGCCTTGATAAGGTGCGACTTGTAGGCGATAAGAAGCGCCACAAGGGTGCCGAACGTGAGAAACACGGCGTTGAAAACGATTCCCGGGTAGCGATACTCAAACAGCGATGATATCGCGCCCAGCGCAAGCCCTTCAAGCACCGCGTAGGCAGGGCCGGTGACTGCCGCCCACTCTTTCTTGAACACGGTCACGAGCGCCGCGATAAGCCCGCCGACTACCCCCACGGCCATCCAGGTGGTTGTGGATCGCGGGGTCGACCACGCATACGCGGCCGCCGCCACCACCAACCCGATCATCAGCGCCGCCTTGTTGACCGTCCCCTGAATGGTCATTGCATTCTCGCCGGCATACTCGCGCACGGCGAAGGTATTTCTATTGAGGGCGGGGTTTGCTGTCCGCATGTTCATAGGGACCTCCTTTTGCGCCGAAACAAAAACGCACCGCTTCTCGCGAAACGATGCATTGGTATACGTGGAGCGCAGCGCAAAATTGAAATACTGTTTGTTAGTGACGGTATGCCATGAGGCTCTTGCTGCGCACGGAGCGCTTAAGCCTGTTGAGCGCTTTTTCCTTGATTTGGCGTGCCCGCTCGCGGGTGAGGTTGAACCGCTGCCCGATTTCTTCGAGCGTGTGCGACGTCTCCTCCCCTATCCCGAAATACATCTTGACCACTTCCTTCTCGCGCTCCGAAAGGGTATTGAGCGTGCGGTTGATCTCTTCGTGCAGCGACATTTCCAGCACGGTGTCGTCGGGCTGCTCCGTACTGTGGTCGGTCAGAAGGTCGATGAGTTTGGAATCGTTTCCCTGCTGAAGCGGCGCATCGAGCGACATGTGGCTGTTGCCGATTTTTATTGTCTCCTGCACGTCGGCCTCATCGATATCGAGCGCTTCGGCGATTTCGGTGACGTTGGGAAGCCGGCGGTACTTCTGCTCCAAGCGTCCCTGCGCCTTGCCGATTTTGTGGATAGTGCCCACGCGGTTGAGCGGGAGCTTGATGATGCGCGACTGCTCGGCCAGCGCCTGGAGAATGGCCTGGCGGATCCACCACACTGCATACGAAATGAACTTGAAATTCTTCTTCTCGTCGAACCGTTTCGCGGCGCGGATAAGCCCCAGATTGCCTTCGTTGATAAGGTCGCTGAGCGGCAGTCCCTGGTTCTGGTAGTTTCGCGCTACGCTCACCACGAATCGAAGGTTGGCCTTCACCAGGCGCTCGAGGGCCTTGCGGTCGTTCTTGCGGATACGCACCGCCGCGTCGGCCTCCTCTTCGGCGGTGAGACTTCGGTTCTTGCCGATCTCGCGCAGGTAGATGGCAAGCGACCCTTCCTCCGTAAGAAACTGCGTTCTGTCTGATGGGGGCAAGCGTGTTTCCTGCTCAGGCGTACAACGATACTACGTTTCAGCACCGCGCACGTCGCCGTGCGCCTGTCGTGACGTTTCTCTCAGAAGAAACATGCGAGACAGATGAAAAACCCGCCTCGCATACAGGAACTGAACACCGACGTGTCTCGTTCGAAACCGGGCATAGGGTGAATGCTATTTGAGAGGAATGGTGTGTTAATATAATACATGCATTGAAAATACTGTGCAACACATTTCTCCACGCGCACGAAGCCGCAAGATACTGCAGAAGCATCGGCAGCCCTGGCGAACAGATCAAGAAAAGGTGTCCGTCGTGCCGTGGAACAAAAAGAACACCCCTCACTGCTACCCGGTATTCTTGTGCCCGGCGCGCGGACTACTTTCCTGTCACAACCCACCGAAACGTTCGCGCGGCGCCGCGCGCGGTTTCCACGCGCAGGAAATACACCCCGGCTCTCCTGCCGAACACATCGCCGACAACAACCGTCTTCGTGGCGCTGTTTTGCGGCACATACGCTGCGATCTCGCGCCCCAAGACGTTGTTCAGACCGATACGGCTGAGAGCTGCACCCGACGAAACCGCATGGCCGTCAAAGAAAACACTCTGCGCTCCCACTCCGGGGATATGCGACACCGCCGGGATGCTATAAGGGATCGGCAGAGAATCCTGATACTCCATAGTCAGCCAACCTGCCGTCTCCTGAAAGTCCGCACCGATTTCCACCCACAACCACGGCCAGAACAGCTGATAGAAGGTGTCGACCCCGGCCCAATTCATAGCCGCGTCATCAAGCCGCAACACTTCCAGGTACTTTCCCGTTCGCAGATTGACAACACAAACCTTCTCCTGAAGTTCCGCGCCTGTCTTGTATACCTCGCCCACGCCTTCGGGTTTCTTGTAGCCATCGGGATTTTCGACCCATGCTCTTTCGACATTCACTGTCGCGACAGCGAAACAGGGATGATTCGACCACTCCGGGTGATGCCACTTTGTGCCGCCTGTGAACAGGCACGTTTCGGTATTGTGCAGCGGGAACTTCAACGCGGTTGGAACAGGGCGATCATAATAGCGCAGGATTTCATCTCGTTGAGCGTTGCGCGGCCGCACAATATGAATTATCTGCCACTGGCCCCACTTTCCCCCGTCCTTGATCTCAGGAATACCTTCTCCTCCAAACGAGAGACACATCAAGGCGTCCGGCCGAAGCCTGCTCGGCGAGATGGATGCATTGCAGCTCTGCGGCCACAGGCTTATGGTATCCGGCTCACCACCTGCGTCAAGATTGTAGAGCGCCGCGTTGCCGCCGCCGCCGCATACGTACTTTTCGTCCCACGATATTCCACCCGTGTACCCGCCCTCGGTGAGCACCGCGGCGCTCCCTACCACCGGCTGCGCGCCCGACACGTCGATACTCACTATCATTGTTTTTGCATCGGTCTCCCATGCATAGTTTGGCGCCTTGGTGCAGTATACAACTTTCAGCGAAGCGGTATCTGGCGAAAAACGCGGCTCGAAAGCATTGTCGGCGGCAACCAGCACCGGCGCGGCGCCCTCCTCGATTGCCGCAATATACGACGACGATACGGTCGTCACAGCAGACCCCGCTTCCCCGCCCGTCCCTTCAACGTCCACATACACCACCCAGTCACCGTCAGGAGAAATGACCGGGACTTTTGCGTTCTGTGGTGACGACATGACATGAACGACCGGTGTGTCGACTGCGCTGGAGAACTCGATATAACACAGGGCCCCTCCGGACTTCTCGTACCTGTCAACAAACACAAGCTTGGCGTTTTTCGTTCCCAGAAACGCTTCGATATCACTCGCTGATGCGGACAGTTTCATGTGCGACGGTGTTGCGGCACAAACGCCGCCCGCAAACATAAGGACTGCAAGATAGTACCTCTGCGGCGTGCGAAAAGCACTGCAGGCACGCTTCATATTCCTACTCCCTCTGTTCTCGCTTTGTTTTCTTCCGACACAGCCCCCATAATATATCAACGCCCGCCAGAAAAATCTACCCCCTCCTCAGACAAACATCATGAACGGAAATGCGGTGTAACCGCCATTGCCGCAACGAGTTGCTGATTCCATATACGATGAACACCTAGGGGTTATTGCCGTGCATTCAGCGCATGGGACGATTGGCTCGATGTATTATCGCCATGAAACAGCCGGATATGACAGGGAGGCTCAGGGCCTCTGCGGCAGGAGCCGACGCTCAGCACGCGGGTGCAATGGCGCCCGGATATCGGCCGGACAGGCGTTACACGGTCGTTTCAAATGCAGAGCCCACGGCAAAGCACTCCATGCGCGACTTGGCCTTGGCAATCATGGCGCGCGCCTGCTCCACTATCGCGTCCACCTGCTCGTCGGTGCGGCGGTTGTTGTGATGAAACAGGCCGAGCCGTTTCACCTGCGCCTCAAGCCCCAGTTCCACCGCATCGGTGAACAGCGAATGGCCCCACCCGCGGTTGTTCTTGTAGTCTTTGCGATCGTACTCGCCATCATGAATCAAGAGATCGGCGTTGCGGCAGAACTCGACGTACCCGTCGTACGCCAGTGCGCCCTCGTGCGCATAGTCCAGTTCGTTGTCGGTGAGAAACACGAACGATTTCCCGTTCTCTTCGAACCGAAACCCACGCCCGCCCTTCTTGGGATGGCTGAGCGGGATGGGCCGTATGGTGATCTCGCCGATTGAGAACGGCTTGTCGTAGATCTTTTTCCACGTGAGCTTGGCCTTCACGAACTTGTCGTCGAGCGACACCGGGAAATAGGGGCACTGCATGAAGCCGCCGATGATGTCGCGAAATGACGAGCGGTCGTAGGCGTAGGCCCGGATAGTGATATCGAAACTCTTAAGATAGATGGGCGCGAAGAACGGGAAGCCGATCATGTGATCCCAGTGGGCGTGGGTGAATAGCATATCGAAAGTCTTCAGTTTGCCCTTGAGAATC
>Ga0307426_1002899_pt1 | contig 10493 bp, 5 predicted proteins | sample SalMarWE160340MG_FD_202165 | JGI IMG/M metagenome (GOLD analysis project Ga0307426, IMG submission 202165) | Salt marsh sediment microbial communities from the Plum Island Ecosystem LTER, Massachusetts, United States - WE1603-40 | ecosystem: Environmental > Aquatic > Marine > Intertidal zone >... | reverse complement strand
TGGGCTTGGCTGCGACGGGTCACCGCGCATGTCGACCGGCGCGTGTGGTATGGGGGGGCAGCGCTGCTGGTGCTTGCTGGCATAGGCCTTGGCACGTGGCAGATTCGCACTCGCCCCATTGAGGTAGCCGTCGAGTCTCAAAGCAGCGTTGACCGTGCAGCCGCCACTCGCACGAGCAGCGCCGCCGCGCCGGTTCCGGTCACGACGCCCGTCGTCCAGCCCGTCGCTTACCTTCCCGGCCCGCTCGCCGAGCAGGGTGACCTCGGTGCTCTTGCCTCGGCTTTCGGCGCGGCATCTGCGTTGACCGAGATCCAGGTGCTGACCGGCGCGCCCTACCTCGGCCGGTATCCCGGCTCGAACGGAGGTCGCGCCGCAGGCGACTATATCGCTCGCCGCTTTGCCGAGTACCGCCTCCAGCCGGCGGGCGACGATGGGACCTACTACCAGTCCTTTCCGATCGAGTACGTCACCCTGGCTGAGGAGCCAGCCCTTCTCGTACGCACTGTGGACGGCTTGGGTACGCGCTTGGAACCCTACCGCGATTTCTCCCCTATCGCCAGCCAGTACGCCGGGGCAGGTGAGGCCAGCGGTGAGCTCGTCTGGGGAAGTCGCTGTACCACCGAAGACTTACACGCGATCGACGTGCTCGACCAGGTCCTGCTCTGTCGAAATGGACCTCTTCTCGATCTGCAGCGTGCTGCGTTGGAGCACGGCGCAGCCGGCCTCTTGCTCCTGACCGACCCGGTGCAGCGCCCGCCCGACTTTGGTGCGACATTCGGTGAGGCCTGGGTGCCCGAGCCGCTGGTTGCGCTCCGCGTCTATCCCGCTGCAGTAGAGGCGATGCTTGCTGGAAGTGGCCATTCGGTCGACGATCTGTCGACTAGCTTTCTCCCTTTGCCACTCGGCGCCCACGTGGAGGCGCGCGTCTCGACCGTTGGCGCTGAGGCCTGCCCTGCCACCGGCTGTCGCGGACGCAACGTCCTCGGCGTGCTGCCTGGGCGCGACCCGGCGCACCGCGATGAGGTCGTGATCCTGGGCGCTCATTACGACCACCTGGGCGAGGCCCCCGGCGGGACTTCTTGGGTCGGCGCGAACGACGACGCTTCGGGCGTGGCTGTGTTGCTCGAGATCGCGCGTACCTGGGCTGCTCAGGGCTATGTCCCGCGGCGGACCGTCCTGTTTGCCGCATGGGATGCCGAGGAGATGGGTCTCCTTGGATCGCGCTACTATGTCGACCATCCCCGCTATCCGCTCGACGACACGCTCGGCATGCTGCAGTTCGACATGGTCGGCACTGGCGGTGAGCGCCTGCAGCTCGACGGTGACCCTGCTATGGCCGCTCGTCTGCAAGCCATTGCCGAAGCACGCAGCGTCGACACCCTCCTCACCCGCGACGGCCGCAGCGATCATGCTCCCTTCTGGGAGGCTGGCGTCCCATCCAGCATGCTGATCTGGGACATCAGCTCCCAGGCTGGTGCACAGCCTACCTACCACCGTCCGTCTGACACGGTTGAGACCATCGAGCCAGAGAAACTAGAGGCCGCTGGCGAGATCGGCAGCATTGCCTTGCTGGGCCTAGCTGAGGGCGAGCCGGGCATCGATGACCTGTTGGCGACGCGCGCTGCCGCAGCGGAGACGGGTGACCTTGCTGCTTTCCTGGACACATCTGTCTCTGCGCAGCGGCAGGACGACGGATATTGGTATGCTGATCTGGCGTCGCTCAGCCCGACTTCGGTCCGGATGACGGCGCGCGACATCCACGTCACCGGCACGGATGCGGTAGCATCCGTGCAGATCGCGGTGACGTGTGCTGACGAGAGTGATGAGGGCGAGAGGACCCTGACTGCCTACCTCGACGCACGGTTCCAGCACGAAGGAGGCACGTGGCGTTGGGCCGGGCCCGACCTGGTAGAGCAGCGAGGACTAGATAGTGCGTTCGATGTCGCGTATCCGGCCAGCCTGGAGCGTGAGGCGGATGGGCTGGGCCGCGCTGCTGCAGCACGCTATGGACAGATCGCCGTTCGCTTGGGCCTGCCTGCCGCGCTCGACGCACAGATCGTGCTGTTGCCCAACAGTGAGGCGTTGCAGGCCAGCACAGGTCTCGGTCGCGCTTTCGAGAACGAGACGTGGGTCGGCCCAAGCAGCGTGCAGATGGTCTATACCAGGGGGATTACCGATAGCGTGCGTCTCGATGATGCCCTCGTGCAGTTGGCGCTTGCTGAGGCTGGCGTGCCGCCCAAAGCTGCACCGTGGCTCTGGCGCGGGCTGCCGCTCGTCATTCGCCCCGAACTGGGGCGCGCTGAGCCTCGTTTCCTGGGCGAGATCCAGGACCTGCTCCGTACCGCGCCTGACGCCGAAAGTGAAGCGCTGGACTGGGCGGCGGTCGCCTACCTACGCGATCGGGCAGGGTGGTCTGGTCTGGGCCAGTTCATCGTCGCGCTTGGCCAGGCCTGCGACGGAGCGCCGTGTGGGGAACAGGAGGTGGATGCTGCACTGGCGGCGGTCCTCAATACGGGAGATACCAGTTTTGGGGATGCCTGGCACGCCTACTGGATAGGAGAGCTGAAGCGGATGCAGGACGGTCTGGATCGGCTGCTCGCTGCGCGCGTGGATGCGATTCTAGCCGGCGATAAAGCCGCCTTTCTCGCCACCGTGAATCCGCGTGTACCTGGGCTCATAGGCGAACAGGCTGCCTGGTTCGGGGATGCGAGCGTGCTCGGCCTGGCGAGCCCACGGCTCGATGGTAGGCTGTTGGCCGTGACAGGAGACCGCTTGCTGGCTCTCGTCGATGCGCGTTACGAGTGGGGCGAACTCGAGGCCGCGGGCGGGCCGCCTAATCTGGAGCTCCAGACGGCCGTCGAGCTGCGGTCCACGCCGCAGGGCTATGTGTGGTCGGGTCCTCCGGGCGATTCGCTATCCAGTGGCCCGGTCACGCTGCTGTTCCCCGAGGACATGGCCTCGCACGCTGAGACCCTGCTCGAGCAGATCGTGGTCCTGCACGGCAAACTCGTCACTGACTTGGCGATCCACGATCCGCAGCCGCTCGTTGTCCGGATCCACGACGACCGCCAGGCATTTCGTGCGGCCGTTCCACCTTCCGTTGCCCTGCCGGACGTGGTCAGCGCCTGGAGCGGGCGCGATGCGCCGCTGCAGCTCCTCGCTGGCACGAATGGACGCGATCCGGCGCTGGCGGTACACCTGGCCCGGCACGTGCTCCAACAGCAGGGTGTCGATGACGGGTGGCTGCTGGAAGGGCTGGGCCTCTACCTGGCCTCTCGCCTCGACCGCACCGTCTTTCAGTCGGAGGCGGCCCAACTCCCGGCCCTGCTCGATGCCTTGCAGGAGGGCGCGCTTCCCGAGTTGTGGAACTCATCCCCCGACTACGCACTAAGGGACGAGCCTCCGCTCTCGGAGGAGGAGCGTGCCCTGGTACAGGTGCATGCCTGGGACCTGATCGGTTATATCGTCAACCGCTACGGCCAGGGCGCCTTGCCAGCGCTCGTCCGCGCCCTCGGCAGCGGTCTCGATGTGGATGCCGCGTTTCACTCGGTCCTCGGCATAGGAGCTGCCGAGCTCTCTAGCGAGTGGGCTGCCTCCCTGGCCCGGGGGCATGCCACACAAGCGTGGGTAGACGTTGCCGGGCAGTTCGACCCTGATCGCGCCTATGCCGACGTCGCCTACCTGGCGAGTGACGAGCTCCAGGGGCGACAGGCCGGATCGGCGGGCGCGGCACAGGCCGCCGCGTATGTTGCTTCGCGCTTTGCCGCGTATGGCCTTCAGCCGGCAGTGGACACCGAGGGCGGACCCTCCTTCGAGCAAAGCTTCCCGATCAGCTACACGACGCTGCTGGAGGCACCTGTGCTCGAGCTCGTGGATGACGATGGCCAGGTACTGGAGGCGCTGGCGTATCGCGCCGAGTTTGTCGACTTGCTGCACGAGACGAGCGGAAGCGGCGACGCGGAGGGCCAGGCGGTGTGGATCGCAGATCCGGACTATGCCGGACTCGATCTGGGCGGCAAGATCGCCGTGCGCGTGCCTTCGCTGCCCATCACCGACGAAGTGGCACATGCCATGGAACACGGGGCGAGTGCGCTGCTGCTCGTTGGCAAGACTGCCGGACAAACGCGTCCCCTGTCCAAGTCCGCACTGCCGGCAACCTTCTCTGAGGCCTCCTCGATCCCTGCGCTGGAGCTCACTCAGCAGGGCTATGCACGACTGCTTGCTGCGGCAGAATGCAGTGAGCAGGATCTGAGCGATGCACCTCCCGCTCTACCGCTCGGCATTCGTGTCCGCGTACGTGTCCTCCTCCAGCCGCCGCACACCGTCGAGGCAACTAACGTGCTGGGGCTCTTGCCGGGCGCCGATCCCGACCTGGCCGGCGAGGTGGTGTTGATCTCGGCGGGCTATGATCACGTCGGCGACGATCCCCCGGCCTGGGTTTGCCCTACAGGCGTCTCGTCCACCCTCAGTCCGGACGAGCGCGGGGCCACGTGCGCCCGTGAGCCAGGAAGGCGCTATCCCGGCGCCAACGACAATGCGAGCGGGGTGGCGGTGATGCTCGAGATCGCGCGGCTGTGGCACGAGGCAGGCTATCGCCCTGAGCGCACCGTGCTCTTGGCCGCGTGGGCCGCTCACGAGAATGGCCAGCTCGGCCTGCGCCATTATGTCGAGGATCCGGCCCTACCACTGGACAGCCTGTTCGCCGTGCTGCATCTCGACGCTGTCGGCGGGGGAAATGGATACTATCTCGGCGCAGAGGGGAGCAAGGAACAGGACAGCCTGTTGCGCTTTACCATGGAGCGGGCCGAGGAGCTGCTCGATGGGCGCCTCTCGATCTCCAGCCCACCCGCATCCGGAGACTCGGTTGCACCCTTTCGCCAGGCCGGCATTCCCGCACTGCATCTGCAGTGGCGCGAAGCGAGTACGGAGAACTGGCCGGTGGAGGAGGCCGATGAGGTCCAGCCCTACCGTCTGGGCGTCACCGGACGTATGGTCGCGCTCATCCTCATGGCGTTGGCCAGATAGGTCGCGTGATCGCACAGAGACCGTGCCTCGTGCTGCCTCGTAACGCGTGTGTCACGGTAGGTGTTCGGGCGCGTCCTTGATGTGTCCGGCTTCCGTGGTATAATATCGTTCAGCAGAAACCTGCGCCGTCAGCGCAACAGCGAGAAAGGAAGGCTCATCCCATGGAATATCGCACACTCGGCAAGACCGGCATACAGGTATCCAAACTCTGCTTTGGGACAATGTCCTTTGGGCGCGAAGCGGACCAGGAAACCGCGGCGGCAATGTTCCATCGCTGCCGCGACGTAGGGATCAACTTTTTCGATACAGCCAACGTCTATTCGGCCGGACAGTCGGAGGAGATGCTGGGCAAGCTGATCCAAGGCTCGCGCGAGGAGCTGGTGATCACCAGCAAGTTCAGCTCTGCGATGGGCGACGATGTAAACGCGCAGGGAGGTTCGCGGCGTCACATCATGCGCGCGGTCGAGGCAAGCCTGAAGCGGCTAGACACAGAGTGGATCGACATCTATTTCGTGCACAAGTTTGACGCACGTACGCCGATGGAGACGACCTTGCGAGCCTTGGACGACCTCGTACACCAGGGCAAGATCCTTCATCCTGCGGTCAGCAACTGGGCGGCGTGGCAGATCGCCAGGGCCCTCGGCATCTCGGCGCTGGAGGGGCTTGCTCCCTTTGCCTGCATCCAACCCATGTACAACCTGGTCAAGCGCCAGGCTGAGGTCGAGATCCTGCCCTTGGCGCAGTCAGAGCAGATGGGGGTCATCACGTACAGCCCTCTGGGCGGTGGACTGCTGACCGGCAAGTATGGGGTCGAGCACAAGCCCGAGCAGGGACGGCTGGTCGAGAATGACATGTACATGAAGCGCTATGGGCCTGACGTCTATTACCAGATTGCGGACGATTTCACCGCGCATGCCCGCGAAAAGGGCGTCAGTGCGGCCTCCCTGGCGGTGGCCTGGGTGATGGCCCATCCTGCAGTCACTGCGCCGATCATCGGCGCACGCAACGTGGAGCAGCTAGAGGGATCGTTGGGTGCTCTCGAGATCGACATGACACCCGAGTGGCGGGAGCAAATCTCGTCCATTTCGATCACGCCACCGCCGCCGACCGATCGCCTCGAGACACAAAGCGGGGTCCGGTACGCGGGGGCCAAGGCCAAGTAGATTCGGCTGCGACGGGGCAGAAGCAGGGAGGCGCACATAGCAAAAGGGGAGATGCGCCTCCCTTTGCTTGGGGGCCCGCCCGAGTGGGCGCATAGTTTCGGCACTGCGCCGATAGAGTCAGGAGGAGGACATGACGACGTACCACCTGGAGCCAGAAATCTACTACTATACTTTCGCCGCGCATCGGCCCGCGCTACGCGTGCAGAGCGGAGACGTGATCGTCAGCGAGACGCGCGATGCCTTTGGCCTCGATGCGGCGCGTAACCCGCTGCCCGAGGAGAAAAAGGCTGCAGTGCCAGGCACGACGCTGCGCGAGTCCAACCCGGTTGTCGGGCCGATCTATGTCGAAGGGGCGGAGGAAGGGGACCTCCTGGCAGTACACGTGCGCGCGATCCGCCTGACGCGCGACGTGGCGATCAGCAAGCAGAACACCAACTTTGGTTCGTTGACCGGCGAGGGACCGGGGCGGATCTTATTGTACAACGAGCCGGTACCGACGATCTGGTACGAATGGCAGCTCGACCTCGATCGCAACGAGGCGACGCTGGCGTTGCCGGCCAGCCGGCGTGGCTCGGTAACCATACCGCTCGCACCGTTCATTGGCTCCATCGGTGTGGCACCGCGCTTTGGTCGCGTCGAGATGACGCTCACGCCTGGCGAGTACGGCGGCAACATGGACTATATGGAGGTGCGCGCGGGCACGACGCTCTACCTGCCCGTCTGGGCGGAAGGTGCATATCTCTCCTTCGGCGACGTACACGCCGCGCAGGGAGATGGCGAAGTGAATGGCACGGCACTGGAGGTCCCGGCCGAGGTCACGCTCGAGTTGGAGGTGCTGAAAGACCGCCTGGCCGACTGGCCCCGCCTGGAGACAGAGACGCACATCGTGGCGCTGGGCAGCACGCGCCCGCTTATGGACTGTGTCCGGCTGGCACAGATGGAGCTGTTGAACTGGCTGGTCACCGAGTATGGCTTTCAGCGTGAGGAAGCGTGGCAGTTAAGTGGGCAGGTGAGCAGCATGCGCATCGGCAACGTCGTCGACCCCTGCTACACCGTCGCTGCCCGCTTCCCAAAGGTGTACCTGCCCGAATAGGGCCGTTCACAGGAGGTGAGAGATGTCCCCCCGCGCCCTTGCCGTGGCGGCCCACCCCGACGACATCGAGTTCATGATGGCCGGAACGCTGATCCTGCTGGGACGAGCCGGCTACGAGCTGCACTATATGACCATCGCCAATGGCAGTTGTGGGAGCGAGCGGCTGGACGGCGGCGCCATCGCCGCCATCCGCCGCCAGGAAGCGATGGCTGCGGCGGCCCTCGTCGGCGCGATCTACCACGAGAGCCTGGTCAATGACCTTGAGGTCCTGTACGAGCTCGAGACCTTGCGTCGCCTGGCTGCGGTGATGCGCAAAGTCGGCCCCCAGATCGTACTTACGCACTGGCCAGACGAGTACATGGAGGACCACTCAAACGCGAGTCGGCTGGTCTGCACCGCTGCCTTTGCGCGCGGCATGCCCAACTTTCGCACCGATCCGGCCCAGCCGGCGATCAGTGTGCCGGTCACGATCTACCATGCGATGCCTTACGGCCTTCGGGATCCCCTGCGACGGCTCGTGTGTCCGGAGATGTGGGTGGATGTGAATGACGTCATTAGCAAAAAGCGGCGGATGCTCGCCTTGCACGAGAGCCAGAAGGCATGGCTCGACGCCAGCCAGGGCATCGATGCGTACCTCGACCAGATGGAGGAGATGTGCGCACAGATGGGGCATCTGTCCGGCAAGTACTGCTACGCAGAAGGGTGGACGCGCCGCCTGCACCTGGGCTATTGCGCACCCGAGGCGGACCCTCTGGGGGAGGTACTCGCAGAGCGCTGTCACCGCAGCGATATGGTTTGACAATCGTTCTCCTTGGACATACAATGCTCTTGAGACGGTTTCAGTTCCCGCCACAGCGAGCGGTATCTACCTCAAGAGGACGCATTGCAGAAGCTCTTTGTTGTTGGAGATAGCATTTCCATTCACTATGGTCCCTACCTGGCCGAGATGCTGCGCGGTGTGCTCGCGTACGCACGCAAGGAGGCGACACCCAGTCCTCCTCCGGACCTGCCCTATCCTGCAGACGCCAACGGCGGCGATTCCAGTACGGCGCTGGCCTACCTGCGGGAGCACCTGACAGCGCTCGATCCCGATATCCTGCTGCTGAACTGTGGCCTTCACGACCTAAAGACCGATCCGCACAGCGGGGCCAAGCAGGTGCCCCCGGACCGCTATCGGGCGAACCTGCGCGAGATGACAGAGCTCGTTGCCGCTCGCGGCGTACGCACGTTCTGGGTTCGCACTACGCCTCTGGATGACGCGACACACAACTCGCGAAGCGTCGGGTTTCATCGCTACCACCGAGACGTGGTCCTCTATAACGAGATCGCCGACGCTGTCCTGAAGGGAGCAGGGATCCCGATCATCGACCTGTACACTTTTACCTGCAACCTTGGTACGGATCTATACTGCGATCACGTCCACTTTGCCGTGCGCGTGCGCGAGCTCCAGGCCGCATACATTGCAGGTTCGCTGCTGGCGTTCCCGCAGCGGTGTGAATAGCGTATCGAGAAAAAGAAACCGCGCTGCTTGAGCGGGCGGGCGATACACGGTGGGGTGAGGAAATGGAGAGAGTATAGTAGCACGTTCGGCGTACAGAGCAGTCAGGAGATGGGATCTGCGATGGACGAGAAAGAGATGATGCCGTACTTTACTGACCCCACAGGTCGAGAACACCTCTTGTCCCGTGAGGTCGTGACCATTGGGCGGGCGGTCGAGAACGACATCGTCATCACCAGCAAGCGTGTATCACGCGAGCACGCACGCGTGCATCGCGATGGATGGCGCGCCGTATTGGAGGATCTGGACAGTACCAACGGGACTTACTTGAACGATCAGCGCCTGCTTTCTCCGGCTGAACTGCGCGATCAGGACCGTGTGGCGATTGGGGACGTGGTCTTGATCTTTCACGACCCCGACATCACATTCCGCGACACCGTGCTACCGGATCTGACAGTGGACGTTGCTGCTGCTGTCGTGCGTGTAGACCGTCGTGTGGTTTCCTTGTCGCCGAAAGAGTTCTCTTTGCTAGCGTTCCTGTTCGAGCGCCGTGGAGAAGTGTGCTCCAAAGACGAGATTGGCGAGGCGGTGTGGCCAGAGTACCACGGCGAGGTGTACGACTACCAGGTAGAGAACCTAGTGCGTCGCCTTCGAGCCAAGCTGGAGAGCGACCCAGGCGATCCCCAGGTGCTGCTCACCGTGCGCGGGCGGGGATACAAACTGATGAGCCCAGGGTAGTGGACGAGCAAAGTGGTGTCGTGGGCAAGAGGTCGTGGCTGCACCTCGCGCGTGCGGCCCTTGGCGGAGAACGTGGGATCGTGAGAAGATCGTCCTTACAGGGGCAACGGCTGGGCAGATACCTGGTGCTGGAGCCCCTCGGTCGAGGGGGGATGGCACGCGTTTACCGAGCTTACCATCCGCAACTGGACCGCTACGTGGCCATCAAGGTGCTGCACTCGGATCTGGTAGAGGACACAGGCTTTCTGGCACGCTTCCGTCACGAGGCCCAGGCGATCGCGGCGCTCAGACATCCGCACATCGTGCAGGTCTATGACTTTGATGTCCAGGACGGTATTTACTACATGGTCATGGAGCTGCTCGAGGGCGACACGCTCAAGATGCGTCTGCACGACTACCGCAATCGGGCAGCCAAGATGCCACTCGGCGAGGTGGCCCGCATCACGCTCGACATCCTCGATGGTCTGGCCTACGCACACAGCGCGGGCGTGGTGCACCGCGACATCAAGCCCGCCAACATTCTGCTCACGCGCGAGGGCGAGGCAGTACTGGCCGACTTTGGCATCGCTCATATTCTCGGAAGCACGCGACACACGGCTTCGGGTGCGCTGATGGGCACGTTGAGCTATATCGCGCCCGAGCAGGGGTTAGAGGGCAAGAGTGACGAGCGAAGTGATTTGTATTCGCTCGGGATCGTGTTCTACGAAATGCTGACCGGACACACCCCTTTTGACGCGGATACCCCTCTCGCGATCCTGATGAAGCACCTCAACGACCCGCTGCCTGCACCGCACGAACTCGACCCGACTATCCCCAAGCCGTTCGAAGAGATCGTACTCCGGGCATTGGCCAAGTGCCCAGAGGACCGCTACCAGAGTGCCAGCGAGATGACACATGCGCTGCAGGGCGCGGTGGAAGAGATCGGGCTGGAGGTGCCGTCACAGGTCTCGCTGCCCGCGATCACCTCGAATCACAC
>Ga0307426_1002898_pt1 | contig 10497 bp, 7 predicted proteins | sample SalMarWE160340MG_FD_202165 | JGI IMG/M metagenome (GOLD analysis project Ga0307426, IMG submission 202165) | Salt marsh sediment microbial communities from the Plum Island Ecosystem LTER, Massachusetts, United States - WE1603-40 | ecosystem: Environmental > Aquatic > Marine > Intertidal zone >... | reverse complement strand
ATAGGTGCGCCGGGCCTCGATGGTGCGGGTGATCGGTATGGAAAGTTCCAGAGTCGGTTTGGGGATAATCCGGCGATAAATTTCTCTTAAATTGATCAGCGTGTCGCACAGCGAGGTAAACGCATAGGCCTTTACCATGTGTGCGATGTCCCGTAATTCGAGCTCCAGCACCGAGCGCGCCACCGAACAGCAATAGGACTGCAGATAGGCATCCGCGTTTTCAATCGGTAAATTGTTGCCCCACAGCTGCACCGGATACCCGTCGGCGGCTTCAATCAGCTCCATGGGAAAATAGGCCGGCATGACCCCGATCACCGGCCGGTTCAACCTTTTCTCGTGTTCCGATATTGTTTTAGTAACGTTGTTAACAACTTCATGGAAAGGTTCAAACATATTTTCTGCCCCTTAAAGCTGATTCCATTCTGACCGGCAGCCGAGAAATTTTCTGCCCGCCCCGCCAAATTATTGCGGAGCGGGCAGAAAATATCAGTAGTCTTCTCTCTCGATGATCGTCGCCACGCCCTGACCGCCGCCGACGCAGGCATTGGAACAGCCGTACCGTCCGCCTTTGGCTTCTAAAATTCGAGCCAGCGTGCCGGTCAGACGAATACCGGTCGCACCCAGGGGATGGCCGATGGCCGTCGCGCCGCCCATGACGTTGACGCGCTCCGGGTCGAGCCCCAGTTCCTTGATGCAGTTGAGCGCCACGATACAAAATGCTTCGTTGATTTCCCAGAAGTCGATATCGGAAGCTTTCAGTCCGGCTTTTTCAAGAGCCTTGCGGCTGGCCGGAACCGGACCGGATCCCATGATGGTGGGGTCCACGCCGGCAAACCCGATGGAACGAATGGTGGCCAGCGGTTTAATGCCCTTCTTTTTGGCGGTTTCCTTGGACATCAACACCATGGAGGTTGCGCCGGCATTCAAGGGTGATGAGATGCCGGCGGTGATAACACCGTCTTTTTTGAATGCCGGTCTCAGTGAGGCGATGCCTTCCAGAGTGGTGTCCGCACGGACGGCCTGGTCCTTGTCTACCACCATCATGGAGCCGTCGCCCTGCTCGGCTTCGATGGGCAGAATTTCACCGCCAAAAAAACCCTCGTCCTGAGCTTTGGCTGCGCGCTGGTGGGAGCGTACGCCCCATTTGTCCATATCTTCCTTGGTATGGTCTGTCTGGGCGAAAAGTTTTTCGGCGGTCAACCCCATGTTCATGGCGGTCATCATGTCCCAGTGCTGATATTTGGGATCCATGAAAAGGGTCATGTTGGGTACTATGGCGCCCCGGTCTATCAAGGGTCCACCCATGGGCACCCGAGTCATGTGCTCCATTCCGCCCACCAGAACGATGTCTGCAAAATCCTGGGCGATCTCCATAAAGCCGATATGAATGCCGGCCATGGCCGAGCCGCATTGCTGATCGACGAATTTAGCGGCAATCGTATTGGGGAGATTGGCTAAAAATATAGGATTACGTCCACCGTAGGACCATTGTTCGCTGACACCGGTGGCGCAGCCCACCAGAAAATCATCGATCTCTTCGGGTTCAACGCCGCTTCGTTTGATCACTTCGGGTAAAAGCTTGGCCAGCAGTTCATCGGCCCTCATTTTACAAAACCAATCCCGGGCCGGATCATTGGGTCGGGAACGGGACTGGGCCGTTCTTAAATATCCAGCGATGACGACTTCTTTCATGATATTACCTCCTTCAATGTTTTGAAATATCTGATCATTAACTTTTTTTGCCTATCTAAAATACGAAGCACGAAGTCTCAGTAAGCACGTAACTTTCTTAAATTCAGTAAATTACCTGTTTAGATGATGTTGCCTTGAGCACGAAGAAAGAACCACTGAGCTAAATAATTATTCCTGATAAAACACCTTACCGGATTCTGCCATCTCTTTAATCAAATCTGCGGGTTTAAAGCGCAGCCCGTAGTGTTTCTCGAGCTCCACCAGCTTCTCGTAAACGTTCTTCAGTCCCCATTTGTCGGCGTATCGCAGAATGCCGCCGCGATAGGGAGGAAAGCCGGTGCCGTAGATCATGGCCAGGTCCATATCCTGCGGACGGTCGCAGATGCCCTCTTCTATCATAAGGGCCGCCTCATTGATACCGAGGACCAGCAGGGTGTCTGTTATTTCCTCTTTTGACATTTCTTTAGGTGCTACCCCGTTGTTCTTGAGGTATTTTTGCACCACTTCGACGACCTTGGGATTGGGAACGGGTTTATCGCCGCTGTAATCAAAATATCCGGCCCCGGTTTTGCGACCGTAGCACCCGGTCTGATAAATCAACTCGGTCAGCGGGTGCACCTTATAGCGGTCTCCCAATCTTTTTTCAAAGGTCTTGTTTACATGATAGCCGATATCGATGCCGGTCAGATCTGCCAGCGTCGCAGGTCCCATAGGCATGCCGAAATCCAGCATGGCGGCTTCAATGGCTGCGCCGTCCACACCGTCCGCCGTCAGGTACACGGCTCCGCCCAAAAGACCGCTCAGCTGTCTAGAGACATAGAATCCCGGTCCGTCATTGACGACGATGGGTATTTTCTTGATGGCCCGGGCGAAGGCGACACCGGTTGCCAGCGTCTGGTCGGAAGTTTTTTCAGCGCATATAATTTCCAGCAGCAGCATGCGGTGGGCCGGATTGAAGAAATGCAGTCCGATCATGCGGCCGGGATCTTTTAATATGGACGCCATCTCGGTGATTGGCAGCGCCGAGGTATTGGTGGCAAAAATAACATCGGGCCGGCAGATGCCTTCCAGCTTTTGCCAGATGTCCTGCTTGACCTGCATGTCTTCCAAAACGGCTTCAATTATCAGATCCACATCCTTTAAATCCTCCAGGGAAGAAGTGGTCGTCAGCTGTTTTTCTAGCATGACTTCCAGATCGGCCGGCTTCATTTTCCTTTTCTTGATGGGATATTCAAACGTCTTGCGAACCGAACCGACGCCTTTTTCTAACGCCGCCTCATTGATATCCCAGAGCACAGTCTCAAATCCGCCGTTAAGCAACAAATTGACGATACCGGATCCCATGACCCCGCCGCCCAGCATGGCTGCTTTCCTGATCTTGGCCGGCGCGATGTTTTTTATGCGCGGCAGCCGGCCGGCGGCACGGGTGTTAAGAAAGATGCCGATCAAATTTTTCGCCACATCCGATACCGCACATTCGGCAAAGAGTTCGGCTTCCCTTGCCAAATCCGCATCGATGTCGTAGCTAAGCCCCTTGTCGATCGCTTCCACCGCTTTGAAGGGTGCAATATAGCCTTTAGCCTGGGCCGCCATCATGGCCTTGGTGAAGTCCATCAGCGCTTTTTTTTCGGCAGTGCTGGGAATCCAGTGGTGACGGTTGCGCGTAGCCCGGGCTTTAATATTTAATTCGCCCGCAGCAAACCGCCCGGCCGCTTTTACAGCGGCATTAACCAGCTTGTCGGGATCGGTCAGCTCATCAACCAGCCCTCTTTGATGGGCCGCTTCAGCTTTAATGGGCTTGCCGATGGTGATCATCTCAAGGGCATAGCGCAGACCGATCAAACGCGGCAGCCTCTGGGTACCGCCGGCCCCGGGAATAAGTCCGATCTGAACCTCGGGCTGACCGAGATTGATTCCTTTAACGGCGACCCGATAGTGGCAGCACATCGCGATTTCCAGACCGCCGCCCAGGCAGTTGCCGTTGATGGCGGCCACCACCGGCTTGGGCCCGGTCTCGATGCTGTTTAGAAATTGCGTATTTTTCTTCATCTTCGGCAGCAGTTCTGCTTTGGCTTTAACATCTTTAATCTGCGTGATGTCGGCCCCGGCGATAAAATTGTCGCCGCTGCCGGTGAGCACCAGCGCTTTTATCGCATCATCGCCGAAGGCCTCGCCGATGGCTTGCGCCAGCTCCAGCACGAAATGTTCCGAAAGCTGGTTGACCGGCGGATTGTTCATGGTAAGCACCGCCACTCCATCCTTGATTTCCACCTGAATGGTTTTATAATCGGTTTTCATGATTGTAACCCCCTCTCGATAGTCATTTTGTTATTAAAGGTTTAAATTCAATAAACGATGTAAAGAGCGTATTTACCGAGTTCCTCGGAAACCGTAAATCCGAAATCCGAATATCGAAATTCGAAACAAACCTTTAATTTTCAAAATTCTAATGACTCAAACCATGGGAATGCGGCTTAATAGACAACCGTGGCTTGGATTACCGGTTTTGGTCATTGTATCATTCGAATTTGGAATTTGTTTCGTATTTCGGATTTCGAGATTCGAATTTTCAGCTTAATCACCTTACAAGCAGGCGCAACGTATGTACAAACAGAGCTTTAATTGACTATTTTTCTTCTTTATTTTTTGCCGCTTCCTCATCCCTCAGCACCTTCCTGAGAATCTTGCCCACCGCTGATTTGGGAAGCTCCCGGCGAAACTCGATAAGTTTGGGCGATTTGTAGGCGGCTAATTTTTCCCTGCAAAAACCGATGACTTCTTCCGCCGTGGCGGTTTCACCTTCCTTCAGCACCACAAATGCTTTGACGGTTTCGCCCCGATACTCATCGGGAATGCCGACTGAAACGGCATCGGCGATTTTGGGATGCTGATAGAGCACCTCGTCGATTTCACGCGGATAAATATTGTAGCCTCCTGCAATTATCATATCTTTCTTGCGGTCGACAATGGCAAAATAATCGTCATCGTCTCTGACGGCAATATCGCCGGTGTAAAGCCAACCTTCCTTGATCTGGCTGGCGGTTTCCTCCGGATTGCCCCAATACTCTTTCATAATCAACGGGCTCTTGATTATGATTTCACCGGGTGTACCCTGAGGAACTTCTTCCTTTCCCTCCTCAACGTCAACCAACTTTACGTCCGTATCCGGAAACGGAATTCCGATCGAGCCGACTTTTTTTAGACCAAAAACAGGATTGGCGATGCCCAAGGAGGTTGTTTCGCTCATGCCCCAGCCTTCGCTGAAAGCGATTCCCATATCCCGCGCCTTTTCGATCAGCTCCACCGGCATAGGGGCGGCGCCGCTGTTCAGCAATCCCAGCTTCTTGTCCAGCTCTAGTTCAGCGGCTTTCGGATGATTTAAGATGGCGTTAATCATGGTCGGCACCGACGGGAAAAAACTGATCTCTTTGAAATTGCCGAGAATACCCATCAACTCATCGAGTTCGAAACGCGGCATTAGTATTTGGGTGGCGCAGTTGAACATGGCCCAGCTCATGACAACGATCGTACCATAAACGTGAAAGAACGGTAAGACGGCCAGGACGGTTCGCTTTTCCGGCGGCGTCAACCCGATCGTCGGATTGCCCCAGAGGGCACACTGCAAAGTGGCAGCGACCAGATTGGCATGGGTCAAAACAGCCCCTTTGGGAAGGCCCGTGGTGCCGCCGGTAAATTGAATCAAGGCCGGATCTTCGGGTACGATCTGAACCCTCGGGAGTCGGGTGTTCGTAGTGCTGTCCAAAAGCTGTGAAAAATGATGCCAGCCTTCTTCCAGTTCAAGTTCAGCCGGAGTGCTCGTCCCGAACCCCTTGATGTAATCGGCGACCCGGGTAACGATTACCCGCGGGATGTCCACCTCCCGGCACACGGGGCGGATGTTGGGCAGAACCATGTCGAATGTGAAAAGGGTTGTCATGCCGGTGTTGGCGGTCAAATGCTTTAATTCTTCGGCGGTGTACATGGGGTTCAGATTGACGCCGATGGCCCCCAGAGACAAGGCGGCATAATAGGCGATGATATATTGCGGGCTGGTCGGCAGGTGCAAACCCACCCGGTCGCCTTTTTTAACCCCCAGAGCACCCAGGGCATTGGCCATCCGCAAGACCTGTTGACGCAGCTCGTAAAAGGAAATCTCAGTACCGTAAAAATTGGTGGCCGGTTTGTCCGGGAAAGTGTTGGCGGGAAGGCCGAGCAAATCGTGCGCGTTGAGTCTTGGGTAGCGAATTGTCGTGGGCACATTGTAATCATAATGCCGCAGCCAGGGCCTGTTTTCCATTTTACACCTCCAATTTAAAAATGAGCGTTTCACTCGAAGAGCTCCTGTCAGGACTGAGTGCTGAGGACTGAGTTGAATAGGGCAACAGCAGCATTAAGCTCAGTCCTCAGTACTCAGTCCTTTTTCATACAAGCCTCTAAACCGTTAACCAAAAAGTTTTTAAAGCCCCCCAAATCCCTCATCCGCGATCTCGATTGCCGCAGCACATCCGCCTTGGATGGCCTCCATCCTTCCGGATGTCAGCGGAAGTTCGGTTTTGATAAAAAATTCGGCGGTTTTGATTTGGCCCTCGTAAAAAGCGATATCCTTTTTCCCGGGCTTGGCAGCCAGTTTCTCAGAAGCAACCACCGCGCGCCACAACAGCATCCAGGCCATGATGGTATCGCCCATGGCGTATAAAAACGGCAGGGCATGGGCAAAAGCCACTTTAAACTCCGGCGACATGGCCATTTTCCCGATATGCAATGCAATTTCTCCCAGGCGGTTGGCGGTGTTTTCAACTTTAGCGCCCAGATCGTTTAAGCCATCAACCGCTTTGGCCTGTGCGGCGGTTTGTTGAATTTCCCCTAGAAAATTCATGAAAACCAGCCCTTTTTTCATCCCGATTTTGCGTGCCAGCAGATCCATGGCCTGGATGCCGCTGGTGCCCTCATAAATGGAGGTGATTTTACAATCCCGGGCGTATTGCTCCACCAGATAGTCCCTGGTGTAGCCGGCACCACCGTAGACCTGGATCGCCTGAGTACAGACCTCATGCCCCTTGACAGCCATGTAGTCTTTGACAATCGGTGTCAGCATGGAAAAAAGATCACCGTATTTCTCCTGTTCTTCGGCCGAATTGGTGGTCATAGCCTGTGATCCGCAGCGGGTCATGTAGTAAAAGAAGCTGCGCATCCCGTCGACATATGACTTCATCCACAAAAGATTGCGGCGCACATCCGGATGTTTGATAATTGCAACCGAAGGCGCACTGTGATCCATAAATTTTTCAAGGTCGCGGCCCTGAATGCGCTCACGGGCATAGTTGACCGCCAGCAGGTAGGCCGCAGACGCATAACTCATTGCCTGCAGTCCCGTGCTCATGCGGGCGCCATTAATCATGTTGAACATGATCTTCATGCCCTCGCGCTCATTGCCGAGCAAATATCCAATACACTTACCTTTGCCGCCCAGCGTCATGCTGCAGGTGGCGCTGGCATGAATGCCGTGTTTTTCCTCTACCCCGGAACAGACAATATCGTTGCGGTCTCCCAGGCTGCCGTCCTCGTGGACGAAATATTTGGGGACGATGAAAAGCGATATGCCCTTTGTGCCGGGAAGATCCCCCTCGATACGGGCCAATACCGGATGGATAATGTTTTCCACCAGATCATGCTCGCCGTTGGTAATAAAAATTTTATTGCCCGTCAGCGAGAAAGTGCCGTCGTCGTTTCTGACCGCCGTTGTTGTAAGCGCACCGACATCGGATCCGGCCTCGGATTCGGTCAGCAGCATCGTACCGCCCCATTCGGCAGCCGTCAACTTTTTAAGATAGGTCTTTTTCTGCTTGTCGGTACCGTATAAATTGATCAAATGAGCCGTACCGTTGCCCATGCTTGCATAGCAATACAGCGACCAGTTCGCTCCCAGAAAGAACTCGGCGGCTGCGGCACCCAAAAAGGCGGGCGCACCCTGACCTCCCATCTCGACGGGCACACTAAGGTTGTTCCATTCACCTTCTTTGATCAATTTATAAACCCGGTGGAAACTATCAGGTACTTTCACCGTGCCGCTTTCAAAACGGACTCCCTGTTGATCCCCTTCGGCCAGAACCGCAAGCAACTCCCGGATAGCAAGCGTCCTGGCTTCGCTGATAATCATATTACAGGTCTTTTTATTGAATTCTTTATATTTTCCGTGCGCGAGAATTTCTTCACAATTCATCTGCTCCCAGATAACAAAATCCTGGTCTCTTCTGTCTGCTACTTGCTGTGGCATAGTTTAAAACTCCTTGGATTGCGGGTTTCGCATTACGAGTTACGGGTTGCGCGTTACGGGTTAATTAATCCGCCCAGAGAACATTGAACATTCTCATCAAGTCCAATTAGACGACTATATTTATCAAAAACCTGGTATCGCTATTTTTCAGGGCGGAGTAATTACGTGCAACGCGTTACATGAATCGTATGCAGCGCATTGCACACGAATACCATTTATAATATTATAGATATTTGTCAATAAGAAATTTTTCGAATTTTCGCTTGACAATTTTTAAAATATTGGTTTATGAACGAAAAGTCAATTTTTTGCCGAAAGTGTACGATCACTTGCCTTATCATCCCATCCGAGGAAACAATGAAGATCAGCCAACTGGTCAAGCGAACCGGAGTTCCAAAAGAAACGATCCATTTTTACATCCGCGAGGGGCTGCTGCGCAAACCGCGCAAATCAGGGGTAAATGCAGCCGAATATAATGAAGGTTATGTGGACCAGATTAGACTGATCAAAGATCTCAGGGATAATTATTACCTGCCGATACCTGAGATAAAAAAATTTGTTAAAGATTTCAAAAAACTGTCCCCTTCCGACCAGGCCGTCTCGCAGTTTTACAGCCGATTTTTCCGGCCGGTTGACCGTCTGCTGGTCAAAGAGATCGTTGGAAGGGATGCGTTCCGGAAGGCAACCGGCCTGGGTTGGAAATGGCTGAATAAAGCCGAAGAATGGGGTGTCATCACACCTGAGATCTGCAACGGGAAAGTGATTTACTCCACGGATGATCTGGCCGTCGGCAAATTGATGGTCGATATGGATCGGATTGGCTTCGGTCCTAAAGACGGGTTCGATCCCGAAGATCTGCGCCACATAGCCGAATTTGTCAAAAAATACGTGGTCACCGCCTTCCAGAAATACTACCAGGACAATCTGGATAGATTGACGTCAAAAGAATACGTTGAAATGTCCAGCCAGTTTCACGAAGTCATCAGTTTGTTTTTTTATCATCTTTACCGCAAATTTGTCCGGGAATTCACCCGGAGTTTGCTCGAATCGAATGTCAAAGGGGATGATTAGCAGGAGCTTTTTCAAATGACACTTTTTCTCCAGCAGATAATCAATGGAATCATGTTGGGTTCAGTCTATTCCCTGGTCGCTTTGGGTTTGACGCTAATCTACGGCATATTGCATATCCCCAACTTTGCCCACGGTCACAAATACATGTTTGCGGCCTATGTCACATTTTTCCTGGTATCCATTTTCCATTTCAACTATTGGGTGGCCATAGCCGGCGCGATGATTCCCGGAACACACCAATACGCGAAAGACTGGGCGGACGATCTCGAAACATACTGGAACTACAAGGGCGGAGAAGTCGTCGCCCGGGAACCTGCCAATTATTACGGCCAGACCGACTTTTATCCCTACCTGACCAAGGCGATCGCCGCCAAGCCGGATGTTATGTTCCTGTGCGGGCCGTCGGATGTCTGTGCCAACATCGTCAAACAAGGGCAGCAACTCGGGTACAAAGGCAGTTTTCTCATGTGTGATCAGGCGAAGCTGAGCGAAATGGAGTATACCGTAGGACTCGATGCTATCGAGGGTTCCATCGGCGTCATTCCATTGGAGCAGTATAAGCAGATGCCCTGGGACCGTCAACAGCAGTGGCGTGAATCCTACCGCAAGCGCTATAATTATGTTCCTACCTGGGAGGCAACCTGCACTATGGTGCCTTGGAAATGTTTTGTCGGGCCATGCAACTAGCCGGAACGGTCAGCGATCTCGATGTTTTCATGGCGGCTCTGCCCAATGTATATCCGGCTGCACCGCCCGATATTAGCGACTTCTACGGGGTTTATCGACAGGCCGTGGTGGTGAACGGCTGGGGAATCACCGTCGAAGGCGGCAAATATACCAAGCCGTTTTGGTGCGGTCCCAGCATTCTTCCCTACGGTTATTACGAGATGCCGGGAGAGAAGAAAGAATAATATTAGTTAACTTGCTGATGATCGCGCCAAAATCGGATCTAAACCTGATATCCATTTGCGAAGAGACGTCTTATTGAATATTGAATATCGAACAGGGAACCGCAGAAGCATCGTTTTTTCAGTTCAGCCTGCGACATTCTCTGTTCGATATTCTGCAGCAAAAGATTTTGGAATATTAAAAAAAGTGCCGTCCGGGATTAAAAAAACACCTTTTGGCGGGGGCAAGTCCCGCCATTTTTGTTCCATATGAAAGGAAATAATTAATGTCTGAGCGAGAAATTGTGATTGTAGATGCTGTTCGTACCGCATTCGGGCGCATGGGGGGAACCCTGAAGGATATTTTTGCCTCCAAACTGGCCGGTATCGGAATACGCGGCCTGCTCGATAAAACAGGCATCCAGCAAAAAGCACATGTGGACTGTGTTTTTCTGGGAACCGCCCTTGGGTGTTCGCAGTCGGGAAATCCGGCCCGTTGGGCGGTGCTGGATTCAGGTTTGGGTTACGAAACGTCGGCGTCCTACGTGGAAATGCAGTGCGGCAGTGCCATCG
>Ga0307426_1002897_pt1 | contig 10499 bp, 11 predicted proteins | sample SalMarWE160340MG_FD_202165 | JGI IMG/M metagenome (GOLD analysis project Ga0307426, IMG submission 202165) | Salt marsh sediment microbial communities from the Plum Island Ecosystem LTER, Massachusetts, United States - WE1603-40 | ecosystem: Environmental > Aquatic > Marine > Intertidal zone >... | reverse complement strand
TCTTCTCCACGGTCTTTCTTGCCTGCAGGATCTCCGACTTGGAGCAGATGGGCTTGACCTTGGGCATGATCGTTGCCGAGGGATCGTCCCGTACGATGCCGATTTCATCCTCTTCTCCTGGATAGCCGATGGAGATCCTCATGAGAAAGCGATCCAGTTGTGCCAGAGGCAGGGAGTAGGTACCGTCTGTTTCCACCGGATTCTGGGTGGCGATCACGAAGAACAGCGGATCCATGGCATGGGTCTTGTTTCCTACAGTGACCTGATTCTCCGCCATGACCTCCAGAAGGGCGGACTGAACCTTAGGGGTCGTGCGGTTGATCTCGTCGGCCAGGACGATACTGGCAAACACGGGACCCTCCTTGAACACGAAACGCCGGTGCTCGGGATCGAAGATATCAACACCGGTGATATCGTAGGGAAGCAGGTCCGGCGTAAACTGGATACGGCGAAAGGTGACAGGCTTGACTGTCCTGTCCCTGGAAATCAGCCGGGCCGCGGTTTTGGCCAGGGTGGTCTTGCCCAGCCCGGGGACATCCTCGATGAGCACGTGTCCGCCGGCCAGCAAGCCGGTGATCAGATACTCCAACACCCGGCGCTTGCCCCGGATCACCCGCTCCAGCCCGTCGATCAGGCGGATGGTGAGGGTATGGTGCTTTTCAACGTCTAGCTGAGGTTTTTCCGGTTTTTCCAATGCCATAGTCTCTGCTGCCGCGAGGTTAAGCTTATCAGCTTCCGAACGGATTGACTACGATTGCGGTTCGAGGTCCGGGTAAGCGCCCAGCAGGTGAGTCCGCAGCTCCGCTGTCAGCGTCTCCAGGCGTTCGAGGTTGTAGGGGAATGTATAGGCCACGAATCTACGCAGGATGTACTGGGATCGATCGCGCACGATCCTGTCGGGAATAAGGCCCGAAACACCCAGCCGTTCTTTGATAACGGGCAGCAGGAACTTGCGAATCAGGAGGCTGAACCGGCTCAGCTCCACGACCGCCTGATGGATGAACCACTGGTCCCCCACGTGGATCGACTGCAGACCGACCAGCTCCCGGATCATCCGGATGGTGCGGAAATCGATCGGCAGACCGTCGATTATTATGGCGAACCAGGTCCTGTCAAAGTGATCTTCGAAGACCCGTCGGATCTTCCGTATCAGTGGCAGGAGCCTCTGGTTACTCTGATCGATCAGCTCTTTCTGCTCTAGCTCAGGATACAGTACCAGCACTTTTTCTCCTCAACCTAGTTTTCGGTATGCCGGTTCACGCCCTTGATGTCTTTCTTCTGCAACGCGAAGCCCCCCGTTCCATTGACAGAGGGTTCCCAGACGGGTAGGCTCTTCTCCCATGATACGGATCAAAGGAAGAGAGGAAGCGATTCCCTCCAGCCCGGCCATCTCCATCCTCAACCTGCTTCAGCGAAACGACGTCCCGATCCAGACGATCTGCGGCGGAAGAGCCCAGTGCGGTCGCTGTTTGATCCGCATCCTGGAAGGCGCAGAAAGGATGAACAGGAAGAACCAGCGGGAAATCATCCGCCTGGAGGCGCTTAACGCCGGGGAGGATATGCGCCTGGCCTGTCAGAGCTACACCCGTGGAAACATCGAGATCGAAATCATCAATTCGGGGGCCCGCCCGGATGATCGGCGGCAACGGTGAAGAATCTGCGGATGCTCCGGGTGCTGGTGATCCTGGCGGTTTCCGGCACCTTCGGGTGCGCATCCGGTCAGCAGGAGGAAAACTCCTGGTCCGAACCAAAAGACCCAATCGTGTACAGGCAGCGGATGCGGGACCTGGTTATCGCCCTCAGCCGTTATGCCCGGACCTACAACCCGGGGTTTATCGTGATTCCTCAGAACGGCAACGAACTCCTGACCGTAGACGGCAAGCCCGGCTCTACCCCGGCTCTGGACTACATCCGCGCCATCGACGGGATCGGCCGGGAGGATCTGTTCTACGGATATACGGCGGACAATCGGGAAACCCCGCCGGAGGCGACCCTCTACATGCTTGCCTACCTGAAGCTGGCCCTGGAGAACGAGCTGACCGTCATGGTGATCGATTACTGCCGGCAGCCTGCAAAAATCGATGACTCCTACAGCAGGAATCAGCGGGAGGGGTTCATCTCCTTCGCCGCCCCCCGCCGGGATCTCACCGTGATCCCCGGATATCCGGATCCTGTTTTTGCCGAACACCGCGGAGATGTCAACAGCCTGGCGGAGGCCCGGAACTTTCTCTTTCTGATCAACCCCGAAGACTTCTCCGACAAGGGGCGCTTTCTCTCCGCCTTGGGCCGCACCAATTACGACCTGATCGTCATCGATGCCTTCGTGGACGGGTCTCGGGGTTCGGAGTGGTTGCAGGCGCAGGATATCCGATCGCTCAGGCAGAAAGCAGGCGGCGGCGGAAGGCTGGTCATCTGTTATCTCAGCATCGGAGAGGCTGAAAGTTACCGCTACTATTGGGACCCCAGTTGGGATGGAAACCGGGACGGGATTCCCGATGCGGGGGCTCCGGAGTGGCTGGCCGGGGAGAATCCCCACTGGCAGGGAAACTACAAGGTCCGCTACTGGGATGCGGGATGGCAGGCGATCCTGTTCGGCAGCAGAGAATCCTACCTCGACCAGATCCTCTCCCGAGGATTCGACGGCGTCTATCTGGACATCATCGACGCCTTCGAGTATTTCGAGCAATTCGGCCATTAGTTCCGCCCCCTGCCATCATCGGCTCGGGGGAGCAACGCTAGATAGACAGCAAAATCTACAAGCTAAATCTTCATAGTTGACCATAATAGTAATGTATAATACCTTGAAACTGTTGGGACATTCGGATTCAGTCCAACACCTGAAAGGGATTTTTATGCTTCAGAGCTTTATCATTATCTTCCGGGAAACCTTAGAGGTAGCCCTGGTCGTGGGGATTGTGCTCGGCTATCTGGTTCGCAGCGGCCAGAGCGAGTACAAAAAGTCTGTGTACCTGGGACTGGCCGCCGGCGTAGCGGCCAGCGTTTTGGGGGCTTTCGGATTCCAGCTTCTGGCCGGGGGTTTCAGCGGCCGCGCGGAACAGATCTTCGAGGGAATCACCATGCTTGCCGGAGCGATCCTTCTGACGACTTTGATCATCTGGATGATCCGAAAAAGCGCCAAATCGGCGGAGTTGGAACGAAAGGTAGCAAAGCGCATGGAGGGGACCCGCCGGGCGGGTTTACTGCTGCTCATCTTCTTCGCGGTACTGCGGGAAGGAATCGAATCTGTCATATTTTTGAGCGCCGCAAGATTCGCCTCCGGGGAGAATAACATGCTGGGGGCGGGACTGGGTTTAGTGACCGCAGTCGTCTTGGGCTTGCTCCTGTTTCGAGGTGCCCTGCTCGTCAATCTACGGAGTTTCTTCACGGCGACCAATATCCTGTTGATCATGTTCGCCGCCGGTCTGGTGGCCGGAGGGGTGCACGAGCTGCAGGAAGCCGGAGTGATTCCGATTGTCCTGGAGCATGTATGGGATATCAATCCGAGCGTGGTTGGAGACGGCTATCCGGTGCTGCATGAAAACGGCTTACTCGGGAGCATCGCCAAAGGATTGTTCGGATACAACGGTAATCCCAGTCTCATCGAGATCATTGTTTATCTGCTCTACCTGATCGCTGTTTTGAGCACATGGCTGTTGGGTCGATCGAGCAAAGGAGGCCGCAGCACGAGTGGTACAAGTGGACGCGCCGATCGGCGGGAAGCCCACGCCTGAAATTCCTTCGGTCCTGTCCCTGAAGCCCCATCGTAGCAGGGATTATTTCGCCTCAGAGCCGGTGGGCCAGCAGCACAGCCGCCAGGCGGCGGGCAGCCTTGCCCCGGTGGGAGATCGCATCCTTCTCCTCATCGCTGAGCTCGGCCACCGTCTTGCCCTTTTCCGGTAGATACACTACCGGATCGTAGCCGAACCCCCCGGAGCCGGAGGGCTCGGCCGCCAACACTCCGGGAAATGTTTCCTGGACCACGAAGAATCGTTTCTCCCCCAAAACCGCTACCATGCAGCACACGAAGTAACAAGCCCGATCTCTCAAGGTTGCAGCCCGATTGAGAAGATAGGCATTCCGTTCGAAATCGGAGAGCTTGGAGTCCACCGAACCGTAGCGGGAGGAATAGATACCGGGCTCTCCGCCAAGGCCCGCCACCTCCAGACCCGAATCGTCGGCAAGAACAGGAGTCTCGATCAGCTGATAGAGGCGCAGGGCCTTGCCCAGCGCGTTTTCCAGATAGGTGTTGCCGGTTTCTTCAAAGCAAAAGGCACAATCGATCTGCTCGGGCGAGCGGAGCCGGAAATCGGGAAAAAGTCGACGGAACTCCCGCAGCTTGTGGGGATTGTTGGTGGCCACCGTAAGCAGAAGAGGTTCTGTCGATTCCATCGAGTAATCCTCTATTGTACAGACAAACTCCTTACCGTCAATGGGAAAGGAAGTACGAGCGTCCCCGGCTCTGGGCGACATCAGGCACACAGCTCCGGTATTCGTCCTTGTTTCCCCCGGGGCTTGTTCTCCAGCAACTGTCGTCGGAGCCAGTACAGGGAGGTGTCTATCGTCCCCTTGGGGACCTGCAGCAGCTCTGCTAATTCGCGGTTGCTGGGATGTAATCTGACCCGTCGGATCCTTCGCTGTACCGACCGCAGCGCCGTACCGAGCTCACACAGAGAAAACGCGAGTTCCGACTTGATCTTGGGATCGACCTCCCAAAGCAGATCCTGCTGGAGCAGAAAGACCTTCGTTAAGATCTTGTTTTGACGCTCGTAGAGTTTATGCAGCCGGAGTTCCCGCTTGTAGAGGTTGGCCCGCAGCCGCTCGACCATGGCAATCAAATGGTCCTCTTCGATTTCCGTTAGATCACTGATCCAGCTGATGGCGGAATCATCCAGATGACGGGCGTTCTTCAAAGCCAGAAACAAAATTCGCTTGCGGCAGGTGTTCTCCCGGGAACCTCCGAATCGGTCTATGGGGATGATCCTCCCACCCCTGTCCGAGCGCAGGGACGGCGCCGACACGACCAATCCCGGTTCAGGCAACTCCCAGAAAAGAACGTTGCGCGCCACCGCCCACCGGGTTTGATCCTTCCGTTTCCGGGAGCAGTAGACCTTGTAGTGCCAGTGCAGTACCGAGTTGAAATACCATTCGAAAGGTTTTCCCCGATCCTGGAAATGCTTGAGCGTACGGAGCAGACGGGGATAGAAGAACAGATAAAAGTCTCCGCAGTCATCTTCGCTGGCCCGAAACTTGCCCAATGGATAGTTGTAGATGCGCAGGGAGAGACGTTTCACGATCTCCGACAGGCCCAGGCCGGTGCTCTGATAGTAGACAACCAAAGAATTGAGAGTTTCCATCGCCCGCCTCCCGGCACTTTTTTCTTTGTTGTGCAACTTTCGTGCCAGAAAACGGTTCCCAAACGGGGGGGCGAACCAACTTTTTTTACAATTATTTACATTTCCCTCGGAGTGCCGAAGGATCAACCGCCCAGAAGGGGCGTGAGTGCCTGAAGCAGCTGTTCTTTTATGCCGGCGATGCTGCCCGGGGCCGTGTACCCGGCGGCCAGGGTATGGCCTCCCCCTCCCATGGATCGCGCCAGGGTTCCCACATCGCAGGCTCCATTGGAGCGCAAACCCACCGAGCAGCGGCCTTTAACCTCCTCTTGGATAAAGGCAACCACCTCCACTCCCTGCACGGCCTGCAGGATTCGGTAGACCTCATCGGAACCACGGGCGGCCTTCGATCCCGTCGAGCGAAGGTCCTCCAGGGTCTGGTAGGTCACCAGCGCTTTGCCCTCCGCCGCACGCTCCACCCGCTGGACAGACTGGGCCAGCAGCCTGGCCTTGGCCAACTCCCACCCGGAGTGGATCATCCTGTAGGTTTTACGGGGAGAAGCTCCTTTATCCACCAGTCGGGCCACCGCCTGGAACACGAACCCGCTTTTCTCGATCAGGTGGCGAAAGAACCCCGTATCCCGGGCAAGACCGAAAAGCAGCATTTCGGCTTCCTCTGGAGTGGGGCTGTCCGGATACTCCTCTATCAGGCGCTGGATCAGGTAGGTGACCGACGGGGCCTGCGGCATCACCCAGCGCACATCCCCGAAAATCTCGCCGGAGGCGTGATGATCGACAACCAGAACGGGAAGGCCCTGGATCGCCTGACCCATTGCTCCGATGCGGTCTGCCGTGGAGCAGTCCAGGATCACGGCGGCGGGGCCGCCCTCCAGATCGGCGGGCTCCACCCGGTTTCGGAATCTGTTTTCATAAGCTTTGATCTCCGGACGATCAAAAGGACCTTCGGAGAAAACGGAAACCTGCTTTCCCCTCCGCTTCAAAAAGCTGCTCAGGGCGAGCTGTGAGGCGACGCAATCGCCGTCCGGCTCGATATGGCCGAACAGGAGCAGTTTTTCGTGGCGCCGGATAAAAGCAACGACATCTTTGGGCGGGGGAAACGGTTCAGGCACTTGTACCTCGCTAAAAGTGTAGAAGCTCGAACTGGGGCTTCTTTCCCGAGACTACGGGTTTGCCGCCTGCGATATACACATTGATCTCCGAACGCATCCCGAAATCATCCAGGTACACTCCCGGCTCCACCGAGAAACAGGAACCTTCCAGCAACAGACGCGCGTCGGGGAACTCCACACTGTCCAGGTTCACACCGAAACCGTGAACCTCCTGGTCGATCCCGTGGCCGGTTCGGTGCCTCAGGTTCGCTCCGTACCCGCAGCCCTCGAGAAAGCTGCGAATCTCCCGGTCCACCCGCTCCCCCGACACACTGTGTCCAGCGGCCAGGGATTTGCCGATAAAGCTCACGGCAAGCTCACGAGCCTGGACCACCGTCCCGAATACGGTCTCCAAGGTCGGCGGAACCCGGGTATCGAGTATCCCCACCCAGGATATATCCGCATAGACCGAGTCGGGGGCTTTTTCCCTGGCCCACAGGTCGAGCTGAAGCACAGCCCCGGAGGCCAGAACCACTCCCCCTCCGGAGGTTGCCTCCTCGGGACTGTAGTGGGGATCCGCCGAGTTTTCACCGACTGCCACGATGGGTGGGGAATGGCTGGCCAATTCCAATTCCTCGAACATGCCCAGGATCCACCCCTGAACCGTGTTCTCCCACAACGGAACGCCTGAGCGCATCTCCTTGCGCAGACGCCGCCACACCTCCGCCACGACGTCGTACAGGTGATCCGCCGCCCGCCGGTGGCTGTCAATGGCAGCCCGATCCAACCCGCCGAGCAGGCGCTGGATCAGGGCAGAGGCGGAACTCAGGGTGAACCCGCAATCCTCCAGCATCTGCGCCATACCGTGATCTAGATGCGATATCGCCGGTATCTCCGGAGAGAAGTGGCAGGCAACCCGGGCCGAACCGGCGGCCATCTCCCGCAAATGGGAAAGGAACTGCTGCCGGGAAGCATAGACCCTCTTACGGCCGGGAAGATGATCGAGGATTTTGTTTTCGATGGTATGGACCAGTTTTTCCGCCGATTCGTCCTGACGCAGCAAATAGATCCACGGACGGGTATTGGTTGCCTCCGGCGGAACTGCCAGGATCCTGTCGGAAATCGGGTCTTTGTGATGAAAATTAGAAAAAAGCCATGCGCTGAGGTTTTCCTCACGCATGGCTGACGAGGCTTGTACTGTGTCGAGCATCGGAGACTAGAACTCGAGATCCAGCGTCTCAATCTCGAAGTTGGCGCTGTCTCCCACCTGCCTTTTGAGCCTTCCCCAGGTGACGTGTCCTATTTTTTCTTGCGCGTAGAGCTTGATGTGGTCGAACTTCCCGTCTCTATAAAAAACCGAGAAGTAGGGATATGACTGAGTATTCCCCAGGATGAGCTCCGCCTTACCGCCGGCCTTGAACCAGGAGTGGGGTACGTAGAACTCCCCCACTTCCATATTGCTCTTCAGGTACAGGACCTTGTAGCCCAAGGCATGATTCAGGATCTTCATGATGCTCACCGTTTTTACGTAGAGTTTCGGATCCTGCTCCTGGGCGTTGGCGGCGAACACTCCCAGAACCAAAAAAACCAGCGCGACCAGCAGAACCGTCCGTTTCATAGTACCTCCATCCTCTTCCAGCCCTTCGGGCTGTCAACATAATATCACAATCATCTTCAGGTCACGGTCAGACCGTAGCCAGCATGACCGCCTTGATCGTGTGCTTTCTGTTTTCCGCCTCATCCCACACCTTGGAGGCGGGACTCTCGATGACCTCGACGGCAACCTCATTGCCCTTCACGGCGGGTAAACAGTGCATGAAGATCGTATCCCTCTTGCCCGTGGCGGCCATCATCTTTTCATTCACCTGGTAGGGGCGCAGCAGCTGCAGACGCTCCTTGGATTTCTCCTCCTCCCCCATGGATACCCACACATCGGTGTAGAGGACATCCGCACCCTTCACGCCTTTAGCCACATCTGCGGTGAACTCGGTCTGCGAACCGCTCTGTTTGGCGTACTCCTGACAGAGCCCGACGGTCTGCGCATCCGGTTGAAGATCCTTCGGAGCCACCACCGTGTAGTTCGTACCAAGCTTCGTACAGCCGATGAGCAGGGAACGGGCCACATTGTTGCGTCCATCACCCACGTATACCAGTTTGATGCCCTTCAGGTGCCCGAACACCTCCTGGACCGTCATCAGATCCGCCAGAATCTGGGTGGGGTGGTATAGATCGGTCAGCCCGTTGTACACGGGCACTCCCGAATATTCGGCCAGGGCTTCCACCATCTCCTGCTTGAAACCCCTGAATTGAATGGCATCGAACATGCGTCCCAGTACCCTGGCGGTGTCCTCGATCGATTCCTTGGCTCCCAACTGGATATCGCTGGAGGAGAGGAACACCGGATGACCGCCCTCTTCTCCGAAAGCCGTCTCGAAAGCGCAGCGCGTACGGGTGGAACGCTTTTCGAACAGCAGCGCCAGTGTCTTTCCGAGAAAACGCTGGTAAAGGTTTCCGGTCCGGCGCTCTCGTTTGACCTGGTGGGACAACTCCAACAGGAAGGTAATCTCCTCCGGGGAGTAGTCTTTCAAGGTCAGGAGGGACCGTCCTTTCAAGTTGAATGCCATGATTGCTCCTTTGTACTAATAATCGGGTGTATTTCCGGTAAACTCAAAGGTTCAGGTGTTTTTTGATCAGGTCGTTGAGATCGGGCTTTCCGATCTCCTGCAGCTCATAACCCACCTTGAGCATCGGCTTGTTGATCGAAATGATCCGGGTCAGATCAACGGGGGTGGCGATGATCACCAGATCGCAGGGCACATTGTTGATGGTAGCCTCCAGATCCTTGATCTGTTGCTCCCCGTAGCCGACTGCGGGAAGCACCGGGCCGATGTCCGGATAGGTCTCGTAGGTCTTGCGAATCTTCCCGCTGGTGAAAGCCCTTGGATCAACGATTTCCGCGGCTCCATACTTTTTGGCAGCAATCACGCCGGCACCGAACTTCATCTCCCCGTGGGTCAGTGTGGGACCGTCCTCCACCACGAGCACCCGCTTGTCCCAGATCTTCTCGCCCCCTTCCAGGAATATCGGAGAGGCCGCATCCACCACCACTGCGGTGGGATTCAGCCGGTACACGTTGGCCCGCAGGGCTGCGACCGCTTCGGGTGCGGCCGTGTCGACCTTGTTGATCACCACCACATCGGCCATGATCAGGTTGATTCTGCCCGGGAAGTAGGACAGCTCATGTCCCTGCCGGTGGGGATCGGTTACGGTAATATGGAGATCCGGCTTGTAGAAGGGAAGATCGTTGTTGCCGCCGTCCCAAAGGATCACGTCCGCCTCCTCTTGAGCCTTTTGCAGTATCTGCTCGTAGTCCACGCCGGCATACACCGTGAACCCGAGGCGGATATGCGGCTCATACTCCTCCATCTCTTCGATCGTACACTCCTGTCGCTCCATATCCTCCAAAGTTTCAAAGCGCTGCACCGTTTGGGCGGTCAGGTCTCCGTAGGGCATGGGATGGCGCACCACCACCGCCTTTTTTCCCAAATCTCTGAGGATCTGGGCGATCCTTCGGGTGGTTTGGCTCTTACCGGAACCGGTACGCACCGCACAGACGGCGATAACCGGCACCGCGGCCTGGAGCATACTCTCCCGGGAACCGATCAGGCGGAAATCCGCACCCAGGGCGATGATCTGGGAGGCTTTCTCCATCACGTACTGGTGACCAACATCGGAGTAGGAAAAAACGACCTCGTCGATATGTTCTGTCTGGAAAAGCGCCGACAGGTCCTTTTCCGGTAAAATGGGTATGCCTTCGGGGTAATTGGGCCCGGCAAGTTGCGGGGGATAGCAGCGTCCCTCGATGTCGGGAATCTGGGTTGCGGTAAAGGCCACGACCTCGATATCGTTGCGTTCGCGAAACAGGACGTTGAAATTGTGAAAATCCCGTCCCGCCGCCCCCATGATGACGATCCGCCTGTTCATAGCACCTGAAAAGCTACACCAAAGGTCAACCGTGTGGCAAGGCGGCGCGACAGCCTCACGCCGAAGCCCTTCCGCA
>Ga0307426_1002896_pt1 | contig 10500 bp, 7 predicted proteins | sample SalMarWE160340MG_FD_202165 | JGI IMG/M metagenome (GOLD analysis project Ga0307426, IMG submission 202165) | Salt marsh sediment microbial communities from the Plum Island Ecosystem LTER, Massachusetts, United States - WE1603-40 | ecosystem: Environmental > Aquatic > Marine > Intertidal zone >... | reverse complement strand
ATTATGCACGCGACATTAACAGCTAAGTTGTTTCGGCGAGAACGAACAATGCTGACGCCCTCTACCGTTTTTCCTTCAGCAAGAGCACGGTTGCTGATTCGGATATGTTGATATATTGCTTCCGCAAAGGATTCCCACTGCTCGGTTATCGTTTTGAAGTTGTTTTGATTGATGATTCGGATAAGGATCCAATCGGCGTTGACAATTCCTCGCACATTTCGTGCTGCCGATGATAGAATCCGCTGAAATTCGCTTTTGGTTTCAGGGTACCGCTGGAATTCGGAAAATATTGCCTGGAGCTCCTGAAGCCGAATATTGACTTTTCCGATATATTTGAAAGCTTCCGTGTGGCTTATTATTAAACCGGCATTACTCTTCTTTAAGTTTTCAAGCTCTCTTCGGTAAGCTCGATGAACAGTATAAGCAATACCCAACAAAGTCGCGATCAACAGCGCCTCAAGAGTATCTTCTTCAAGAATGATTTTTTTGGTCAAAGATACGTGGCCTCTGATAAATAATGGCGTGGTAACAACAACGATGATGAGCAAGCCTAATGTCAACATATAGGCAGTGACCATATATTTGGGCGTTACATTTTCTTTTTTCATTTCTCAGACATCTCCCCCAGCACAGCTATGATCAATATTATCATTCCGATCAATACTGATTGTATCTTGCTTGGAATCAATCTGCACATGTATTTCAACCTGCAGGTATCGATTTTTTTCTGAGATTGGAGGCCATCATTCAAATGAAATCCGGCCTCCATTATAGATCCGATTTATCCATCCTTTTTGACCAGCAGAATGGAAGCGGGCAGTTGGCGTAAAATGGCATCGTTGGTACGGCCAAAAAGAAAATGTTCCAAACGCCCTTCTTCATGAGCCAGCATAACAATCAGATCGATCTTTTCCTCTTCCACAACTTTCTTGATTTCATCTGCCGGTAGGCCGTCTTTCACCCATACCGTAACAGGCAATCCTTTGTCTTTTTCAACCTTTACCATGTGATCCAACGCCTTGCGGGCATCGGCAACCATTTTTTCATATTCGTCGTGGAAGCTGGGGACGGGCAAGTTCCAGCCGTCCAAATTGAACGGGTCATGAATAACGTGCAAAAGATAAAGGTTTGATCCATATTGATGTGCCAGCGAAATGCCGGTCTGTACCGCCTCATGACAGTATTTCGTTGATCGACTGACAACGAGAATGTTTTTAAATGTTTTCATGATCTGCCTCCTTTGATAGTTTTCTTATTAATTTATTCATACTGAATTTCTCCGTGAAATTCAGCGGACATCGGTCCTATCAAACCTCAATGATCCGTCGATCACCGCTTTAAGACCTCGATGATGCTTTCGAATTCCCGGGTCTTGTTGAAAAAGTGATCGGCACCGGCCCGAATACTCTGTTGATGATATTGTGGATAATCATAATTGGTCATAATAATAACCGTAATTTCGGGCTGCCATTCTTTAATTTCGCCAAGTAACTGTATGCCGCTTTTGCCGGGTAGCCGGATATCCAGAAGAACGGTATCGGGTTTGAGAACGCGAATATCATCGAGTGCTTGGTCCGCATTGCCGGCTTGCCCGATAACTTGGACATTATCAACGTCAGACAGCAGTTCGTACAATCGTTTTCTCAGTTTGACGGAATCGTCGACAATGTAGATTCTTTTCATGGTGATCTTCCTTCCTATTTTTGTCTAAATATAATCAATGCCGTGCGTTATAGAAATCGGACATCGTCTGATCTTGGTGTAGGCGTTCAGCGCAATCGGCTGTCGGCGATTTTCCGACAAACGTTGTTAAACCAAGCGGATCCAGAAGGTTATCCTTAAATATGAATGATTTTATAATGCTGAATATCTTTCTCCATTTAGTCCACGATCAATTGAGAAATAAATTATGTCATCTAAACCGTGCCATGGTGTTGACCCGCATGGGGTGTGATGATTTGTTGAGCCCGTTTAAGAAATCCGTCATGTCGCGGGCTCTCCATGGCAAAATGACGATAAACACTGACTTTAGCCCAGTCCGTAAGAAAGGCCCAGGCAATGGAATATCCCCAGATCAGGGCAATCTCTGTCCAGCCTATCGGCGTAATGAGCCCAAAGCCATACGCTGCCAGAAGGGTTCCGAGCACCTTGGTTACGATTCCCGACCAAATCATAATCGGCGCAGGATAGGGCTTTTTGAGAAAAAAACTCTTGTTTCGCGCAACAAATAGTGTCAGATGTCCGGCGACTGCCATTTTGAGAAAGATAAAGGTCTGTATCTGAGGGATGCTCAAGTGCAGCCAGTTGATCGCCAGGTACAACATAAGAAAACTACCCATAACCCCTGTTAAACCCATGACTGTGGAAACCACAATGATCCGGTGCATATTCCAGCGCACCGGTTTTGGATCGAGATACGTCCTGTCGTAAGCAATGGTCATGATCGGAACATCATTGAGAAAAGCCAGCAGAATGATCATAATGGCGGTGATGGGGTAAAAATTGAAAACCAGCATCGCCAGCACCACGAAAATCATGATTCGAATTGTCTCTGTGATACGGTAGATGGCATATGAGTTCATCCGTTCGAAAATCCTGCGGGCTTCTTCAACTGCATTGATAATAACCGATAGTCCGGAAGCCGTGAGGACCAAATCCGCCGCTGCACGGGCAGCATCGGTGGCCCCGCTTACCGCTACACCCATATCGGCTTGTTTCAGGGCCGGCGCATCATTCACGCCGTCACCGGTCATGCCGACGATATGGCCCCTGGCCTGCAGGGCTTTGACGATGCCGTATTTATGCTCGGGGAAAACCTGGGCAAAACCGTCCGCCTTTTCGACCTGCTCTGCCGTATCAGGGGCCATTTGTCCTTCTTCCTGATTGACGGCAAGAAGCCTGTCCGCCAGTTTTATATTCCTTCCAAGGCCCAGCTGTCCGGCGATCTCGCGTCCAATGGCGAGATTATCTCCGGTTACCATTTTGACCTGAATGCCATGGGCCTGGGCCTGGGCAATGGTGTCGGCCGAATCCTCACGAGGGGGATCATAGAGCGGCAGAATGCCGAGAAACTGCCACAGCCCATTATTTTCAGATCGTGCGACACCCAGGGTACGGTATCCTTTGGCGGCAAAATCGTTTACCGCCTCTTCCACCGTTTTTTTGATGCCATCATCCACGTCACTCATTCCCAGAATCACCTGAGGCGCCCCTTTGGTGAGTTTGAAGGTCTTGCCTTGGGTGTCCTCGATGGTTCCCTCCGTGCGCTTGATGACGGGATCGAAGGGTAGAAACTTAAGTTGATTGTACATTTTCAACATTTCTGTGTCTTGAACCCCGCCGATTACCGCCAGGTCGATGGCATCCTGGTCTTCGGGTTTTGAAGCGAGGGCAGCAGCTAAAATTAGATCCTGCGCGTCCCGCGCGCTGAATGTCATAGGTTCGCCCAGCGTGAGCCGATTCTGTGTCAAAGTCCCGGTCTTATCAGAGCACAAAATGTCCATACCGGCCATTTCTTCAATGGACTCCAGCCGGGACACGATGGCCTTAAGCTTGGAAAGTGCCAGTGCACCAACGGCCATGGTAACGGAAAGCACCGCAGGCATGGCGACCGGGATGGATGCCACGGTAAGAATGAGGGCAAACTGCACCAGCTCAAGAAAGGGTGTTCCACGAAATAACTGTACAAGGATAAGGAGCGCAACCAGGCCAAGGCTGATATAAATCAGGTAGTCACCAATCTGCAATACAGCTTTCTGAAAATGAGAGACGGACTTTGCTCCAGCTACGAGTTTGGCAGTCTTTCCGAAATAGGTGTCGTTACCGGTGGCGGTAACGATACCGACCATTTCCCCCTGTTTCCCAATCGAACCGGAGTAAGCAATGTCGCCTTTTTCTTTGTTCACCGGCAATGATTCACCGGTAAGCGCAGACTGGTCCACACTGAGGTAGTCCCCTTCAAAGAGTTTGGTATCAGCGGGTATGATTTCTCCCAGACGCAAACGGATGACATCACCGGGAACCAGTTCTTTGGCCTTCACTTCCTGCCATCTTCCGTCTCTTAATACATGGCTCTTTAACGCCAGTTTCTTCTTTAGCGCTTCCACTGCATTGCCTGCCTGGTATTCTTGCCAGAAACCCACAAACGCATTGAAAATCAGAAGTGTGATGATAATGACAAAATCAGCCCAATGCCGGACCATCAAAGAAAGAACAGCCGCGATCTCAATCATCCAGGGTATCGGGCCCCAAAAATACCCCAAAAACTTGCGCAACGAACTGACCTTCTTTTCTTCGATCTCGTTGAAACCATATTGGTGAAGACGCTCTTTAGCTTCTGAAGAGGAAATACCGCCTTCATCGGAGTCAAGCTTTTTAAACAATTCAGAAATAGAGGTTTTTTTTGATTCTTCGGTACTTAATAATACGGTTTCCATGGATTCGTCCTCCCTCAAATTTTTCATGACTTATACTTTTTCTTTTTTAGTCATTATAAGCAGCGGAGGGAATTTTGGAAATCAGAGATCGTCTGAAAATATTGTAGGAAATCAGGAAAATGGGATGTCAGTCATCGTCTGACATAAGTTAAGGCATGCGAATAAGGAAAAGGAAGGTGATTGGCCACCGATCTTTAGCGGATTAAATATTCCGATACTACTGCTGGAGATCCGAAGAAAAGGGGCAGGAATACAATTGAGCATTTCGACCATTAATCAATGAGGCTGTTTTGAAATGCGTAATGGGTAAGCTCTGCGTTGGTTTTCATATCCATTTTTTCCAAAATACGCGCGCGATAAGTACTTATTGTCTTGACACTCAAATTAAGTTCTTCGGCGATTTCGGTAACTGTTTTCCCAGAAGCGATCATATACAGCACCTGATACTCCCGGTCCGATAGGGTTTCATGAAGCATTTTCTCGGAATCGGTATCTAACGCAAAAGCAATCTTTTCAGCCAGGCTGGGACTGATATACTTTCCGCCTCGATGAACTTTTCGGATGGCCCCTATCAATTCAGCGGAAACGCTTTCTTTGGTCAAATATCCGGAGGCCCCGGCCCGAAGAATTCGCAAGGCATACTGGGCTTCAGGGTGGACGGTCAAAATAATCACCGGGATCCGGGGTTTTTCGATCTTCAATTGTTTCAATACATCCAGGCCATCCATCCCCGGCATTTTAAGGTCCAATATGATGACGTCGAAATCTTCTTTGCGGACTTTATCCAAAAGTTCAATACCGTCGCCGGCTTCATCAGAAACCGTAAAATGGGGAGATCCGGCGATAATCTGCTTCAAACCTTCGCGGACTATGGGGTGGTCGTCGGCAATAATCAATTTAATCATATTAACTCTCCTTTTCTGGAAATGGGAACATGGACAATTACCCGTGTTCCCTTGTTGGGATGACCGACAAAATCAACCTGCCCGTTCCAGGGATAAAGGCGCTCCCGTATACCCAGCAGGCCAAAGGATTGGGAATTGCCGATCTCGGCTTCGGTAATTCCTCGGCCATTATCCGCTACTTCCAGTATCAGTGTATCCTCATTCATTTCCAATCGGACGTCAACTTCGGAAGCACCGGAATGGCGCATAATATTGGTCAAGGTTTCTTGAAATATGCGAAACACCGCAGTGGACTGCTCTTTGGTCAAATCCAGGTCAGCAACACTGGAATTAACCCGGCATCGGACGCCCGTTCGGTTTTGGAATTCTTCGGCTTGCCACTCGATGGCGGATTCAAGGCCGAAATCATCCAATATTACCGGTCGTAGTTCCGATGATACCGCATGGAGGGTTTGCAGTGACGCATCAATGACCTTGAACATGGAATCAATTTTGTTCTGAACCGGTGGGTGATCCTGAACAATGTGTTTTTTCAGCCATGACAAATCCATTTTTAGAATCGTCAGCGATTGGCCGAAATCGTCATGTATTTCACGAGCAATTCGGGTCCTTTCCTGCTCGCGAATATCTTGCAGATAGGAGGCAAGATCCCGGAGTTGTTTTCTGGATCGTTCAAGTGCTTCCTTGGCCTGCTGTTCCCGAACTTCACGCAGTTCTAAAGCGGCCGCCATATCATTAAAAACCCGGGCCAGATGGCTTAGTTCATCACTACCACGAATGGGTTCGATTCTGGTTGTAAAATCACCTTTAGCAAGCCTTTGACTGGCCTGTACCATTGTATTGATTCGTCTAAGAACCAGCACATCACTGGCCCACCAGACCATAAATACTGCCAATATTGTGAAAAAGCCAAACAAAATTATATTGCGGATAAAAATCCGTTCGGACGCAGCAAACGCAATTTTTTGAGGAATCTCCAGTGATATATATAAGCGTCGAGCTTTCAGAGGGCTGGGCACCGGCGCAAAGGCATAAATACGGGAAACTCCGTCATCCCCAATGGATTTCTTTACACCTGTTTCTCGCTTTAAAATCCACTGCAGGAGCGATTGATCAAAGTTAACCGGTTCAGCCCATTTATGCAAATGAGGTTCGTATGTCAGAATACCCCCGGAATCATCGATTTGAGTTAGGGTTGAGCCGTGAGGCAATTCTGCAAAAGATTTATAAATCGATCGATTGATCCAGTTCAGGTTTATCGCCGCAAAAACAACCGCATTTATCTGATTGTGCTTATCCAGAACCGCCAGAGCAAAATACAGAACCGGTTCATGGGTGATATGTTCAACTTTATAGTCACCCATGGTAAAATTCTTTTTTTCGACACACCGAACAAACCACTCTGGCTGTTTAGATCCCTTGATGGGTGGAACGCCGAGCGCACTGCTTAAAAGTTGTCCGTTAGGAGTTAAAGCCCCTAAATCGACATACCCTTGGGATTGTTTAAGAAAATTAGTAAAGAAGCTCTTTGCCTTGTCAGATTGGGCGTCGGTCAGCAAAAGAAATTCTGATAAGGCAATCAGCAGATTGCGGGTCGATTCCAGTTGTTGGTGTTCTTCATTGGCGGCGGCATGCGCGAGTAATATCGCATTATTTAAAATTGCATCCACTTCGATGCGTTTTTGTTCTTCGGCAGTATAAAATATCAGAGCACACACGGGTATGAATGCGGCCAAAACCAACAGATATAAGCGCATCCTAAGGCTTGCTGACAAAAAAATCTTCATGAATGCTCACGATCTGATTCAAAATATACTTGGTATAATGAAATGTTAGTATTTTTCCGGTAAAATAAAATCATGTAACACATTTTATTTATTGAGAATACCATAAAAATTTCGTTTTATAAAACGTGAGTGCTCTTATCGGTATGTGGGCGATAGCCGGTATTGTGATATCATCCTGTTTTTAAGTCAATAAAATATTGATTTTGAATGAATATGTTTTGAAAGATGGAGACATTCTAATCAATTCTCAAAATGAGCCGAGCCCCGATAAATTACTGCTTATAAAAACCGTTTAATATCATATAAATAATTATTTTTTGGCGAGACTTGGCACAACGCTTGCAATACCACTTAGTGGTACTTATATTGAGGACATAAAACAGGAGGATGTCTTATGACAATACTTACAGCAGCTTTAATCATTATCTTGTTGCTTTTTCTTAAAATTTAAATGCTCCACGAATTAGTCTGCTGCTGTATTAAAAAAGGAGGTCACATAAAATGGAAAAACATACTTTTTCGATACCGAATATTTCATGCGGACACTGCGTAATGACCATTAAAAAAGAATTGATCGAATTGGAAGGTGTCAAATCAGTGGAAGGTGATCCGGAAAACAAAATCATTAGGGTTGAATGGGAAGATCCGACTACTCTAAAAGATATTGAGCAGACATTAAAAGATATCAGCTACCCGGTGTCCTCGTGATCGGGTGCTCTTATCGGTTATTTGAAAGGTGATGATCACATGGCAAATCAGACGATAATTGTTTTAAATTAAACCTCGGGCTATGCCCGAGCGACCCTAAAAGGTTTTACCGTTCCGGCGTGAAAAAAATGTGATAAAGGTTCTTCCCCTGGAAAGCCCCAAAGGGAAAAGAGAGGAAGAACCTATGAGAGATTGGCAGTCATTATCACATGTAAAATGGATTTGCAAGTTATGTGCAGCTACACATAACTTGCATTATGCCGAGTTCTCGATTATGCCGACTCCTTTCGTCGCCTTTCCTAATTCATCTGTCATTCCAGAATGTTAGGTTTCTCATATATCCGTGCAGATTCGGCATAATCCAGCTGTGGACTTACCCATTATACGCCATCCATCGATGATGGGAGATGCCAATAGCAAATTCATTTACAGAGGGACAAATCGTCTTACAGTGGCTGAGGATCAGAGGCAGAAGGCTCTTTCCCGAATGTCCCCCTCGGGTCAAGCCTCCCTCAAAGAGGCCAGATTATCACTCTAGGTCATCCAGAAGGTCTCGATTATGCCGACTCGAATTGCAGAGAAGTCAGAAGGGCTTTGCTCTCAACGCGGTTAGTCGGCATAATTCGGGAGTCGGCATAATGCCACAGTGTATGAGCTGACACTGGTTTAGCAATCCCAGTTTTATCAACCGCTCGCTTAATGTGCCTGTAAAAGTTGCTGCAGTGAACATGATGCCGTTGAACAACTTTCGATCGTGGATCAACAGAAAGTTTATGAGATGGAAAAACCTATATCAAAAAACTGAGTTGTGCGAAACTTAATAATTTTTTTGTTGAATATTCAATTGAATATGCTATTTGAATAGGTGAGGTTATTATGCGGCCTGAATAATCAGTACGCAGATCTTGCTTATATTCATTCTTTCTAAAAACTGAAATTCTTTCGCAGCGAATCAATATCTAATTTTGGACGTCAAGAGAGGGAGACGTTTGCTTTTGACCTAAACAGATGTTCTTAATAAACAACATACACTGTAGAACTCTATATGCGAAAACAAGGCCTGCAGGGCAATTTGACCACTGGAGAAGAGATCTATAGCGGACCGTCCCGAACTACCGAGGAGTGAAGTAATGGGTGATCGATTGAGGTTCTTTCTAAATCGCATCCGCGAGCGGTTATGGGTTAGGCCACTCGCAATGTGCGTACTGTCAACGACCATAGTGTTCCTTGCGAAGACGGTGGACAAACCCGAGATCGGTAAGCTTGTTCCGGCGATTACTCAAGACTCAATAGAAACCCTGCTTACCATTATTTCTGCAAGCATGTTGGTTGTCGCCACCTTTGCTGTCGCATCGATGGTCTCCGCCTATGCTTCGGCTAGCAGTACCGCAACGCCTCGATCTTTTTCTCTGGTCATCTCCGACGACGTTTCCCAGAACGCTCTCTCAACCTTTATTGGCGCCTTCATCTTCAGCATCGTCGCGCTTGTCGCTTTAAAGAATGGCTATTACGATAAAGCAGGTCGTTTCGTGTTATTTGTTCTAACGTTAATTATTCTTACCGTAATTATTGTTACGTTCGTGAGTTGGGTGGATCGCATCGCACGACTTGGGCGTCTTAGGGGAACCATCGATAAGGTTGAGGCAGCGACTACTGCTGCATTACAGCAACGTCGATCCACACCTACTCTTCGAGGCGTCCCTGCTGGGCCTTGTCGGAATTGGGGTCAGGCCATTTACGCAGGTACAATCGGATATGTACAGCGTGTCGATGTTACTGCGCTGCAGAAGTTTGCGGAAAAATCGCAGTACAAATCACGGTAGCAGCCTTGCCCGGTACTTTTTCTGCTCCGGGGCGGGCGCTTGCCTATGTGACCGCAGACTCAGGTGATTTGTCTGATATCGATACAAGTCAGATAGCACAGGCATTCCTGATCGGTGATGACAGAACATTCGACGAGGATCCCCGATTTGGTCTTATCGTTCTTTCTGAAATTGCAAGTCGAGCGTTGTCATCTGCCGTCAATGATCCCGGTACGGCAATCGTCATTATTGGAAAATTCATACGACTTTTTACGCTCTGGAGTGAACCTATCGAAGAAGGCGACACACGAACTCCTGACTGTGATCGCGTGGAGGTGCCTGAAATATCTTTACGGGACATGTTTGATGATGCCTTTACCGCGATTGCCCGTGACGGGGCTGGTATCATTGAAGTTGCGGGGCGGCTGCAAAAGGCGTTTAAGTCGCTGGCATCGATCGGAGATGCCACGATGCGGGACGTCGCGATGCACCATGCCCGCCTGGCACTTGCTAGAGCAGAAAATGTGATAGAACTTCAGGAAGATATAGAGGTTCTGCGAAAGTTGTCAAAATTTGCCAATTCCGTTTAGCAGAATGAGTTCGCGCGACTATAAGTGTCGCACTGCCGTAAGTAAGCGGTATGGAACATCCTTATTCGGATTATTGGAAAAACACGCGCTCGACATGCTGAGACGTCGCGGCGAAAAAGACGGATGTTATTCCTGCCATGTAGATTGACGCCTAAGTCGTTGCAGGAGACGTCAAAACAGTTACGCGTTTTTGCCGCAACTGAACGCAATTGAACCCCGCAGTAAGATGCAAAGTTAGGCGCAATTAGATTGGCATTTTTTGATGAAGCATG
>Ga0307426_1002895_pt1 | contig 10500 bp, 7 predicted proteins | sample SalMarWE160340MG_FD_202165 | JGI IMG/M metagenome (GOLD analysis project Ga0307426, IMG submission 202165) | Salt marsh sediment microbial communities from the Plum Island Ecosystem LTER, Massachusetts, United States - WE1603-40 | ecosystem: Environmental > Aquatic > Marine > Intertidal zone >... | reverse complement strand
TCTTCATGCCTATCCTTCTTGTGGTCAACAATTTAAGGTTTAGCGTGTTAGCCTTTTTTTCCCTCGTCTATTTTTGCCAGAAACCTGGCTTCGGTTTTGGCTGGTTCATTTTTTCTTATCTGCTTACAGAAAAATTTCTGTAACATTAATCTCCAGCGCGCGCGCTGAAGTATAAGGGAGCCACAATGCGGTTGGGTTCTATTGGACGTTAAATATGAGAAAAACCTCTGTCTTGTTCCAAAAAGTAACGGACGAAACGTTCTCAGATCCTTGCTAAGCGAAGGAATCCACTTCGAAAATACTTTTTCAGACAAGCACGATTTGAAACAAACTGCTCGAATGCAATAATCAAGTTGCTATCATCTTATGTCTTTCAACAAATAAAGGAAAAAAAGGGAAGCTGACCGCTTTTTTCCACGTCTTTTTGGGTATGGTATTTGAGCGCATGGCAGAGTCGAACCGAACGTTCTAGAGGTATATGCGCAGGCAGATTGTAAGCGAAGTTGTTAAGGATTCTTTCCCCGCTTCTTCGTATACATGTACGCAACCACGCTGAATATCACGACTAGAAGCACAACCACTAATCCGACGATCGCCAGATCCCGCACATCAGGAAGGTTTAGCGAGTCTGTAGGCGCAGGAGTCGTGGAAGGTGAAGGTTCTGGTGTCTGCGAAGGAGTCGGAGCGGGTGTAGCAGTAGGAGTTGCTGTTGGGGTCGGAGAAGTTGTTGGTGATGGTGTTGGTGATGGTGTTGGTGATGGTGTTGGTGATGGTGTTGTCGTGTAGGTTATTGTGGCTGAATAGGTTGTGCTTTCCAGGCCGGCGTTGTCCATGAGTTGGTAGTAGACGGTTTTTCCGCCTTCTCCTGCGGTCAGCGTCCATTGCTTCGTGGATGCCAAGTCTTGCCAGTTTTCATCATCCCATGTGCCGTCGTTGCTGAGGCGTATCTGGATGACTCCCGAGGTTTCGTCCTGTGCGGTAAGGGTTAAAGTGACTGATGTTGAGGTCGTGGAGGCTGCGCCGCTGTTTATCTGGATTGAGCCGGTTGGCGCTGTCTTGTCTAGTTTTATGTTGTCTAAGGTTTTGTGTGTTTCTTCGTTGCCCAGTGTGTCCAAGCTCCAGTATTCAAGCGTGTTGTCTTCTGCTTCACTGGTGATTTCTGGTTGTCCATCCACGCTTACGCTTTTAGTTTCTCCGTCGTTTATCTTATAGTAGGTTTCTTCTACCCCGTCTGTGTCAGTGGCTGTAAGGTTGATTGTGAAATCAGCGGTTTGCCATGAACCGTCATAGTCGTCCAAGGTTACTGGTGCAGTGGTATCTAAAAGTGTGAACGTAGAGTTTGCCCAGTCGCTGTAGTTTCCTCTTGAATCCAAAGCTCTAACCTGGATTACGTGTTCTCCCAGGTTAGCTTCAATCGGAAACGTGTAGTTAAGTGTTGACCCGCTGGATGGCTGGTCTTCTTCGTCCACTTTCCACTCGTAAGTTAAGTCGTCGCCGTCCTCGTCCGTAGCAGAAACGTTAAAAGAGTACTCTACGCCTTTGGTGCCGTTTTCTGGTCCTGTGATCTCACTTATGGTTGGCGGGCTGTTCTCGTTTAGGTAGAACGCTAAGGTGACGTAGCCGCTGGAGGCGCCTTTGCTGTCATGGGCTCTGGCTTTAATGGTGTATTCGCCTGCTGCCTCAGTGTCGAAAGTGTAGACGAAGCTGGTTCCGGTGGTTTGAGTGGCGTCGTTTATGTACCAGGTGATTGTTATTGGTAAATTGTTGTCCGGGTCTGTGGCTGAAGCTGTGAACGTACAGGTGTCGCCTATGTAGGCGCTGTCTGGTCCTGTGATTTCGCTTATGGTTGGCGGGTCATTCGGCACATCAGTCAAAGTGAAGGTTAGGGTTTGGTAGCCGCTGTATGCACCGTTGGCGTCTTTGACCCTGACTTTGATGGTGTGGGCACCCAAGGCGTCACCGGAGTCGAACGTGTGCTTCATGCTGGAGCTTCCTGACACTCCTGTTCCATCCACGGTCCACTCGTAAGTTAAGCTGTCTCCATCTGGGTCTGATCCTGATGCGGTCCATGTGTATTCTGTGTCTCTGTAGCCGCTTGTAGGTCCCGAAATGGCGCTCACAGTTGGCGGGTCGTTGACGTCTAAGAAGATAGAATCCCAGTAAGTGTCGCTTATCAGTCCCGCTTTGTCCTTGATCTGGTAGCTGACGTATTTGGTGCCTTCTCCCGATGTCAAAGTCCACCCTTTTGACCCTGCAGCGTTCTCCCAGGGTTCTGAACCCCAGACGTCGTTGTTGGTGTACCTTACCTTGTACACGCCTGAAGTGGCGTCTGCGTAGGTCAAAGACAGCGTTACCGAGGTAATTGTGGCGGAGGAAGCTCCACCATTAATCGAAATTGAACCGGTGGGCTTAACAGTATCCAGCACTATGGTGTCTTTTATAGCAGTTGCACCGGAGGTTACTCCAACGTCATCTTTGAATTGAGCGTACACGGTTTTTGTTCCGTCACCTGTAGCTAGAGGCCAATTTTGTTTGTTAGTCTTGTAGTCTTCATATGCTGACCAACTAGTTGCATCATTACTGAATCTCATCTGTTTGACTTCTGAATCGTCACTTGCGGACAGCGTAAGATCAACCACAGTATCGGTAGTGTATTGGTCTCCGCCTTCAATAGTAATAGTGCCATCAGGAGGAGTGGTAGCCACTGTTATGGTGTCTTCGAAAGGACCAACCAGAGTTCCATCTCGAAGGCGATACTTCACGGTTACTGTTTTTAAGCCTTCCCCTGTAGGCGATAATGTGAAATCATAAGTCGAGGCCCAAGGTTCCCAACTTGAATAATGAGCGGGGCTAGGCAGCGGTACCCAAAAACCCATTTCTATGACTTCCTGCGGGTATGGTCTCATTGTACAGGAAAGGCTAAGGGTAACATCGAGCGAATTTGTAGTAGGATCTCCATTATTAATCTTCACCGAATCTGGATAATAGATGTGTATTCCATATACAAATATCGAGTCCGAAAAGGCGCTAGTTTTAGTCCCATCCTTAAGTATGTATCGAGCCCAAACTGTTCTCGTGGCACCCATCATAGGTACGGACTGCAATGTCCATTCTATAGTACTTGACCAAGGGTATTCTGTCATGCCCTGCCATGCATCAAAATATACATCAGGATCTTGGTTAGTAAATTGCATTTTTTCCACTGGATTATTAAGGTCTTGTAACCCTTTGGTGAGGCTAAGAAGGACAAGCGCAAAAGAAGTTGAATCTTCTCCGCCATTAATCGTTACCTTGTGTGTAATAATTGGTATAATCGGTATTAATTGCGCTTGTGAGACGCTATTCGCTATTGAGCTAGTTAAGAATATTACTATTAGCAAAATTGATATTATAGACATCTTTTTATTCATTTAGTCACCTCCTGTTATATTTGAATATTTAAAACGCGTTTCGCCCTCTATTTCAAGAGAACCGGCGATTACAGAGTCTGCTCTGTCCATATAACCCGTTGACTTTAAATTTAGCGGGTCGCAATGTTGTGGCTTTCGTATCTGTCGTTGAAGTGAGTTGGGTTGTTTATAGCAACTGAGTTCAATCTGATTGGATTTCTCTAACAGAGACCCAGTTTTCAAGTTGCAGGCAAATATTCTTTCAAATGCTGTCGCGCGATCATTGGTGATTAGAGTATTGTCGATATTTGATCAATGCCAGATGGTGCACGCGTTTTCTTCCCTACAGACTTGGTATTTTTCTATCTTGACTTAAGCTTTTTCAAAGCAAATCTATTACGATTCACTACTTCTGTTCCATCAAAATACTTCATGAGACTGTTATTATGCTCCTATAGACCTCGGAGTTGATCATGCGTTCTTGCGGTGATTACGCCTTTGCGCAATTGAATCTAGACCGTGAAAAAAATTCTCTTTTTTCTTATGAAGGTATCTAGATGCTCCAAAACTGTTCTTCATTGAAAAATCAACTTGAAATTTACCAGTTGAAGACAGTTCTATAACTATTTTCCATAATTATTAGAACAAAACTAAGACAGCGCGCGCGAATTAACTTAACTATGGGGGGCTGTTTCTTTTATCGTAATATTACGTTTTCCAGAAAAACGTTATTATTTGGTGTGGCGTAAGAGGGTGCTTGGTGAAGGCGTTTGTTTAGCAGAGGAAAAAAAGAGGAGAATGAGGAAAGACAAGGTTGCTGTTTGGAAAAATTGCAGGTTCTTGAGCAGCTGGAAAAAGAAGTGCAGATACTCAATTATGACAGGAATTGTCTTTTGGAAACTGAGCAAGTGTTGTGGTTTAAGGCGAACGAGGAAATTGAAGCCAAGAGGAGAAAGAATAAAAAGCTGAGATTGGAAGTTGAGAAAAAAAGGGCTAACTGCATGGAATTAGCGAGGATTTTGAACACGTCTATTAAAGAAAGCTATTCCATTCCCTGATACTTAGCTGAAACCCCCTGTTTTCTTAGAAAATTTCGAATAGCGGAAAAGCGTTGTAGTATGGAAAAAATTTAAAGTTTGAGTTTTTGTGAAAAGAACATTTTTTCTGCGTTCTATCAGTGTTATTTAATATTAAAATAGGAGGAGTGGGTGAAAGTTAAGTGTTGTTTGAGGAAGTGGGTGTGTCGTGGGGATAGAGTCGTTGGACGTTGAGAAAACTGTTATGGAATTGGTCATGAATGATGATGCAGTCAAAAAGGTGCAATTGGCTAAAAAGATATTTGATATTGCGTATGAAGAGGGGGTTTATCCTTCAAGCATTCATGAATTTTATATGGCTCGCGGCAGGGGTGAATTCAGCGGCTTCACGGTTCCTGCGATAAATTTGAGGAGCATGACTTATGATCTTGCCCGTGCGATATTTAGAGTGGCGCAGAAGAATGATTCTGGCGCGTTTGTTTTCGAGATTGCACGGTCAGAGATCGGTTACACCGATCAGGCGCCGATTGAATACGCAAGCATGGTTCTGGCGGCAGCTTTAAGCGAAAGCTATTCCGGGCCAGTCTTCATTCAGGGGGATCATTTTCAGGTCAACGTCGCCAGGTTCAAAGAGGATCCTGATAGGGAAATCCGAGGCTTGCAGACTTTAATCGGGGATGCGGTTAGTTCGGGTTTCTATAATATTGATATTGACTCTTCAACGCTGGTTGATGTGTCCAAACCTGATTTGAAGGAGCAGCAGCTTCTGAATTATGATGTCTGCGCAAGGCTCACGCGGTTTATTCGCCGTGTTGAGCCGAAGGGACTTACGGTTTCGGTGGGTGGAGAGATTGGCGAGATTGGGCATCAGAATTCGACGCCTGAAGACCTGCAGGCGTTTATGGCTGGACTCGAAGAGAAGTTGGATAAGGGTTTGGTGGGTATAAGTAAGATTTCGGTTCAGACGGGGACCACTCATGGCGGTGTTGTGTTGCCTGACGGGTCAATCGCTCAGGTCAAGCTTGATTTTGAAACGTTGAAGACTCTTTCTGAGGTTGCCCGCAGAGAATACGGGTTGGCTGGGGCTGTGCAGCATGGAGCGTCAACCTTGCCAGCTGAGGCTTTCCACAAGTTTGTTGAGTGCGAGACCGCTGAAGTGCATTTGGCAACGCAGTTCCAGAACATGATTTACGAGTCAGAGCACTTTCCTGTTGATTTGAAGAGGAGAATTTACGAGTGGCTAAAAATCAACATGGCAGGCGAGGCTAAACAAGGCGAAACTGAGGAACAATTCCTTTACAAGACCCGAAAGAAAGCGTTGGGTCCCTTCAAGAAAGAGATTATGAGACTGCCACAGCAAACGCGTGATGCGATTGCAGCTGAAATCGAAACCAAATTTGATTTCCTTTTCAAGCAGCTCAACGTTGGGAACAAAAGGAACTTGGTAAACAAATACACCGTGCCTAAGTAAACTAGTGTCTCTTCAAGTAGATCGCCAAGAAAACATCCACGATTCGTTCTTCTACGTCAATTCTCTATATACGGGATGTCCTTTGAATTTTAGCGTAGTTTCTGATTTCTCAAATGTTCCGCTTGGAAGCCTAGTGCATATGGAGTTAACAACTGCGCCGTTTGGAATAAATCGAACGCCGTCAAGCAACTCTCCTTTGGTTATTCCGGAGGCAGCGAAGGCGAGTTCATTTCCCTTTGCCAACTCAGTTTCGGTGTAGGTTTTATCGATTTCAACGCCTTCAGCCTCGAGCCTTTGAAGCCTGTTTGGGTCGTCCTTTTTGCCCTTCCAAACCTTAACCAGCATTGTTCCGCCGAGACACTTGACTGCTGCCGCGGCGATTGTTGCTTCTGCTCCTGCTCCCGCACCTACAAGCATATCAACGCCCGAGTTGGGTACGCACGTTACGACGGAACCCGCGATGTCACCGTCGGCAATCAAAATTATTCTCACTCCCATTTTTCTGAGCCTTGACAGCAAGTCTTGATGTCTCTCCCGTTCAAGCATGATCACCGTGAAATTCTCAAGGAGCAAATTTTTCTGAGAGGCTACGGTTTGCACGATTTCCTCTATGGACATATCCAGCGAAATCCTGCCTTTTGATTGGCCATCGGTTGCCACTTTGAAATAGTATCCATCGTCGGGAAGAACCTGCAGACAACCTGTGGGAGAGCACGCTAAAGCTGAGATTGCGTCTTTCTTTCCCTGAGCTGTGGCTGTTGTCCCGTCGACTTGATCGATGACAAATTCCACTTTGGGACCACTGCACATGCCGACTTTTTCTCTGCGGCTGAACGCTGGAGCATTGTCTTTTGCCCCCTCGCAGCAGATCACTTCGCCGTCGATTTCAGTTTGATTTAGCACCGCACGGGAAAAATCCAGTGCGGTTTGATCAACGATGTTTGAATCGCCCTTACCTATGTGAAGAGCTGCGCCTACTGCCGCGGCGATGGTGATTCTTGTCAATGATGGGGATAAAGCTCTTAGTGAAACCATGTTTTGTCGCCTTTTCCTATTCATTAAAGCGCGCGCGCTTAAAACGCGTCAATTATTATATGAAAGTATGAATAGTTAAGGGTTATGTAATGCAGGCATGCACGCCTAAACGCACCTGGGACGCGGAAAAAGCGCGCGCCGATTATGAAAGCTTAAGTGGTAGCCTCAATTTCTGTAGCAATTTCCCGTTAAAACCAGGAAAGCGTTCCGTTCTTTCTGGCTTTTTTTAGACACCATGAGTAAGTTAGGTAGCCAGCTGGAAGAATAGCGACACACATCAGGACAAGCACCAAAATGTCAGGCAATATTGTGATAAGCGGCGAGCCAGTCAGCACAAGTCGTATTGTCGTAAAAAAGTAGTATTGAGGCGTAAAATATGCGATAACTTGAAGCTGAAAGGGCATGACTTGCGGGGGAAAGAGCACGTTACCAAAAAGGCTGGTGGCTATCGTAATCAGCGTCGTCACCGGATCGCCCTGCTTGGTTAGAATTAAGACGCCGGCGCCAGCCATACTGAAACCGATGAACGTTCCGATTCCCAGCGCAACGACAAGCAGAGTTCCAATTATGTTTACGCTAAGAACTACCCCGAAAGCTAAAATGCCAACCGCAAGGTAGATAACTATTACGCCGGTGCTCCATACAAAGCCCCAAAGACTGCTTCCCACGATGAAAGTGGCCAGCCTCGTGGGTGAAACCAGCACCTCCTCGAGAGACCAGGGATTAATTGTTCGCTGTACTAGCGTCAAACTCTGAGCAATATACGTGTTAAAGGCTATGCCAATGATCAAGTAGGTTGTCAAGTTCATGTTGTAAAGTTCCAGAACACTTTGCATCTGAGCATTAGAGCCTAAAAACGCGTAGGATAAAGCTCCGAAAAGCGCGCTTAGAATCATTAGGATCATATTAGTCTTGTAAGTGCTAAACGCGATCATATCCCGTTTCATGAAGTAGAAGACTTTTTCCAGTTCTTGCAGCTTCACTCAGCGGCACCTCTCGAAGTCAACTTCACGAAGGCATCCTCAAGGGTAGCATCCTCACGTTTGAAGTTAACGAGCCTGATTCCAGCTTCAAAGAAATAGTTCAGAATCTTAGGCAGTAAATCAGGATTCTCCAGTCGCATCCTTAAACGGGTCTTCCCCACCCTGTTGCCCAAAACTTCAGCTGTCACGACGTCAACACCTCCCATTCTTCTGAGGACGTTCACCTGGTTGTCTGATATGTTCTCCACCACAAACTCCACGATTTCCCCTTTTCGCGCCATTTCCTTGAGCGCGTTGGGTGTGTCCAGAGCGATTAGCTTTCCTTTGTTAAGTACTCCTATTCGGTCACATATCTGGGCTGCCTCCTCAACATAATGTGTGGTGTAGAGCACAGTTTTACCCGCCTTGCGGGTAAGGTCGTTTCGGATAAAGTCTCTAATGTTTCTGGAGGATATGACGTCTAAACCCGTTGTTGGTTCGTCAAGAAGCAGGATTGGAGGGTCTGCGAGTAGAGTTCTTGCCAGCGAGAGTTTCCTTTTCATTCCGCCTGAATACTTCTGAAAGTGTTCGTGCGCTTTGTCCTTGAGTCCCAAGAGGTCAAGGACGTCCATTATTCTTTCTCCTCTGCCGTGTCTGGGGACGTTAAAGATGGCCGCGAAGAACTCTAGATTTCTGTATCCTGTTAGTCTCCAGAAGAACCCACGTTCTCCAATGCTAAATAGTGTACCTATCGACCTTTTTACATCCATAGATTGTTCTCTTACGTCGAACCCGTTCACAGTGGCGGTTCCGTTGTCTGGGGGGAGCAGAGTGCACAGAATCTTGACAAGAGTGGTTTTTCCTGCGCCGTTGGGCCCAAGTAAACCGAATAGTTCGCCTTTTCTTATTTGAAGGTTGAGTTGGTCAATTGCCTTGACGGTTCTGTTTTCTCGTCGCTTGAATATTGAGAAACCTTGGTCGAATCTTGCGGTTTTAGCCTTGTAGGTCTTGGTTAAGTTGCGGGTTTCTATTGCGTATTGATGGGTTGTTGTCAACTCTTGGGCTCCCGAAGATGTGTTCATCTGCAAAACCGATTATCAGGTTTTCATGCATAAAGCTTCCTGATTCAGAGAGTGCTCCGTGCAAAATCGCTATTACTGCTGCGCGCAAAGTGAGTCTACCTGAAAATCAATCTTACGATTCTAGCATAATCGATTAGTCCCTTGAAGAGTTCTAAACGCAACAGCGAAATTCATGATAGCAACTGATTTCTAGAAGAGTGGAGGCGCTTGCCTTTGGTCTTCTTCCGCAATAGGTAGCATTCGCTTCAACTCTACGAATTGCTTGAGCACCATCAGGCCACGCTGAGTAATAGCATAAACTGTTCTTTTTCGGACGTTTCTTTCTTCAACTAATCCTTTCTGCACTAGGAAATCTAAGTATTCGCTAAGAAGGGAACAGTTAACATTAGCCTTATACATAACGTGAGTTAGCTTAAGCGGACCTCGATGAGCCAACACCTTTAGGATGTCTACACACATTTCAAGTTTGGATCGTCTCACATTTAACACTCTCTGCCATTTCAAGCTTCACAGTAAATTGTGCCCGGTTTAACACGTTCAGTCGGTTTTCAAAGGCTGTAACAAGATCATCTAGCAATATTTCTTGCAGTTCTGTTGAAAGCATCTGGATTTCCTCGCCGAAAGCAATTGCCATTTTGAGCCTTAGCTTGTCCCTGTTTGTAGAACTGTCTTGGCGTTTCATTATTTTTCCCTCTGAAGATTGCGTCAATATTAAAGTGGAAGCATTTAATTGGCTTATGATTTTACAGTACAAATTCAAAATTCACATATGCAAAAGCGCGCGCTGCAAAAACTTAAAGCCGAATGAAATTTTAGTATAAGATTTGTGAGCCTTTTCTTTTACTTCAGTGAGATTTGCTTATGGGGTGTTGCTCAAGTCGTAAATAAATAAGCAATTGCTTAACATAAGAAGACTAAACCTGTTCCCTGTATTGAGGCGGACGCGCGCGCGGTATGGTCGTTCGAGTTAACGGTTGATTTTTTGAAACCGCTTTTGTCGGTTCTTGAAGTCGCGGCCTCCACGTCGTAACCAACTGGCTCAGAGAACGCCCGTTAACCAAGTACAATTAAATAATACAACTTGCGGAAGCCCTTTATTCGGAAAAAAGCGAGATGATAAGGTAAACAGCAAATTAAGGATGTTTTATCATCAGAAAAAAATTTCAGAAAGTTTTTCGTTGTTTTACGGAAATTTCATTCCTGTTTTCTAGAACAAAGTTCTACCAAAGGTCTTTTAAACAAAGAACAAGAATAGGTGATTTTGAGTTATTTTTTCGAAGGAGAAGCTGGAAGGGAGGTGAGATAAAAATATGGGAAAAATTGCGATATCGACAGCAGTGTTAGCAGTTATACTTATTATTGCGATAGCCGTTTCTGGGGTCGTCTCAGCCGGAGTTACGATGATGGTGGCTTCGCCTCAGGAATTGGTCGGACCGCAAGGGGAACAAGGACCGGCAGGGGCAACAGGACCGGCAGGGGCAACAGGACCGGCAGGGGCAACAGGACCGGCAGGGGCAACAGGAC
>Ga0307426_1002894_pt1 | contig 10502 bp, 8 predicted proteins | sample SalMarWE160340MG_FD_202165 | JGI IMG/M metagenome (GOLD analysis project Ga0307426, IMG submission 202165) | Salt marsh sediment microbial communities from the Plum Island Ecosystem LTER, Massachusetts, United States - WE1603-40 | ecosystem: Environmental > Aquatic > Marine > Intertidal zone >... | reverse complement strand
CCAGGTCCGTTGACACCAGCACGCTTCTTGAGTCTGACAAACCAGCTGTTTATTCCATTAACAGAGAAAGGGGTCCCTTCTTCCGTCAGGAAGAGCCTGTCAGACTTTGCTCGTGATTTTCTCTCTGTAAGATATACCCAGATAGCTTTCGCTGATTTAGGAGAAAAGGGTACAATACCGACTTTATTGCCTTTACCAAGTACGTGAATATGTCTGTTTTCCAAATCTACTTCGGTAGTATTAAGACAAACCATTTCGTTCCGTCTTAAGGCACTATCTACAAAAATTAAAACCATAGCTCTGTTGCGGAGACCGGTAAATCGAGCACCGGTTTTGATGTCTAAATTACACACTTCTATTAATCTCTTAACTTCGTCACTAGTGAATGGTTCTATAGGAGGGGGTGGTGGAGTCTTGAAATGGATGGTGCTCACTGGACTTGACTCTATCAGTCCTTCTTCAAGCAACCAGTTAAAGAAGCGTCTAAGTGCCTTGTAGTATGGCCAAGCGGTAGAAGATTTTGCTTTCCGTACCAAGTGGCTGCCGTTACCGGCATCGTGCTCGAAGGTTCGGCTGCCCACCCAGGATAAAAATTGTCTGAGTTGTCTAGTATCTACAGAATGAATGCTGTCCGGCCACTTGTTGCCTTCAGCATAGAGGAGGGAGCACTTGAGCAAGTCAGCGTAGTAGTCGACCGTTCTATCAGCCTTCCCCTCAGCCTTGAGGGAAAACAGGAATCCATCAACAGCTTCCCGCAACCCCAGTCTCGTATCATTATGTTTCACCTTTCATTTGCGGTCGGCCCTTAATTTCTTTTTACCCAGTCAGTTAATCGCTACTAGGTTTGCTCCAGCTTTGCTGCCTTGACCCAGTCAGTTAATCATCTAGCTTGGTGGTAGGCCGTGCAGGTCTCGAACCTGCGACACCCTGATTAAAAGTCAGGTGCTCTGCCAACTGAGCTAACGGCCCATCACAATCAAATTAGTTTAACAAATCCAAACCCCAAGCGCAACTGGGCTAGACTCTCCGCTATATCCACCTTATAATGAAGTATTAAAGGCCAACCGATGGATAAACCAGACAGAGAATTGATTATCAACCAGGCGAAATTAGCTATTATACATGGTGACATCACCCGGCAGGCTACTGATGTCATCGTCAACGCCGCCAACCCGGGATTGATGGGCGGAGGTGGGGTTGATGGCGCCATTCACCGGGCCGGGGGACCGGCTATACTGGAGGAGTGCCGACAAATTGTAGCCAGACAGGGGCGTTTGCCCACCGGCAAGGCGGTCATCACCACCGGAGGCAACCTGCCGGCAAAACACGTCATTCACACCGTCGGTCCTATCTGGAAGGGCGGAAATAAGGACGAAGCGGCTCTACTGGAAAGCGCTTACAGGGAAAGCCTGAAACTGGCTGCAGAGCAAAAGCTGAGCAGCGTTTCCTTCCCTTCAATAAGCACCGGTGTTTATGGCTATCCAGCAACTGAGGCGGCAGGGGTGGCAATCAGAACTGTGGCCTCATTCTTGAGCGGGCCGGCCACCCCGGTTAAAGAGGTAATCTTCGTCCTCTTCGACCCCGTAACCTACCAGGCTTACCACTCTGCCCTCGAGGAGGTAGCATGAAGATAGGCGTAATCTCTGATACCCATACCACTTCATTCTCCCAGCTCCCTGACCAGATAGTGAGCACACTAACCGGGGTAGACCTGATAATCCACACCGGGGATTTTGTCGCCAGAGATGTGCTCGATGGCCTGAGACAACTGGGGGAGGTAAAGGCGGTGCAGGGCAATATGGACTCGGAGGAGCTCAAACAGCTCCTCCCGGAAAAGGAACTGCTGGTAATAGAGGGGAAAAAGGTCGGCATTATTCATGGTTGGGGCAGCCCCCATGGCATAGACGACAGGGTAGGGGGGATGTTCGATGATGTTGATATTATTGTTTACGGCCATTCCCACCACTCCCAGAATGAGGTAAAGAACGGCATCCTCTTCTTCAATCCCGGCCAGGCAAAAAACTCATTCGGCATTTTAACCATTGGCCGGGAGGTCAGAGGGGAAATTATCAACCTCTAAATATAAGAGAGCGAGGGCGAATTAATGGCGTATAGAGCTTCCAGGCCAACTGCAGTATGGATTTTAATAGGCGTAAACCTGCTGCTATTTATCGCCACCCTTATAATCCGGGACCTTATTCTCTTTCTGGGGTTGCAGCCAGCCAGCTTCCTGGCCAGGCCCTGGACCATAGCAACCAATCTCTTCATCCATAGCGGCCTCTGGCATATTTTTGCCAATATGATAACCCTCTATTTCTTCGGCAGCTTCCTGTGCCGGCTAATCGGGACACCCAAATTCCTGCTGGTTTATTTTACCGGGGGAATAGTGGGTAATATTTTCTTTATCCTGTTACCGCCTTCGCCCCTGTCTATAGCCATAGGCGCTTCGGGAGCGGTCTTCGCCCTGGGTGGAGCGCTGGCGGTAATGATGCCCAAATTACGCGTCTTTGTTTTTCCCATACCAGCCCCACTCCCCCTCTGGATAGCCGTTATCGGCGGTTTCATCTTACTGACTATAATATCGCCTTTCCTGAATATAGCCTGGCAGGCTCACCTGGGCGGTCTGGTTTCCGGTCTGGTAGCCGGCTATATCTTCAGGAAGAGAGCCCGGTATTTCTACACTTCACGGTGACGCCCCGGGGTAGGGGAGAAGAAACCTCCTTACCCCCCATAACTTTACATAAAAATTTAATCTTTGACAAGCCTATATTCAGTCCAGTATTATTAATAATATAAACTATTAACTTTGTAAAAGAATGGGGCCAGGAGGTGTTCCAGCATGAGCAGCAAAACACTGGACAGCGTCACCGAAGACTTATTATCCATTCCACCCATTATCTTTAGAGAAATCCGCAGAAAACTGCTAAGGACGGCGCTTCTTACTATGGACGTGGATATTTCACCAGTTCATATTGGGATAATGAAACAGCTGGATGAAGCAGGGACCCTCCACGTTGCCGAAATAGGGGAGAGGCTACAGATAGCCAGGCCGCAGATGACCCACCTGTTAGATAAGCTGGCAGATTTGAAAATAGTCGAACGGCATACAGATAAAACGGACAGAAGGATGATTAATATTGTGCTCACTGATAAAGGCAAAACTACTCTTGAGGAGCATAATAGCAGCATCAGAAAGGCAATGAGGGAAACCCTTTCCGTCTTTACCGATAAAGAGCTGGATGACTTATCGAATTCACTCAGAAAACTGAGAGATTTATTATCAAAATTATAGCAGGCAAAATCCAGCGCCAATTTCACTATGCAAATTAATAAGGATGTGATATTAGCTCTGTGAACAACCAGAATCAAAGCGTGCTTGATGACGACCGAATCGGCCGGTTACTGCTAAAGCTATCCCTGCCCGCCTTTTTCGGCATGTTCGTCATGACGCTATACAACGTGATAGACACGATTTTTATCGGTCACTACGTCGGCCCCCTTGGTATTGCCGGGCTTACCGTCGTCTTCCCGATTCAAATGCTGGCAATAGGGATTGGGCAATTGACAGGGATGGGTGGCGCCTCAGTGGTCTCCAGGTTAATCGGAGCCGGCAAAATCCCCAGAGCGGAGCGTGCCGTTGGTAACGCTATAACCGCCACCATCGTGCTATCAGCCATAATAATAGCAGCAGGCCTGAGCAATCCGGACTTCTGGCTCAGGCTTATTGGCTCGTCAGAGACTGTCCTGCCCTATGCCAGAGACTACATGACAATAATTCTCATCGGCATGTTTTTCATGTCCTTCGCCATGGCATCAAACAACCTGATAAGAGCCGAAGGCAACGCCCGCATACCGATGATAGGCATGGTCATCGGCGCCGTATTAAACATCATCCTTGATGCGGTATTCATCATACCGCTAGGCATGGGAATAAGGGGGGCGGCGCTGGCCACCGTGATAGCCCAGCTGGTTTCTGTCTTATACTTTATGAGGTATTATTTCTCTGGAAAGAGCTTCCTCAAAATCCGCTTCAAGAACTTAATCATTGAATGGAGCATACTTAAATCAATACTGGCCATAGGAGTTGCGTCTTTTACCAGGATGATAGCTGGAAGCTTATCCGCCATCTTCGTCAATAGAACGCTCGTCGCCTACGGCGGCGACTATGCCTTATCCGCCTTTGGCATCCTCCACCGCATAATGATGTTTGCCATGATGCCGGGTATAGTTATCGGTGCGGGATTACAGCCAATATTGGGCTTTAACTATGGGGCAAAACGCTATGACAAAGCACTGCAGGTAACAAAACTAGCCATTGCCGCGGCAACAGCCTGCAGCGTTCTGGTATTTCTGGTTCTCTATTTCGCCCCGGAACCGTTCGTCCGTATTTTCACCACTGACAACGAGCTGATTACTCTGGCTACTTATGCAGCCAAGCGTCTCTTCCTGGCCATGCCTATGATAGGCTTTATGATGGTCGGCTCACTGGTCTTCCAGTCAATAGGGAAAGCCACAAAGTCGTTTATCACGGCTATATCGAGGCCGGTTCTTTTCTTTATTCCCCTGATATTCATACTGCCCCGATTCTTACAGTTGGACGGCGTCTGGTGGGCATACCCCATAGCCGATGTCCTTACTATCACATTAACTATTATTCTCCTCATCCCACAGATAAGAGAGCTCCGAAGTATGCATTTATCGCAGGAAAGCGGGGGAGTTATCAGTCAGCAGAAAACAACTCAGTAGTCCGTAGCTGAGCTGGCGTCCCTGGAGGGATTCGAACCCACGACCCGCTGCTTAGAAGGCACGGGGTCTATTTCCAGAGATTTTTACAATCTTTGAGGCTAACTTAACCCGGAAACCAGAGCAAAATCCGCCGAAGCAGCTGGTCTTTTTCCGGGTTATCACCTCCTTATTTAAGTATCATTTCCAGCATTTTTGCTCTGTAAGATAAGAAAGCCAAGAGACCATTTGTTATGTCTTTAATAACCTATCTTGACGCTAGCTCCTTTGACTCGAAAGTCTTGTACATCCTCTAATTTTTCGTTGGCCAGTCCAACACTGGTAAAGCTCAATTCATAATCACCGGGTTGCGCCGAGTTTAATACCTGAAAAGTAATTACGGCAAAGGTAGCTGCCGGGGTAGGAACTTCCGTCGTCCCTATTCGAGCCAAAGAATAGCTTACGGTACCAGCTTCATTATCTATATTCAATATACCAGGTAGTGGCCTCTCGCCAAGAAGAGCCCCCGGCTTTACCTCAACTACTTGCATAGTTTGTGGCTCAAAGGAAAGCTTAACTTCCACGGCACTTACCCCTTGCTTTCCTGGCTCTACCTGGACCTTAACTTCAAATTGCTCGCTGGGCCTTACCTCTTCAGAGGAGAGAGCCAGCGCCACACTGGCTCCCCCACCTCCAGCACACTGGCACGAAACAGTCACCAAGCCAAGACACACGACAATAAGAAGAACTAGTAGCCTGTTAGCCAGTTTCACGAGCCGACCTCCCCATAACAGCCTACCAGCAGGTTGCGGTCGTAAAGGTCAACTCTGCCATCCTGATTTATATCATACCTGGGATATGGTGGCTCTGTAGTATTCCCGTAGTGGGCACCCAGGATTGCCAGATCCTTATAGTCAACCTTACCATCCTCGTTTATGTCCCAGCTCAACTCCTCCTTAACCATCTCTGTTACCAAGCTGAGCGTCGCTGTTTTCTTGTCCAGTATGTTCCCGGCAGTATCAACTAAGGTTATCTCTGCATAATAGTAGCCCGGCTCGGTACCGCTGCTGTCCCACTCGGCGGTGAACGAGGCATCTCCCACAAGGCCCTTAAGCGCCCTGAGAGGCAGACCATCGACGACCTCACCTGAGCTATAATCCTTTATTACCAGGCTCGCTATGACATCCTGAGCCTCGCCTGAGTTATTCAGCCAGATATTAAATGAAATTTTATCACCAGGTGTGTAGATATTCTTGATAGTGGTTAAGCCAGTTACTGACACGCTAGAAAGAACGTATTCTACATCAAAGCGGTAGTCCTTGTAGAACCTGACATCAGTGGTCTCGGCATTGTAGTAGAAGGGATACACCACTATGACTAGGGTAGTGCTGCCATCGAGGTTGTCCCAGAGATTCCAGCGGTAGTCTTCCTCCGGATACCAGCCCTCATTCCCACCCGGGGGCAGGCCGTTATCTGAAGATGATAGAGGTTCCATTACCGCGGTAGGCAACCTTAACCCGCTGGCGGTTACCAGCCCGGCTCTCTCCACCAAGGTTACTTCCTGAACTCTACGCCCTTTAGGATAATCAATGGTAACAGAGTAATAGGGAACCCTCGGTTTACCATCGACAAGCAGGATGTGACCACCGGGGATTTCTACATAATCTAAGTTATCTATAGTACTCACCTCATAGTCTGGCACGGTAACCTCCAGGGCAGACTCGGGTTCAGCACCAAAGGCGTAAGAACCAGTCCCCAAGACAAGGCTGAGAGCTATAAATACTGCTAGTAGCCGTTTATTGCCCATATTTTGGGTCTCCATACAGGTTCCATATATAGGCCATACGTAACCACTCAGGGTTACTAGGATTATCGATAGCAATCAGGTTCCTTTTTACCGCGATAAGGCTCTCACCAACAGAGCGGGATGGAGTCCACTCAGTCAGACAGAATCGTTTCTGCATCTCAAGGGCAGAGCCTCCGCCAATACTGATAACGGCACCCATATAAACCGCAGCGCCTCTCCTCAGGAAAGCCTCGGCTATACCATCATCGTCTGTCCAGCCGGTTTCATAGTCACCGCTTTCACAGGCAGCGGCAAAGACAACGGGGGCGGCGGTTCCAAAGCCAATGAAGCTGAGGTGGGGTTCGTCAAGACCCCAGACCCAGCCACCACTGCCCCCATGACCAACATAGCAGATAAGACCCCTGTCATAGGCATTGTCCCCGACCAGATGAGCCCGCGCCAGCAGCATTTGTGATGAATCAGGATGAAGGGTGTAATGCCTAACCGATTCTCCTCTTTTGGCTGCCTGAACTCGCTCGGCTTCACCCACCGATATTAAGCCTCTCAGTGTGGTCAAATCGTCGGGTGGTTCCGGCAGTGTTGTTTCATCCTCAAGGTCCCACCTGCCCACCAAATCTCTTAAATCATTAAGCCCTGATGGAAGAGAGTCAAGGTCCCACTCTGACCCCAGAATCGCCAGAGCCTCCCGGAGAAGACCCTTCTCAGTATCTTGATATTCCCACTTCACACTGGTAACCGTTGTCCAGTCCCCAATAAGACCATCAATCAGTGGCGTTGCCCACTGTATAAAATATTCGTGTGGCTTGTCCTGTGAAACAACGACCAGGGCATCAGATCGGTCCATGTGCCGAACGCCTCTGGAGACATCAAGGCTGGTCTTAATTGGGGTCACTAGCTCAAAGGCGGTATTGCCAATAATCCTACCCACCGGAAGCTCAGGCCTACCCTCATCACCACCACTATCGGAGTAAGGGTAATCGGTAAGCGGAACCCGCACCATACTCCCCCCCAGTCCGACGGTAAAGTTTACAGCGAAAGAAGGAACAATCTCTTCTTCGCCCACTATGAGGAGATACCCCTCAGTGGTCCAGCCATCGCATAATTTTAAAAACCACCGGTCATCACCACTGCCTCTGGCATCAATCAGGCGGTCTAGGTCTTCGGCTCTTGCCCCTCGCTCCAGATAGCCTAATACTCCCTGCTTCTCTTTGGCCAGCTCCGCCATCCGTGCCAGCAGCTGATTCACATCACCTACAGGATTTGATTCAAAAAGACGATGGGGATTGGTAACGATAAGGTAATCGGCACTGCTGAAAGCAGCATTTACCTGGGACCCCTCATAACTCCAGCAAGGTGACGCATATTCGCGGGAATATTCCCTTTCATACTCATCTTCGTAGGAGACACCAAGCAGTGATTCGCCAATCCGGTAGGAGCTTTCTCCTAAGGACGGATGAAACAGTACCGGCACCAACTCATAATTGAGAGTGCAGGTATTGCCGGGGCGGAAGGTTCCCATACTCTTCTTGACTACGGCTCCCCCCTGAACGGTGTCATAAGTAACGACGACGTCAGAGTTACGCACCCCTTGAAAGCCACGGCTAACGTCGGTCACGGTAAAGTCATGGACGGTTTCGCTACCGGTGTTGCGAACGGTCAACTCCACCTGGAAATAGTTCCCCTCGCGTGTCACATCCCGGTCTATGTCTAACGCCAGCTCTACAGAAGGCGGCTCTACCAGAGAAACTAAAGCAGTGGCATCACCCTCATTACCAAATTCATCCCTCCCCACAACCTTAACTATATAACGTTCCAGGGCAAGCTCGCTGGTATCCCAAAAATAGCTAACCGTCACCGGGTCAGCGCATGGTGGAGGACCGGGCCCGTGCCACGGTAGGACAGGGTAGTCTTGTGGATCCACAACATCCTCGCTTGTCGCCGAGGAAAGTACTATCTCTGAATACACAATATGCTGACAATACTCGTGGCTAATCGTCGCCCTAATCTCCACCCAACCGCTAACTTCACTCCATGATACCGGGTTATCTATAGTCACCCAGACCGGCGAGTCCTCAAGTGGGAAGCTATTTTGCACGGGACGGTCAAAATGGGTCTCATCCATGAGACCACCAGGGGTAAAGGCCTGGGCTCCAACATCATAGAGTCCCTCAGCGAGAATTCCGGCGTCACACTCCCACTCGAAGGGAGAGGTAAAATCAGTGAATACTGGCTTGCCATCAAGTAAGAAAACAACTCTGTCCACGCTGCCGTTATCCTGTGTAGCAGCTGAGATAGCAGCCTTACCCGAAAGCACCTCAGGGGCCAGAAGGGATAGTGAGGGGCTCTCCTCATCGGAATAAGCTAGGGTCTCAAAGTTTAGGTCTCGGCTTCCCGCCTTGTTTCCGCTGGAGTCCCTGGACTCAACCACAAAATGGTAGGTTGTTCCAGGATCAAGATTGGGCAGGCTGAGGCAGTGCTCCTTACCCATGCCAGGGTCTTCGGTAACAGCACCATATTTCCCAGAGTGATTGTCGTACTTTACCAGGCTATCACTGGCTTTGTCTGTCTCCCAGCAGATAACTGCCGAGGTCTGGGTTACTTCAGAGACGGTTGGGCCGGAAAGAATCGCTAGTGGGGTAGTGTCAACTACACATTGGCAAGTCTTCTCAAGGTAGTTATTCTGCTCGTTGCTCTCTTCTACTTCTTCAGGGCCATCGGCACAGACCTTGACTTCTATCGTCTGGCAGTCCGGCCAGATGTAGTCGTCAAACCATGATTTGTAAATCTCGCCGGGCTCCAGCTCAATGTCAACGATATCCTTCCCGGCGGCCTCATCGTTAACAAACAATATCGTAGCATGAACGGATGGAGCTGCTGCCTCACCAATGTTCTTCACGGTATAGCCTATTCGGCTGTTCTCACGGTCGCAGATGATTTCCTCAATCACCAGGTCGGGAAGTTCCCCCTCCAGGTGCCAGGTCTCCTCCCAGCAGTTGTTCTGCTCGCTCTCCTCGTCTACATCCTGCTCCCAGTCGGCACAGACCCTTATGGCATGCTGCGGCTGCGTCATCTCCCAGTCGTAGTCAAAAGCATTATCCAGATCCTCCCCCGGCGCCATTTCCGTGATATTGACGCAGTCGGTGGCCACCAGCTCATCATCGATAAAGAGGGCATTACAAAACGATACCTTCCCGCCCACCGGGTTGATGACGCTGCCCTCGCCGATGTTCTCTATCTGGTAGCGGATATCGTTACCGTCCTGTTCAATGTCGGTAACCACCAGGTCAGGCAGTTCCGATGGGGCCGCCACCTCAATCTTGGCTTCAGCCCAGGCTGCCCAGTCTTGGCCCGAGCTCTGTCCGGCACTGACGAACAGTATAAAGCGCCCGGTCTTGCCCTCTAACGAATCCAGGCTCTGGGTCATGGTATCCAGCTTATTGTCATAGCTGGCCCCGCAGGTGAGCAGAGTCTGGGTAGTCTGTCCCTCCTCGAACTGAACCTTAAAAATGACACCATCGCTTCCGGTGGCCCCCTTGAAAAAGCCGACAGTAATTTTAAGTTCGGCATCAGCAGGTACGGTAAGCTGGGGATACTTGCCCATTATCCAGCCGCTGGCTACCCACTGGGGGTGAGTCTCCAAGGCCCTGGCCCGGGTGCTGTTATCCTCAAGCTGCCAGCCATCTCGGAAAAGGGCAAAGCCACGGTTATCACTATCGCTACCAGGGAAGGGCAAACTGCCGGCGCCGCTCATCCAGGAGGCGTTGTCTGCTTCAGCAATAAAGTCGTAGAAGAGGCTATCCGCCGCCGAAGCGGTCTGGCTGATAATATTGAAGGGAAGGCTGGCGCTTAAAAGGCATACTAGAAGAGTGATAACTGCCCAAACCGGCAGAAATTTTGGCCAGTTACGATGCTTTTGCAATCGATTAATCTCTAACCTTTTATAGCCGCCACCTAAACAATACAATCATATCCA
>Ga0307426_1002890_pt1 | contig 10509 bp, 7 predicted proteins | sample SalMarWE160340MG_FD_202165 | JGI IMG/M metagenome (GOLD analysis project Ga0307426, IMG submission 202165) | Salt marsh sediment microbial communities from the Plum Island Ecosystem LTER, Massachusetts, United States - WE1603-40 | ecosystem: Environmental > Aquatic > Marine > Intertidal zone >... | reverse complement strand
GGATGAGCCGCATGGCATCGGCATCGTTCTCGGGGGCGAAGTGGGCCACGCCGCTGACCGCATTATGGGTCATGGCGCCCCCCAAATCGTGCTTGGTAACGGTCTCATGGGTCGTAGCCTTGATTACGTCCGGGCCGGTGATGAACATGAAGCTGGTTTCTTTAGTCATAAGGATGAAATCGGTGATGGCGGGGGAATAGACCGCCCCCCCCGCGCACGGTCCCAGGACGGCCGAGATCTGGGGTATAACACCCGAGGCCAAGGTATTGCGGAGAAAGATATAGGCGTAGCCGGCCAGGCTTTCCACCCCTTCTTGGATGCGGGCCCCGCCGGAGTCATTGAGGCCGATGAGGGGGGCCCCATTCTTCATGGCCAGGTCCATCACCTTGCAGATCTTTTTCGCAAAGGCCATGCCCAGGGCACCGCCGAAGACGGTGAAGTCCTGAGAGAAGACGAAGGTGAGCCTGCCATTGACCTTGCCGTATCCGGTGACCACGCCATCCCCGTAGATCTTCCTCTTCTCCATGCCGAAGTCTTGACAACGGTGGGTCACGAATTTGTCTAACTCCACAAAAGTCCCTTTGTCCATTAAGAGATCGATACGCTCGCGGGCCGTCGATTTTCCCATCTGATGTTGCTTTTGAATCTTATCCTCGCCGCCGGCCAGCTCAGCCAGTCGCCTTCTCTCCTCTAATTCCTTCCTCCTGCGTTCCCGTAAGGACATATCGTCCTAACCTCCTTTATTTCATTACTCCGGCAAAATTTTTTGGATGATCTCTTCGACCAGCGTGTAAGGGTCCTTTTCTCTCTTTACCATGGCCTCCTCGATGCGGTCCAATTCTCCGTTCTGGCTCAAGTGCTGTTGGAGCTTTTTTATTATAGAGGACGTGAGGATCTCCAAAAACTCCGACCGTGCCCGATCCTTTTCGTGCTGTTGACGAAGACCTTTCTGATACACACTTTCGTGGTGGCGCTCTATCCCGGTCAGTAATTCCGCTATCCCCTTTTCTCGTATGGCCTCCGTTCGGTAGATGGGGGGTATCCAACCATCAGGACGCACGCCCCCCATCTCCACCATGGTCCTGAGTTCCCGCTCTATTCTATCCGCCCCCTCATGGTCGCACTTGTTGATCACGAAGATATCCCCGATCTCCAGGATCCCCGCCTTTATCGCTTGGATGTCATCGCCCAAGCCGGGCACCAAAACCACGATAGAGGTATCAACGGCATGAATGATGTCCACCTCGTCCTGTCCCACCCCCACGGTCTCCGCCAGGATGACCTCTTTCCCCAAGGCATCCATCACCTTGATGATATCATGGGTAGACCTAGATACACCCCCCAGGTGTCCCCGTGTGGCGAGACTGCGGATAAAGACCCCTTCATCAGTACTGTGGCGCTGCATCCTGATCCTGTCGCCCAAGATGGCACCGCCGCTGAAGAGGCTGGTGGGGTCCACGACGACAACCCCCACCGTTTTTCCCTCCCCCCTGAAGGCCTCGATCATCTTATCGATCAGCGTGCTCTTGCCCACACCCGGAGGGCCGGTGATACCCACGATGTGGGCCCTGCCGGTACTGGGGTAGAGCCGCTTCAGCTCCTCTATTGCCGATTCCACATCATCATCGATGTCTCGCATGAGACGCGAAGCGGCCTGTATGTCACCCTTGAGGATCCTCTCAGCCAGGTTCATCTTCTGGCCTTAACCTCCTGTTTCTGTATACCGGCGAGATAGTTATATATGTGCATCTTCGAAATAGGCGAAATAGGGGATTTATGATACATATATTTCCCACTTTACGTAAACTGTAAAAATCACGGGAAAAAAATAATACATCTATGTTTACGTTCTTTAAGATATATAAAATCACCCCGTCTTTGTCAATTACTTTATGGAGAGGTGGGCACAGGATTACATGCGACTTTCTGTGTAGGGTAGGGGGGTATTGATTGATATTTAAAGAGAATTTAAACACACACCAAGGCTGTAACGCTTTTTGTGGATCCTTACCCCATATTTTTTATTGTATAAAACGTCCTTTATAATAGGGGGTATTTTATCGGTGGGTTTTATAGTATATAACCCGTGGGGTAAAAACTTGCAGGATAAGTATTGTTGACCGATCTGATATAAGGGGAGTATGAGGCAATGAGCATCATCATTATCGGCGCAGGAGAGGTTGGATATAATGTGGCCCGCAGATTGTCGCGGGAAAGGGTGGATATTGTCGTCATCGATAAAGATGAAGAAAAGATCAAGAGGGTCTCCGAAACCCTTGACGTGAATGCCATCCAGGGGAGTGGGAGTAGCATGACGGTGCTGCGCAAGGCGGGCATAGAAAAGGCCGAAATCGTCGTCGCCGCCACCAATAGCGATGAGGTAAACATGGTCTCCTGTTTGGTGGCAGGCGTACAGGCCATCGTCCCCATAAAGATCGCCAGGATTAGAGACAGTGAGTACGCATCAAACATACGTATCCTTGGTGAAGACCGTTTGGACATCGATCTGGTCATCAATACGGATCAGGAGATGGTGGCCTCCATCACGAGGATCCTGGAGACCCCGGGCGCTTTAGATGTTGTGGATTTTGCGAACGAAAGAATCAGGATGGCCAGTGTCTTAATCAAAGAAGGCAATGCCATCATCGGCAATAAAATGATGGATCTCAAGAAGACACTCTATCCGGATTTGAGGGTTATCATTGCGGCGATTTACCGCGACAACAAATTGAACGTGCCTTCGGGTAAAGATAAGATCATGGAGGGGGACCTGCTCTTCATCATAGGCGAGCCCTCAACCATATCCGCCATCCTCGCCCCCCTCAATTGCTACCACAACTCCGCGCTCAAGCGGGTGATGATTTTCGGCGGCGACAAGGTGGGATTAGATCTGGCCAAAACCCTGGAAAAAAAGGGGGTCCATACGAAGATCATCGAGCCCGATGAGGAACGATGTGAATTTCTTGCATCGGAGCTAGATAAGACCATGGTCTTAAAAGGTGATTTTACTTCCCAGGAGCTCCTCGAGGAGGAGAATATACAGGAAATGGATGCCTTCGTCGCGGTCACTACGGATGAGGAAAAAAACATCCTTATTGCCCTCCTCGCCAAGAGAATGGGCGCAAGGCGGGTCGTCGTCTCTATTAACAGGAGCGCCTATTTGCCGTTGGTGTATCATATAGGGGTGGATGTCGCCATAAGTTCCTCCCTCATAGCGGTGGACAAGATCTTGCAGCACATCAGGAGGGGGAAGATCGCCAATGTGGCCTCCCTTCTTGAGGACCAGGCCGAGGTTATTGAAATCGAGGCGCTGGAGACCTCGGATTTGGTCAATAAACCCCTGAAAGATTTGCGCATGCCGAAAGGGGTGCTGGTGGGGGCCATCTTCAGGGGGGAAGAGCTCTTGATTCCAAACGGCGAAACCATCGTTCATCCCGGCGATAAGGTGGCAATGGTGGTGGAATCCGGTGCCATGAAACAAGTAGAAAAAATGGTGATGGTGAAACCGGAGTATTGGTAGGGATAGGTTGTGACCAGGATCCTCCCCATCCTTGGCATCCTCAATCTCTTTTTGGCCGGGACCATGCTCTTCCCATTGGGGATTAGTTGGTATTATGGAGAAAAAGAGGTTGGGTCCTTTCTTATCGCCGTGGGGATCAGTGCCCTGGCTGGGTTGTCCCTCTATCTCCCGTTTCCCAAAGAGCGGGGCGACATAACCAGGCGACAGGCCTTCGCCATCGTCGCCTTCGGATGGATAAGCGCCAGTATATTTGGCGCCGTCCCGTTTGTCTTATCCGGTAACTTTGCCAATCCCCTTGACGCCTTCTTCGAGACCGTCTCCGGTTTCACCACCACGGGTTCCTCCGTCTTTACCTCCGCCGCCATCGATGCCTTTCCCAAAGGGCTCCATTTCTGGCGGGCCATGATCCAGTGGCTGGGGGGCATGGGAATTATCCTCCTCTCTATCGCCATCCTCCCCTTTTTGGGGGTAGGGGGGATGCAGCTGTATCGCGCGGAGGTACCAGGCCCTTTTCTCGATAAACTCCGTCCCCGCATTGCCGAGACGGCAAAGATACTGTGGCAAACCTATCTCCTTATTTCGGGGTTGGAGGTTGTTTTCCTTTTTCTCGGAGGAATGAGTATTTTCGATTCTATCTGTCATTCCTTCACGACGATGGCAACAGGCGGATTTTCTACCCAAGGGGCAAGTATCGCTGCGTATGGGCATTATCATAGGATTGTCATTACCTTCTTTATGTTTTTGGCCGGCACCAATTTTGCCCTCCATTATCGATTTCTGCGGGGGGACTATAAGGGGTATTGGCATGATCGGGAATTCCGTTTTTATGTGACCCTTATTCTTGCAGGCATCGGAATAATGTTCGTTTATTTATTGTTTGAGGTTGGGGGAGGGTGGGGGCATCGTTTGGAGGATGCGGCGTTTCAGGTTGTTTCGATCATGACCACGACGGGGTACGCCACCGCTGATTTCGGAGTGTGGCCTGCGTTTTGTCAGTACTTCCTCCTCTTGCTGATGTTTGTAGGGGGGTGCGCAGGTTCGACCGGGGGGGGAATTAAGTGCATCAGAATTATGCTCCTGTTTAAATATGCCCAGCAGGAATTACGGAGGATTATCCATCCCCATGCAGTAACAACGGTAAAATTAGGGGAGCAGAACATCTCACAATCCGTCCTTAACGGGATATTGGTTATGGTCATCTTGTATTTGGCCATTTTTGTCCTCGCCTCCATCGCTATGACTGCCTTGGGGTTGGATATCGTTACGAGCATCTCTGCGGTGGCGGCTACCTTGGGGAATATAGGGCCGGGCTTGGGCAGGGTAGGGCCTGTTGAGCACTATGCGCATATCCACGCGTTAGGGAAAGGTATACTCATCTTTTGTATGCTCGCCGGCAGATTAGAGATATATACTATTGTTATACTCCTCTTCCCCGAATTCTGGCGGAAGTAAAAATCTTTAATAGACTGATAGTTATCAATTGTTCTTTAGAAGGGACCGCAGGTTTACGCTCACTTTCTGTAAAAATACCGCCATATATTCAGTAGAGGATGAGAGTAGGGGGCTCGTAAAGGGCTTGTAAGGGGTGCGAGATAAGCCCTTAAATGCCCTTAAATATCCAGATATATATATCTTAGTTTACATAATATATCTTATCAGACGTAAGATATAGGTAATTAGGATAAGACAACAAGCCAGCGAAGCGCGGGAACTTACCCCTACCAGTAGTCGAGCGTTTCTCAGATCTTAAATAAGGCGGAATTTCAGGTAATTTGTGTGGGATGTGGGAGTTTGATAGGTTGGTTTAAACCTAAACAAGAAAATTACTTATGCTCATCGATACGGAACCTTAGAAGGTAATATTTTTGCAGAAGTAAATCCGTTTTGATTTAATAGGCTCTTAATTACATAATCTGGAGTTTTATTCTTAGACCCGAGAATCACCCTAACAATGGAATCTTCAGGATTTAACAATTTAAATTCCTTATAAGGGACTATTCTATCTTTAAGAGCACGAAAAGAACATTTTTCGTCAATTTTTTTTCCAAAATAAGAAAGCAAACGCCATTCTCGTTCTGCCTTAAACGCCGTAGCTTTTAATAAAAAGAGTTTTGTAAAAAGAGGGAATATTGTTTCCGATAGTTTTATGAATGCTTCTTCACGATTTTTATTTTTTTCTTTTGCTGCTTCTTTACCTGGAACACTCAAAATGGTTGGCTTCTCCAGAAAATCAAGCGCACCTTCCTCTATGAATTCCTTGATTTTTGTGTAAGTTGGTCTTATTAATTCTTTTTGATTATTAATTTTATACTCAACTTTTTTTAACGTAAAGGCTGGTTGCTGCTTATCAAGATAGTTTTTTTCGAGCTTCTCCAAATAGTTTTTTGAGAATCCAATGGAAAAACCAGTAGCATCATCTGCATACGCACGCCATTGGCTTAACAAATCCCCAGTTTCCGAAAGGCAGAACCCTAAACCATCGACCATATCCTCTAAATTAAAAACGAATCTTTCAAGCATTTGCGTCCTTAATTTATCAAGACCATCATCTTTAGCCATTTCTACAAGTCGCGCAGCAACGAGTTTCCCTTCCATCGTATCATTTGATAGCGAAAGCGAAGATAACCTAATCTTACGACTACCTATGATTAAGTGAAAAGAATTATTTGAGCAATAGTGATAAAGGATCTTCATACAGCTTTTTATAACCCCAATATAGTATTAACACAATCCTCATAAAGTATCAATATATACTAAAAATCTGTTTTATAGTCCCCTACCCTCTTGAGAAACTCCTTGCACTGTTACGCTGTCACATTCGCTCTCTGACACAGGGTAGCTCGATCGCTCGCTGGCCCGTTATCTCTTTTTATCATGAGTTTATGGTTGACACATACCACAATGGGTAGTAAGAAAATAGTAGGCGGGGTTGTAATAAAAAAGGATAATTTGTCGCATAAATTACGGGGGCATATACGGACCCGTATAAGCCCTGTTAGGCAAACTGCATGAAAGCGCGCGTGGCCATGAAAAGGATGCAGATCAGTAAAGCATTTACGCTATTGGAATCAGGACCGGTTGTCCTCGTGACGACGAGCGATGGCGAGAAGAACAACATAATGACCATCTCGTGGACCATGGTGGTGGATTTTACGCCGCTCTTTGCCATAACCACCGGGCCCTGGAACTATTCCTATGCTGCGCTTCGGAAATCGAGGGAATGCGTCATTGCAATTCCCACTGTTGATCTCATTGATCAGGTCGTCGGCGTGGGAACATGTTCAGGAGCCGACACAGATAAGTTTAAGAAGTTCGGACTGACTCCGGTGAAGGGAAGGCATGTCGGGTCGCCCCTGATCAAGGAATGCCTGGCAAATATCGAATGTAAAGTTATCGATATCGTCAAAAAGCACAATATCGTCGTCCTCGAAGGCGTCGCTGCGTACTTTGATGGTTCACGAAAAGAGAAGCGGACCATTCATGCAATTGGCGATGGCACCTTCGTGGTGGACGGGCGCACGTTGAATCGAAGGAAAATGATGCGGTCGAAGCTTCCAGATGGCGTGTAACTCGTTGGCGGGCCGACAGTGGACGGCCCTGACGGGCCGCCGCAGAGCTCAAACCTTACCCCCCTACCCCCTCCAAAGTTTTCTCCCCAGTCTATTTCATAAGTAAGCCCATCCATTTCTATCCAGTCCTTTGAAGGATCTTCAGGGTCTGGTGCGGGGATCAAGAAGCCGTCTGTGCCCTTACAGACGCCTTGTTCATTACACTCTAGCCCATTCCTTGACCTTGCGGAATTGGGTGAAGGAATATTCACAATATACTCCACCTTTAACTTCCAGTATACCGGGTTCTCAAGTGAGATGTCTTTCCCCTTCAGCTCAACCTCAGCCTTCAGGGGAGGCATCTCGGGGTCCCCATCATTGTCATTTTTAATGAGGTTCTCTTTATTTTCTTCAGGTTTTACGATTTGAAAGCAAACAGGCTTCAGCGGTATCTTGGCACTCTTTATCTCCACCCCTGATCCCACATTGAGCACGACCTCCATTTCATAGTCGCTCTCAATGTCAAACCAGCAACCCCGTGCCAGGGTAACAGTATCCGTACCCTGGGTCTTGCCGGGGATATACCACATGGGGTTGCCATCCCTGAGAATCACCACATAGGCGGTGGCTGCCTGGTATTCGGCAGGGGCGATGGTGTAGGTGATGGCAGTGTCGGCCTTGGTGTAGCCGCTCTCATCCACCGGGATGATCAGCTTATCGGGGGTCTGTATCGTCACCCCATAGACCTGCATCCATACCGTGGTCGTTCTTGTCAGCGGCTGCAAGGTAGTATTACAAATCAGGGTATCCCCTGAACAGCCGATTTCAGTAACTTGTATGTTTGTCGCAGCAGTAGCCGTGCCGGTGATGGCTATGTTATTAATCCCAGGCTGAAGCTCGTAATCTTTGTATTGAAAGATACCATCCCCCAATGATTTTCCATCTTTTCCGCCAAAGGTCACCTTTGCCGCCCGAAACTGGTTGTCTATTGTATACCCCCTGGTACCGACAATCTTATCACACTCTCCGCACGGCAGGGTGATCTTTTTTGTGGTCTCCCCCTCTCTCAAGAAGTACATCCTCGCCTGGAGGTTGATGGTTGAACCAACAGCCCCGCCATTGATGTTGCGGCCATAATGGTCCGCCGGATAGACGTAATTGACTAACAAACGATGATCCGGCGATTCCTCCCCATCACAATTACCCGCTGAATGCGTGTAGAGATGGAAGGTGGTGCTCGAACCACCGGAGGAGGCCACTATAGGATAATCCCCATTTGGTATACCCCCTAAGATGACCTGTACGGCGGCACCGGCACTGCTGGTCGTCTCTGCAATGGAGTTACTTTGAGTTTCACACTGCCCATGGGTGGGGTTATCATGATAGCATTATTTTATCTTATAGATGCTTACCCCTTTGGGACCGCAGTTGATTAACTCATCCGTTCCATCTCCATCGAGATCGGCAAAATAATGCCGTCCTTGCGGCAAAGAGAGGCCGGGGTATTTGGCCGGCTCTTCTTTAAATACGGGGTCCTTGACCTCAATCTCCTTGAGCTTATTATCCCATTCTTCCGGTTTTTCACCTGGATATCTTTTTGTCTTTGGAATGAATCTGAAATATCGTTCTTTTCCGCTTTTTATAATTATCCCGTCACGATAATAGTCATATTGAAGAGGAACCACTTGAAATCCATTCTTTGTTTCACGCACCTCCCCAATCTCTGTATACTTATCAATATTCTTTGGAAGTTTTTTCTTGTAAATTGGTTTGAATTCTGTGCCATCATATTTAACAATAGTTAAAACATGTTTTCCATCCTTTACGTCAACATCTTCAAACATAATCTCATTTTTCCCGTCTTCATCAAAATCATGAATTGCAAAATAAACACCTTCAAGGTCGTTTGTTTTTCTATCAAGTATCAAGTCTCCTTCTAAGTCACTTCCTTCTTTTCTAAGTACATATAATCTCCTATTTGACTCTATTATTATTTCATCTCGTCCCTCTCCAAGTACGTCTGCAATTTTTAATCGTGTTTCATAAGTCTTAAATTCCTTTGTCATAGCTAGCTGTTTAAATGTCTTCCCATTCCATTCAAACACATAAATATTGCCTTCATAAGGATATCCGCGGGTCTCCTCATCGAATCTCATTCTCCATCCTATGAGGATTATCTCTTTTATCCCATTTCCATCCAAATCACCAAAATATATCTTACCATCAAATGCATCGCCTCCACCGTCTATAGCAATATCATGGCTCTTCCATTTGAATTCCATATCATTAGTATTTTTGTTGAATGCATACACATAAATCCTTGTATCCTTTGGCCATCGCATATCCTCATGTCTCACTCGTTTTATGAAAAGCCATTCTTCTGCTCCATCTCCATTTATATCAGCCAAGGCCATCGAGGCTGTCGGGCAGAAAATGCTTGGATCTTCATATATCTTCTCCAATTCATAAGTCCAACCATTGCTCATTGGAAATAACAAACATATAAGAATAATCAATCCTATAGTAATCTTCATTTTTATTACTCCTTCCATACATAATTTCTGACTCTAAAGTCAGGTGGGTTACAAAAACTATTATCTGTAAATTTTGCGGTTTGATTTGCCAAGAAATATCCATACCACCCTTTTTCAGCATGCCCCGTAACCTCACTGTTAAAGATAGATTTTACGTAATCTATGCCTTCTCCTAATGCGTTTGCTTTGTTTTTTAGGTCTTTGTCATCTGGTTTCTCTTCTAGTTTTTCCTCTACATCCTCTAAGGCTTTCTCTAGAACTTCTTCAATATTGTTATGATATGTAGTTTCAAAGATAATTGGATCACTACTGTAATCTCCAATATAATCGTCTATAAATCTTTTCCCTCTACTATACGCAGCCGCTGCCATCTTCATCCTCTGTAAGTTCGTCAAGTTCCAACTGGAATACGTGTCAGCCATATCAGTAAACATCTTACTAAGATAGTTTATGCCCCCATCAATATTAAATTTTTCTATATATCGATCCACATCTTCTTTAGGCGTTTTACTATCTAGAGACCACTCTGTAGACATCCATGTTGATCTTATAATCTGGTAAAGCCCTTTGGCATAACGTACATTTTCGAAATCGGAACTATTAATCAGCCCCTGCGCCGTTGCATGATAGAAATTTGTTTCCTGCATGGCTATGGCCTTAGCAAAAGCAGTGAATATTTCCTTCTTCGTGTGAACAATATTTCCATTTTCAACTTCATCTTCTAAACCATCAGGGACATTATTTTGAGCATAAGTCGTTAGAAGCCCATAAACTGTATTGGTATCATTATGATCACTATTATTATAGGTTACCATATTGTCGTATTTCTTACTCTCCTCCATCAGCGCCTTCATGGTATCCGCCCCGGTAATATATTGATAATATACAGGGGATACAGTTTCCACAT
>Ga0307426_1002889_pt1 | contig 10509 bp, 9 predicted proteins | sample SalMarWE160340MG_FD_202165 | JGI IMG/M metagenome (GOLD analysis project Ga0307426, IMG submission 202165) | Salt marsh sediment microbial communities from the Plum Island Ecosystem LTER, Massachusetts, United States - WE1603-40 | ecosystem: Environmental > Aquatic > Marine > Intertidal zone >... | reverse complement strand
CTGGCGCGATGCCGAACTTCCGGGCAGTTCCCCCGATCAATTCCAGCACCGCGCGCACCGGGCCGCCCGAAGGAATGATCCGGGTCGACAGCGGCTCGGTGTTCTCGGCGATCCGCAGGATGCGGCCATCGCGGCGAATAAAGATCATGTCGAGCGGGATATAGGTGTTCTTCATCCAGAAGCTGACTTCCTGTTCGCGCTGGAAGTCGAACAGCATGCCTTGCCCATCCGGCAATTCCTTGCGGAACATCAAACCCTTCGCGCGCTGAGCCTCGGTGTCGGCGATCTCCACCGCGAACACATGGACCCCAGTCTTGCTGGCGATCTCGAGCGTGGGTAGCCCGGCCGGCCGCGCCGGGCCGACGGCGAGCAGAAATCCGAACAGAACGAAAGCGGTCCACCGCAAGCCGCGCATGCGTTCGCCTTTACGCGGACGAATAGCGCCCGGCAACGGGAAAATCGACGATAATGACCGGGATCAGTGAGAGGCGAGACCGAGCGGCCCGCCGTCCGGACGTACCTCGGCAGCCATCAGACCCTTCGGCCCTGGCCCGAAGCGGACCAGCACGGTCTGCCCCGGCCGCAGCTCGGCGATGCCGTAGCGCCGCAGGGTCTCCATGTGCACGAAGATGTCGGGCGTGCCGTCGCCTCGCGTGAGAAAACCGAAGCCGCGCAAGCGGTTGAACCATTTCACTTGTGCCCGTTCGAGCCCGCTGGTCGGCGTCACGCTGACATGAGTCCGCGGCGGTGGCATCTGCGCCGGGTGCACTGCGGTCGACTCGTCCATCGAGAGAATACGGAAGGCCTGCAAGCCCTTGGCGCGCTGGAGCACTTCGCAGACAACCCGGGAGCCTTCATAGGCCGTCTGGTAGCCGTCGCGCCGCAGGCAGGTCACGTGCAACAGCACGTCGGGCATGCCGTTGTCAGGGATGATGAAGCCGAATCCCTTGGAAACGTCGAACCACTTGATGACGCCCGCCAACTCAATGAGATTGGTGGTGGTTTCCTCGGCAAGCTCTCGGGCCGTTCCGGGCCGGAGGTTAGTCCCTGGCATTTTTGATTCAATCCGGTCCGACGCCATGACGCCGTACGCCGCCGCTTTGCTGGCGCCTCTTAAAGGGCGCTTCGACGAATCTTTCCGCTGAATTGAAGATAACACCGGCGTTCCAACGGCAAAGAGCAAAATGTGCTTGCACACAACTCTATGCACAGTGCAGCCATTGCGAATCAGTGGTTGACGAAGGGTCCAAGCACGTCGCCGATGTCGTCGTGCAGCACCAAATCGGCGATGTCGTCGAACTCGGTTGGTTCGCGATTGATGATCACGAGGGCGGCGCCGTTGCGTTTGGCCATCAAGGGAAAACCCGCGGCCGGCCATACCACCAGAGAGGAGCCAATCGCGAGAAACAGATCGCAAGCGCGCGCCAGTTCTTCGGCCCGCTCCATCGCCTCGGCCGGCATGGCCTGGCCGAACGAGATGGTCGCCGTCTTGATGTAGCCGCCGCAGGCGCAATCCGGGGCGCGGTGGCCGGCCGTCTCGAATTTTTCCCGCACCCAGGACAACTCGTATCGTTCCCCGCAATCGAGGCAGGTTGCATAAGTGGTGTTGCCGTGCAGCTCGACGACGTCGGTGGCATCGATACCGGAATCCTGGTGCAGATTGTCAATGTTCTGCGTGATCAGGCCCGGCACTTTGCCGGCGCGGTAGAGGCTGGCGAGCGCCCGGTGGCCCCGTCCGGGCTGGACGGTGCCGATCTGGTCCTGCAGGGCGAAGCGGCGGCGCCAGGACTCGTCACGCATCTCGCGGCTGGCCAGGAAATCCTCGAACTGGATCGGCCGGTTCTTGGTCCAGAAGCCGCCGGGCGAACGGAAATCAGGAATACCGCATTCGGTGGAAATCCCCGCGCCGGTGAAGGGAACGATCTGCTGTGCGCCTTCGATCAGGTCGCGCAGCCGGGCAATGGAGGTATCAAGATTGGCGTCAGTCATTGCTATAGTGTCGTCAGGTCAAGCCTGCCTAGGTGAGGAACATACCCATGCGATATCTGCACACCATGCTGCGCGTGCGCAATCTCGACGATGCGCTCGATTTTTACTGTAACAAACTCGGATTGAAAGAGACTCGTCGCCGGGTTGACGAGAAAAACCGCTATACCCTGGTGTTCCTGGCCGCGCCGGAAGATGAGACATTGGTCGAAGCGAGCAAGAAATCCGGCCGCCCCGGCCCCGAGGTGGAACTAACCTATAATTGGGACAGCGAAGACTACGGCGAGGCGCGCTATTTCGGTCACCTCGCCTATGAGGTGGACGACATTTACGCCGCCTGCGAGCGGCTCATGAAGGCGGGCGTGACCATCAACCGGCCGCCGCGCGACGGCGTCATGGCCTTCATGCGCTCGCCCGACAAGCACTCGATCGAGTTGTTGCAGAAAGGCGCCGCCAAGGCGCCGAAGGAACCGTGGAAATCAATGCCCAACACCGGGCACTGGTAAGCTTGCCGCTGGCGGCGAAGCTCTTTATACCTCGCCGCGCTGCTTGGGCCCCCGTGCCCACCAAATCGGCAGCCCGGCATGCGCCCTTCGTCTAGAGGCCCAGGACACCGCCCTTTCACGGCGGCAACAGGGGTTCGAATCCCCTAGGGCGCGCCAATGTGCCGCGCGCTCATGGCTCCCATGCGAACATAAGTCGCATTCCACGCCCGTATTAATGTAGAAATTATGGGCCGGATGATTCCAGACAGCTATATTACGCTGCCGGGCGACGAAGCTCCTTGAGAGCGGTCAGGCGATGATGAAAAGCAAGAACGTGGTGGCGGCGTTGCGGCGCGACGTGTCCTTCATTTGGCACGCCGTGATCGCGGTTGTGTTCATCGGCTTTGTCAGCCTCGCGTTGGCGGCGGCCCTGCTCGACCTGCTGTCGCTGCGGCACTAGCGCGATCGCGCGGCGGGTAATGATGCCGCCGGCCGTTGAAATCCTCGACCACGACGTGCTCGCCGCCGTTCCTGCCCACGCGCTCGAGGTAGCTCGGGCCGATCGGCGATTTGCCGTGACCGCCCGGAATGTCGAGCACATAAGTGGGCTGGCATAATCCCGACAGGCGCCCGCGCAAGCCGCGCATCAATTGCTGCCCTGTGGCGATGTCGGTGCGCAGATGCGCGGTGCCCGGCGCCAGATCGCCGTGGTGCAGGTAGTAGGGCTTGACGCGGCATTCGACCAAAGCCCGCATCAGATTGCCGAGCGCCTCAGCCGTGTCGTTCACACCGGCGAGCAGCACCGATTGCCCGAGCAGGACCAGCCCGGCGTCCGCCATGCGCGCGATGGCTTGCTGCGCCGCCGCCGTCAGCTCGCGCGCGTGGTTGACATGCACGGCGACGTAGATGGCTTTGCCCTTCGCCGTCATCGCCCGTACCATTTCGGGCGTGATGCGCTTGGGTTCCGCCACTGGCACCCGTGTGTGAATGCGCACGACCTTGACGTGATCGATCGCACTTAACGCTTTCATCACGGCGTGCAGCCGCCGCGCCGACAACACCAGCGGATCGCCGCCGGTGAGGATCACTTCCCAGATCTCACGATGCGCGCGGATGTATCGAAGTGCACGTTGCAGCGCCGCCGCCGACAGCGCCGTGGCCTTGCCAGGCCCGACTCTTTCACGGCGGAAGCAGAAGCGGCAATAGACCGCGCAGACGTTCGTGAGCTTGAGCAGCACCCGGTCGGGATAGCGATGCACGATTGCCTCGAGAGGGCTGTGCGCGTCGTCACCAATCGGATCGGGCAATTCTTCGGGCCGCTGATCGAGCTCGGCCGCATCCGGCACGAATTGCCGCGCGATCGGATCGCGCGGGTCCTGCCGATCGATCAGCTCGGCGAGGACCGGCGGCAGCGCCACCGCGTAGCGTGCAGCCACCGCCTCCAATTCGGCCCGCCGTTCCGGCGGGATCAGCCCGGCATCGCGAAGTTGCGCGGGTGTGCGGAGCGTTGACATGACTCATTCCTTTTTCGTGTCTTGATGTTTCAGAGCTAGGCGACCGGCGCCCAGATCACCTGCTCGATGCGGGCCGCGCCGCTCGCCAGCATGACCAGCCGGTCAAAGCCGAGCGCGATGCCGGAGGCCGGCGGCATGGCGCCAAGCGCCGCGAGAAAATCCTCGTCCACCGGATAGCGTTCGCCGTGGATGCACTGCTTTTCGGCCATGGCCGCGTCAAAACGCCCGCGCTGCGCGCCGGCGTCGGTGAGCTCGCCAAAACCGTTGGCGAGCTCCACCCCGCAAGCGTAAAGCTCGAAACGCTCAGCCACATTGTTGCTGCCGGGTTTGGCACGCGCGAGCGCCGCCAGCGGCAACGGGTATTCATATAATATCGTCGCGCGTCCCTGCCCAAGATGCGGCTCGACCCGCTCGGCCAGAACGCGGCTGAAGATATCGCCCCAGCTGTCGTCGGCGCCAATGGCGACGCCGGTCAGCTCCGCCGCCGCGGCCAGCTGCGCCGTATCGCCTTTGCCCGCGCGCACTGTCGCCAGGAGATCGATGCCGGCATGGTGTGCGAAGGCCTCGGCTACGGTCAGGCGTTCTGGCGCGGCAAATGGGTCAACAGTCTTGCCGCGGAAGCTGAACTCGCTCGCACCGGCCGCGCACGCCGCCTCCCCCATGAGCGCGGCGCAGTCGTCCATCAGCTTCTCGTAAGGCGCGTTGGCGCGATACCATTCCAGCAGCGTGAATTCCGGATGGTGCAAATCCCCGCGCTCGCGGTTACGAAACACGCGCGCAAAATCGAAGATGCGTGTTTCGCCGGCCGCCAGCAGCTTCTTGCAGGCGAATTCCGGCGAGGCGCGCAAGTAGAGCGGCGTCCGCTCGCCGCCGGGGCCGATCAGCTCGGTGGCGAAGGCATGCAAATGTGTCTCGTTGCCGGGCGAGACCTGCAGGGCCGCGGTCTCCACCTCCACGAATTCTTGGGCCGCGAACCAAGCCCTTAACGCCGTCGCGATGCGGCCGCGCTTCACCAAGAACGGGCGGCGGGCGGCGTGCACCCCGGGCAGCCAGAACGGCGGGTTGCCTTGCACATTCACCTCGGCCGGTTGCGCGCCGGGAAAGACTGGCATCCCGCGCCAGGATGAGTATGGTGCGCCCCGAAACCACGGCCGCTCACCGCTTTGCACTCAAGGAATGTTGACGTGAAGGTCATCGCCAGCCAGCTCCGCAAGGGCAATATCGTCGATATTGACGGCAAGCTCTATGTCGTCCTCACCGCGGAAAATTTTCATCCCGGCAAGGGCACGCCCACCACCCAGGTCGATATGCGACGGATTTCCGACGGCGTGAAGACCTCGCAGCGCTACAAGACCACCGATCAGGTCGAGCGCGCCCATGTCGAGGACCACGACTTCAGCTACCTCTACCAGGACGGCGACGGCTTCCACTTCATGAACCAGGAAACCTATGACCAAGTCGCTCTGCCGGCCGACCTGGTCGGCGACCAGGCGGCCTACCTGCAGGAAGGCATGGTGGTGAAACTTGCCATCCATGAGGGCATCCCGATCTCAATCGATATCCCGGCGAAGGCGACGTTGGAGATCACCGACACCGAGCCCGCGATGAAAGGCCAGACCGCCTCAGGCTCGTTCAAGCCGGCGACACTGTCGAACGGCGTGCGTACCATGGTGCCGACCCACATCGTGGTCGGAACCCGCGTGGTGGTGAACACCGCCGACGGCTCCTATGTCGAGCGCGCCAAGGACTGATCGCGCTTTCCGGGTATCCGCGTCTCTTTGTCGCCCGTGCGCCCTGGTCGCGCCTTCAGAGGTGCGGCTGCCCTTGTCCGCCGCCGTCCTCTGCCATTAGTCTTGAGCGCAGCCAAGCTTGGTTGCCAACACGGTACAGGATCAGTCGAGGGGCGTGCATTTGAGACTTCCGGTTCTGATCGGCATCACTGCGTTGCTTGCCGCGTCCGCAGCCGCTGCCGATAAAATCGAAGCGCCCCGCGTCATCCTCACCCAGGTCAACTGGGCGGAGGCGGCGCTGTCGCTTCCCGCCGATATCACCGGCCCGCCGGCGAAGGAATTCTCCCAAATCAACACGCAGACGGAAAAGCGCTTTCCCGGCATCGCCAAGAGCAGCGTGCCGGTGCTGCTGCCGATCGACATCGACGCGTTCAGCAAGGACGTCGTGGCCGGGAGCGCGGACGTCACCACCTCCGACAAATATTTCGGCCCGTTCCAACCGTCGAAATTCTTCCTGCCGGGACCGGCCGGCTACATGGCGACCTTTTGGCTGCAAGACGGCGACGGCGGCATCCACTTCCGCTACCGCAAGCCGATCGAAATCAGCATCACCGGCGCCGGCTTCACCTATGACCTCGACGGCCCCAACCATCAGGAGGTGTTTTCAGTCAAGGACAAGGAATTGGCGGAGCTGTTTCCCGGCATCAAGCGAATCCTGCGCGAGGCGCACGTGCGTTACGTGTTCGAGCGCTTCGGCGTGCCATACGTGGTCGCCATCCAATGCTACGACCAGCCGATCGCCTCGCGCTATCTTTCTTGCAAGGAGGCCGATCCGGTAGCCGCAAAATTCCTTAAGTTGCTGCGCACCGTCGGCGGCACGCCGCAGGAGATCGCTCAGCCCCATCTCGATCTGGCACAGCCAGCAGCCAAATCCGATTTCACTTACTTCAGCCCTGGTTTTCTCATTCCCGGCAGCGGCTGGCGCAAGATGCCGGGGCGCGCTGACTATCACGTCTATGCGCGCATGCGCTCGCCCATCGCTGACGCGCCATATTATGTGAAGTCACAATCTTTCATGCCCTGGGGCGACTGCTACCGCACCGGCCATAGCGGGCGGCTCGGCCGCAAGGGCAGCAAATATTCCTGCAAGGTCAACGGCATCCCGTTGGTGTTCGATGAATCGGCGGCGGTCAACTTCACCTATCCGTGGCGCGACAATTTCTGCGAGCAGCGCGACTTCTTGGTCGGTCAGTGTCCCGGCGGCTACGGCCATCAGGGCGAGGACATCCGTCCGGGCAGTTGCACAATCTTCAACGAAGGTGGCGACCGCTGTCTGCCCTACCTGCACACAGTCGCCGCCGTGCGCGACGGCCTGATCTGGCGCACGCCCGGCAATCTCGCCGCCTATATCGTGATCAACACCGCGAACAGCTTTGTGCGTTTCCGCTACCTGCACATGAATCCGAAATTCATGGACGCGGACGGTCTGGTGAGCGGGCGAGAAGTGAGCGAAGGCGAGATCATCGGCAAGGTCGCGACCTGGGGCGACCACGAGAACGGCACCTCCTACCACATTCATTTCAACATCCAGGTTTTCACCAAGGTCGGCTGGGTCTGGGTCAATCCTTATATGACGCTGGTGCTCGCCTATGAGCGGCAGATCGGCGGCCGCGGCACCGTGATCAAACCGGGCGATCCGGTGCCGCCGGTGCCGGACAAGAAGCCGCTGATTGCCCATCCCGAGCCGGTTCCGGTTCCACCGCCCGCGCCGGGAGCGGAGTCGACGGCTGCACAAGCAAGCCCGCCGCCGGCCAATGAAAAAAAGGCCGGCGAAAAAGCGGTGGACGAGAAGAAAGCCGGAGAAAAGAAAGCAGACGACGCCCCACCGAAAAAACCGCGGCACGTGCGCAAAAAGCGCCGGCGCAAGCACACCGCCGGCGATTAACGCTTCACCGCGGCCGAGTGTCGCGGCGGCTGTTTTGCGTCAACCATCACGAAAAAGTCTCATTGCCACCGATTGTCTACGCAACTTTGTCTCATACAATGCGGCCATGCGAATCCCTGCCGACCGGACGACAACGGCCATTTCGATCAACCGGCGCGTCCTGATGTCAGGCGCGCTCGGCGCCGCCGCGAGCTTTGCATTCGGCGCACGCGCGCAACCATCGAACGCCGCCTTCGCCCATTGGGTCGCCGCGTTCCGCGCCCGCGCCATCAAGCGCGGTATTTCGCCGGCGACCTATGCACGGGTTATGAATTCGATCACGCCAGACATGAGCGTGATGGCGCAGGTCCGAGCGCAGCCGGAATTCACCGAGAAGCTATGGCAGTACATCAACCGGCGCTGCTCGGAATGGCGCGTCATCACGGGCAAAGAACGCGCCAAGCAATATGCCGCCCTCTTGGCGCGCATCGAGAAGGACTACGGCGTCGACCGCACCATCATGCTCGCGCTGTGGGGGATGGAATCCTCCTTCGGCGACGTGGTGACCAGTCCGAAATACATGCGGCCGGTAATCCCGGCGCTTGCGGCGCTTGCCTGGCACGAGCCGCGCCGGCGCCGCTATTGGGAAGCCGAATTGCTCAACGCGCTCACTATCGTCGACCGCGGCTGGGCCAAGCCCGCCGATATGATCGGCTCCTGGGCCGGCGCCATGGGTCACACGCAGTGGATGCCGGAGGTCTGGCTGCACATGGGCGTCGACTACGACCACGACGGCCGCGCCAATCCATTCGGCAATCCGGCTGATTCATTCGCCGGCACCGCGCGTTATCTGGTCGAGCGCGGCCACTACCGGCGCGGCGAAGCCTGGGGCTGCGAAGTGATATCGGGCGGGCGCGCTTCCGGCGGCTGGCGCACCTACGCGCAATGGCACGCGCTCGGCGTCAAGCGCGCCGACGGCAAAGCCTTCGCGCGTCCGCACGACAAGGTGAAGCTGTGGCTGCCGGAGCGCGGTGGTCCTGCCTTCCTGATCGGACAGAATTTCCGTGCGGTCTATTCCTACAACCCGTCCACCGCCTACACCTTCGCCCTTTGTCATCTCGGCGATCTGATCGGCGGCGGAGACCACTTCCACAAATTGTTCCCCGGCGGCGAACGCATTCCGACCATGGCCGAGGTCAAGGAAATCCAGCGCCGCCTCAACGCGCGCGGTTTCAAGACCGACGGCGTCGACGGCCGCACCGGCAGCGACACCATCAAGGCCATCCTCGCCTTCGAGAAAAAGGTCGGCATGAAGCCGGCCGACGGCTATGCCGGCTTGAAGGTTTTGGCCCGATTGCGTCAGGGCCCGTAATCCGGTTGGATGCGGCACGCCGCTGAGGGGCGGCTCATGTGGGGTTTTGACGCCGTGACGGATTCCAAGCGACAGCGCGCGCCGGCGCAAGGCCCTCGCGACGGCGCATTGGCCGCGGTCGATCGGCCGGTTCCCTCCGGCGTCAACGCGGCCCAGTTCGGCAGCGATGTCGTGGCCGATGCACTGCGCGCGACCGGTGTCGCCTACATCGCACTCAATCCGGGTGCGAGCTACCGCGGCTTTCACGACAGTTTGGTCAATTATCTCGGCAATGAGCGGCCCCAGATTCTGCTCTGCCTGCACGAGGAAAGCGCCATCGCCATTGCGCATGGCTATGCCAAGGTCACGGGGCGCGCCATGGCGGCGATGGTGCATTCCAATGTTGGGCTCATGCACGGCACCATGGCCATCTTCAACGCCTGGTGCGACCGCATGCCGATCCTCATTCTCGGCGCCACTGGGCCGGTCGACGCCGTCAAGCGCAGGCCCTGGATCGATTGGATCCACACCGCGCGCGACCAGGGCGCGCTGGTGCGCGGCTATACCAAATGGGACGACCAGCCGGCATCGCCCGCAGCCGCGCGCGAAGCGGTGCTGCGCGCCGCCTGGATCGCCAACACGCAGCCGTGCGGGCCAACCTACGTCAATCTCGACGCCGGCATGCAGGAGGAAAAACTCACCGAACCAGTGCCGGCGATCGAGACGCAGCGCTTCATGCCGGAGATCGCCAGCGCGCCCGCCGCCGACATCGTCGAAAAGGCTGCCGCGCTCTTGCGTGGCGCAAAGCGGCCGCTGATTCTCGCCGGTCGCCAATCCCGCGATCTTGACGCTTGGAATGCGCGCATTGCGCTCGCCGAGCAGCTTAATGCTCGCGTCGCCACCGACATCAAAGTTGGCGCAGCTTTCCCGACCGACCATCCGCTACATATCGGCGCGCCAAGTTTCATCGCGCCGGCGCCCGATGCGCTGGACGCCATCCGCGCAGCCGACGTTATCCTCAGCCTCGACTGGATCGATATCGCGGGCACGCTCCAACAGACCGGCAACACCACCGCGAAGATCGTGCAGGTCTCGAACGACCATCATCTGCACAATGGCTGGAGCATGGATTATCAAGGCCTGCCGCCGGTCGATGCGTTCATTGCCTGCGCGCCCGAAGCCGCGGTGCCGGCGCTCATCGAAGCGCTCGGGCCCGGCAAGCCGCGCGCGGTGCCCGCCAACAAGGCCGCGCCGTTCAAGCCGGAAGGCGACAAGCTCACCGTCGATCATTTGGCCGACGCATTGCGCCGCGCGGTAGGGACACGCCCCTGCTCGCTCACCCATGTCTCGCTGTCCTGGAACGGCGCCAGTTGGCCGTTTAACCATCCGCTTGACTATCTCGGCTCCGACGGCGGCGGCGGCGTCGGCGGCGGGCCCGGCATTTCGGTCGGCGCCGCGCTGGCCTTGCAAGGCAGCGGGCGCTTGCCCGTCGCCGTCTGCGGCGACGGCGATTTCCTCA
>Ga0307426_1002888_pt1 | contig 10510 bp, 9 predicted proteins | sample SalMarWE160340MG_FD_202165 | JGI IMG/M metagenome (GOLD analysis project Ga0307426, IMG submission 202165) | Salt marsh sediment microbial communities from the Plum Island Ecosystem LTER, Massachusetts, United States - WE1603-40 | ecosystem: Environmental > Aquatic > Marine > Intertidal zone >... | reverse complement strand
GCTTCGCTAGGCGCCTATCCCCCCGCAATCATCGGAATCAGAAAAACCTCCGAGTTATTCGGGATGGCTGTCCGATCAAAGTCGGGTCTGGCGATATATCTGTCGTTAATGCGTACGACGGCGTAGGGATGGTCATCATCTATTTCTTTGAGCAAATCCGTGATGGTCATCCCTGCCTGCCAGGTGACGGTTTTATCGGAGACTTTAATCACGACTGCACTCCGTTGGCCCTGAGAAGCTCGATTACCTGCGGAAAATCAATGCCCAGGCTTTTTACCTTTTCAACCGTGGGGATACCGTCGGCTGTCCATCCACGGCGCCGGTAAACCGCATCTTTTAGTTTTTCGTACTGGTCCTGCCGGAATTGACGTAAAAGCGCCAATTTCTCAGCACTGGTTTTACCGGATATATCGACCGCGAATTTTTCCTGCAGCTGGGTGTCATAGCGTTCGGCTCTGGACTCGTACTCCAGCTCGGTGACCGGTCCCACGGCCCGGTAGGGCAGCGCGTCATGTTCCCGTCGGCCAAAGCCCATTTTTAAATTGAAGATCCGCTGGAAATTGTAAACGGCTTCACTCATTTTTATCAGGTCATCCGGGGTAGACGACCGGCCGGTCACCGCGCTGAAATAGTCGGCATACCAATTTACGTGTTTCATCACTTTGGCCGGTTCAGCTGTGTCTTTGTTGTCTTCGGGTACGATATCGTTCCAGGGAAGCTTGCACAGTCCGCAAAGGCTGAACCAGGTGCGGAACATGGGAAACCAGTGGAGCGCCTCGGCCTTTTGTTCAAAGGTCGGCATGAAGTTGTGCACCATATCCAGGAAAATCAACCAGGCTTCATCATGCTGAGGGCCTTTGAGCGCAAGACCGTAACCCCCTTGCTGGGCCAGAGATTCTTTGGTCATGTATTCCGAGAACTCCAGCCCTTTGGCCTCCATGCCGATATCGGCCATAATGATCGGGTCGGCGCCAAATTCGCCGGCGAATATTTCCTTCATTTTACGAACACCCTGACCGACGATGCGTCCGAAGCCTTCTGCGGCAGCCATTTGATGAACGATCTTAAGGGCGCTCAGACGATTGCCGAAACTCAGGTCGATGCCGCCGGTATGGCTTTCATTGATCAGTCCCAATTCAAAACATTCCATGGCAAAGGCCAGGGCTGTGCCCACCGATATGGTATCAAGGCCGTAGGCGTCGCAGTAGAAATTAATTTCCACGACGGTGTTCGGATCAAAGATACCCAGATTGGATCCACAGCCGGCAATGGTTTCATATTCGGGTCCGTCGACAAAAACTTTGCGGCCTTTAAAAGGTCCGGTGAGCGGCACAAAATCCTTGACTCCGTGTGAGCAGGCCACCGTGCATCCCATCCAGCAGCCGTCAAAGCCCGGATCAAAGAGAAGCCGATAGACCTGCTGACCCAGATTAGGGGCTTGCGGATGCGAGCCGTAACGGAAATTATGGGTCGGCAGCAAATCATGATCATTCATAATGGTGACCAGGTGGGTGGTTCCGATGCGTGACATCTCATTTTGTTTGGGGTCCAACTCGACAATTTCGCGGGAATATCGTTTGGCAACATCTTTCAGGACCGCCTTGTCCGACGGGTTGTTTGTATCGGCGGTTACCGTGTCCCAGCGGACCACCAGCGCTTTGATTCCTTTACGGGCAAAGACCGTTCCGATGCCGCCGCGGCCGGCCTGTTTGTAGCGGGCGCGTTTACGCTTGACGTCGTACCAGGTAAAGTTCAGACATCCGATCAAGGTATTTTCAGCCCCCGGGCCGGCTGAAACCACGGAGATGCTGCGTGGTTTGCCCGCAGCAAAATGTTCGGTCAGCCGGTTGGACAGATCGTAGGCATTTTTCGGCAGGCCGACGGCCGATAATATCTGAACTTGCTGTTCGATGCCGTCGATGAAGATCACGGTGTCTTCGGCTGCTTGGCCCTGAATTTCCAGCGCGTCGAAGCCGGAAAATTTCAGGTACGGTCCGAAATAACCGCCGACATTGGAGTCAATTACAGATCCGGTCAGCGGTGAGAGGGTGGTGACAATGCTTTTGCCGGAACCCGGGTAGATGGGCGTTCCGCCCAGAGGACCCGATGCGATGCATACCGCGTTTTGCGGGTCATCCCAGCGGGTGGTAGGTTCAACGGCATTCCACAGCAGCCAGAGATCATACCCTTTGCCGCCGATAAAGACATCTTTGGTTTTCGGATCGACCGGTTTGACGGCGAGTTCTTGATCGGAAAGGTTTACATACAAGGTTTGATCGACATAACCTTTATCAATTTCCGGCCGTTTGTATTCCATGGATTTGACTAACTTCAATTCATAATCAGGCATGCTTTTACTCCTCTAAATCGTTAGGTAAAATAGGACCGATAGCTTTATTTTAATTTTTAATTTAGGACTTACCACAAAATTCGAGATCCGAATATCGAAATTCGAAACAAATCCAAAATCTGGGAGGTTATGGCGCCGCAGCCTATTTCAGCGCTTCTTCTACCTTAAAGTTTCTATACGGTGAAAATTCCTTCATAATAAGTTCGTCGCTTGCGGTTGTGTCTCCGGCGATTAGCCGGGCCACCAGCTCGCTGACACCGGGGGCCAGCATCAGTCCCTGGCCGCACATGCCGCTGGCGTGCAGGAGTCCATTCGCCTCCTGATTCCAACCAACCAGGGGAGCGCCGTCCGGGGTTGACGGATAAAGACCGCGCCAGGTCCTGCGTACCCGCAGATTTTTCAGGCGCGGCAGAAGGTGAACCATGCGGGCGCAGACCTGGGGCAAAAATACCGACGTTTCACGTTTGTCCTTGCCGATGATCGGCGGGTCCGGGGTAATGCAAAAAATGACCTGACCGTGCCTGTTCTGGTAAAAGTAATAATTTTTAGAACCCGGCGCCGGCCGAATATCCACCACCATACATTGGAAAAACGGCTGCACCGGCTCGGTGACGGCGCCCTCATGAGAATCGGGAATAATCGGCAGGTCAACCTTTGCGGTTTTGCATAGTTCCGGTGAAAAAGGTCCGGCGGCGTCGATCACCACCCCGGCGCTGTATCGGCCTTTATCCGTAATGACGCCGACCACCTTGCCCGTGTCGCACAGAATCCGGCTGACTTTTTCATTAAAGTGAAACTCAGCTCCCAGTTTAACAGCCCGTCGGTAGAAAGCATTGATTGAAAGGAGGGGAGAGATGGAGCCGTCATCGGGTGATACCGTTCCGCCGCGCAGCCCCTCCGGGTTGATTCCGGGAATGAGGGTCCGGATTGCCTGGGAGTCGACAAAATCAATATTCAGGCCGTATTTCTTTTGCACCGGCAGCAACTCCTGCAACATTTGCTCGTCCTGCCGTCGGTATGCCGGATAAACATAGCCGCCCTTTAGCCACTCGATATCGTCGCCATGCAGCTGCTGCCAGCCGGAAAAAATTTCAAGCGACCGGCGGCAGATGAGTATTTTGCCGGGCGTCGAATGGGTGGCTCTGATGCCGCCGATGGCATGTTTGTTTTCTCCCTGCCCGGGCGAGGCGTGCATATCGATGACCAGCGGCTTTAGGCCCTTTTCTGCCAGGGCCACAGCCGTGGGAACCCCCACGGATCCTGCGCCGACGATGATGACGTCATAGGTCAATATTAGAACTCCCTAACTGGATTAATCCGACAAATTCGAAATCCGAAGCACGAAATCCGAAACAAATCCCAAATTCGAACTTTTCAATGACCAAAACATTAAAAATGCCGAACGTGTCCCGGATCAGGATTCCGTTTCGGTCATTTGAATTTTTGGTATTTGAATTTGTTTCGTATTTCGATATTCGAATTTAATTATTTCGATGAATATACCTTATAGAGACTACATTATTTCTTACAAGGCTGGCCACCATGAGCGCCAGCTAATACTCCGATAGGTACTTCCACAAAAAGAGGGCGATCGACCCTGTCGGTCACCATTGCCGGATCGATTCCTTCTTCCTGAAATATCCGCCAGATCATGGGGCGACAGGTTTTGGAGCCGCAGGCGCCCATACCGGCCCGGGTCAAGGCTTTGAGCTGGTTTATGTCCCGGATACCATTTCGGATCGCAGCTCGAATTTCACCGGCGCTCACCCGTTCACAGCGGCAAACAATGGCTTCATCCGGCGGGGGTGCCTTTTCATAAATTATAGAAGGTTCGATCTGTTCTTCCTGGACCCAGATGCCGACTGCGGCTTTAGCCACCTTCCGGTCAACTTTTAACTGCACCAGCAGGGTACCCGGATATTTGCGCCGTGACCTTACTTTTTCAACCGGGTAATAACCCAGAATGGCGCCGTCAATATCGGTGACCGGCACTTTCTGGCCGACTTTCACCCGTTCGCGCCGCACCTCATAGGGCAGGGTCACCAGGGGATGTTCCGGATCCTCTCTGAAATCCACCATTGCTACCGAAAGTCCCGGGCAAACTGCGACGCAGCTGGCACAGCCGGTGCAGGCATCCAGATCGATCATGTACGGCAGGCCGGTAATCTCATCGTTCTCGGTTTTGATGGCTCCGACGGGGCACACCGACGTGCAGGGATTGCAGGGCACCTCCTCATAGCAGTGAAATATCGGGAAAACACCGTCTTCTTTGGCAGGCGGCTTTCGTCTTGTTTGCCGCCCGGGTTTTGATTTCAGGACCGTCGCTTTTTCATTCCAGTCTTTAGGGATCTCCTCTGTTTCAACGCCGAGTGCCCCGGCAATTTTAAAGCCCTCTATCCTGCCGGTGAACATGGCGGCCGAGGCTTCAGCAATTTCCTGGGCATCACCGGCGCAAAAAACATCCATTTGCCACTGTTTGGCTTTAAGATAAAATTCATTGACCTCGGCCAGACCGACAGCGATCAAGACGGTATCCACCTCAAATGTTTTATGGGTTCCGTCAACAATATTCCAATCATCGTCGAGTTGGGCGATGGTGACTGATTCAACCCTGTCCGCGCCGCTGGCGCAAACAACGGTGTGGCGGGTAAAAATAGGGACGCCCAGGCGCTTGAGCTTGTCGGCATGCACGCGGTAGCCCCCGACTTGCGGCAAGGCTTCAATCAGGGCCACCACTTCGATCCCGGCTTGAATCGCATGGTAGCCGGCAATCAGGCCTACATTACCGCCGCCTACCACCAATACTTTTTCGGAAGATTTTACCAGGTCACGGTTGACCAGAGTCTGAAATGCGCCGGCGCCGTAAACGCCCGGCAGCGTATTGCCCGGAAAGGAAAGCATTTTTTCCCTGGCTCCGGTGGCAACCAGCAGCATGCGGGGCTTTATTTTGCAGTATTGATTGTTTCTCACCACACCGACGATTTTATCGGAAAACACCGCCACGGCAGTGGTATTGAGCCAGATTTCAACTGAAGGCAGTGCTGCAAGCTCCTGCTGCAGAATTTTTCCAATTTCAAAGCCCCGGGTCCCGGCGTGCGAATCCTCTACGGAACCAAAAAATTTATGGGTTTGCAATACCAGCTTGCCGCCCAGCCGGTCTTTATCGTCCACGATGAGGGTGTCGACCTCGCGTTTTCCAAGCTCGATGGCCGCCGAAAGCCCAGCCGGTCCGCCCCCGATTACCAGCACGTCCACCTCTTTGATGGTTATTTCTGTGGTTTGCGGCAGGCGGTCGTCGGCGGGTATTTTCGGGAGACCTTCGACGCTTTCGACTAGCATGTCTTTTTTCAGAGGCGTCATGCATGATTTCACCGGCAGACCGTCGGCCATCACCAGGCACTGGGAACACTGACCGTTGGCGCAGAAAATTCCCTGGGGGCTGTTGTCTTTGGGATGGTGCCCGAAAATATGAATACCGTTGGCAACCAGGGCCGAAGAAATCATTTCGCCCTCATATCCGGTCATGTGTTTGGCGTTCCAGGTGAATTGAATTTCATGTCTTGCCGGAATTTCCACAATGGGGTGTTTTATGATTCGATATTTGGCCATGTGAGTTGCTTCCATATTGTCGGTCGGCCGGTTTGCCCGATTAGCCCGTGGCCCGGTTGCCGGTTTTCAGGTTAACCGGCTGACCGGCCTAACCGGTTAAGCGCCTTACCCTGAAGCGTCCGCTTCTTGCCTCTTCTTCATATATTGATTGAAACGCAGCACATGTTGCTGAGCCAGTTCGCGGGCTCGATCCGCCTGGCCGTTTTCAATGGCTTCAATAATTTCGCAGAGATCCTGATAGTTTTCCTGCAGTTCCGGCTCCTCCATTGAAAGAAATCGATCGTAATAACGATGAATGTTATCGTGAATGGAATGCAGTACCGTTATATAAATCGGATTACCGGTAATCCGGGCCAGGTTCATATGGATCTGCTTGTCAATATCGATAAAGGCATTGCGCTGCGAAGGCCCCTTCTCGACGCATTCACGAGCTTGAGCCAAAAGGCGATTCAGTTCTAAAATATCCGCTTTCGAATGACGTTCGGCGGCATGGGCCGCGATGATGCCTTCCACGTCTTTACGAAATTGGGCCAAATGATTCAGTGATACCCTTTGCGATCGAATCAAAAGTCCCAGACTTTCGCTAACCTGTTCGGTATCGACGGCTTTGACCACCGAGCCGCCGCCAACGCCCAGCTTGATTTCAATCAGGCCTTTTTGCTCCAAGACCCGCAGAGCCTCGCGCAGGGTGCCGCGGCTGACGTTAAATATTGATTTTAATTCACGCTCGGCCGGCAGGGTTTGCCCGGTTTTTAGGTGACCGTCGAATATCGCATCCTGGATCTGCCCGACCACATCCTGAAAGACTTTGGTCTGTTTGGCGGCTTGAAACATACGCTCCTTTTTCCGCGCAGTGCGAAAAATGGTTAACTTTCCATTTGAATATGTATAATGGTTAGACCATTATCTTTACTTAATTTTTCCAATCTTGTCAATACGCTCAATTTCGGGGTACCTGAATCAGTTACAAAGATCACACGATGGCCCGCAAAGCGTCGTTTTTCCCGGTAGCAGTCTGGTAGAACCGCACACCGTTCGATTTGAATCCGCTGAGTATTTTGAAGTTCTGAGATTGTTCGCTTTTGTTCCATAATAAATTTCTTGACTTATACCGAGCGACATTTTATCAAAGAAAATTTCGATAGAATTGTCCGTCCGATACTGCTTGAAACTGTTGCGGGAATCGCAGGCGGCCGTTCATTGAAGCAATTTTTGCAGAATTGAAGGAAATTGAACCAATATGTTAAACAATAAAATAATTGCCATTATCGGCGCGGGAAACATGGGAGACGCCCTGGTCAGCGGACTGCTTGCATCCGGATCTTCCAAACCTAAAAACATAATCTGCTCGGACATCAGGCAGGACAAGCTTGATAAATTTAAATCCAGCTACAAGGTTCGAACCACCACCAGCAACCTCAAGGCGGTGTCCGAGGCCGATATCATTATCTATGCGGTCAAACCCCAGATTATGGCGGCGGTTTTAATCGAGACCGCTTCCAGACTTGATATGTCAAAGCTCGTTATCTCCATTGCAGCCGGAGTGCCTTTGGAGGCCATGGAATCCTGCATCGAGAAAGATTTGCGGCTCATCCGGGTGATGCCCAATATCGCAGCAGCTGTGAAAGAGGCGGCCACTGCAATTGCTGCCGGCGCCCATGCCACCAAGGAGGATGTCAAGCTGACGATGGAGATTTTTAATTCCATCGGAAAGTGTGTTTTTCTGAAAGAAAATTATTTAATGGATGCCGTCACAGGATTAAGCGGCAGCGGTCCGGCCTACATTTTTCTGATTGTGGACGCTCTGGCAGATGCCGGGGTTAAAGTGGGCCTTTCCCGGCAGGATTCGCTTTTTCTGGCCGCTCAAACAGTGCTGGGAGCTGCCAAATTATTAATCGAAACCCAGGAGCATCCCGGGCAGCTGAAGGATAAAGTGACCTCACCGGGCGGCACGGCCATTGCCGGCCTGGCAACCCTTGAAAGCGGCGGCCTGCGCACCACCCTGATCAACGCCGTGGAGATGGCTACTAAGCGTTCGAAAGAACTCGGCGATATAATGACAAAAAATTTCTGTGAGGCGAACTCCAAGAATCACGAATAGCCCGAATTCATTGTGAATACCGCATGCAAATCAATTTTACCGGTTTGAAAGATATTATCCGCAGCAAAGATGCACCCGGAATCCCTGAATCGGGTTCCTATATGCCGGCCTGTGTTTTTCTCCTGTTGTTCGATCTTGAGAACCCCCATATTCTGGCCATCCAGAAAGCGGACAGCGTGGGGTATCCATGGCGCAACCAGGTCGCATTGCCGGGCGGTCACCTCGATGTGGCAGATGCCAACCCTCTTGAAGGTGCCTTTCGGGAGTTGGAAGAAGAGGTGAGAATCAGCCGCAATCAGGTCCGACTGCTTGGCTCCATTGGTCATTTTCAAACCATAAACCGCAGAGACATCGAAGTCTTTACCGGTCTGTGGAACGGTTTGGGGCCTATTGAGCATGATCCGGCCGAAATTGCCCGCATTCTTGAAATTCCGCTGCAAGTGCTTGTCCAAACCCACATCTCTGAAGGCTTCCACAATCGAATACCCGATGTACACGAATTGCGATATCCGTTTGAAGATGTCGTCGTGTGGGGCGCTACCGCCCGTATTTTGCATCACTTCATCGAACTTCTGTATCCAGTGCTGAAATAAAACGATACACGATTACCTGGAAGCGTGCCGCCGTATCAGGCGGATGATGTTAAATACAATGATTGCTCCGCTTAATACGACCAGAACAATTGGTACCCAAATGTAGCCGTTGTACTGTTCATGTGCGCGTGCCACTGATATTCCGGCTAACCCGAACAGAAACACGAACAACATGAAAGCAATGGCCATCCCGTATACTGCCTTGGAATGGTACCAGGGGATAATCGCTTTTCTGAATACGGGGCTTTTATCGGAAGGCATGCTTTAATTCCAACCAAACTCGAAACACCAAACACATGCTGAATTATGTTATACGGTAATATGTCTTTTCTTTTTTGCAATCCTGTATGTTAGGCATTATATTTCTCTAATCTTGCACGAACCTTCATGCAATCCGATGCCATTTTCATAAAGGTTCCTCTTCGATTAAACCGGCCGCCCGTCCAAGACCGGCAAACCAGCCTGAGGCAGGTAAACCTCGGCGGCCGGCGGTCGGACTGACATCTATATCTTAAGCTGAACGGAGACAAAAATCAAGTTATGTTAAAAACACCCAAATCGCTGATTACAGACAGGTTTGCAGCATGGCGAAATTACCTTATAACCGGTTTGATCCTGATGATATTTCCATGGGGATGTACCATGGCACCGTCCAAAAAACTCACTGTCGAAGATATTGCGGAGTCATTCGAAGAGGAGACGATTTTTTCTGCGAAACTTGGCAAGCCTGTGACGTTTGATGAACTGATATCTGATCTGAACAGCTGCCGGATCACGTATGTGGGTGAAAAACATACCGACACCGCTCAGCATCGCCATCAGCTCGAAATCATTCAGGCCCTTTTCAAGGAAAACCCAGACCTATCCGTCGGCATGGAAATGTTCGACGTTACCTACCAGGATGTGCTCGATCAATGGTCGGCCGGCCAGCTGGATCAAAGGACGTTTTTGCGAAAAGTTCACTGGTATGCCAACTGGGGTTATGATTTTTCATTCTATCGCGATATTCTTGAATTTATTAAAGAAAATCATATTCGACTGGTGGGCTTAAATATACCCGGCTACATTCCCGACCGAATTCGCGAAGGCGGGATCGAAAACCTCAGAGATGAAGAAAAAAAGTATCTGCCCAAGGAAATTGACACTTCCAACACCGCCCACCGCGAATATCTCCGGGAAGTATTCAACCACCACCATCGTATCCGGGATCGAGTTGAGTTTGAAGATTTCTATACCGCCCAGGTCGTGTGGGAGGATGCCATGGCAGAAACGATCGCGCGCAATTTGAATGATAATGCGATGGTTGTGCTGGCCGGCAACGGTCATATCCAGTTTAAGTACGGCATCCCCGACAGAGCATTCAAACGAACCGGTGTGGCTTTTCGAACGGTTTATCAGGCACCGGCCGGAATTGAGGTTAAAAGGGATATTGCGGACTATATCTGGGTGACGCCTTAGACAGATGACAGAAGACGGACGACAGATGACAGAACAAAGGTTTCAGGTTTCGGGTTTCAGCCCGCCCTGGTGCGACATGAGGGATTTTTTCTGTTCGCTGCAGCAGATCCCAATAATGCCTTATCTTCCAGATTTACTCAAAGTTAGGTCTGGGCCAGGGGTGTCAGAGAGGAAAAGGCGTTAGCATAGAGCATAGCGTAGAGAGAGGACAGATGACGGATGACAGAGGACAAAGGAAAGAAGGTGAGAGGCTGGGAAGGTGTGAAAGTGAGGAAGAAAACCGCAAGCTGAACTCGTATTACCATTTACCTTTAGCCTTTAGCCTTTTGCCTATCACCTCTCAACGATCATAACGATCCAAACGATCCAAACGATCTAAATTTATCCCGTTAAACCTTT
>Ga0307426_1002885_pt1 | contig 10516 bp, 15 predicted proteins | sample SalMarWE160340MG_FD_202165 | JGI IMG/M metagenome (GOLD analysis project Ga0307426, IMG submission 202165) | Salt marsh sediment microbial communities from the Plum Island Ecosystem LTER, Massachusetts, United States - WE1603-40 | ecosystem: Environmental > Aquatic > Marine > Intertidal zone >... | reverse complement strand
AACAAAACTCGTGCACATGGTAAACGATCCACTTGTGAGGCAAATTTATCGAAAACGTTGATTTATCAGAATCTCAATCATTATTACCCAACGGTCTGGAACACAACTGCGATCTGCAGACTATACGCTATTGGTCGATTTCCCACAGATTGTAGATAACCCCGAACGGATCTCTTACATAGCAATCCTGGCCCTTACCGCGCCAGCGAAGGACTTCACAACCATGCGCCACAAGTTCCTTCCGGGCTCGTTCAAGGTCTTCGACGAACAACTCCATCACCGGGCCGCTGATTTCTTCATCTTCGATGACGAACAAATTAAGCGGATGGGCATCATGATCGCCGAGTGCCGGATCGTCGGAGCGATTTTCGAATCCGAGCACATCGGAATAGAATCTAACCGCATCAGAAAAGCGATCCGTTCTCACGGCCACGTTCGGACTCATCGTGAATTTCATACCGCCACTCCTTTCTCAATCGAAGAATTTGATTTCTCCAAAGCACCGTTTTTGTCTTCGCCAATCAACGGCTCCAGCGCATATGAATGACGTTCGCCATACCTGCTTCACATCGCCGAGCGATGCCGTGGTTTGCGCTGGTGACGAGTGCGATATGATTCTCTAGGTCGTAAGGAAGCCGGTCGTTGGAGGTGAGCATGGACACCCTCTGGACGCGATGGTCAAACGGCGATTGTACTCGTCCTGCGTTCATTCGACACAAGCGGGAAGCTTGGCTTTACTAAATGTACTTCCAGCATCACGACGATCGAAACTTATTCGATATTTTCTGATCTCAGAGTACAAGGACTACGTTGTCGTCCTTTCGTCTGCCTTCACCTGAATCAGATCAAATACAAATTTACGCTTTGCATCCGCCAAGAACGCCGACACAGGTGAATCCGGACGAGCGTCGAAGAAATCTCTGGTAATCGGATTTTCGTTGACGTACGTCTTCAGAATCGGCGCTGCGGATTCCGGCAGCAATTCGCGAATCTGATAATCATTCCGGTCGGCGCCCCTGGATAACCGAATGGTCCCCGCAGCCCGAGCGTTCTTGACCCAATCGACGTCCCCATAAGGCGCCACAAGCCAACGATCGTTCCCTTTTTCTACCAGCACCACAGGCACCGAATGCAGCCGCCCGGATTTGCGACCGGCGACGGTCAGCAAATAATATCTCCCGGGCGCAATTCCCAACCGCAGCAGCCAGATAAAAATACGGTTGACAACGCGCCGGATGAAATTGTATCGAAATTCACGAGCCATCAATGTCCCCTGTATACGGCCGATGTTATCAACTGGCCTGTATGTATACTCCCCATCAAGATAGTAGATGCGGTTGACGACTCCTTTACTCCCCCAGCCGATATCCACTTTTCTCCCAGGCAGCGCGTATTTCCGGATTGCGCTGCAGATACGCATCTACGTATTCCTTGCGCACCGTGTTCAGCGGACAAGAGAAATTAATGCAGCGACTGCAGATGGATCGCCGCAAGCTGTAAATCCCACTGACCACCGCAGCCAGACCGATGAAACTCAACAAATACTCGCGTCCCATCAGGAGAAAGACGAACGGAAAGGCAAACCAGATCAATCCGCCCAAGAGAAATTGCATTTGTTCCGATTTACTCATCGGACCGGGTTGAAATTTGAAGATCTTAATCACCCCGCTGTTGGCATGGCAGTGCAGAATGCGGCTGTCCTCGGCCCACATGGGGCAGTGCCGGCACAAGACACGCGCTTCCCACACGAAGAAAAAGAAGATGGAATATCCGAGCCACCAGAACAGGAGCATACCGTAGCGGGCACGAATCGTCCCGGCGATGACGGTGACTGCAAACGGCAGCAGGAGCATCAAGAAATGGACCAGGTCTTTCGACTCATAACGACACATGAACTCGCCCTGGATCGAACAATAGTCGCACTCCGTGGCTGGCTTCCAGGTACAAAGCGTTATTGGGGCATTCGGTGAATGGATTTCGATTGCATCTGACATGGGAACCACCTCTTGATCAATTTCTATCGTTTCCCACAAGCCTACACACCTCTCGACTCTGCCCGTCTTGGATACATTATAGAACCAAGTTGCCCGAATCCACTCATCCGCCGCGGCCGGATAACCATTTTCTCTAGCTCAGGATCGATTTCAACCCCACGGCCCAGGCACGGATCTCTTCCCAATCGCGCAGGTCGCTGGCCGGCGCGTCCCCGGCAAGCATCTTGATCATGAAACCCAATTTCGATGGATCGTATTTCCCCCCGAACAGCTTGAGGCTCGCGGGCTTGAACCAAGGGTGCTTCGCCAGCGCGTTGTCGAGTTGATCTTGCGAGTTCTGCCATTCCTGCTCGTCGTGCGGTTCGTGAACGGGACCGAGTGCGAACACAGCCACCGGGCGATCGCCGAGCGCCGCACGATGGCGCGAGAGGAAGCGATGGGCGTCCTTGTGCCAGCGGAACATGAAAAGCGGTGCCCCGAGCATGATGCCGTCGTACTTCTCGATCTCGCGTACCTCTCGTGCAAACCGTAAATCGACTTCAAATCCATTTTCGCGCAGCGCATCGGCGATGGCTTCGGCGACTTCCTGCGTCGAGCCGTAGCGCGTGGCGTAGGCGACCAAAATCGATGGTGACACAGTACACTCCTTCCACGATGTTTAGATAATGGACTTCCCGGTCAGCGACCCAAGCGCGATAGCTGCCGGTAGATCGAGAAATACCAGATGATCAGAAGAACGGCGTTCGGAAGAATTACGAGCAAGGCGATGATCTCTGACGACGTCAACGCTTGCCGCAAATAGTCGAGCAGCGAAAGGACGTTCGCCGCAATCCCGACGTAAGCGGTGGACCTGCTGAAGGATTTACTGCGCAGCATGCTTGCAGAGACGATCCATCCTGCGATCGAAACCAGGAAGAGGCCCACGTTGAATCCGCCGACGGTCCGTTGGTTTGTGTTGGTCAATAAAGCTTGCCCCGCAGCGACGAAGATGGATTTCTGCGCCTCTGTCGCGGCAGCCGCGTGTTGGTCGCTGAGGGAAAGCATCGCGAACGGATTGTTCGTGGCCAGGAATACCGCAACCCCGATCAGCGCCAGGGTTACCGCGATCCTCATGCGGGTCCGATCGACATTCTTGAGTGCGCTGTAAAACGCCAGGAAAACGATCACGAACATGACGTACATCACGACTTCCAATCCCCAAAACTGGAGAAGGCCTACGAGCCGATTTCTCTGGAAGAGTTCGAACCATTCGACGACCGTTTCCGGCAGGGGTGAGATCGATTGGGCGATCACCTCCCCCAGTGTCACCGCTGCGACGATAAAGGCGGCCGCAGCGCCAATCCGGAATATATCCCTATCGGATTGTTCAACGGCCGGACTGTTTTCTCCACGTTCCATCGTCCATCATCCTTTCATTTCTTTCCAATGATTCAATCCGCACGGACGCAACGCCGTATCAGCCGGCAAACATTGCGAAATAGGATATCGCAGTACTAATCACTGTCAAGGCCACGCCGGCTATGATACCTACCGGAATCGACTTCAGCATGTGCTTCTTCATGGACTCCGCACCCATGTCGTCGGGCAGTCTCAGGAACCCCGGCCGCCAAACGCCGATGACCAATCCATCGATGACGAGTGTATCGAAAAGAAAGAGGATGATGTAATGTGCGAAGTTCAGCAGGAATAACACCATGAAAGGGATCGTCAGACCGCTACGAGCCAGGCCATAGTAATTGGCCAAGATCTGAAAGCCCACGATGATCAAGAGCAAGAGCAGCATGTTTAGAATGCCGCTGAGCGGGATACGCTCTTTCAACGTACCGTCCTGCTTTCGTGCGGTATACACCAGTCCGCCTCTGAAGACGGCGAAGACGTAGATACAGAATGCGAAAGCACCGACAGCACTCCAAACGATAAGGTAGCGAATGGCGATATCCAATGTCATCTGAACCTCCGGGTTGAGCGCTTGACTATACAGATAGGATGGTATATCATTTTTCTAAGAAAGTTAGGCACGGCTAATTTTATCCCCATACAGCAGGAAAATCAATACTGCCCACGAAAAGGGATGTCATAGAAAACAAAGGTTTACGATGGAAAAAAAGAAGAGCAAATTACCCTATCTGGTAACGATCGTCATCCTGGCGAGCATCGTCTCCGCAATCGTGCTCGCTGCGGGAAGATGGGATTGGATCGAGATGTGGATTTTTCTGGCCACGTATTTGATCGTTTTTATCGCCTGGGGGATGTACCTGAAATTCAAAAAACCCGATTTGCTGCAGGAAAGGGTGACCGCCTTCGGTAAGGGGAAAAAGTGGGATCGGATTCTGATCGGCATTTATTGGATCCTGATTCTCGCGTTTCTGTTTACGGCGTCATTGGACGCCGGCCGGCATCAGAACTTCGTTACACCCATTCCGATCAAAATCATATCTATGGTTTTCATCCTGGCGGGATACGCACTCGGGTTTTGGAGTGGAATTGCCAACGAGTATCTGTCGAGTTTCGTACGCATCCAGGAGGAGCGTGGCCATCAGGTGAGCCAGGCGGGACCCTATCGTTTCATCCGGCATCCGATGTACGCAGGCGATATTCTCAGCTACCCCTTCGTGGCGCTCTTTCTGAACTCACTCTGGGCGCTCATACCGGCGGCCTTGATCATCGTGCTGTTTATCGTGCGTACCTATCTGGAGGACACTACTTTACAGCGAGAGCTCGAGGGCTACTCTGAATACACGCAAAAAGTCAAATATCGCCTGGTTCCGTACGTTTGGTGATCTTCCGAGGTGAGGAAATGTGGCTTGAGCTGAGGTTTACTGCTTACCCCAGGCACCCCACCTTCCAAACGATATCCGATGCAGCAGGTAATCGAAGGTGTTGCCCGATAGATTCCCCACCCGAATCATGCGCAGCGCCAGTTCGATCATCTCGAGGACGTTTTCCCCGTAACGCGCTGCGACCTGTTCTCGCACTTGTGGTTCTGGTTTTGCATTCATTTCGGCCCAATGCTGCGCGTACAACATGGCCGGGATTTCCGCGGCCGGGCTTCCTTCGAAGAGCCCTTTTCCCAACGCCTCGATCTCTTCTCCCGAAATTCCCTGCGAAAGCGCTGCCCGGGCGTGGCCGAACGAACAGTAGCGGCAGCGGTTCACAGCGGTGACTGTGAGCATCAAGCGCTCGCGGAATGCCGGCGCGACGACGTCGCCGCGCACCAACGTGCGGATGTCTTTTCGACGAGAGACTAGAATCCGTACGTCGGTCAGGAATTCGTTCAAACTGCGATAGAGTCTGCGATTGAATCCAGCCATCTTCAACCCCGCGAAACGATCGAACCTCCAGGCACCGATCTGACGCAGGCAACCTTCCCTTTGAATTATAAACGTGACTGAACCAGCAGCGCCTTACTTCTCACCGGTAATACAAAGGAAATCTCTGTGGCGGTCTGCAGCTCGATTCACCTCGAGTACGTTAAAACCGGCCGCCTGCATCATTTGAAAGACTTCTTCACCGCGATACAGTGAAATGCCGTTTCGCACAAAGCTTTTGCCTTCGAGTGATTGTTTGCTGGTAAAACAGACGACCAGTTTGCCGCCATCGACCAGTACCCGATACATCTCGTCCATGCCGCGTCGAGCATCCGCCCAGTAAAAGATCGAATTGACCGTGCAGCATTTGTCGAAGCACCCGGATGAATAAGGCAGCGTTTCCACATGCCCGCAGCGGACTTCGAGTCTGCCGGCGTCGATCAACGGGCGGTACCGCCGCTTGCAGGAAGCGGCCATCCCTTCGGAGACATCCACACCGGCCAGGAAACCTTCCGTCACGACATCTGCCATTCGTCCCAACAGGTAGCCACCGCCAAAGCCCACCTCGAGCACACGGTCGTTTGCAGCCAGGTCGAGATGATCGAAAGCGAATTTGTTCAAAGCGGAATTTCTGCGGTTCCACAGCCGTGCCAATAGCCAACTATTAATGCCGTGGGACGGAGAACGGAGCTGATTTGAGAGGAATTTTCCCAACATGGCCGAAGGCTTTTCGTCATCCATCCGGAACTTCTGTCACTTCATGCTGCTCCGAAGTGGCGGGCAACGGTCCTTATCGTCAACGCTCTTCGGACATCCGCCTCGTAAATGTCTACGGGCCTGCCGCGCGTTATACCTTGCTCGACCGTCCGAAAAAGGTACAGACGCATTATAAGGTATTCCCGTTCGAAATCATCGACGAGAAAACCAGGTCACCTCTCGCCGAGATCCGGACGCAGCGTGACCCCAGCGCTTGACAAAGCCCCGAAGTGGCGGTTAGAATATCTCGATTGAACGTTCATTCGTTTCACTCGTAGGATAATCATGAGCCCAGGCGAAACGGAAGTGCCCGAGAAACGAGCCGCAATTATAACGGCGACTTTGGACCTGATCGCCAGGCGCGGATTCCACAACACGCCTATGGCAATGGTCGCCAAGGAATCTGGCGTGAGTGTAGGCACGATTTACCATTATTTTGCCAGCAAGGAGGAATTGATTTTCGAGTTGTACAAGGAGATCAAGTCCAATATGATTCACGCCGTTTTAGCGGATTACTCGGCGCAGACTCCCTTCCAGGAACGATTCGTCCACTGGTGGCGGCAGCTCGTTCGTTATTACATCGACCATCCAAAAGAAACCAAGTTCCTGGAGCAATTCGAGACATCTCCCTATTACGACCCAAGGCTGCAGGAGATCTTTGCGGATGATCTCATGCCCTTCATCACCTCCTTCTTTATAGTGGGCATGCAAGACGGCGAATTGAAGAACATACCGCTGGAAATCAGCGTCGAGTTGAGCTTTGGCGTCGCCATCTCTCTGGCAACACAGCATATTCGCGGCACGATCGAACTCGATGACGAGACGATCGACGACGCCGCCAACGCCTGTTGGGATGCAATCGCAAAGTAAAATTTTTAACACGTATAGAATGAACGTTCATTCTATATATCAAAGAGAGGAGAAAGGAATGAAATCCAAATTTACAGTTGAAGGCATGCCGAATCTGACCGGCAAAGTCGCCATCGTCACCGGTGCAAACCGGGGCATCGGCTACGAAACGGCGGCGGCGCTTGCAGCCAAAGCCTGCACGGTGATACTCGCCTGCCGCAACGAGGATAAAGGCAAATCGGCGCTTCAAAAAATCGTGCGGACGTATCCGTTTGCGAAAGTCGAAACGATTCGCCTCGATCTCGCCGCCCTCGTTTCCATTCATCGCTTTGCGATGGAATTCAAGCGACGCCACGATCGATTGGACATGCTCATCAATAATGCGGCGATCATGAACGTTCCCTTCGAAAGGACGGTCGACGGTTTTGAATCGCAGTTCGCCGTCAATCACCTGGGGCATTTTGCGCTCACCGGTCTGCTGCTCGAGCGCATCATCGATACACCCAGGGCAAGAGTCGTCACGGCGAGCAGTTGGGGGCATCGGTTTGGCGTAATCGATATTGACAATCTTAATAGCGAGAAGCGACACGATCCGGACGGCGCTTATGCGCGCAGCAAACTCGCCAATTTGCTGTTTACTTACGAACTCCAGAGGCTTTTCGAACGCGCCGGCGTCGACGCAATCGCCACGGCGGTCCATCCTGGTTGGACGGCGACCCACCTTCCGGATGGTTGGAGTTCATCCAAATTTCGCCTGGATTGGTGGTTGATTCGGATGCTGAACCCGATTCTCGGCCAGCCACCGAAGATGGGCGCCCTACCCACGCTCTATGCGGCAACCGCACTGGACGTTCGAGGCGGCGGTTATTACGGTCCCGGGAGTTGGGCAGGACTGCGCGGGCATCCAAAGTTGTTGCGATCCGGCGGTCGTTCCTACGACACAGAGCTTGCCGTCGAGCTTTGGAAAGCATCCGAGTGTTTGACCGGCGTTAAGTATGACTGGTTCGCATCATCGACGGAAAGGAAGCGGGTCAAAATGGGCGAGGCCCTTAACATTGAACGATGATCGACCTCGATTGCGTCGAACCTTCCCGCAATGGTGCTATTTTTCTATACGCATCCGAAGAAAAGCATTCAAGAATCTTCTCTTTGTTCTCGAATTCGATCACGATCATTCTGTCCGGAGACCAGTCGCCGGAAACCGGGTGAATCGACTCCGAGCGGAAAATGTATCGTCCTCCGAAGCGCTCTACAATCGGGGCGGCTCTTTCGACGTACTGCGCATACAACTTGGGCTTTTCTATCTCGATCTCGGCGATGAAATAAGCCGGCATGTCATCTCCTTGCCGCACAGTTTGGATTCGGCAGCACCTGCATTCTACTTTTCGCCCGTTGAAAGCCAGCGGGCGCATTCTCCGCCCAGCTTCTCCCGCGCCGTTTGTTCGTACGCTGCAACGTCCGCTGCTGAAAGCATATCCCGCCAGCGGCCGTTGACGCCTTTGTGCAAGAAACTCTCTCCGCCCTCTTTGAAAATATCTCCCCCAAACGGAATGCTTTGATCGGCGTGTGCTTTCATGTACGCAAAGGAACAATGCTCCAGAATGGTTTGCCATGTTGCTTCCTCGATGTCGATCTCGAGAAACGCCGCGACGCGCCGGATCTCAGTGGGCATGTCCCGTTTGAGATTCGAAAAATGAAGCAGCATTACGTTAGGGAGATCGCGGATCTCCCACCACGAGCGAACGTGCTCCCAATACGGCCACCACGGGTAGCCGTCCTTCGACATCCAATCGCGAAAATAATCGACTACGGAGGATGGGGGTTCCCCCAGTGGCGGACCCGTTCGTTCGGGCACGCTGTCGATCGATTCAACGACGTCTTTTTTCATGATGCAATGATGGTTGTACAAGCTCCACAGCACGTCCCGTCCATCGCGGCCGACGTAGATGTATTTCGCTTCCGGGGAAATTACGAGCGTGTCGGCGGGAAGGTGGCTTTTCAAAAAGCGGCGGTGTGTTTGTTTATCGGCGATTTCCAATCGCTCTTCTCTGGACGGAAAACGGCAATCGATCCAGGGAGACACCTCCGACAAGACGATACCTTCCGCTCCGTTCCAGATCAACTGCGCCACGATCTGCTGCACCCAGGTCGATCCGGATTTCGAATAGGAAACGATGAAGACATCGTCGTCACGAAACTCGAAGTCGTTCCATATCGTCGAATCCAGTAGATGATGCATGTGCTCCTGCTTCTTTCGAGGGCACTCGGTTAAATTACGCTTCATTCCATTATTACATCGCAGAAAGGTTTTTCAAAGCAGCCGTGCAGATCAAAGGTCTATCCATTTTTCGATGCTGGGAGGCGAATAGATCTCGAAGTTCTCGAGCAGCACTTCCGGATTTTCCGCAACGATGATCATCGAAAGAAATTCCTTTTTAAGCAGCTGCTCATCCACCGCATGGTCGAGAAATTCCAAAAGCCGGCGGTAAAACTGACACGTATTCAAGAAACCGCAGGGTTTTGGGTGCATTCTCAATTGCGCCCACGTCAGCGCCTCGAAGAACTCCTCGAGGGTTCCAAAACCACCGGGCAGCGCGATGAAACCATCGGCCAACTCCGCCATGACGCGCTTCCGCTCGTGCATGGAAGCCACAATCCGCAGATCGGACAACCCCTCGTGGGCGATCCCTTTATCCAGCAGAAATTCCGGCATGACGCCGACGGCTTCGCCGCCTTCCGCCAGGACGGTATCGGCGATCTCACCCATCAACCCCACCCTTGCACCCCCGTAGACGAGATCCAGCTTCTTGCGAGCCAGAAGACGGCCCAGTTGTTTCGCGGCCTGCACGTACTCCGGCCGGCTGCCTCGACTCGATCCGCAAAACACGCAAATTCTTTTCATGGATTACGTCGGATCCTTCGAATTATATAAATTCCTCGTTCTTTTTCGCCCTCACGGTGTTAACTGCCAAAGGGTTGCTCGCAGGTTGTTACTTTTCATTTTTCCGACAAAGAAGTATAACGCAGACTTTGTAGATCGAGGAGTATATTGAGGCGAACCCAATTCTTGGTGATGTCTAGAAAAGCGCCGGCTTGCTCTAGCGGGAAAAAGCTTTAAACGGATTGGATTGCGTGAGCTGGCGGATCGTCGCTTCCGTCACACCGGCCGCCCGCAGCTTGGGGAAGAACGCTTCCGTTAGATAAGTATACGGCTTGGTCGTGCCGCCGCTAGGCAGCGCCGGATCGTACCATCCGCGGTCCTGGCTAAGCAGCAATCGGCCTGCGAGACCAGCATCCAACAAACGCCGGATATTCTCAATGTCTTTCTCATCCTGACTTCCGATCCAATCGTACTCCAGCCAGGCGCCTCGCTGCGCCATTTCCAGATGCAAGGAAAAATTCGGCTCGGCCTGCGTGTGGATCCAGATGAAGCGATCGGCCGTATATCCCACCGACTCGATGATATCGAGTTGATCTCGAACGACGCTCCCGCGGATCGAATGACTGCCGATCACCGCATTCGTCTCTCGGCCGGCCGCTGCCGCAGCCCGCAGGACTTTGGCTTCGCAGTCGGTGATCCCCTCGTCGCCGGCGCTCAGTTTGATCCAG
>Ga0307426_1002884_pt1 | contig 10517 bp, 9 predicted proteins | sample SalMarWE160340MG_FD_202165 | JGI IMG/M metagenome (GOLD analysis project Ga0307426, IMG submission 202165) | Salt marsh sediment microbial communities from the Plum Island Ecosystem LTER, Massachusetts, United States - WE1603-40 | ecosystem: Environmental > Aquatic > Marine > Intertidal zone >... | reverse complement strand
TATATGCGGGTATTACTGGTTGAAGATGATCTTAAGATTGCTTCTTTTATTATAAAGGGGCTTAAAGAAGCGGGGTTTGCCGTAGATCATGCATGCGATGGTGAGGAGGGACTTCACTTGGCTTTAACCGAGCCCTACGACTCGGCCATCATTGATATCATGTTACCTAAAATCGATGGGTTGACCCTCATTGAGGAAGTGCGGCGCCAAAAGAAGAATACACCCATACTTATTCTGAGTGCTAAACGGTCGGTAGATGATAGGGTCAAAGGGCTCCAAACGGGGGGTGACGATTATCTCACCAAGCCGTTTGCTTTTTCGGAGCTTCTGGCACGCGTGCGGGCTCTTATCCGAAGGGCCAGCGGGGCTACTGAACCAACGAGCCTCTCGTATGGCGACCTTTCCTTGAATCTTCTCAGCCGCACGGTTTTTAGAAAAGATGAAAAAATCGATTTGCAGCCCCTTGAGTTTTCCCTGCTTGAATATCTGATGCGTAATGCGGGAAATATCGTTACCAAAACAATGATTATGGAACACGTCTGGGACTACAACTTTGATCCCCAGTCAAATGTGGTTGAAGTACGCATCTGCAAATTGCGGGAGAAGATCGACAAGGATTTTAGCACGAATTTGATTTATACGATTCGTGGAGTGGGATATGTTCTTAAAGAAAATTATTAGACTCCCACGCACTCTCACATTCAGGTTGACCCTCTGGTATTCGGGTATATTTACCCTGTCATCCATTATTGCCTTTTCAATCTTTTACTTCTTGATAACTTCTGTTATCGAAGCAAATAAAGAACGGGATCTTTTAGAAGATTTTGCAGAGTTCTCGTCTTTCTTGGCGGCAGAAGGAATTGATAAAGTCAAAAATGAAATCTTTTCTGAAGCCGCAGCAGAAGGGATGGATAAAATTTTTTTTCGTCTCCTATCTTCCAAAGGAAAAGAAATTGCAGCAACAGATATGTCGCCTTGGACGAATGTGCACACGAGCAACGCTGCATTAAATCAGTTAACCTCCGGGGCTCATCATGTATTTGAAACACTGGCTGTTCCTCAAGGTAAGCATAAAGCACTTGCGATTTACGGCACTATCGGACCCGGTGTAGTGATACAAATTGGAGAATCCTTGGAAGAAGAAGAACAGTTTCTGGAGATATTGAGAGAGACATTTATCCTCATAACGGCTTTTGTAATGCTCTTTGCGGTCTTGGGCGGCTGGTTAATGGCTAAACACGCGTTGCGGGGTGTTGACGAAGTTACCACAACAGCGTTGAGAATCGCCAAAGGTGACTTCGAACAGCGGGTGCCTCCTAAAGCCAGAGGAGAGGAAATTGAGCGTCTTGCAACCACTTTCAATTATATGTTAGATCGAATTAATGCTTTGATTAACGGTATTAGGAATATGACTGACAATATGGCCCACGACCTGAGAAGCCCGATTGCGAGAATTCGGGGCACAGCGGAGACGACAATACTATCGGACAGTACGCTCAAGGAATATGAAAGCACTGTTGTCGACACTATAGAGGAGTGTGACCGGCTCCTGGATATGATTAATACGATGCTGGATATCTCAGAAGCTGAAGCCGGGGCAAGCAAGCTTAAGAAACAGGAAATAGATTTTGCCGACGTGGTTCAAAAGGCATGCGACCTATTTCAGCCCATAGCCGATAATAATGGCGTGATTCTTAGTGCCAATATATCTCTCCCTTGCTATATATCCGGCGACACCCAAAAGGTTCAACGGATGGTCGCGAATCTTCTGGATAATGCGCTCAAGTACACCCCAACTAAAGGCCGGGTCACGGTTTCGGTTACCAGGGATGACGGCCGGGTTGTTAGCTCATTTAGTGACACAGGGGTAGGAATCTCCGAGGTCGATTTGCCCCATATCTTTCGACGGTTCTATCGCTGCGATCAGAGCCGGTCACAAGCAGGGGTTGGTCTGGGTCTCAGCCTTGCCAAAGCAATTGCTAAGTCTCACGGTGGAGACATCACGGTCACCAGTTGCCCCGGCAAGGGGAGCACCTTTACGATTATCCTTCCCCGATCACCCTATCCATAATGATTTACCCCGATGTTACAAACCCCATCGGCCACTTTTTCAATACTCCCTCAATTTCGAATGATTCCTCACGTGCTTCTTCGGTTTCCTTCCGGGTTATTTCCCGATCTCGTGAATCGGTTTTATCTATGAAAACCGCCTTTTTATATCGGAATATCCAGTTTGACAAATCGTAATATCCTTTGTAATGAAACTTTATTAAATGAATTATAAGGGAACCATCCATGTATCAATTTTTCGGCTTTACCTGAGCGTACTATATAAATTCTGCCCGGGATCGGTAGGCACAGGGTTTGGCCGAAAAATCACGTCCATTTTTATTCAGTGAACATTTCTTACATTTATCATTCGATCATACCCTGACGAATTCTGTTTCCAAAGTATTCAGGGGCAATGGCGCCGGACACCCCGCGGTCTTCAAAACCGTTGGCCCCGTCTGAAAAACGGGGAGGAGGTTCGATTCCCCTTGCCCCTTCCGGAACTGAAATATGAGTTGGATAACAGCCGTGCGTTATTGTTTGCCGTTTTTTATTAAACCTAAGTTGAGCGATCTTAGATAAACTAAAGGAGGAATGGGAATGAAGAAATCAGCGGTGTTGGCCGGGATGGTGATGGTGTTGTTTTTTATTTGCGGAATGGTAAGCCCCTGTTGGGCGGGATTCAAAATGGAACTTAACGAACAGACCAAAGGGGAAATCGGCATCTGGATGCAAACCTCATATCAATGGGTCGAAGACGGAAAGATAAATGGGGACCAATACGAAGATGTAAACGATTTCATGATACGCCGGGCCTATCTATATCTAAAGGGGGATGTGACCCAGTATGTCAGCTTCTTTACTCACCTTGCCTCGGATAAGGTCGGGATGGAAAAGCCGACCGGCGGGAATTTGGACAATTCCGGTATGGGACTGGGAACCGGCGTTGCCTGGCGAGATCTGTGGATTACCTTGAATCTGCATGAGGCCTTTAAGATCCAGATGGGACGAATGTATGTGCCCCTGACACGCAATTACGGCACAACCTCCACCAAGTGCATGTTGACCGCCGATCTCCCCTTTTTACAGGGAGGGTCGCGAGGCGGCATTTTTTATGCACAGAAAGTGGGGCGAGACGACGGGCTGACCCTATGGGGCAATCCCCTGGACGGACGCCTGCAATACCGATTAATGATTTCCGAAGGGGTCGAGGGTGACGCAAATCCTGAAGACAGTCTCCGCTTTGTGGGCCGGCTTTCGTTAAGTCTGCTCGAGCCGGAAACGAGCTGGTTTAACAAGGGAACGTACCTCGGAAAGAAAAAGGTTTTGAGCCTTGGCTTTGGTATGGACCGTCAAGATGATCTGACATTAGCCGGCAATGAGAACCAGGACAATACGGTCTGGACGGTTGACGCCTTCTTTGACCACCCGGTGAGAGGGGGCGCGGTCACCGTAGAGGCCGCCTACATTGATATCGACAATTGCACCCAGGGCGGCCCGAATTTTTACCACGACCTGGAAGCCGGCGATGATGCAGAGAACTGGTACATTAACGCCGGATATCTTCTGCCCGGCTTCATCGGCCCCGGTCGACTTCAACCCTATATCCGATATGAAACCGTGGATGTGGACAAGAAAAACCAAACCGATTTTTGGAGCGGCGGATTCAATTATTATCTTAAAGGACACAACTGCAAGCTAACGGCCGATTACATGCGCGTTGACCCGAATAACTCTGAAAAAGACGACAGGAACATCTTCACGTTTCAGATTACCGTGGGATTCTAATTGAAGAAGTTAACAAGTTAAAAGTGTCTAAAGTGATCTAAAGTGCCAAAGTTATGGTGTCGCTTCGCTCCGCTGATTTTATATAATTGACAGAATTCCTTAACTTTAGCTCACTTTAAACTTTAGTTCACTTCAAACTCTTACATCGATTCTTCAGGCAGAGCCGGAGAAGTCTGACCTGGCCCACAAGACCAGGTTTTTCAGGGAAAAATAAAGGAGGAGATAAATGGGTCAATTCAAGAACTTTTTTTCCACACGGTGGGGCATCATCGGCGTTGGAACCTTTATCGGAGTGCTTGCCCCGCTTTTACAGAAATGGGGTAATCCCGGAAACATGGGTATCTGCGTGGCATGTTTTGAAAGAGATATTGCCGGAGCCGTCGGGTTTCATCGGGCGGCGGTGGTCCAGTATATGCGACCTGAAATCATTGGGTTTGTCCTGGGTTCATTGATTGCTGCGTATGGTTTTAAAGAATTCCGGCCCCGTGCGGGCTCCGCTCCGATTGTTCGATTCGTGTTGGGGGTTTTTGCCATGATCGGAGCACTGGTCTTTCTGGGATGCCCGTGGCGGGCCCTGTTGCGTTTTTCAGCCGGTGATGGAAACGCCATTTTTGGGTTACTCGGATTGATCGGCGGCATCTGGATCGGTACGCTTTTTCTCAAGGGGGGATACAACCTGGGTCGGACCCAGAAGACATACGCCTCGGTGGGGTGGTTATTGCCCTTGATGATGGCGGGTTTTTTTATTTTAATGCTTATTTATCCCCAGGTGAAGGATGAGGCAAAAAGCGGGGTTCTGTTTTACAGCCTCAAGGGACCGGGCGCCATGCATGCCCCGCTGCTTGTTCCTCTGGCCATCGGGCTTTGCATTGGATTCACCGCACAAAGAAGCCGTTTTTGTACGATGGGGGCCTTCAGGGATCTTATTTTGTTCAGGCAGGCTCATCTTTTTCTGGGACTTCTTGCCCTTGTGGCCCTGGCCTTTATAACCAGTCTGATTTTAGGCCAGTTTCATCCCGGCTTTGCCAAACAGCCGGTGGCCCATACCATGCAAGTCTGGAACTTCGGCGGCATGGTTCTGGCCGGTCTGGCCTTTGCCCTTGCCGGGGGATGTCCGGGTCGACAACTTTTTCTGGCCGGAGAGGGTGACGGCGATGCAGCGGTTTTTGTTTTGGGCATGATCGTTGGGGCCGGATTCGCCCATAATTTCGGCCTGGCCAGTTCGCCAAAAGGGGTGGGACCCCATGGAATCGCAGCAGTGATTATCGGTCTTGTCGTCTGCCTGTTTATCGGTATTACCATGAGGAAGAAATAACACAGGAGGTGGAAAATGAGTGTAATTGTCGATGCAGGAGGGCTTTCCTGTCCCCAACCGGTTTTAATGACCATAGATAAGATTAAAGAAATGCAAAAAGGAGAAATCATAATAAAAGTGGATACGGACACATCAAAGGAGAACGTGAGCCGTGCCGCCCGAAGCCAGGGATGGGAGGTAACGGATATTCAAGAGCATGAAACAGGATATACGCTTACCATAAAAAAGGAGTAGGACGTGTCTTTTTTAGAGCGGCTAAAATCGAGAAAAAAGAAAACCAAAACATCATCTCATCCGGACAGGGGCATACTGGTCTTTGAGCATACCAGTGAAGTAATCAAAGCGGAAAGCATCCTTAAAAAAGCGGGGTGGAAAATCCGGGTTATGGGCCCTCCGCCTGAAATTCGGAGCGGCTGCGACTTGGTTATCGAGATTCCCCTTATCGAGAAACTGAACATTTTGAGGACATTAGAGAACCTCAGGACACCTCCCTTGAAAATAGTGCCTGTCAGCAGTCCGTTGCTGCAGCCCGTGGATCTTTTCCAAAATAAGGATTTTGGAAAATACCTGATGATCCGGGCGGCCAATATGAAATTAACTGTTGAAAAGGAGACACAGACAATCGTGAATATTTCAGGGGGAGGCTGTCCGGATGTCCCCTATCTGGCAAGCAAAATGGTCGGACTGTCGCTGGATAAAGCCCCAAGCCCGCGGGAAATCGGCCACACCCTCTGCGGGTATGCCCTTCAACTGGCTTACGAGGAGATGAGACGCCGGTGATTGGAGTCGTCGGAACGGTTCCTGACCCGGACTTCCCTTTGGTGACCGGGGAAACCCGCCTGGAAGGGGACAGCATCACTATCCAGGGAAAGCAGATCCCGGTAAATCGAGGGACCCCGGCCCTGCTGGCGGCAGCAATCAAGACCGCCCAGGTGCTTGATCAAGGTGCTCCATTCGCATATCTGGTGGGAGATGTGGGCCTTGGACACGGCAGCCGGCGCCTTTATGAATATTTGAGCAGGCAGTTGGGGAAACGTGATTTTAATGCCATTGTTTTTCATTACCTTCAGCCGGATGTGGACTGGCACAATCGGGTCCTGTTTGCCGTGGAAGAGATGGAACGGCGGCCGGTTTTGATTGCGGATGCAGGTTTCATGTACGCGGCCAAAATGAGCGGGCAGTCTTCTCAATATGATCTTTTCACGCCCGACATCGGGGAGTTGGCTTTTCTGGCGGACCAAGAAGCGCCGCATCCCTTTTACACCCGGGGGTTTATCCTGCATGAGGAAAATCGGGTACCGGAACTGATAGCGCGTGCTTACCGGCATGAAAATGCAGCACGCTGCTTGTTGGTCAAGGGGAAACAGGATTATGTGGCCGACCGGCAGGGAATTCAGGCGACGATTGATATTCCCGTGGAAGAAGCTCTGGAGGCCATCGGAGGCACAGGGGATACGCTTACCGGCATTGTAACCGCTCTGATCGGAACCGGCATGGAGGTTGTGAAGGCGGCCACGATTGCCGCCAGGGTGAATCGACTGGCCGGGCACTACGCAAACCCCACACCCGCCATGCAGGTTTTTGAGATGGTTCAGCACATTCCCAGAGCACTGTCGGAAATTCTCCAAAAAGGATAGGATGCGCGTGATTAAAGCCATGGAGCAGATAAAGAAAAACGAGAAAAAAAACATTGTGCAAAACAAGCTATTGATATTTCCGATGAAACGGATATTTTATATCGGAAATTCCAGTTTGACTAATTGAAATATCGTATACATAAATATGTTACAGAAATTGCCGATACATTTTTATGAACTCGTAAAAAGTTAAAATTGATACGGCAAAGTAAGAAGTTCAAGTTCAAGGCGTCGCGAATTTCGTGGAATGAGGCGTACTTATGTACGCCGCAGTGAACACGAAATGAAGCGCAATGCAGAAATTGGACTTTTTACAAAGCCGTCTTTTGCTAAAATTCTAAAAAAGAATGACAAAGGAAAATTATGGGAAAAACTGTCTTAAAGCAAGGATCGTGCATACGTCCTGAAATGACGGTGCTGGATGTTTTATCCCGGTACAGAAAAACCGAGGAAGTATTTAAACAGTACGACAAGCAGGCCGGTGAATGTATTTGCTGCCAGGCGCTTTTCGAACCCTTAAGAAAGGTTGCGGCAAGATATGGTTTGAACATGGAAAAATTTTTGACGGACCTGGAAGCAGCGGCCGGTCAAAGGCCGGTAACGCCCAAACTGGCCATGTGCAACTTTTTTTCAGACACGGAAAAACTCAGAAAATTTGCCCATGAATATGATTTTTCCGGTATCGATTTTTCTTTTGACCTGCAAAAACTGCCCATAACACCCGCACAGGAATCAAAATGGGTTAAGGACATATCGGCCCTGGGACCTCTTGAAGTTCGGTATCACTGTCCATTTGATCGCATAGACCTGGGCCATGGCGATCCCGAGAAAGCCGAAGCGGCTAAAGACCTTTTCTGCCGGGTAATCCGTCTTATTTCTAAAGTGGGGGGAAGATATATAACCCTGCACATCGGCCTTGGCCATGACTCCACGGAACTTTTTTCATGGGAGACCACCATAAATAATTTAAGACGACTGGTTAACTACGGCCGGGCCATGAGCGTGAGGGTTTGTCTTGAAAATCTGGCCTGGGGCTGGACAAGCAAGGCAAATCTCTTTGAAAAGCTGATTCGCAGAAGTGGGGCCGACGTTACCCTGGATATCGGACATGCGTATGCGTGCGAATCTGTGCAGAGCCAGCAATACACCATTGAAGATTTTGTCACCCCCCATGCGGACAGGGTGTTTAATGCCCATATTTACCATACCGAAATTCCGGGTCAAGGGCATATTCCACCGGAAAAAAAGGAGGATATTGAAGACCGTCTTTCACTTTTACAAGAAATTGGCTGTGAGTGGTGGGTTCTCGAAATAAGGGAAGTTGAGGGACTGTTACAAACCAAAAGAATCGTGGATGAGTATCTGACCGACACAAAAGAGGTGCAGATATGAAAGAGATAGACGCCAGGGGTCTGGCATGTCCGGCTCCGGTACTTCAGACAAAAGCGGCTCTCGAAGAAGTGACCCCGGATGTAATCAAAGTCATCGTTGATAATGAGGCCTCAAAACAAAATGTCTGCCGGTTTTTAAAATCCCAAAACTTTGATACCGACGTACAAAAGGACGGGAACGGTTTTTATGTTATTGGAAAGCGTGAGGCCGGTATTTCTTCAAAAGATTCCACCCAAGAGAGAGAAGAAGCCCGTACAAAGAAAATTATGGTCATGCTGGCTACGGATCGCATGGGGTATGGTGATGACGAGCTGGGGCTAAAACTCATGACCAGCTATATCAAGACACTCAAAGAGATGGGACCTGAGCTATGGCGGCTGGTTTTTGTGAACAATGGGGTTAAACTCACCATTGAGGGTTCAGAGGTGTTGCCGGTTTTAAAAGAATATGAAAAGGAAGGGCTTCACATCCTTGTCTGCGGCACCTGCCTGACCCATTTTGACCTTCTCGACCAAAAACAGGTGGGCGAGACCACGAATATGCTCGATATCGTTACCGCCATGCAGCTGGCGGACAAAGTAATCAGTATTTGACGGTCTCGTAAAAAGTCCAACTTCTGCGTTGTGCTGCATTTCGCAATCATTCAACGTACGAAAAGTATGCCTCATGATTACAAAATTTGCACGCCTTGAATTTGAACTTTTTACGAGACCGTCTAAATCTGACTTTTTACGAGTTCATCAGTATTTGATATTTCAGTAAAAAATGAAACGTGAAAAGGCTATATGCTGTATAATATTTTGTTTTAATGTGCTTAATTTAGTCGTTTTACATTTTACTTTTTACGAATTCATCAGTATTTAAAACAGCGGGGAATTATATCCATGACAGATCCAAAAACAAAACACCTTCGCCTTACGGAAACCGTTGCAGGTTCAGGGTGAGCTTCAAAATTGCCTCCGGGGGACCTGGACAAAGCGCTTTGCGGACTTGAATTTCCCACAAATTCCAACGTGATCGTGGGGCTGGAAAAGGCCGATGATGCCGGCGTCTACAAGGTGTCGGATGATCTTGCCATTATTCAAACCGTGGATTTTTTTACCCCCATCGTCGATGATCCGTACGCGTTCGGACAAATTGCGGCGGCAAACGCCTTAAGTGATGTCTACGCCATGGGCGGGGTGCCCAAAACCGCCATGAACCTGGTGGCCTTTCCCCTCAAAGACATGGACATGTCCGTGCTCCGGCAAATCATCCAGGGCGGACTGGATAAGATGAGGGAGGCCGGCGTGGTTCTGGTGGGCGGACACAGTGTGGAAGACAAAGAATTGAAATACGGCTTATCCGTTACGGGATTTATCCACCCCGATCGGGTGCTGACCAAGAAAAATTTGAAGGCCGGGGATCGCCTGATACTGACCAAGCCCCTGGGTACCGGCATTATCAACACGGCCATCAAGGGCGGACTCGCTTCAAAAGAAATTACAGACACCGTCACCCGTTTAATGGCCACTCTCAACAAGGATGCGGCGGAAATCATGGCGCACTTCCCCGTCCATGCGTGCACCGATATTACCGGCTTCGGATTTCTGGGACACCTCTCTGAGATGGTTGTGGATTCCGGGACAGGAATTCGTATTCAGACGGACAGGGTGCCGATCCTGCCCCAAACTCTTAACTACGCCGGTATGGGCCTGGTACCGGCAGGCGCGTATAAAAACAGAGAATTTTTTGAACGCCATGTGGACGTTGCAATTGGGGTGGATCCTTTGATTCAAGACATCCTTTTTGACCCTCAAACATCCGGAGGCCTGCTCATATGTGTTGAGGGTGACTGGGCGGATGACCTGCTTCAGGCATTGAAACAAAGGGGTATTCATGATGCCGCTATTGTCGGACAAGTTGATTCTGAGCCAAAAGAGCGAATTATCGTCGAGTAAACGGTAACGTTCATCAGGGTTGAAATTTGCTTTCAATCCTGATGCGACGCAATTGCATAACCCTTTATCGAAAGGCGCCTCCCCGATATAACCGCCAAAATATGAAAAAAATCCCTAAAAAGGGAATCCGTCGCAGACGCGGCGTCACCGCAATGGTAATTCCCGAATGTCGCTCTATTTTCCACAACACGTAGTCGATGCCGCCTTTAAATGTCATCAGGCCCTTTAAAAGACGCAACAGCGATAGCAACTTGCCCTGGATAAACCGCACACGCCATGCCAATCGGTTGACAAACCGTATCCGGATAGGAATTTGTGCGTAATAATGGCAAGAAGCATCACGGGTAACCGCGTCCACGGAATATGGAAGTGCCCCCATGGCGATACGGGTCAGAG
>Ga0307426_1002882_pt1 | contig 10518 bp, 11 predicted proteins | sample SalMarWE160340MG_FD_202165 | JGI IMG/M metagenome (GOLD analysis project Ga0307426, IMG submission 202165) | Salt marsh sediment microbial communities from the Plum Island Ecosystem LTER, Massachusetts, United States - WE1603-40 | ecosystem: Environmental > Aquatic > Marine > Intertidal zone >... | reverse complement strand
TCAAATTCTACGATACGGTTTTCAACTGGAAAATTGAGAAGTGGGCAGGACCAATGGATTACTGGCTTGTTGCCACAGGGGAGGATAACGAACCTGGAATCAACGGAGCCATAACGCCCAAGGCGAACTTGGTGGCTACCACCAACACTGTAGACGTTTCTTCTGTTGATGATGCTGTAAAGAAAATTACGGAAGCAGGCGGTAAAGTGGTTATACCAAAACGAGCAGTTCCAGGTCAGGGATACTTGGCTTATTGTGCAGACACTGAAGGCAATGTTTTTGGGGTTTTCAAGAATGACCTTTCCGCTAAATAGCCCAACGGGGTGATGTAGGGTAAACCGAAAACGCGTTCTTGTCTCTTTCTTTTTTCTTTTCACTCTGAATCTTCTCTTTGCCTCTTTCGCAGGGTTAAGACATGAAAGTTCAGGTCAAACGCAAAGCGAATACCATGTAGAGGTTGCTTTTCCAAATCTAACGTTTAACCAGCCAGTTGGAATTACCAACGCAGAAGGAGACAGGGCAAATAGGCTTTTCGTAATTGAACAGGCAGGCAGAATTATAGTTTTTGAAAACTCAGAAAACGCGAGCACTTCCAAAGTTTTTCTTGATATTAGTGACCGCGTGCTTTTCGGCGGAGAACAAGGTCTTCTCGGACTTGCTTTTCATCCCCTTTTCAGGCAAAACAGATATTTCTATGTTGATTATGTAGCTGACAACACTCGCAGAACCGTGATTGCCAGGTACTCCGCCATGGCTAGGGAGCCTGACCAAGCGGATAAGAACAGTGAGCTTATCCTGTTAGAGATAAATCAGCCTTTCTCGAACCACAATGGGGGTCAGCTTGCCTTCGGAAACGATGGCTTCCTCTACATAGGCTTAGGCGACGGCGGTTCAGCAGGTGCCCCACTGGGCAATGCTCAAAACAGGTCTTCACTGCTGGGAAAAATCTTGCGCATTGATGTAGATTCGACTTCCCAAGATAAAAACTACGGCATTCCAGCCGACAACCCCTTCGCTGGCAACTCGATAGGTTACCCTGAAATTTACGCTTACGGCTTGCGCAATCCGTGGCAGTTCAGCTTCGACCGCGCCACTGGAACGCTTTGGGTAGGCGACGTTGGTCAAAGCCAAAGAGAAGAAATAGACTTAGTTGAGAACGGCAAAAACTACGGCTGGAACATAATGGAAGGCACACTATGCTATTCGCCGCAAACGGGCTGCAACCAAACTGGTCTGGAGTTGCCAGTGTGGGAGTACGGGCGTGACGAAGGAATCTCCGTAATCGGCGGCTTCGTCTACCGAGGCTCAACTTTGACAGGGCTTAGTGGCGCTTACATCTACGGAGATTATGGGTCGGGAAAGATCTGGGCGCTTCGCTTTGACGGCATAAGCACGTTCGTAAACACGTTACTAGTTGACACTACTCTAAGCATCTCTTCATTCGGATTAGATGCAGACAATGAGCTTTACTTCACCGCTTTCGACGGCAAAATTCACAAATTGAACCAAGCTGCTGACGTCTCAGCGCCGACTATTGATGCTCCTTTTCAGGTTCCATTAAACCCCATGCCAGACGAGGAAGTGGAAATCTCCGTCAACGTCTCCGATGTCAGCGGCGTCCGGGAAGTCATACTTTCATACAGAAATGATTCGCTATCGCCATGGAATAACGTCTCCATGACGCGTATTGCCGCAGGCACGTTCAGCGCTAACATACCCGCAATGCCCTATCAAGCCACCGTGGAGTACAGGATTATCGCCTACGACACCTTCAATAATTCAGCTGTGAGCGACGATCAGGGGCTATTGTACCGTTACACCGTCGTACCGGAGTTTCCGGCAGGCATCATTTTCGCGGTTTTGATTGGGGCAACCTTGCTGGCGGCTGCATTCATCAAAAGACGCAAAGTCGTTTTTAGACGCTTGTTTTCCTCGTGGTAAGGTAGTCTTTAATCATCTGGGTGTGCTCAAACGCCAGCGCCGCGGGAACAGCGTTTAAGCTGAAAAGCTTAATGTCTTCAATTTCACTTTCCTGCTTCTTGTTTTCTCCGCCAACAACGTTTACTAGAAAACATGCTGGATGGTAATCGTATTCAACTCCGTCTTGAACGCCTTGCTCGTGGTACTCGCCTACCTTGCGCACTATTGCGGTGTCGAGTCCTGTTTCCTCTTTCACCTCTCTAGTTATGGCTTGTTCAACCGTTTCTCCAAGTTCAACCCTTCCGCCGGGCAAAGCCCAATACCCCACGAAGGGCAAAGTGCGCCTTTTTATCAGCAAAATCTTGTCGGTCGGGTACGGTATTATGGCGGTTGTGGTTCTGCCAGCAAACTTTATTTTTCATCACTTTTTAACATACTAATGTAGCCTTTAGCATTTTTAGTCATTGTCAATCGCATTTTCATTTTAGGAACTTACTTTCAGACGCCACCTGACTATTATGGCTACCACAAAAATAATAATGCCTGAAATCACCACCAACGGGCCAGGAAGGATATTGAAGTAGCTGGACAGCAAGATGCCAGAAACTGCGGAAACGGCTCCAAATATGCTGCTGAGCATCAAGTATCTGGATAAGTTGGCACTTATGGTTTTCGCCGCTGCGGCAGGTGTCACCACCAAGAACCCGACCAGCAAGGTTCCGGTAATCTGTATGCCTATGGCCACGGTGAGCGAGACAAGTAGCAGGTATAGGAGGTTGGTTCGGGCGACACTGATGCCTTTTGAAGTAGCCAGTTCCTCAGAGATCAGGCCTAGAACTATTTTTCGGTAAATGAGTTTTGTCAAGGAAACCACCACTATGGAAATTATCACCGCGGCTACAGCCTCCGCGAGCCCAACGGCGGTTATGTCTCCGAACAGGGCTTCTTCAAGCGCGTCCAAGTTGTTTCCGAAAAGCAGGATGCCGATCGCCAACGCCAGCGTGAACGTGGCCCCGACAAGCGTTTCAAAGGAAAGTTTCGTGACTCTGCCTAAGTGCCAAATTAAGACTGCGGAGACGAAGAGGAACGCGAACCCGCCTACGAGGGGATTGAAGTTAAAAAGTACTCCCAAGGCAAGACCGGGTAAGGCAACGTGGGACAACGCGTCGCCGACGAGCGCCATCTTTTCAAGCACCATGATTGAGCCGAGGTAGCCGGCGGCAAGTCCAACAGTGGCTCCGACTACGAGGCTGTACAATACGGCTTCAGACATGGGTTTCACCGTATTCTTTGCATATGGGTTCTCCGTAAATCAGCTTCTGCGTGGCTGGGTGCATCACCTCTTTAGATTCTCCGAAGAACACCAAGCACTTGTTCAGAGCCAACGCGCAATCCGAGTATTCCCTGACGATGTGCAGGTCATGCGAAATCAGCAGCAGCGTAATCTCGTTTTTCTCCGTGAGGCTTCTTAGCATCCCGTAGATGGCCTCTTCACTGTCCAAGTCCACGCCGCTCGTAGGCTCATCAAACAGCAGAACATCAGGCTTATCCACAATCGCCCAGGCAATCAAGACCCTGCGCATCTGCCCGCCTGACAAAGTCGCCAGACTCTTACCTATGATGGTTTCGCTGTCCAGCCCGACAGAGGCGAGAACAGCTTTCATGTCCTGTGCCGACTCGTTTTTAAACGCCAAAAACTCCTTCACGGAAATTGGTATGTCACGAACCGACAAAACCTGCGGGACGTAGCCGATTTTCACTTTTCCGAGCCACTCGATTTTTCCGCTGTACGGCACCAAATTTAGCAGCGCCCTGAACAGGGTGGTCTTGCCTGCGCCGTTGGGTCCAACTATGGCTAACGTGATGCCACGCTGGATTTTGAAATTCAAGTTACTTATGATTGGCTGATTTGAAAATTCAACGGTCAGGTTAGACACATTTAAAATGTAATCATCTTTCTTGTCACGGGTCGCCATAAGTCATCTCTGCTCTTCTAAGCCCTTTAAGAAAAAGAGCGGGTGAATGCAATAAATCTTTTGAATCAGCCATTTGCCGTAAAGGCGGAAAAAGCACTTTAAAATTTAAGAGGGTTTTTTCTTAGTTTTCAAAAGTGTACCGTTTTCTGGTGGCACAAAAACTGCCGCGGCAATGGTTGTGGTCCACAAGCCGTTCTTGTCCCCTGCCGCTGACCGGGTTATGTTGGCTGTCTTAATCATCAAGCCGCTGGTTTTGAAAAGCTGTTTTCTCTCGTCCCAAGCGGTTTCAGGGTCGAACTGAATGCCCATAGTCGTCGCAAGCATCGTCGCCGCCAGATCTTCCGCGTAGTCTCCAGCCGTCTCATCTGTTTGCCCAAACGAGTGGTGCTCTGACAGGTAACCGTACTGGTTCTTGCCCGACGGGATGGCTACGCCGATGGACGAAGCGACTAAGCGGTGCGGCTCGTTAGTGGCGTTTCTAGCTAAAACCACGAAGGTGATTTCGCCTGGCTGCACCATCTTTAAGCCTTGTTCTCTTGAAACCAGTTTGCAGCCTGGGGGCACTATGCTTGAAACGTTCACGAGGTTGCAGTAGTGGATGCCGGCGTTTCTCAGGGCTAACTCGAAGCTTTGCAGCTGCTCTTTGTGCTTGCCGACGCCTTTTGTTAGAAAGAAGTATTTGGGTATCATTTTTTTGTATCGCAAATAGAGTTTACGAATTGCTTAATTAGGCTTTTGTTTCAAGAAAGAATGATTGCTCGGTAAGAGAAAAGAATAACACTATCCTGAAAGTAATAGGTTTGAGGTTAAAAATCCGTGGCGCCCCATCAAAGCGTGTTCAAAGACGAGGCAAAACTCGACATCAACTACGTTCCCCGCCGCTTGCCTCACCGCGAGAAAGAACACCGTTTGCTGATGGAATTCTTCAATTTCCTGCTCCGATTTCCAGAAAGGATGGCGCAGCGAGTTATCATATCAGGCGAGGTTGGCACTGGAAAAACCGCCCTTGCCCAGCGTTTCGGGGCTGACATTACTCTGGAGGCGAACAAGCGGAGCGTAAACCTTCGTTACGTGCACGTTAACTGCCGTGAGTACCGCGGCAAACTCTTCCTTATCGTGCAACATGTGCTTGAGGTTTTTCGCCCAAACTTTCCAAGGCGCGGCTACTCCGCCGAGGAGATTCTGCGCACTCTTGTGCAGGTCTTGGATGAGGAGAACGCTTATGTGATTCTGACTTTGGACGAGTTTGACGCGTTCATTGACCAAGAGGGTTCGGAAGCCGTCTACAAGCTAACGCGACTGCAGGAAATGAGGGCGGGCAAGCCTCAACGCATATCGTTTGTGTTCATTCTGCGGGACCTGAAAGCGACAGCGCGGTTAGACGCCAGCGCGAAAAGCACGCTGCAACGCAACGTAATCAGCTTGGAACGGTACCCAAAAAGCCAGCTTGTTGACATCTTGAATGACCGAGTTGCGATGGCGTTTGAGCCTTCAGCTGTGCCTGAAGATGTTGTTGACCTTGTGGCTGAGCTGGCTGTTTCCGAGAGTGGCAACGCCCGCTTCGCCATTGAGCTTTTGTGGCGGGCTGGAAAATACGCTGACGCTGAAGATGCTAGCGAAGTTGAGCCTGAGTACGTGCGGAAAGCGGTTTCAAGCATAGCTCCGACGCTGCGGAGGAGCGAGTTGGCTTCATTGGGGCTTCATGAGAAGCTGTTCTTGCTTGGAGCGGCTCGGTTTTTCAAGGAGAATCAGAGGGTGTACGCGTCTCTTTCGGAAATAGAAAAGAGTTACGCGGTGGTGTGTGAGGAGCTCGACGAGCAACCGCATAGCCACACTCAACTCTGGAAATACGTTCAGCTTCTCTCCGCGTTGGGCATATTGAAAGCTGAAGTCGCAGAGGCAGGCGTACGGGGCAGGTCAACCCGTGTATCTTTGCCCGCGGTTCCCGCGTACGAGTTGGAGAAAGAATTAAGTGCCGCTTTAGAAAAGAGGTAAACGTGAAGCGTAATGGATGTCGAAGAGGTTTTTTCTTCCAAGCCCAGAATGAAAATTCTTAAACTCGTGGCGCGACTGGGCGCGCTTAACGTTTCTGACATTGCACGCAGGATTAGCTTGAACTATTCCACGACTAACCAGCACTTGAAACTGTTGGAGTCTGAGGGCATACTCCAGCAACGGGTTTACGGGCGGATTCGCATGTACAAGTTTAACAATGGTTCGCCTAAGGCTAGGGCGGTGCAAAACCTAATAGAGGCGTGGGAGCAGGATAAATAAGCCGTAAGCGTATCAAATCTAGGGAGAAAAGCTAAGTGTCTATGGTTGATGTGTCAGGCAAAGCGGAGGTGCTCCGGAAGGCAACCGCGAAAGGAACGATAAAGCTGAAACGCGAAACAGTAGCCTTGATTAAAGCAGGCGCAATCGCTAAAGGCGACCCACTTTACACGGCGAAAATTGCAGGCGTGCTTGCAGCCAAGAAAACGAGCGAGCTTGTGCCTCTCTGCCATCCGTTGCCTTTGACGAACGTGGAAGTTAAAGCCGAAATTCTGGACGAAGTCACCGTTGAAGTCGCGGCTAAAGTTAAGACTAAAGCACAAACGGGCGTGGAAATGGAAGCCCTCACAGCAGCTTCAGTGGCTTTGTTGACTATATGGGACATGACTAAGCAGTACGAGAAGGACGCGGCTGGGCAGTACCCGACCACGGCGATTGAAAACATTCATGTTGTGAAAAAGCTAAAGCAGGTGTAACGGCGTGAGCGAGAGCACCACGAAGCACAAGGCGACAGCGCCTAAACAGCTGAAATTCACGGTTTTCGTTTGCAGCACTTCACGGTATCAGGAGCTGCAGAAAGGCGAGAAAATAACTGATGTTTCAGGTGACGCGATTAAGGCGTTGTTGAGGAACGCTGGTCACGTCCTGCTGTCCAAAAAGATAATCGCGGACGATAAACGCATGATTGAAGAAGCCGTGAAAAGCGTTTTGAACTCCACGGAACTGGATGTTGCCATATTTTGCGGTGGTACCGGTGTCGCTGCGAAAGACGTAACAATTGAGACCGTTCAGCCTTTTTTGGAGAAGATTCTTCCCGGGTTCGGAGAGATTTTCCGGCGCTTAAGCTACGACAAAGTGGGTTCTGCAGCGGTTATGACCCGCGCCGTGGCTGGCGTGGCAAAGGGCAAAGCGTTGTTTTGTGTTCCAGGTTCCCCTGACGCTGTGCGACTTGCCGTCGAAACGCTTATTTTACCCGAGGCGCCTCATATCGTTAGGCACATACGGGAATAACGATGGTTTTAACAGACAACTGGGGTCGTCCACTGCTTAACCTGAGAATATCAATAACGCAGCGGTGCAACTTACGCTGTGACTACTGCCACCGCGAAGGCGAAGGCTGCTGTGCACGCGACACAAAGGAAGAAATGACCGTTGACGAAATCGCCCGCATCGCCCGAATCGCCGTCAGCTTGGGCATCTCAAGGATTAAGCTGACTGGTGGAGAGCCTCTTATGCGGAAGGACCTCTGCGACATAGTCAAGGGTATAGCCACAACCCCCGGCTTGAAAGACTTGTCGATTACTACCAACGGTGCCTTGCTTAGCTTCCAAGCCCAAGAACTTCGCGCGTGCGGGTTAAGACGCGTAAACATAAGCTTGCCCACTTTGAACGCTGATGTCTATCACAAGCTCACCGATGGAAGAATAGAAAACGCGCTTGAAGGCGTGAAAGCGGTGGTTGCGGCTGGCTTGTATCCCGTGAAGCTTAACATGGTTATTTTAAACGGCGTCAACGTTGACGCGGTGCCCGAGATGATGGACTTCGCGCGGCAAACAGGCACCATACTGCAACTCATCGAGCTTGACCCAGTGAACGTTAGCGACACATATTTTTCGGTTTACCACAAGTTCTTGAATGAGCACGAAGAGATGCTTCGGCAGAAAGCCGTGAAAATCGAAACCAGAAGATTCATGCATAACCGACACATCTACCACCTTCCAGACGTGACAGTCGAAGTGGTGCACCCAACCGAGAACCGCGAATTCTGCGCCCATTGCACCAGACTGCGAGTGACAAGTGACGGAAAACTAAAAACCTGCCTAATGAGAAACGACAACTTGGTAGACGTTTTAACCCCCATGCGCCAAGGCGCGAACGACGAAGAACTTAAAGCGCTTTTCATGCGCTCCAACCGGCTAAGAGAGCCCTACAACAAAAGCGAATAGCACTCAAATCAATCAATAGCCGCATTAAGAAAGACCTACAGCATATTCGAAGCACAACAACCAATCAACACATAAGCCTATAGAGGACCTACCAGCACAGCGCTTCTTTCAGAATTACATGCAGTTTCTTTATCCCCAAACCCCAAAGCGCGCGCGCTAACAATTAGACCTCTTTACTAAAGAGGCAATTCCACATAGAATTAGCCAAGTTTCTGAGAGGTTCCCAGCAAATAAAATAAGAGAAATTGGTTTTGGCATTTCGGAACCCTAAATCCCCGAATTCGAAGATTTAGACTATTATACCCAAACACCATTACTTGATGAAAATTGCAAGGAACCACCATTTCTCCCTTGTTGTTTGCCTAATTGCGTGTGTGTTTTTTATTTTTGTTTTTTTAGAGAGAGGGTTAGTAGGAGTAGGAGAGAGTAGGAGAAGAAGAGAGGGTTTGGGTTTGGGGGCAGTTTCTTTATATAAGGGGGTTAAGTCTGTTCCGAGCAGTTAGCCCAACGCCAGTCTAAGCATCGGTTTAATCTATATCTCAAACCCAACAGTTTACTCATATACGTTTGCTCTCTTTCCCTCGCTAACGCTTACTCTCACTTATACACACACTTTTGCACAACACGCGCGCGCACACCAGTTGTTTATCGTATTAGTAGTTTGAGGTTAGACATCTCACCTTTTTTGAAACCCATTGCATGGTAGAATTGCATCAAGTCCCAGTCATTCCAGTTTGCTAAGGTGTAAACGACGTTCACTCCCTCTATCCTCGTTTTCTCCGCTCCATCTACTCCTGGGGTTTTTTCTCTTCCGCTACGCTTAAACTTTTCAATCAAAGCGCTAAACAAGGCGCTGCCAATGCCGCGGCGTTGGTATTTTGGATCAACTCCCAACGTGTCAATCCATCCAATGGTATCAGGCACTCCAAATTCCCACCCACTAACATAACCCATTATGAAACCAACAACCTTCCCTTTTATCTCTGCAACTAAGGCAGGGCGAGGATAAATGTCAGCATACGCCATTTTCCGTTTCCAATAAGCCCGCCTTTCTTTTCCCAATACCTTCTTATCAATTTCTACTACTGCCTCCAAGTCATTCTTACCTAAAACTCTAATCTTCACATCATCCGACATAATCCAATTCCTCCTCAATAATAATTGCACCCTTCTAAAGGTAAGAATTTTTTATCTAGAACAAGAGTGCGTGCGCTGAATGCTTAACGCATTTTTCGCTCGATCCAGTAAAGCATCGGTTTTACGGAGTCCAGTATGAAATGTCTGCTTGCCCACAGGAGCCCCGATAACACCATCATAAACCCGTGAAACTGAACAAGCGCGTCCGCGAGATCGTTTTGGCTTGTTGGGAAGGGGAGAAGGAAAGTATAACCTACATCCTGGTTAGGCTGGCTTCGAAAAATTACGTGTGAAATCGTTGTAAGTTGTTGCGCGGTGTTCATGTTGGCAATTATTGGCGTTACCAACAGGAATAGCCCAATTAAGCCTCCAGATAATAAGAGAATTCCTTTTAGTTTGCCCGCGCGCGCTCTACCCGACTTTCTTGTGGATTTGAGCAGCGAAGCGCTTTTGCTGGCTAACGAACCTGCAGCCAAGCTGAAGAACGGTAAGGATTGATAAGTATACTTGACGGCGCTGGTGTACGGTACTTTAAGGTTTAGGGTTACGCCCAAATACATGTCTATACCCAAAATGGATAATATTGTTACCAAGCAAACCAAGTCAAAGACAACTGACTGTTTTGAAAAACGCTTCCAGAACAACAACCCAATCATTAAGGAAAAGGCAACTGCGGCGACGAAAAAAACTCCTAAACCGTAGTCTATCAGAAAAGTAGTTATAAAAGAGTAGGAAGGAACCACTTCTGGTAAGTTTAAATACCCAAAATCACCGTGCTGAACGAAGTAAAGCAACCACTTTCCCATGATGATATTATACCACCACAAGGTAGCGTGCACCGCAGGTAGGATGAAGCCGCCCAACTGAAGGAGAATCTGTTTTGGATTTTTAGGTCGGTGGTAGACGTACAAGAGCAATAGCGGAATCAGCATAAAGACGGCATATTGCTTGGTGAGAAGAGCAGCTGCGAAGAAGATGCCTGAAACAAGGGCAAGCTTAACTGAGTCCTTGCGTATAGCCAAGATTCCAAAGTACAGATAAACCAGACTCAGAAACAAGCATTGTGCGTCTATGAGGAAGGCTCGGGTGAGTATGAGTTGCCACGGAGCCAAAGCGAAGAATGCAGCTGCAAACAGCCCTGTTGATTTACTGTATGCTTCCTTGCCCAGCTCGTATACTACGACGGTGCTGGCTAGCCCGAACAACGTAATCAGAGCAACGCCGTTCTCCATAGTCGAGCCAAAAACTAGGAAGTATAGCGCTGCAGT
>Ga0307426_1002874_pt1 | contig 10527 bp, 8 predicted proteins | sample SalMarWE160340MG_FD_202165 | JGI IMG/M metagenome (GOLD analysis project Ga0307426, IMG submission 202165) | Salt marsh sediment microbial communities from the Plum Island Ecosystem LTER, Massachusetts, United States - WE1603-40 | ecosystem: Environmental > Aquatic > Marine > Intertidal zone >... | reverse complement strand
GCCCTGGATGCGCGCCCTGGATGACGGCTCGCACGTCGATGGAAAAATCCCCCACTCTCCGCCGCCTTTGGGCTGCGCCCGGCCCCGCCCTCGGCTAGGCTACGCACGCCGCCGCCACGCCGGATCGAGCCCGGTTCGCGCTCTGTCGGCGGCCTCACGCCGCGTACAATGCCACGCAAATAAATGCCGGAGCGCCCGCATGCAGCCGTCCTCGGACTTCTCCCGCCTGATCGAGATCATGGCGGCCCTCCGCCATCCCGTCACCGGCTGCCCGTGGGATCTCGAGCAGGATTTCGCGACGATCCGCCACTACACAATCGAGGAAGCCTACGAGGTCGCCGACGCCATCGAGCGCCAGGACTATGCCGATTTGCGCGACGAGCTCGGCGACCTGCTGCTGCAGCCGGTCTATCACGCCCGGCTGGCCGAGGAGCTGGGCCTGTTCACCATCGCCGACGTCATCGAGGCGATCACCGAAAAGCTGATCCGCCGCCATCCGCACGTCTTCGGCGACGCCGAAACCCCCGGCCGCCAGGCCGCCCATGCCCGTTGGGAACAGTCCAAGGCCGACGAACGCGCCCGCAGGGCGTCAGTGGCCGGCGGCGACGCCACCGCCCACCTCCTCGACGACGTGCCGCGCGCCCTGCCCGCCCTCAGCCGCGCCGACAAGCTGGCCAAACGCGCCGCCCGCGTCGGCTTCGACTGGCCGGATGCCGCCGGCGCCGCCGACAAGGTCCGCGAGGAACTCGCCGAGGTCGAAACCGCCGAGACCACCGGCGACCCGCAACAAACGGCCGAGGAAATCGGCGACCTGCTGTTCGCCGCCGCCAGTCTCGCCCGCAAGCTCGGCATCGATCCGGAAGCCGCGCTCACCGACGCCAACCGCAAGTTCGAGCGCCGCTTCCGGGCCGTCGAGGAGGCGCTCGCCGCCACCGGCATTGCCGTCGAAAACGCCGGATTCGAGCGCCTCGAACGCGCCTGGAACGCGGTTCGGGATACCGAAAAGAACGAAAGTAAAACTACTTAGCCAGTTCCATTGAACCGTTGCGGCGTATCTCGCCGTCAAACAGCGCCAGAAACTTCTTTTTCCGGCTCTCGCCCACCCTGACGTCGAGCCGCGTCCGGCCGTCGTCCGCCGCCTCGGTGCCCAGCACCTCGGTGTTCTCGTACAGCCAATGGATGCGCTTGCCGTCCGCCGCCGGCACCAGCACCGAGTAGCCCCGCCCGGCCCGGGCCAGCACCGCCTCGATCGCCGCCAGCAGCGCCTCGATCCCCTCGCCGGTCACCGCCGAAACCGGCACCGCCGGCGCCGCCCCGCGCACCCGCGCTGCCTGCTCCATGAGCTCGGCCCGGCTCGCCTCGTCCATCAGGTCGATCTTGTTCCACACCTCGATGAACGAAGTGGTCGCCGGCTCCACCCCGAGATCGGCCAGAATCGCCCCGACATCGGCCGCCTCGGCCGCCGATTGCGGGCTCGTCATGTCGCGCACATGCACGATCACCCGCGCGTCGGTGACCTCCTCGAGGGTGCCGCGAAACGCCGCGATCAGATCGGTCGGCAGCTCGGAGACGAACCCGACGGTGTCGGAGATCACCACCTGCCGGCCGGCCGGCAGCCGGGCCCGCCTCACGGTCGTGTCCAGGGTCGCGAACAGCAGGTCCTTCTCCGGCACCGTTGCCCCGGTCAGCCGGTTGAACAGCGTCGATTTGCCCGCGTTGGTGTAGCCCACAAGCGCCACGATCGGGAACGGCACCGCCCGCCGCGCCTTGCGCTGCTCGGCCCGCGTGCGGCGGATCTTGTCGATGCGCGCCTTCAAAACGATGATTCGGTCCTGCAACAGCCGCCGGTCGGCCTCGATCTGCGTCTCGCCGGGCCCGCCGACGAACGATTGGGCGCCGCGCTGGCGTTCGAGGTGCGTCCAGGAGCGCACCAGGCGCCCCTTCTGATAGGTCAGATGCGCCAATTCCACCTGCAGCACGCCCTCGCGGGTCGCCGCCCGCTCGCCGAATATCTCCAGGATCAGCCCCGTGCGGTCGAGCACCTTGGCGCCCGTGGCCCGTTCGAGATTGCGCTGCTGGGCGGGGGTGAGCTGGGCATCGACAAGGATGAGTTCGATGTCGTCGGCTTCGACCTGGCTTTTGATCCGTTCGACCTGCCCGCCACCCAGGAAGGTCGCCGGCCGGACCGTTTTCAGATGCACGACCTCGGAGAAGACGATCTTCAGCCGGATCGCTTTCGCCAGCCCCTCGAATTCGGCCTGCTTCGCCTCGGGCCCGCGGGCCGCGCGCGCGCCGGCCACCACCGGGCACAAAAGTCCCGCCCGCGTCGGCGCCAGGCGCCGGTCGATGAAGGCCCTGGGGCCCCGTTTGAGGCTGACCCCCTGCCCGTGCGGATCGGAGACGCGCTTGCTCAACTCACTCGCTGGTTGCCTTCTCCGCCGCGTCCGGGTCGAACAGCTGGATCGGTACCCCCGGCATGATCGTGGAAATCGCGTGCTTGTAAACGAGTTGCGACTGCGCGTCGCGCCTGAGCAGCAGGCAAAAACTGTCGAACCAGGTAATCACACCTTGCAGCTTGACGCCGTTGACCAGGAATACGGTCACCGGCACCTTGTTCTTTCTGACATGGTTGAGAAAGGCGTCCTGAAGATTTTGGGTTTTTTCGTTGGGCATGAATGGCCTCTTTCCATCCGGACCCGCGCGGCCCGGCTGACCCGCTCCCTCCGTCGCCGTCACGACCGCAGCGGACCTTGTCTGCCAAGTAATATGCAAGTTAGCGACAGTTGTATGGCATATTTTCCGTCCGCTTTGTAGCGCCCAGGCCGTCTGCCCGATCACCATTCCGCGCGCGCAGTCGCCGCCAGCACCACCAGGATTTCCACCCGCCCGGCCAGCGCCGCCAGCGCCAGCACGAATGTGGTCGCCGCTTCCGGCGCCGCCGGCCCCATCGCGAGCCCCGTCACCACCAGCGAGTGAACCGAGCTCAGCGCCCCCACCGCCAGCGTCAAGGCGCCCTCCAGCGGATACCCGAGCCCGGAAAAAGCCAGCGCCGCCAAGCACATGGCGACCAGATACAGGAACAGGACGCTCCACACGAACCGCACCAGCTCGCTGCCGTAGCGGCTTGCCATCACCGCCCGTGGAAAGGTCAGCCGCCGCGCCTCGCTGAATGTTTGCCCGACCAGCACGCCCACCCGGTAGAGTTTCAGTCCCCCGCCCGGCGAATAGGCCGCCGCCCCGGCCATCCCGAGCATGATCGCCAGGATTACCGGCATGCCCAGCCCGGCCGCCGGCGTGTGCACGATTCCCGCCGTCGAGACCACCGAGGCGGCGTCGAACAGGCGATTGAGCAGCACCTCGCCCAGCATCCCCTCGCCCGCCAGCCAGCCCGCGACCGCCGTCGCCACCCCGACGACCAGCACCAGCCCCAGGAAAACGTAGGATTCGCGGTGCTCGGCGGCCAGATCCCAGCGCCGCGTGAAGATCATCCGGTGCCACAGAATCGAGGTCCCCCCGATGATCATGAACACCATCAGCCAGAATTCCGCGTTGGCATTGCCGAACACCGATCCGGACTCGCTGCCCGGCAGATAGCCATTGGTCGCCAGCGCCGCGAATCCCGCCGTCAGGGCCGGATAAAGGGGCACCCCGGCAACGATCAGCCCGATCGCGCACAGCGCCGTCAGCCCCGCATATGGCAGCGCGATCTGCGCCACCGTCCTGCCGAACCGCGGATTGCCGCCCTGCGTGCCGTGCATGACCAGCCGCAGATGCCGGTTGGCGAGCCCGCCGACCTGGTGCGGCGCCAGCACGTAAACGACCATCACCAGCGCCAGCAGCCCCGCGTACCAGGCGGTCACCGCCCGGAAGATCATCATCGCCGTCGAGACGGATTCCGCCGGCACGAAGCTCGTCCCCAGCGCCACCGCGGCCGAGGTCGCCTCGAAGAACGCTGCGACAAACGACAGCGGCTCGATCAGCATCAGCACCGGGATGGGCGCGGCCACCATCACCGCCCAGCACACCAGCACCAGGAGATACGTCCGTCCCCGGCTCAGCGGCCGCATGCGGGCCCTGAGCGCCAGGATCGTCGCCAGCGACACGAACCCATAGCCCAGCGCCACCACCCCCAGCCCCTCGGCGCCGCGCCCGTCGCCGGTCATCAGGGCCGCCAGAATCGGCAGCACCAGCGCCACGGCGTAGCCGGCGAGCACGCTGGCGGCCAATGTCAGGATCGTGGGCATGCGAAAAAGCCGGCGGAGCTAGAAGAAGTCGATGGAGACGCGGAACATCTGCTCGACCTGCCTCACCGAGTCGGCCATCGCGAACACGATCACGAAGTCCCCCGCCTCGACCTTGGCGTCCCCGGACGGCATCACCACCTCCTCGCCGCGGATGATGGCGCCGACCCGCACCCCGGGGCCGAATTCGAATTCCCTGAGCGGCCGCCCGACCAGCGGCGAGGTTTCCAGCGCCTCGGCCTCGAGCAGTTCCGCCTCGCCGTTGGACAGCGTATAGACGCCGCGGATCCGGCCCCGCCGCACGTGCCTGAGGATTCGCGAGACCGTCACGGTGCGCGGATTGATGAAGGCGTCGACGCCCAGCCGCTTGGCGAAACGCGGATACTGCGGCTCGTTGACGAGCGCGATCGTGGTTCGGCACCCCAGCTCCGAGGCCATCACCGCGGCCAGGATATTGGTTTCGTCGTCGTTGGTGAGCCCGAGGAACATATGGGCGTCGGCGATGTCGACCTCGCGCATGATGTCTTCGGCCAAGGCGTCGCCATACACCACGATCGAGGACTGCAGCTCCTCGGCCGCCGATTGCGCCCGGTCGCGATTGTGTTCGATCAGCCGGATCGCCAGCTTGCGGCCCGTCGCTTCCAGCGACCGCGCCACGTAGCGCCCGACATTGCCCGCCCCGGAGATGACGATGCGCGATGGCGGCTCCTCCTCGCGCCCGAACAGCGACATCACGCGCGCCACCTGGTCGCGGGCCACCGCCACATAGGCGAGATCGCCCACCAACATCTGGTCCCGCGAATGCAGCGCCATCAGCTTGCCCTCGCGCCTGACCCCCATCACCGTCGAATTGAGGTTCGGAAACAGCTCCGTGAGCTGGATGAGCGGGGTATCGACAACCGCGCACTCCTCGGCGACGTCGATCGCCAGCACCATCACCCGGTCATCCTCGAAGGTGACGATCTCGGAGGCCCCCGGATGCGCGATGCGGTGCAGGATCAGGTCCCCCACCTCGACTTCCGGCGAGATGATGACGTCGATGGGCAGGTGGTCGCGGGCGAACAGGTTGGAGAATTCCGATTGCAGGTAGCTCTGCGCCCGGATGCGGGCGATGCGGGTCGGGATGTCGAAGATCGAATGCGCCACCTGGCAGGCGGTCATGTTGACCTCGTCGACCTGGGTGACCGCGATCAGCATGTCGGCTTCCCGCGCCCCGGCCTGCGCCAGCACGTCCGGATGCGAGCCGTGGCCGTGGATGCCCCGTGCGTCGAGCGTGTCCCTGACGCGCTGCACCAGCTCGGGATTGTGGTCGATGACGGTGACCTCGTTGCCCTCCGCGGAGAGGCGTTCGGCGATGCCGTAGCCGACCTGTCCGGCCCCGCTGATGATCACGCGCATTCGCGCCGCCTTTTCGATTCGGCCCGTGTCAGTGGGGGGTTATAGGCCCAAAGACCGCAATTTGCGATGCAGCGCCGAGCGCTCCATGCCGACGAATTCGGCGGTCTTGGAGATGTTGCCGCCGAAGCGCTCGATCTGGGCCACCAGATACTGCCGCTCGAAGACTTCGCGCGCATCCCTGAGCGGCAGGCTCATCAGGTGCGTGGCCGCCTCCCCGTCGTTCATCGTCGGCAACACCTCGCCGATGTCCGGCGGCAACAGCTCGGCGGTGATCACCCCGTCGATGGGCACCCGGTCGCGCGCCAGGATCAAGAGGCGCTCGATGGAGTTGCGCAGCTGCCGGGCATTGCCGGGCCAGTCCTGCGCCTGCAGCACCGCTACCGCGTCCGCGCCCACCGTCATCTCCGGCAGGTTGTTGGCGCGACACAGGCGCGCCGTGAATTGCTGCACCAGCGCCGGAATGTCCTCGCGCCGCTCGGTGAGCGGCGTCAGATGCAGCGGCACCACCGCCAGCCGGTGGAACAGGTCGGCGCGGAACTTGCCGTCCTCGATCATCCGCCCCAGATCGGCCGCCGTCGAGGAGACCACCCGCACGTCGACCTGCACCGAGGCGTGCCCGCTCACCCGCTGGAATCGTCCGTCCACCAGCGCCCGGAGCAGCGCCGCCTGCCCGGCGTCGTCGAGCACCGCGATTTCGCCGAGATACAGGGTCCCGCCATGGGCTCGCTCCAGGGCCCCCGCATCGACCCGCATCCCCTCGCGCGTCTCGACTTCCTCGCCGAACAGCACCTTGGGCAGGTCCTGCGGCGGATAGGTGGTGAGATTGACCTCCACGAACGGCCCCGAGGCGCGCGGCGAATGCTCGTGCAGAACCTGCGCGCATAGGGACTTGCCGGTGCCGATGCCGCCGGAGATGAAAACCCGCGAGTTGGTCGGCGCCGCCTTCTCGATCGCCGCCCGGGCCTGCATCATGGCGTGCGAGGACCCGATCAGCTCGCCCGTCCCGTCGCCGCTGCGCGCCTTGAGCTGCTCGACCTGGTCCTTGAGCCGCCCCGCCTCCAGCGCCCGCTGGGCGACGAGCAGCAGCCGCTCGATCTTGAACGGCTTCTCGATGTAGTCGTAGGCGCCGCGCTTGATCGCCGAGACCGCCGTCTCGACATTGCCGTGCCCGGAGATCATCACCACCGGGATGTCGCCGTGGGAGGTCTTCAGCGCGTCGAGCAGTTGCAGCCCGTCGAGGCTGGAGCCCTGCATCCAGATGTCGAGAAACACGAGGTTCGGGCGGCGGGCGGTGATCGCCGCCAGGGCGGCGTCGGAATCCCTGGCCGTTCGGGCCTTGTAGCCCTCGTCCTCGAGGATCCCGCTGATCAGCTCGCAGATGTCCTCCTCATCATCGACGATCAGCACGTCGAGCGCCATGTCCGTCCCCTACTTGCCCGCCACCAGTTCCTCGGCGCGCCGCTCTTCGCCGGCCCCCTCGGGCCGCGCGCCGGCTTGCGCCTCCTTGGGCGCCGTCGCCGCCGCCTCGGCCCCTGCCCGCGCCAGGGTGAAGGCGAAACAGGCGCCCACCTGGCCGTGCGCGTCCGCTGCGGCGTCGGTCAACTCGACCGTGCCGCCATGCTGCTCGATGATCTTCGAGACGATCGCCAGCCCCAGCCCCGTGCCCTTCTCGCGCGTCGTCATGTAGGGCTCGAGCAGCCGGTGCCGGTTCTCCTTCGGCCAGCCGACACCGTTGTCCGAGACGGTCACCAGCACGTCCTCGCCCCGCTCCTCGAGCTTCACGCGGACGGTCGGGTTCCGCACCTCGCCGCCGGCGGCCTCGAGCGCCTCGGCGGCGTTCTTGATCAGGTTGGTCATCGCCTGGGCGATCAGCCGCTCGTCGAAGGGCACCTCGATGGCGCTATCGCTCTCGTCGACGAGGATCTGGATGTCCGGGTGCCGCACCCCTTCGAGGAACGCCGCCTGCTTGACCGCGTCGGCCAGGTCCCCCGGCGCGATGGCGGCCGTCGGCATCCGCGCGAAGGCCGAAAATTCGTCGACCATGCGCCCGATGTCGCCGACCTGGCGGACGATGGTGGTGGTGCATTTGTCGAACACCTCGAAATCGTCCGCGAGCTTCTTCGAGTAGCGGCGCCTGAGCCGCTCGGCGGAAAGCTGGATGGGGGTGAGCGGGTTCTTGATCTCGTGCGCGATCCGGCGGGCGACGTCCGCCCAGGCGCTGGTGCGCTGGGCAGCGACCAGATCGGTGATGTCGTCCAGGGTGATCACGAAGCCCTTCGAATCGGTGACCGTGCCCTCGCGGGTAATCTGGACCTGATAGGTCCGCTCCTCGCCGCCGCGGTCGAGCGTCACCTGCGCCTGCACCTGCCCGCGCCGCGCCTTGGTGGCCTTCTCGATCACCTCGGCCAGCTCCGGCACCGCCCGGTCGAGCGGCGCCCCCACCAGATCCGGCTCGGTCGAGGCCAGGATCGTGCCGGCCCGGCCGTTGAGCAGCGTGATGCGCCCGAACCGGTCGAGCCCGACAACCCCCGCCGAGACGCCTTCGAGCACCGCCTCGGTGAACTGGCGGCGCTGGTCCATTGTCTGGTTGGCCTCCACAAGCTGCTGGCGCTGCGAGGCGATCTCGTGCGTCATCTGGTTGAATCTGATCGTCAGGTCCCGCATGTCCCCGGATCTGTCGAGGATCGGAACCCTGGCGTCGAGGTCGCCCTGGCTGACCCGCCCGGAGGCGACCATCAGGTTGCGGATCGGGGCCACCAGGCGGTTGGCGAGTGCGATCCCGACCCACACCGCCGCCAGCAGCAGGACCAGCGCCAGGCCCACATACATGATCGCGAAGGTCGCCTGGAACACCGGCCGCGAGGACTCGTTCTGGCGGTACTCGGTGACGTTCTGGTCGATCAGCCGCATGTACTCGATCACCTGCGGGTCGACCGGACGGGAGACGAACAGAAACACCCCGTTGTAGCCCCTGAGCCCCACCACCGCGCCGATCAGGTTGGTGCGCCCCGGCGCGATCAGCGTCGGCACCCCCACCTCGACCTCGGCCAGCCCGTTCTCGGTAAGCTGCGGGTCGGGACCCGGCGTGTTGATCTCGGCCCGCATCACGATGTTCTGGTCGCGGTCGAGCAGGAACGCGTAGGGCAGCGCCCGCTCCTGGGCGATCGTGGTGAACACGCGCCGGAAGGTGGCCGGGTCGTTCTCGAAGGTCGACCGCGCCTGTTCGAGCTCGTTGGCGACCCCGATGATGTCGTCGCGCAGGGTCTGGGCGTGTTCGAGCAGATACGAGCGCGCCACCAGCCGCGAGCTCTCGACCATCGCGCGGGTGCGCTCGGAGAACCACTGGTCGAGACCCTGGTTGAGGGCGACGGTGGCCACCACCGCCACCACCAGCGCCGGCACCAGCGCGGCCAGCGCGAACATGCCCACAAGGCGGGTGCGCAGCCCCGAGCCCGCCTGCCCGCGCATCCGCGAGCGCACCAGCAGGATCGCCTCGGTGAGCACCAGCGCCACCACCAGCAGCACCAGCACGATGTTGACGATCCAGATGATCGCCACCAGGTCGGGAGACGGTTGCACCGGGGTCAGCCCGGTCAGAACCATGAACGAGCCGCCCGCCGAGATCACGGCCGCCAGCACGACCACCAGCCCGAAGGTCCGCAAGGTGCGGTTGGACCCGAAGAACGCCCGGCGCACGCGCTCCTGGCCGGAGGGCGCTTCGGAGGCTGCGGCGGCGGTGTCCTGCATCGGCGGGGCCGGATGACCTGTGGTCAAAATAACACTATCGGCGAGTCAGCCTGACGGAATTGCCCCAGTGGTTCAACAATTTTGTTGCCGAAATGTGACTCTGGAGCGGGGGCGGTTAACGGGCGCCCGCCGCCGCCGTCCCGCGTTGCGGGGCGGTGGCGATCTTGCGAGAGTGCCAATTCGAATCCGAATCGCGGAAACCGGATCATGAGAACCTGCAGAACTCTTCTGGTCGCGGCGGCCCTGGCGTTGGCGCCGTCCCTCGCCGCGGCCACCGACTTCATGGATACCTCCACTCCCACCCCCATGTACGGCGCCGAGCCCGGCTTTTCCTGGGACGGGTTCTATGCGGGCGTGCTCGGCGGCGTCTATTTCGAGGGCACCGATCATGCGTTCACGGTGAGCAAGCTGATCGGCTTCAACATCGTCAATGGCCAACTCCTGATCGGCGCCGAGGTCGAGGGCCTGGGCGGATTCGGCTGGACCGGCGGCGGCCCCAGCAATTTTGCCGTATTTTCCGGCCGCGGACGCGTTGGCCTTCTCGCCAGCGACGACGTGCTGATCTACGGGTCCGTCGGCTTCGACAAGTTCAACACTTCCCCCAGCGTCGATGTCAGCGTCGGCGCCGGTGCCGAATTCGCCCTTGCCGACAGCGCCACGGCCCGGCTCGATTTCGAGGGGCTGGCCTATGGCGGCAGCTTCTACGCGTTCCTGGCCCGCGGCGGGTTCATCTGGCACTTCGATTAGCCCGCTCCCGACCGGGTCCGGCCGAGGCGCACCCTTACCCGGACCCGGCGCGGCGCCGCGGCGTGATGTCGCGTACGTGACCGCGCGGCGGCATTTGATTGGTGATTGGTAACGTTTTGGGTGCAGGCTGCGCTCAACGTGATTCGATCTGGGGCCATCCTCATGAAAACGCTTAAATCCTTGGCGCTTGCCGCCGCCGCGACCGCGGCGCTCACCGGCGCCGCCTCCGCCACCGACCTGATGATGAGTGAGACGCCGGCCATGACCCCGGCCATGACCCCGGCGATGGCCGCCGACGGCTTCGACTGGCAGGGCTTCTACGACGGCATTTATGGCGGCGGCTTCGATCTGACCGGCGGCGCCTTCGGCATCGTCGGCGGCTGGATCGGCTACA
>Ga0307426_1002872_pt1 | contig 10528 bp, 9 predicted proteins | sample SalMarWE160340MG_FD_202165 | JGI IMG/M metagenome (GOLD analysis project Ga0307426, IMG submission 202165) | Salt marsh sediment microbial communities from the Plum Island Ecosystem LTER, Massachusetts, United States - WE1603-40 | ecosystem: Environmental > Aquatic > Marine > Intertidal zone >... | reverse complement strand
AAAGGGGGGGTCAGTGCTTTGTTAAAACATCACTCATTTAAAATGAAAGCATTTCATTTGGTCTGATTGGAGAATCTGGCTCGCTTTGATCTATTGAGCCATCCGACTTTCATATTTTTATCAACGCGAAACTTATTATTGTAAAAAATTATTAAAATCAAAAAATATGCCGACAGTTGACAGTTGACAATAAGAATTTTTTGTTATATAAGATGAATTGTTATTATTTTTATCAAATTCATTTAGAAAGGGGAAGAAACATGAATAGGTTCAAAAAAAGATTAGGCGTTTTTATTCCTTTGTTGCTGCTATCAATTCTGCTTATTATCTCCTATTCAGCTGCTGTATCAAGGGAATCGGAGGAGTTCACTGTTAATCCATCCCTATTCCAAAACATGAGTTGGCGCAGTATTGGACCAGCCAATATGGGCGGAAGAATGGTAGACATTGAGGCAGTATCAGGGAACCCTCATATCATCTACTTGGGGACTGCATCAAGCGGGATATGGAAAAGCATCGATGGAGGTATCAAGTTCAAACCGATTTTCAATGATCAACCTGTTCATGCTATTGGTGATATTGCCATTGCATCCTCTAATCCTGATATATTGTGGGTTGGAACAGGAGAGGGCAACGCCCGGGATTCGGTTTCATTCGGAAATGGGGTATATAAATCTGTAGATGGTGGAGTTCATTGGGAGCACATGGGCCTAGATGACACTCGATTCATTTCCGAAATAGTAATTCATCCAAAAAATCCTGACATTGTTTATGTGGCAGTGATTGGGCATATCTGGGGTCCTCATAAAGATCGAGGCGTTTATATGACAACTGATGGCGGAAAGACATGGAAACTGGTGCTTTATATAGACGAGGAAACTGGTGCCTCAGATTTGGATATGGATCCTTCAAATCCCAACATTCTCTATGCAGGGACTTGGACTTTCCAACGCCACTCTTGGACGCACCGGAGTGGCAGCGATAGAGGAGGGGTCTTCAAGTCCATTGACGGAGGCCAGACATGGAGAAAATTGACAAATGGACTTCCCACACTTATTGGTCGAATTGGCGTCAGAGTTGCTCCGAGCAATCCGAATGTGGTTTATGCTATTATGGAGTGCAAGGAAGGGACGCTGTATAGGTCCAACGACCGGGGAGAAAGTTGGCAGAAGATTAGCAACGATTGGAATATAGTTATGCGTGGGTTTTATTATGCTGAGTTACACGTAGATCCACAGGATGAAAATCATATCTACGCTCTGGCAAATAGCCTTTCTGTTTCAGAAGACGGTGGTAAGAGTTTTCACAGCATCAGAGACAGTGGTCTTCATGGAGACTGGCATGGAATGTGGATCGATCCCAAGGATCCAAACTACATGGTTATCGGTAATGATGGGGGGTGTGGGATCTCTTATGATGGAGGCAAGAACTGGGATCGTTTAAACACAATGCCACTGGGCCAATTCTACCGCATAGATTTTTCGCTTGATGTGCCGTTTTATAAAGTAGCGGGCGGTATGCAAGACAACTCTAGCTGGATAGGTCCAGCACGTTCCAGATGTTCTTTAGGCATTCTTAATGATGACTGGTTGGTATACTGCGGTGGAGATGGTTTTTATCCTGTTTTCCATCGTGAGAAACCCTTGTTCATATGCGAAGGGCAGTGCGGGCGTATGTCAAGGATTGATCTTACAACAGGCGAGAGCCAAAACATCTCACCCAGCCCTTTTCCATCCCAGGCTCATCCAGCCAGTGAATTGCCTTATCGTTTTGCTTGGAACACACCTATCGTGGCTTCACCGCATAATCCTGATATAATTTATTTAGGTGGGAATGTGCTGTTTCGTTCCAGGAATTTTGGAACAGATTGGGAAATTATCAGTCCTGATTTAACCACGAATAATCCAGAGAAACAAAAGCCGGCCGGAGGCCCAATTGCCATAGAGGGAACCGGAGCTGAGTACCACTGCACAATCCGCACTATCTCTGAATCTCCTATTAAGAAGAATGTCATATGGGTAGGTACAGATGATGGCTTGGTTCATGTTACAAGTAATGGAGGAAAAGACTGGACGGATGTCACAAAGAATATCCCTGAAATATTGCCCGAGGGATATGTGACTAATGTAGAAGCTTCCCGGTTCGATGTCGCTACAGCTTATATTACTTATGACAGACACATGCTGGATGATATCAAACCATACGTGTTTAAAACAAATGATTTTGGGGAAACATGGGAGAATATAACGGGAAATTTACCAAATAAAGGATATACACACATTATTCGTGAAGATCCACAAAATCCACAACTATTGTATGTTGGTACTGAGTTCGGCATTTATGTCTCATTTTCTGGAGGGAAAAACTGGATAAACCTTGGGATGAAAAATCTTCCGACTGTTTCTATTCGTGATCTAAAAGTACATCCAGTGGAAAACGATTTGATTCTTGGAACTCACGGACGTAGCTTTTATATCCTTGATGACATTGCTTTTATTCAGGAACTTTCAAAGGAAATATTGGATTTGGATATCCACTTGTTTAACCTCAGGAAAGCATGGCGTTATTCCCTGGTCGGGAATAAACAAACAACAGGAGGAGCTAAGGCATTCAGGGGTTCCAACCCAGAATATGGTGCTCTAGTCACTTACTATCTGAAGTCATCTCCTGGTGAAAAAACCACAGTCAAGATCCAGATCTTGGATTCTCAAGGAAATCTTGTAAAAGAAATAAAGGGAACGAATCATGCAGGTATTAATCGTGTTGCCTGGCCTTTGCGATACGAAGGCCCTAAACCAAGACATATGGATAGATCCCAGGCAATCGATCGGCGCAGCGTTTCCCGGGGGCCCCAAGCACTTCCTGGTGAATATACTGTTAAATTAATCGTTGGTGACAAAGAGATAAGCAAAACATTAGATGTGAAGATGGATCCTGCCGTAAAAGTATCCGAATCAGCGCTTAAAGCTCAATGGAAAAATGCCATGGAATTACGGGATATGTTGTCTTCTTTGAATCTTGCGCTGAGAAATTTAGACATCATTGAATCTCAATGCAAAGAGCTTTTAGAGAAAATCGAAAAAAGCAAAGAGACTCCAGAAGCAGCAAAAAAAGAGACAGATGATTTGCTGGAGAAGTGTAAATACATGAGAGAGCATATGTCAATTGAGGGAAGGAATTTCAACTGGACTCCTGGGTATATATATGGAAAAGTTAGTTCTCTTTTTTCTGCGATTGACGGTACTAATGCTCCTCCCACACTCCATCAATTAGAGTTTTTGGAAGAGGTAAGGGTTGAATTCCGGGAAAGCCTCGATAAAGTCAAAAACCTAATCGCAGAAGATATCCCGGTCCTAAATCGAACCTTGCAGCAATACGGTTTACCTACAATACTTCCTGGAGAACCTATTGGATAACTTTAGCTGATTTCCCTCCAGAAAATCCCGCCTTCTCCTTATAGGGAAGGCGGGATTAAAGTTTTACTTCATCAGAAACCTTTGCTCAAATTTTTTTCTGATTCCAAACCGCAAGGCGGAATAATTAGAAAATGCAGTGGATTACATAGCACGCGTTAAATATTGATCGGTGTAACGGGAAGAGCACGGATCACATTAAAAATATTAAACGCATCGATCGACAAAGAGATGGCGCCGTATTTTCCTGTTTTGAAATTTTTCTAAAAATGCAAATCCAGCATGGATATCCAATCCGGTATCACCAATTATGGTTTTTTTAATTATCCTTGTATTACCTTTATAAAATTGTTTGCATTTATATTGCGACCCGTTAAGACAAGCACTACCTTTTTCTTTGGCTCATGTATTTTTCCTGCTAGAATTGCGGCTAGCCCTACCGCGGACGCACCTTCAACTATAAGTTGCTCCTCTGTGAAAAAGGTCCGCATGGCCTTTTTAATTTCTTCTTCTTTGACCAAGAAAACAGATTCGATAAGATTCCCTGCAATACTGAATGGGAGGGGGCTAAATCCTCCTAAAAGCCCGTCGGCCAGGGATGGGTGGAGCTGAATGCGCTCAATGGAGCGTCCCTCACGCAAGGACAGATAGGCGCCTGGGGCGGCTTCAGGTTCAACACCCAGGATTCGAATGGAAGGGATCCTGGCTTTCACCGCCGAGGCAATACCCGCAACCAGTCCTCCTCCGCCAATGGGTACGACAATTAAATCGGTATCTGGAAGGTCTTCAAGGATCTCAACTCCGATCGTACCCTGTCCCGCAATGATATGGGGATGAGCATGGGAGTGTACGTAGATGCCTTTTTTTTGCCTGGCCGAGGCCATTGCCAGATCCAGAGAAGCAAAGAAATCCTTTCCGGAACATACTATCTGGGCTCCCAGCAATTTAATTTTTTCAATTTTGGCTTTGTCGGCCTTGCGCGGCACATATATGCATACTGAACCTTTTCCCATTAGTCTGCTCATGAAAGCGAGAGCCAGACCATGGTTACCGCTTGAGGCAGTCACTAACAGCAGGTCTCTACTCCCTTTCTCCAGTTGGCTTAAAAAGTTAGCGACTCCCCGAACTTTGAAAGATCCGCACTTCTGCCAGCACTCCATCTTCAAATAGAGCTCCATACCCGTTTTTTTACTCAGAGCGGCAGAGTAGAGCAGAGGCGTCTTGTATACAAAGGGCCGTATCCTTAAAACGGCTTGATCTACCAGCTTGGTGTTGTAGTCTGCATTTTCTATCGTATATCTTTCCTCTCTCATGGCAATCAATCAGCAGTGTGAAAAAGCTTGACCTGGGCGGGCTTTAGGAATTGTTGGATCTCCAGGGCATACCCACCCGGATCTTCCAAGAAAAAGCAGCGCACCTGAATGTCCCGTTTTTCCTGTATTCAGGTCAGCAGCTTAACTCCTTCACTTTTCAGGCGCTCATACCAATCGTTGACATCCTGGGTCAGAAAAGTTAAGAGTACAGCGTTGTGCTCTTGGGGCTTAAAGAAGCCTTTTTCACCGGCTACAACACCTAGATAGCTGCTTCCAGTAATCCGATAGATTTTAGCCCACCTCTGGTCTTCCACCAGCTCAAATCCCATCAGGTGTTGGTAGAACTTTTCCGCAGCCTCCAGATCGGGGTAGTAAAAAAAGGTTATTTGTCCATCCATGCTGTTTTTATTCATGCGTATCTCCTGGCTAATATTTCTATATATCTGACGACAAATTACAAGAGGATTTTATATATTAAACACGTTGTATTCCAGCTTCATTCCCCTTCGAGCATACGCCATAAACGCCTTAACAGCGTCTAGGATGGTTCCAGTTTTTCCCCGCACTTTGTGACCGCAATTTGATTGTCTTTTACTGAAGTTGCTTTAGGAATCGATAGAAACCCCTCTCTGTGCTTCTCTAACCGCGGCTTCAGCCAGGATTAATATGGGATCAAATAGTGGAACTTTTAAATCTTTGGATTCAAGGGCTAAGGGGATCTCCGTGCATCCGGCGATGATGCCCTGTGCGCCTTTTTTGATAAGAATATTTGCAATATCAACCAAAATTTTTTTGCTCTCTTCACGAACATGACTTGCCTTAAAACCCTTTATTTTATATATAGCGGACATGACACATTCCTGACCATCCAAATCAGGTACAAGGGTATTGATATTACTTTCCTGCAATTTTTTTTGAAACATTCCGCCGTGAATTGTACCTTTTGTAGCCAAAAGGCCCACGGATTTAATCTGTGGATTGTGCAGAGTGATAAAACCAGAGACTTCATCCAAGGCAGAGAGGATGGGAAGGTTGAGTTTTTGGTACAGTTCTTCAAGAAAAAAGTGAGCTGAAATACAAGGAATAACAATGAAATCCGCCCCTGCCTTCGCCAAGGAGATCCCACTACTGACTATCATTGGTACTGGATTTTCTCCCTTTCCCAATATAGCATCTGTACGATCGGGGATCTTAGGATTGTTATATATGATTAGCCGCAGGTGTTCTTGGTCTCTAGTTGCTGGAGTTATCTGGATAATCTTTTTAAAAAGATCGAGTGTTGCTTCCGGTCCCATACCACCTAAAATTCCAATTACTTTTTCTCCCATAATTGAATTCCTTTCATTTTATCGATAACTCGTTCAAGCAACTTCTCACATTGCTTGCCTCGTGTCTTATGCTCCACTATAACCGCATCTATCGATTTAATTCTGATTTAATTTGTGTGTTTTTCTCTAGAATCAGAAACTTTTCATTTATTTAGTTATAGTCGTTCCACTTTTCCCTTCTATTGCAGAAGTCGCAGAAAAAAGAGCCCCTATAACACTTTTTTCTCCGCAATTCTCTACGACTCTTATGCCAGCTTCTATCTTTGGTTTCATACTCCCTTCTTTGAAATGTCCCTCTGCAAGATACTTTTTGGCTTCAGACAAGTCCATTGTATCAATCCACTTTTGTTGCGGAGTATTGTAATGCAATGCAACTTTCTCAACATCTGTAAGTATAAGCAAAATATTTGCATCAATATCAATGGCAAGGCGGCAGGCAGTTAAATCTTTATCAATCACAGCCTCAACTCCAACAATCTTATTGTCTTTTTTTATCACAGGAATTCCCCCGCCTCCTGCTGCGATAATAATATAACCCTTATCAATATTGTTTTTGATTACTTCTTTTTCAATAATACCAATGGGAATAGGGGAAGGAACAACTCTTCTCCATCTTTTATTGCTATCTTCTTTCATGACAAAAGAAGTTTTTCGCATGAGTAATTCTGCTTCTTTCCTATCATGAAATGGTCCTATAGGCTTGGTAGGATTTTTGAATGCAGTATCATTGGCTCCCACCAGGACTTGAGTAACAATGCTAGCCACAGGAAGATCAATATTATTCTTAGCCAATTCATTTTCCATCGACTGTTGGATGAAATATCCTATCAAGCCTTGTGATTTTGCTGAACATGCATCAAGAGGCATAGGTGGAACTATTTCTCCAGCTAAACTATTCTGTATATAAAGATTTCCAACTTGTGGACCATTTCCATGGGTCAGTACAATCCTGTACCCTTCTTTCATAAGTTTCACAATCTCTGCTATTGCTTTCTTTACATTGTTAAATTGCTCTTGATAAGAACCCTTTTCATTTGCCTGCAATATTGCATTCCCACCTAGTGCTACTACTATAATTTTATTTTTCATCATTAAGAAATAAAAACTTTATCTTCACCATCAACTTCTTTTAAATGTACGCATACTTCCCTATCTAGTTTAACGGACATCTTTTTCCCCATATAATCTGGTTGGATAGGAAGTTCTCTACCACCTCTATCAATTAATACGGCAAGCTGAATTGATCTAGGTCTTCCAGAATCAATAAGTTCATCAATTGCTGCTCGTACTGATCTTCCTGTGAATATTACATCATCCACAAGTACAATGTTTTTTTCAGTAATATCAAATTGAATTTCATGTTTTACTATATATTTGTATGCCTTCAGATGAACGTCATCTCGATAAAATGTTATATCAATTTCCGATGTCGCAATTTTTTTCCTACCTATAAATTCAATTCTTTCTGCAATTTTTTTGGCTAATATATCTCCCCTATTCTTTATGCCTATAATGATAAGAGTTAAAGGATCGAGATTTCTTTCTAAAATCTCATTTGATATGCGAATAATGATTTTTCCAATTTCATTCTCATCAAGAATTTTATGTTTCATAAATACCTTATATAATAATATAATTCAGAAATCAAGATTATTTGTTGACAATAAACAATCGACAAATTGTAGTTTTTTATAATTACCCACGTAATATGTAAGAGAACTTTAAAAGTTAAATAGTTTGATGAAAATCAAATTTTTTTCAGATCGAAATTGGGCTAGCTGAGTGCAATCCATGTAGCACTTCTCGTCCTAATCTTTCTCAGCAGGGACAATGATCTTAATAAGATTTTTCTCTGCAAGCTTACCGTTAAGAGTAAGGAGATCATTATTAACTAGGTTATTATACTCAACCTGAAGGCTTGCTATTTGTTTAGATAGCATCTCATGAATTTCGTATTGCTGCTCTGTAGGAGGAAAATCTACCGATCCATACCCACTATACGCAAGCTTACGAAGAAGCATACCAGGAACTCGGAGATTGTGTGTGTGTTTAATATGGAAAAATTTTGATTCCAAATCGTTAGCCTTCTTTTCAAATTCTAATGCAGCACTCAGAACGGGTTACGTGCACCTGTCCATCATTGCTTCCTGCCCAGATCTGCCCCTCTTCCAAACTCGATTCAGAGATTGCAAAAAGAGTGCATCCAAAATCTACTCCACAATTATCTATTGTTAGACCGCCTGAATCCACCTGCCTGCTTTTATCGTTTGTGGTTAGATCAGGGCTAATAACTTCCCAACTATACCCGCCATTTGTCGTCATATGAACAAATTGACTTCCGACATACACCTTATTATGATCATGTGGTGAAATTGCCAATGGAACCGTCCAGTTCCAACGGTATTTCAGCTTAGCCGGTCCCCATCCTAAACTATAATCAGGCCAGACTGTGACGTCCCGAGACTGCCCTGTGCGCAGATTATACGTAGTAACAATTTGATGCATATTTCCCGACCAGATAATATTATTATCGACTGGATCGGGATAGGTAAATCCGCTTTCACCACCTCCTACAGAATGCCACATACTTAAAGTAATAGATTGGCTTTTGCTGTTACTAGGACCACGCCTTGATGGCCCATCCTGCCGATTTCCATACACAAAATATGGAATCTGGTTGTCAACAGCCACATGATACATCTGTGCCACTGGAAGCTTAGGCATGTGCCAAGTTTTGCCGCGGTTTGTGGAAATAGCGACACTCCCATCATTAGCAACTAACATCCGGTCGGGAATTAAAGGATCGATCCACATGTCATGATTATCTCCACCAGGACTGCTAGATCGTGGTAATATTGTTACTGTTTTACCTCCGTCCAAAGATTTAAAAAAACCATTCGCCAGAAAATACACTTCATCTTCATCATCAGGAGTAACAGCCATACGCGTATAATAATGCGCTCGCTGTGTGTATCGTTGATCAATGCTTATCAGGCTCCAAGTTTCTCCGCCATTCTCCGATCGCCAAAGAACTCCTGAGAAGTCATCCTGCGGTGTTTCAATCAATGCATATATACAGTTTAGCTTGTTTGGAGCATATGCAAAACCAATTTTTCCTGTCGGTGGTTTCGGCAATCCATTCCCTGTGAGTTTTTTCCATGTGGTTCCACCGTCTCCAGAAAGGAATAGCCCTCCTTGCATACCTCCGCTTGTTCGCTGCCACGTTCTGATCTTAAATGGCCACATTCCAGCAATAATGTTCCTTGAGTTGTTTGGGTCCATAGCTATGTCCGAGGCTCCAGTGTTTTCATCAACAAATAGCACTCGCTCCCATGTTTTTCCCCCATCGATCGTCCGGTACACACCACGGTCTTGTTGAGGCCCGTAGCAGTGTCCCATCGCAGCAGCAAAAACTATATCCGAATCGCGTGGGTCAATGAGAATTCTTCCGATCCTGCCAGTCTTTTTGAGACCCATGTTCTTCCATGTTTTACCCGCGTCAGTTGACTTGTAGATACCGTCACCAATGGAAATGTTACTGCGATAAAGGTTTCACCTGTACCTGCCCAAACAATGTTCGGATCCGATGGAGCCATAGCCAAGGAGCTAACTGACTGTGCATTCTGATCGTCAAATATAGGATTCCAATGGATGCCGCCATCAATTGATTTCCAAATTCCCCCGGATGCTGCACCGACATAAATAACCTTAGGATTTCCCGGTTCACCAATAACTGCAATCACTCGATTACCTTCCGGACCGATATGGCGATACCTGAGCTGCGTATATAAATCAGGAGTGATCTTCAAAACATTCTGTTCACTATACAGTGGCAGAGACAAGAATAAAACAAAAAAAGCCACCAAGGGAACCGCCAATAAGTAAGCTTTCATGCCTGTATTTACCCTAAACATCTTAAACCTCCTTTTGTCCTTTATTAAGAGCGTTGAATTTGTTGACAAAAATCCATCATGCCTAACGAGCTTTATTAGTCTTTCATTATAATGGACTCCGAAAGAAGAAAAACAGAAATTTAGAGCCTCTAAATTTTTTCGACTAAGATTTTACAGAATGAATCTCGCCACCCCTTTAGAGGTGGCGAGATTACAATAGCGCTTATCAGGAGACTTTGTTTTTAGAATTTGTATCTGAGGCCAATACGAAAAACGCGCGGGTTGAGGACAGCTTCGACATCATTAGCACGCGATGAATTTATAGTTGAGTATCGCACAAGTGCAGGAGCTGCGTTCAGGATATTGAAACCATCAATGGACAAAGAAATGGTGCCCCAACTTGCAGTTATAAAATCCTTTTGCAGACGCAAATCCAACATAGTCATCGTATCTAATCTGGTATCTCCAAATTTTTCAGTGTAAAGTGTAACCGTTGAACCAAGTCCTGCTGCTGCTCTTTCAGGAGCTTGGGCGACGATTTGTTGCGCTTGAATTGATCCCTGTCTGGTGACGAAAAAACC
>Ga0307426_1002867_pt1 | contig 10543 bp, 9 predicted proteins | sample SalMarWE160340MG_FD_202165 | JGI IMG/M metagenome (GOLD analysis project Ga0307426, IMG submission 202165) | Salt marsh sediment microbial communities from the Plum Island Ecosystem LTER, Massachusetts, United States - WE1603-40 | ecosystem: Environmental > Aquatic > Marine > Intertidal zone >... | reverse complement strand
CGAGGATATCCGCCAGCGGACGAATCTCGCCGCGCTCGACTGAGTGGCGCACCTCGTCCTGCTCGCCCTCATCGGCATGGGCAGCGAGCGGCGCCATCGCCGCCAAGGCAAGCATGGCCGCCAGCGCGGCTGAATGAAGACGCAACGTCATGGGTTTCCGGCCGTTTTCAGCCGCGCATCATGCCGCAATCAGCCTGACAACTCGCTGACATAGATCAACAGCACCCGGTCAGCGCGGTTCCGGCAGTTTGCGGCTATCGCTCGTCGTGTCCCGCGGCCGAGCAGGGAACAGAAGGAAACCGACGATGTCCGCCACCAATGAAATCGCGTTAAACGAAGCCGGCGGCGCGACGCTGCCGGCGACGGTCAAGGTGTGGGACCCGCTCGTGCGCCTATTCCATTGGTCGCTGGTCACGCTGTTCGTGATCGCTTACGTGGCGGGTGACGAGGCCGAGCGGCTGCACCTCGCCGCCGGTTATGCGATCACCGGCTTGCTGGCGTTGCGGATCGTGTGGGGCTTCATCGGCCCGCGTCATGCGCGATTTACCGATTTCGTGCGTTCGCCGCGCGAAGCGATAACCTATCTGCGCGACGCACTGCGACTGCGGGCGCGCCGCACGATCGGGCACAACCCGGCCGGCGGGCTCATGATCATCGCGCTCATCGTCATGCTGGCCGGCGCCTGCGTGACCGGCACCCTGATGACGACCGACGCCACTTCGGGTTCGAAAGCGATGGAGGATGCTCACGAGCTGCTGGCCAACGCGACCGTCGGCCTGGTCGCGCTGCACCTGCTGGGCGTGCTCGTCGCCAGCTTCGAGCACCGCGAAAATCTCGTCAAAGCGATGATCACCGGCCGCAAGCGGATCAACTGAAATTGTTCTCAGGCTGCGCCTTTTTTGCCAGCTGAGTTTCGTGTGAAAAATTGCCTGATCTCGTTGGCCGGCCGCGCGCGGCTGAACAGATAGCCCTGCATCTCGGTGCAACCGACCGACTGCAGCGCTTCCAGCTGCGCCTGGGTTTCCACGCCTTCCGCGGTCGACGTCATGTTGAGACATTTGGCAAGCCCCGCGACCGCGTTGACGATCGCCAGCGGTTCGGCGCCATTGGAGAGATCCTGGATGAACGAGCGGTCGATCTTGATCTTGTCGAACGGGAAGCTGCGCAGATAGCTGAGCGAGGAGTAGCCGGTGCCGAAATCGTCGAGCGCGATCTGCACGCCCATGCGGCGCAATTCGTGCAGCGTCGTCAAAGTCGCGAACGTGTTCTGGAGCAGGACGGTTTCGGTGATCTCTAGCTGCAGCTTGTCCGCCGACATGCCGGACGAGGCCAACGCCTCCGTGACCATGGTCAGCAGATTGCGGTTGTTGAGCTGGGCGGGCGAGAGGTTGACCGCGACCTTGATGTGATCAGGCCAATTGACCGCCTCCCGGCAGGCCGTGTTGAGCACCCATTCGCCGAGCGGCACGATCAGTCCGGTCTCTTCGGCGATGGGGATAAACTCGGCCGGCGAGACCATCCCGCGTTTTGCATGATCCCAGCGCAGCAACGCCTCGAACGCATTGACGTCATTGGTTTGAAGACTGACGAGCGGCTGATAATGCAGCTCGAATTCCTTGCCGAGCAGCGCCTTGCGCAGGTCCATTTCCAACTCGCGCCGCGCCTTCATGCGCGTATTCATCTCCTGCTCGAAAAATCGATAGGTGCCGCGCCCGTCGGCCTTGGCACCGTACAGCGCCATGTCCGCGTTGCGCAAAAGCGGATCCGGCGCCATCGCGTCGATCGGCGCCACGGAAATGCCGATGCTGATGTCGGTGACGATCTGGTGGCCGTCGATCTGGTAGGGCCTGTTGACCGAATCGCGGATTCGCTTCGACAGCGAAGCGGCGTCGGTCGGCTGTTGCATCTGCGTCATGATGATGGCGAACTCGTCGCCGCCCAAGCGGGCGACGGTATCGATCTCGCGGGTACAGCCGCGCAACCGAACGCTGACCAGTTTCAAGAGTTCGTCGCCGACCGGATGGCCGAGCGCGTCGTTGACGCCTTTGAATTGATCGAGATCGAGGCACAGGACCGCCAGACACTCGCCGCGTTTGACGCGCTTGAGCTCGTGATCCAGCCGCTCGCGCAACAACACGCGATTGGGCAGGTCGGTCAGCGCGTCGTGACGCGCCATATGCGCGATGCGCTCGGCCGAGCGCTGGCGTTCGGTGATGTCTTCATGGGTCGCCAGCCAGCCGCCGCCGGCGATCGGTTTGCTCAGCACCGAAAAGGCCCGCCCATCGGGCAAATTTACAGTGCGATTAAAAGTCTTTCCTTCGGCGATACCTTCGGTAAGCCGTTCGATGTAGTCATCGGGATCATCGGAAAAGGACCCGATCTCGATGCGATGGTTCAGCAGGTCGCGCAGGCGGCAGCCGGGCGTCGCCGCATCCGGCGACAATCCATACATTTCGGTGTAGCGCTGATTGCAAAATATTAATCGCATGTCGGAATCGAACATCAACACGCCTTGCGTCATGTTGTTCAATACCGTTCGCAGCAGCTGTTCTTCCTTCCGCGATATTTGCGGAAATGACAAGATGTCCGCAGGCGAAGATTGCTCGCTGATCAGTTCCATCGTGAGCCCCTTGCGCAAAGGTATTCCGTACAGGAGGCTCATGCTTACGGACGGTATGTTTGTAAGGCATCAATGAATCGGCGGCGGTTTAAATAAAACGAGACACAATGGACCGGCGGCCGCGCGCGTCGATCTCGCGGCGAAAACGGGGCGGTCCGGCGGCGGCGCCAGGACGGCGTAAGTCTATCAAGCAGGTTCTATCCCCGACCCGGGCAGAGCGCCGGTGGATCGAGCCAGGCCATTTTTCGGCCGGCCATGTCCGTCATCGGCCGCTAGCGCTTGTTGCAAAAGTGCTCACGAACGCGCGGAAGAGTCGTTCGCTTTATCCGCGGTCATCGCGTCCAATCGTTCTTGAATGTTTTTCAAGCGTCGCTCGGTCATAAAGCCATACCAGACGACGCAGAGCAGCACGTACCACACCATCTCGTAGGTTCCGGGATGAAATATCCAATTCGAAATTGTTTCCATGCCAGGCAGCGACATCACAGGCTCCTCTCAATCCGCTTGGAACGTCGCATGGTGCGCGGGACTAGAGCAAAAAAGCCAGCGTTAAGGTAAAGCCGGCCGCGTTAATAACCGGGTTGCAAGCGAGCCGGCCTGTCCGCGTGAGCTACGCCGGCCTCAATACAAGCGCGGCAGGCCGGGGGTCTTCTCGGCCACGAAATTGAGGATCATGTGCGGCGAGACCGGCGCGATGCGCGGGACGAAGGCTTCGCGCATGCGCGCATGACCATGCCTAACGAAAGCTAAACGCGCGCGGCGCAATTCGCGCTTGTTCCGCAACGGGACAGCACGGAATTTGTGAGACGATGTTCCATCGCCAAAAAAAGTGCCGGGGGGCGCTTTCGTGATGGAAATTCGCCGCAAGCTGGCATTGCTGTTGGCGGTCGCCGTGTGGACCGTCGCACTGATGATTCCGGCGCTGATGCTGGCGCCGGATAGCGACGATCCGCTGGCGCCGATCGGGCCGCTGGCGAGCCTGGGCGCTTCGCTGCCGGCCGACGAAGCCGTGATGCAGCCGTTGCGCCACGAGGCGAGCGCCGCGCTGAGCGAACTGCAGGCCGCCGCCGCAAGTCACCCCTAGCGCCATCCGCGCCGCTTGCTAGCCTTCGCGGATCGCAACCGCTAGCGTGCGCGCGCCTCGCATGCCCAGCTCACATAAAAAATTCGGCCTCTCCCTCGGCCTCGCCGGCATGGGCCTGTTCGCCGGCACGCTGCCGGCGACACGGCTGGCAGTCGCGACAATCGATCCGCTGTTTCTGACGGCGGCGCGCGCATCCATCGCCGGCTGCGCCGGGCTCGCGCTGCTGATCGCCACGCGCCGGGCCTGGCCGACGCGCGTGCAATGGGGCGAGCTGGCGGTGGCCGGGCTGTGCACCATCGTCGGCTTTCCGGTGCTGATGGCGCTCGCCATGGTGAGTGTGCCGGCCGCCCATGGCGGCGTGGTGCTCGGCATATTGCCGCTGGCGACCGCGGCGGCGGCGGCCCTGATCGCGCACGAGCGGCCGAGCGCGGACTTCTGGCTGGCGAGCGCGGCCGGCGCCGGCATCGTGGTGCTGTTCGTACTGAGCCGCAGCGAGGCCCGCAGCTTCGCGCTCGGCGATATTTTCCTCGTCGGCACCGTCATCGCCGGCGCCGTCGGCTACACGCTGTCGGGACGGCTGAGCCTCCACATGCCGGGCTGGGAGGTGATCTCCTGGGAGGTGGCGCTGTTCCTGCCGCTGTCGGTGTTGGCGACGCTGGCGCTGTGGCCGGCCTGGGCCGGGCTCGCCTATGTCGCGCTGATCAGCCAGTTCTTGGCGTTCTTCGTGTTCAACGCGGCGATGGCGTTGGGCGGCGTCGCCCGCGTCGGGCAATTGATGCTGCTGCAGCCGTTCGTGATCGTAGCGCTGGCCTGGCCAGTGAACGGCGAGCCGATTCGCGCCGGCACATTGTTTTATGCCGCGGCGGTGGTGGCGACGGTGGCGATCGGGCAGCGCATGCGGGTGAAGCGCCACTGAACGCTACCATCGTCGCGTTTGCCTCCGTATAACGGGGCGGGCAGACGATGAAGGGGTGGGGATGGCGGGGAACGCTTGGGATTTCTGGATCGACCGCGGCGGCACCTTCACCGACGTGGTCGGGCGGCGGCCGGACGGCACGCTGCATCCGCACAAGCTGTTGTCGGAGAACCCGGAGGCCTATGCCGACGCCGCGGTGCAGGGTATCCGCGACCTGCTCGGGCTCGCCGCCGACGAGCCGATCCCGGCGGGCCAAGTCGGCGCGGTCAAGATGGGCACCACGGTTGCCACCAACGCGCTGCTCGAGCGCAAGGGCGACCGGGTTCTGCTGCTGATCACCAAGGGTTTCCGCGACGCGCTCAAGATCGGCTACCAGGCGCGGCCGAAGATTTTCGCGCGCGAGATCGTCAAGCCCGACATGCTCTATGAGCGGGTGGCCGAAGTGGACGAGCGCGTGCGCGCCGACGGCACCGTGGAGCGCGCGCCCGACCTCGCCGCGGTGCGGCGCGAACTGGAAGCTGCGAAGGCCGACGGCTTCGCTGCGGTGGCGATCGTGTTCATGCATGCCTACCGCTATCCCGAGCACGAGCGCGCCGTGGCGGCGCTGGTGCGCGAGATGGGCTTCGCACAGGTCTCGGTGAGCCACGAGGTGTCGCCGCTGATCAAGCTGGTCGGGCGCGGCGACACTACCGTGGTGGACGCCTATCTGTCGCCGATCCTGCGGCGGTATGTTTCGGCTGTGTCGAGTGATTTGCATAGCGGTGCGTCTTCTTCACCCTCCCCCTTGTGGGGAGGGTCGGCGAGCGAAGCGAGCCGGGGTTGGGGTAGCGCGAATTCAACCTCTACCCCCACCCCTAACCCCTCCCCACAAGGGGGAGGGGAACAGGCTGCGGCAAGCGGCAAGACCAAAGAAAAAATCCGCCTCATGTTCATGATGTCGTCGGGCGGGCTGACGGCGGCGGAGTTGTTTCAAGGAAAAGACGCGATCCTGTCGGGGCCGGCCGGCGGCGTGGTCGGCATGGCGGAAACGGGCAAGCAGGCCGGCTTTGCGCGGCTGATCGGCTTCGACATGGGCGGCACCTCAACGGATGTGAGCCATTACGACGGCGAATACGAGCGCGCGTTCGAGACGGAAGTGGCCGGCGTGCGCATGCGCGCGCCCATGATGCTCATTCACACGGTGGCGGCGGGCGGTGGGTCCATCCTGCATTTCGACGGCGCGCGTTTCCGCGTGGGACCTGACTCAGCCGGCGCCAATCCGGGGCCGACCTGCTACCGGCGCGGCGGGCCGCTGGCGGTGACCGACGCCAATGTCATGCTCGGCAAGCTGATCCCCGATTTCTTCCCGAAGATCTTCGGCCCTGCGCAGAACCAGCCGCTCGACGCCGCCGCGGTGAAGCGCGGCTTCGGCGAGCTGGCCGCGCAAGTCGGGGCTAAGACGGCAGAGGAGATCGCCGACGGCTTCATCAAGATCGCAGTCGAGAACATGGCCAATGCGATCAAGAAGATTTCGGTGCAGCGCGGCTACGACGTCACCCGCTACGCGCTCAACTGCTTCGGCGGCGCCGGCGGCCAGCACGCCTGCCTGGTGGCCGACAGCCTCGGCATGACGAAAGTGCTGATCCATCCGTTCTCCTCGCTGCTGTCAGCCTACGGCATGGGGCTCGCCTCGATCCGCGCCACCCGGCAGCAGGCGATCGAACTGCCGTTCGGGACCAAGGCGTTGGCCGCGGTCAAGCGCACCGGCAGCGAACTCGGCAGGGCGGCGAAAGCGGAAGTCGCCGGCCAGGGCGTGCCGACGGCCAATATCAAAATTATCGTGCGCGCGCATATCCGCTACGCCGGCACCGACATGGCCCTGCAGGTGCCGGGCTTCGTCATGCCCGGGCAGGTCCCGATGACGCTCAAGCGCATGCAGCGCGCCTTCGAGCGGGTGCACAAGGCCCGCTTCGGCTTCGTCGACCGCAAGAAGCAACTGATGGTGGAGGCGGTGTCGGTGGAAGCGGTCGGCGGCGGCGCCAAGTTCAGCGAGCGCACGAGCAAACGTACGCGCGCCAAGCTGCCGAAGCCGGCGCGGCGCACGCGCTTCTTCTCGGCCGGCAAATGGCACCGCGCCAATGTCTACACCCGCGAGCAGCTGCGGCCCGGCCACAAGGTCAAGGGCGCCGCCATCATCATCGAGCCGCACCAGACCATCGTGGTCGAGCCCGGCTGGCAGGCGCAACTGACGGCGAAGAATCATCTGGTGCTGTCGCGCGCCAAGCCGCGCAAGCGCGTCTTCGCCATCGGCACCCATGCCGACCCGGTGATGCTGGAAGTGTTCAATAATCTCTTCATGTCGATCGCCGAGCAGATGGGCGTGTCGCTGCAGAACACCGCCTATTCGGTCAACATCAAGGAGCGGCTCGACTTCTCCTGCGCGGTGTTCTCCCATGACGGCACGCTGGTGGCCAACGCGCCGCACATGCCGGTGCATCTGGGCTCGATGGACCGCGCGGTGGAAACGATCATCCGCGAGAACAAGGGCAAAATCGCGCCCGGCGATGTCTACGCCATCAACGCGCCCTATAACGGCGGCACCCATTTGCCCGACATCACGGTCTGCACGCCGGTGTTCGACGACAAGAAGCGCAACATGTTGTTTTGGGTGGCCTCGCGCGGCCATCATGCCGACGTCGGCGGCATCTCGCCCGGCTCGATGTCGCCCAACGCCACCACCATCGAGCAGGAAGGCGTCTATATGGACAACTTCAAGCTGGTGGATCGCGGCCGCTTCCGCGAGCAGGAATTGATGGATGCGCTCACCCGCGCCCGCTTTCCCTCGCGCAACCCGGTGCAGAACGTCAACGACATCAAGGCGCAGATCGCCGCCAACGAGAAGGGCGTCGCCGAATTGCGCAAGATGGTGGCGCAGTTCACGCTGCCGGTGGTGCGCGCCTATATGGGCCACGTGCAGGACAACGCCGCCGAAAGCGTGCGGCGCGTGCTCGACCGGCTGCATGACGCAGAATTTTCCTACGAGATGGACCAGGGCACCTGGATCAAAGTGAAGATCGCGGTCGACAAGAAGCGGCGCGCGGCCACCGTCGATTTCACCGGCAGCAGCCCACAGCAGCCGACCAATTTCAACGCGCCCGAGCCGGTGACGCGGGCCGCCGTGCTCTACGTGTTCCGGGTGATGGTGGACGACGACATCCCGATGAATGCCGGCTGCCTCCGCCCGATCCACATCGTCATCCCGAAGAAGTCGATGCTGTCGCCGGAATATCCGGCGGCGGTGGTAGCCGGCAATGTGGAAACCTCGCAAGCCGTCACCGACACGCTGTTCGGCGCGCTTGGCGCGCTCGCGGCCGCGCAAGGCACCATGAACAACCTCAATTTCGGCAATGCGCGCTACCAATACTACGAGACCATCTGCTCGGGCTCGCCGGCCGGCCCCGGCTTCAACGGCACCGATGCCGTGCACACGCATATGACGAATACGCGGCTGACCGATCCGGAGGTGCTGGAGTTTCGCTATCCGGTGGTGCTGGAGGATTTCCACATCCGAAAAGGTTCGGGCGGCCAGGGCCAATGGCACGCCGGCGACGGCGTCCGGCGCACCATCCGGTTTCTGGAAAAGATGGAATGCACCATCCTGTCCGGTCACCGCCGCGTGCCGCCATTTGGCTTGGCGGGCGGCGGGCCGGGTGAGGTCGGCGAGAACTGGGCGCGGCGCCAGGACGGGCGCATGGAAAAGCTGGAGGGCTGCGACGACACCACGATCGACGCCGGCGAGGCCATCATCATCCAGACCCCGACCGCGGGGGGATATGGGGAGGCGGAATAGCGACGGGTCGCGCGCGCTCGCCCGCCAACCGCCGGCAAATCCGAGCCCGCCTTGACCTCGATCAAACCCGCGCGGCGGCCGTGGCGCTATTTTCCAATAATGCTAGCCCCTCCCCGCGCGGGTCGTCCCGATTCGCCGCTTAAAACGTTATTGCAGCACGTCCCCGGCCTGCTGCTGGCGCCGGTGCCGCTGGCGCTGCTGCAGCCGATCTTCACCCGCATCGCGACCCATGTGGCGCAGGCGCGCCCGGAACTGTTCAACCGGCTCGGGGCCCACGCGGGAAAACGCTTCCTGATCGATCCGATCGACCTGCCCTTCGTGCTGGTGCTCACGCCCGAGCCTGAGCGGCCGCACATGACCGCGCATCGCCGCGCCGAACGACCCGCCCACGATGCGGCCATCGCCGGCACTTTCTTCAATCTGCTCGACATGATCGACGGCTCGCTCGACGGCGATGCCCTGTTTTTTTCGCGCGACCTGCAAGTGAGCGGGGACACCGAAGCGGTGGTGGCGCTGCGCAATGCGCTCGACGATTTCGAGGGCTCGGCGCTCGACAGCGTGATCAGCAGCTTCGGGCCGCTGTCGGCGCCGGCGGCGCTGGCCTTGTCGACGGTGCGCGCGGTGCGGGGGAGATAGCACGATGACTGAAGCGCAAGCCTACCAGCGCCCGGAACTGGTCTGCCCGGCCGGAACGCCGGCCGCTTTGCGCACCGCCGTCGATGCCGGCGCCGACGCCGTCTATTGCGGGCTGCAAAACGAGACCAATGCGCGCAACTTTCCCGGGCTTAATTTCACGCCCGCCGAGCTCGAGCAGTCGCTCAGCTATGCGCACGCCCGCAACGCCAAGGTGCTGCTCGCCGTAAACACGTTTCCGCCGGCCGGCCGCTTTGCGCTGTGGGGCGAGGCGGTCGACCGCGCCGCGCGGCTCGGCGTCGACGCGGTCATCGTCGCCGACATGGGGGTAGCCGAATACGCCGCGCGCAGGCATCCGAAACTGCGCCTGCACCTATCGGTGCAAGCCGGCGCCTCCTCGCCCGAGGCGATCCGGTTTTATTGCGAGGCGTTCGGCGTGAAGCGCGTGGTACTGCCGCGCATGCTGACGGTCGCCGAGATCGCCGATCTGCACCGGCAGATCCCTTGCGAGATCGAAGCTTTCATCTTCGGCAATATCGGGATGATGGCGGAGGGGCGTTGCAGTCTCAGCAACTACGTCACCGGCGCCTCCACCAACATGGACGGCGTGTGCTCGCCGGCGGCGGATGTGCACTACGAGGAGGATGCCGAGCGAAATCTGACGACGCGGCTCGGCCCATTCGCGATCGACTGCTTCGCCCGCGCCGAAAGCGCCGGCTATCCGACCATCTGCAAGGGCCGCTACTTCTGCAGCGCCAAAAACGACGCCTATTACGCCTTCGAGGAACCGGTCAGTCTCAACCTGTCGGCGCTGCTGCCCGACCTCATGCGCGCCGGCGTGACCGCGCTCAAGATCGAAGGCCGCCAGCGCAGCCGCGCCTACGTGAAGAGCGTGGTGTCCGCGTTCCGCAATGCGGTGGACGACCTCATGGAAGGCCGCGAGGCCGCCTTCGCCAGCCTGCTGGCGCTCACCGAAGGGCGCCGCGAGACGCAAGGCGCTTTCGCCGGCAAGCGATGGAGATAGCGGTGCAAGCGCGCACGAGCGAACTCACCCTGGGGCCGGTGCTGTTCAACTGGAACCCGGAGCGCTGGCGCGATTTCTATTTCCGCATCGCAGACGAGGCGCCGGTGGGATGCGTCTATCTCGGCGAGGTCATCTGCTTCAAGCGCGCGCCGCTGTTCGAGCCGCAGTTCGAAGCGGTAGCAGCGCGGCTGACGGCGGCCGGCAAGAGCGTCGTGGTCTCCACGCTGGCCGAGGTGATGTCGAAGCAGGAATGTCAACTGGTCGAGGGCGTCTGCGCCGACCGGGCGGCCATGGTGGAAGTCAACGACGTTTCCGCGCTGCTGCACTTGCGCGGACGGCCGCATCACATCGGCCCGTTCATGAACGTCTACAACGAGCGCACGGTGGCGGTGCTGGCGCGCGGCGGCGCGCGCAATATTTGCCTGCCGGCGGAAATG